>Ga0307379_10011604_pt1 | contig 11548 bp, 9 predicted proteins | sample UN2MG_FD_202237 | JGI IMG/M metagenome (GOLD analysis project Ga0307379, IMG submission 202237) | Soil microbial communities from Risofladan, Vaasa, Finland - UN-2 | ecosystem: Environmental > Terrestrial > Soil > Coastal area > Acid sulfate soil | place: Finland: Risofladan, Vaasa | collected... | reverse complement strand
TTGGGATTTGTGTTGGTCATTTTCGGGCTGTTAACAATGTAAAAAGTACGCCGGCAGTTTACTCGAAAATCCGAGCGGGTCAATAGAAATCAGGGTTGAGGGCGTGGATTAGCCGGCTTGGAGGCGAGGGGACGATTGTATTTGACGGCAAGAACATTTTGGGTTATCTTTGATTTGGGCGTAAGGTGTGTGACGCTGATATGTATCTGGACCGAACAATTTTGTAAATGGGAGGAAATATTATGAGAAAGTCAGCATTTTCATTTGTCGTTTTAGTTACAGTGGTTTGGGCGTGTGGAGGCGTTTTTGCACAGGGCCGGGGTGAAGGCAAAGGTGGCGGCGGTTCGCAGGAGCAAATAAAGTCTCAGAAGAGCCAGCAGGTGCGAACGCAGGAGCAGGCCGACAGGCAGGAAAGGATTAGACGTGAAAGTCAGGACCCCAACATTGTGCGGCGACGGCATGAGGCCGACAGCAGACGCCAGTCAAGCAGAAGAGGCCGACGAATACGAGGCACCAGTGACCGGCCTCGTTCGGTAAGGGATGCGAATGTGCCGCCGTTCAGGCCGATAAAGCCGGGTGCCAAATCTGCGCAAATGCCGGAACGTCTGCACGAGGGCAGATTTCATCAACAGCAGATGCAGGCACTGGAGCAGCAAAGACTTCACGAACAGGCCAAGCATGAAAAACGCGCAGCGAGGCTTCACCGCATAAGGGAATTAGCCTCGCAGCAGGGCAAGAAAGAGATGGTTGAGCGTGTGGATAAGCTGGCGGCAAAAGAGCAGGGGCGTTATGACCGCAGGCAGGAAGGACTGGAACAAAGAAAACAAAAAGTTTTACAGCTCGGCCAGGAACGGATGCAGCAACAGCAGCAGGAACAACAACAGTCGCAAGAGGGACAAGAACAGCAAGAGCATCAGGACCAACAGCCGCAAGAGTAGGTGTTGCAGACTGGTAAATCGTAGCGAAGGTTGAGACGCTTTTTCAAGAGGTGACAAAATGTTGAGAAATGTACTGATAATTATGGCAGTGACAGTTATAAGCGTTTTTTGTATTGCGGGCTGTAAGAAAGAACCCGAACAGGGCAGATCATCGCAGGAAAGCGAGGCTATGGCCGAGTACAAGGCACAGGCGAAGGCTGAGATTACAGAAGAGAATATGGAGCAGGAGCTGAAAAAAATCGAAGCAGACATCGAGCGCGAAACGGCGGGCCAACGATAGCGGACAGGAGACACAAGACGCAAGACCAAAGACAGAAGACGGAAATCGCAAGACCGAAAAGGGAAGACAGACGACAGCAGGCTACACGGGCACCTTGTACCCATCGGTAGAGTCAGCTGAATGGCTGTATAGTTCGGAGTTCATAGATAACGGGCAAAGAGCGGGCGCGCCTGGGAGGAGAGAGCTGCGAAGTGCCTAAAGTGTACTAAAGTGCCTAAAGTCCTGAAGAAAATAGGAGGCTGTCCCAGGTTTTTGTCCCCAGTTTTTTGTGCGGGACTACGGCGTGACAAGTTGCCGACCTTGCAATGACGGGGGAGGTGCAGGGGAAAAGATAACCCCGCGGCAGCCATTTGACTCCCTCGACAGTGCTCGGGACAGGTTCGCTCAGGCCAGGGCAGCCGGGGGCTAACAAATAGTGCGGCGTCGAGGCAGGCGACGACGGCTAAACGATGCTTTGAGCTTGCGGCAGAAGGGTGAATCAGTATAATGCCTTGTTAGATAGCTCAAACCGGCCGATGGTCAATTTGAGTAATAAACACAACCAGGTTATAGGCGGGCGGGAACCGGGGGCTGTTGAACGTCTTAAAAGACACAGGAGTTTTGATGATGGCTTCCAGAGGGGTGGGGATTTGAGAGTTTTTTTGGTTTTTTGGAAAAATGTTTCGCGGTGTGCAAGCCGTGAAATAATTTTGTACTTATTTTGAATTTTTTGAGCATTTTCTGAAATTATTACTGCTTTGTTTCCTCTTCACTAAATCGGTAATGTCACACCTGATGATGTTTACTTTGGCAGACGGGAAAAAATATTGGAAAAGCGAAAACAGTTGAAAACAAAAACAATGCTTGAAAGAAAAAGAATTAACTGTAAAATCATTGAAACCGGAGTTGAAATTGTCTCCTAATTTAAAGGCAAATTTGTCTCATTTTTGCTGAAGACGTACAGATATGAGGGAAAATGCTCTGATACAAAGCTATGAGTATCTTAAGCAAATCCAGGTCCTATAGCTTCTGTGTTTACCAGAGAGACGAGGTGCAAAGTAAAGCGTTTTCTGCAGGCAATTAAGGAGAATATCTCATGAAAATAAATAGACGAACGTTCCTGCGAACATCCGGAGCAGTGATTGTCTCAGGAATCACAGCGCCCTATATCGTTATGGCCAAGCCGACGAATCCTATGGAACGTATTGCCATGACGACCGTGATATTTCGGGCACGCTTCGCCCAGACACAAATCAAGGGTCATCCGTCCAGCGATGAACTGACGCTGCTGGATGTTCCTCAATATTATGCGGACCGCTTCGGGGTGCACAACGTCGAATTCTGGTCTCGGCACTTCGAATCGCGCGATCCTGGTTATTTGGAGGAGCTAAAAAAATGTATCGGGCAAACAAAGTCCGTCCTCATCAATATCCAAATAGACGATCGATACAATCTCGCAGACGCAAATGAAGAATCTCGGCAAAAGAGCATCACTCTTGTTAAGAGCTGGATTGACGCCGCCGCCACGTTAGGTGCCAAGTCCGTCAGGGCAAATACCGGCCGCGGAGAGATCGACGCATGCATCCGTTCTTTTAAGTCGCTCGACAAATACGCAAAGGAGAAAGGAATCCTGCTGCTTATTGAGAACCACGGAGGATTATCATCCGATCCTGACAATCTCATCCAGATACTAAAAGCAGTTCAGAGCGATAACCTCGAAATACTCCCCGATTTAGGCAACTTCCCAACCGAGAGCCAGACCGAAGGCCTTGAGAAGATTCTACCATATGCCAAACATCTGATTTCCGCCAAGGCAAAAGAGTTTGACGAGAATTGGAACCACACTGCCTATGATTTCGACAAATGCATGCAACTCGCCGAGTCGGCAGGCTTTCCGGGCTACTATTCCGCTGAGTATTATGACGGCCGAGGCAAACCGATAGACTATGAAAAGGTCGCCGACTGGATGTTGGAACATATCAGGGCCAATCTGCAAAAATAAAATAATCTTTATTACAAAAATGGCAATGGGAGTCGAGTATTATGAAAGAATGTTCTACCGGACACAGAATGTATATTATGGAATGGCTGGCTATCTTTCTGTTGGCATTGTTTGTGACAACAGCGACAGCGTCAGATATCTCATTCAATCCACCCAAGGATATCGCTGCTGGCGGTGTTTTAGGCATTAGCTCTATGGATGCCGGCGACATTGACAATGATGGCCTAGTTGATATAGCGGTTATCGAAGGCGGCAAGCATGCCGGCGGTCGTAAGACTCTGGCCTGGTTCAAGTCGCCTGTGGAAACACAGGGCGACTGGCAGCGGTTTGAGGTAAATCAAAGTGCTCCGTTACGCCCGTTTCTCGGCTCGGCAAAACTTGCTGATATGGATAGTGACGGAGATTTGGATTTGATCGTTTCTTCGGACAATCACTCCCGCGCCGAGAAAGAGGCTGATGTGTTTGTGTTTATCAATCCCAAGCCCAACGGCCAGGCAGGCGATCACTGGGACTGGCATAAGGCAAACTCCTCTCTGTTACCTTGTCACCACATAAACGACATGGAGATTGCTGATATGGATGGCGATGGAAAGTTGGATATTATAGTCCGCAGTCTCCAGCCCAACCAGATTCATGTCTTCTTTCAAAATGATATTTCTTCGTATACCAGAAAATCGATTGATACGGATATTAGCCAATCCGAGGGCTTGGCGGTCGGGCATATTGATGATGATGGAATTCTCGACATCACCTATACCGGCTACTGGCTACAATCGCCCTCGAATCCACGAACCCAGAACTACACAAAGAGGCCGATCGATCCGAACTACAAAAATATAAACCAGAATACGAAAGAATGCATAGGTGACATTGACGGCGACGGCAAGTTAGATGTGGTCATTGCACCCTGTGAAGCCTACCGCAATGGAGGTGATCACGATCTGGCCTGGTACCGAAATCCAGGTAACAACTATGATTCACCATGGAAGAAAACCGTGATCGAAGCAAAAACCAACAATCACCAAACGGCCAAACTCGGTGACATGGATAACGATAATGATTTGGATGTCGTTGTCGGTGTTCCATGGGGTTCACAGATGGTCCGGATATATTACAACAACGGCAGCGGTTCTTTCAGTAATAACCAGACCGTCTGTAGCGGCAAGGGTTTGTACTCCGGCGTTCTCGCCGATCTCGGCAACGACGGCGATCTGGATATCATCGGACAGGATACATATGCCAAAGAGTCCAAACCATGGATTTATGAAAGTTTGCTGGTTGACGCAAATATGGGTTTAAAACCATCCGCTTATCCTAATAAACAAGCGATACCTTTCAAGCCCGACCCTAATGAAGGTTGGAAGAAACTTTTTGATGGCAAGACATTAAATGGCTGGAAGAAAACAGGCTATGGAAAATGGTGGGTGGAGAATGGTGTAATCTTAGGTACGCGCGAAAAAGTAGCCGGTGTGAGTAATCCGGGTGGTTTTCTCTTCACGGAACGCGCAGACTTCAAGGATTTTGAACTGATCGTTGACGCCAAGCTGGATTGGGGGACTGATTCTGGTATTCACCTGAGAGACATTAGTGACGGATTCACTCAAAGCGGTGATGGCTATCAATGTTGTCTCGATTATCGTCTCAGTAAAAACGGTGGGGGGCAATATGGAGTATTCTATTACAAAGCACCTGTTGAAAACTATAAGTATTGGATCCGAACATGGCCGTTCCGAATAAAGAATCGCTTCGAAGCTATGGAGAATCCGGTCTTTGACAGCAGTAGAAATCGCAAGTGGATAGCAATTGAAGACTGGCCGAAAATCTTTAAGGCACATGATTGGAATCAAATAAAGATTCGTATGACTGGTGAGCCACCGTTGTATGAATGCTGGATCAATGGTGTCAAGATCGTTGAATATCAGTGTCAGAAGAGCTGGAATAAAGGTGTGGGACGAATTGGCCTTCAGCTCATCAATGACCCCAATTGGATTGAAGGCGGCCTTATCCGATTCCGCAATATATTTATTAAAGTTTTGCCTTCAACCGATAAAGGCGATCTGTGAGAAGATATGATATAAACTTCCAAAAACAAAGATTCTTATACTTGGTATTTTCTCCCGTGGAACAACCCTGTCACCGCAGAAGGAAAAGAACACAAAGATAAGTCCGTTTCCTTTCATTCATTGATTGTGTACACCTGCACAATATCGGTCTTTTGGGCAACGCCCCTGCCCAATCCACCACCACATATATAGATCTTGTTGCCGACCGCTACCGGTCCGATTCCGTGAACCGCAACTGGAATATCGTCAACCTTCTGCCATTCACCACCTTCTGGCGTTGGCCGAAACCGGTGAACCGAATTATTCATGGGTTCGCCGCTAATGTAGTAAAGCCAACCGTTGACTACAGGCCAATTGGCAATGTAGCCCGTGCGTGGATTATTTGGAAGAGGATTCATAACTCGCCACGCTTTGGCACTCTGGTTCGCCTTGGCAAGATCAAACTCCTGGCACATAATATCTTCCATTTTGGTATGAGTACCTCTGCGCCCGGGAGAAAGATAGACTTTGCCGTTAACAATACCGGCTCCGATGTGCAGTCTGCCATGCGGCATCTTATCGTTAACAATTTCCCACTTATCTGTTACCGGATCATAGACCTGTACGTTCGTATGTCCTAATATATCAAATCCGGTAACCTCAGTGCCGCCAAAGCACCATATCCTGTTGTCATAGACGATCACGCCGGGGGCTGCTGATTTCACCGGAATCGATTTGGTCGGCGACCAGGTGTCACTTGCCGGATCGTAAACAAAGCATTTGTCAGTTGGCACCGGTTCACGACCGTCACCCCATCCACTGATAAGATATATCTTACCTCCAAGTGCTGCGATGCCCGGGTGATTGACCTTGTGCGGCACATTTTTGAGTGCACTCCATTTATCTGTTGCAATGTCGTAAACCTCGAAGTTGTCAAGGACATTGCAGCATTTTGGCGCATCCATGCCGCCGGCCACATAAATCTTGCCGTCAAGCAAAACACCCGGCATTTCCTGACGAGGCGTGAGCATCGGTGACACTGTGGACCAGGTTCCAACCGACACTGCCACAGATTGCGAAGAGAACATCAGGATTGCTGCTGTACTTAAGAATAACGATAAGTAGTTCATATCAATAACCTTTCAATAAAAATCCCAAACTTGAGTATTTTGGACTAATTGGCAAGTAAAATGTCCGTCATTCATTTAGCACCTCGCTCTATAATCCGGCATCCAAACCGCCCCAGCGTCTATCCAGTTCTTTGGGCCAGGTGGGGCGGTGAGGGGCCTTTTTCGCCGCGTTGTCAGCGGTGATCCACCTGGGACCGACGCGGCCAAAAACGTGCCGCCAATCATCAATGGTCTGACCATACTCCAGCGCGCCGAGGTCCGGCTTATCGTCGGCGACGTTATCTTGGTTGTAACCCTCTTTGGAGATGCCCGCATTGATGGCTGGCGAATCCTGTTGCAGCAGAAAGAGCGCATCAGGCGTTTGCCCGAACTTCGGACTTGCGGTCAGGCCTGCGAAACCAGTCGTGTACTTTTCAGCGTCACGCAGTAGGTTATAACGCGTCGGGAAGAAGGCCCCAAGACTTTGCTGTGACCAGCAGCCCGGCTGATTACAATCGGACAAGATGATGTTGTTTTCGAAAACGCTGGAACCAAATGTGTTATGCGAGCATCTATCGCCTGTGAAGTAAGTATTATGAACAAACTGCACGCCGTTGTTTCGGCGACCGGTTCCGACGAGCTTCATAATTCGCCCACCACCGGGCCACCAGATGTTATGGTCGATAGTGAGCGGCCCGCCATTTTCGGTAGTAGTGATTGCCAGAGCATCATGGTCTTGCAAGATGAGGTTGTGATGAACGCGCATGTTCATCAGTGCCTCCACGCCGTCAAACTCAAGTGAATTGTCGATCGCATTCTGCCAAACGTTATATGCCACATCGGACTGCAGATTGGGCACGTGGGGATAGTCCTTATGACGCCCCCTTGGGTGAAACAGGTCATAGCCCTCATAAACGTAGTTGTGGTGAAATGTCAAACCTGTCCCGTTGAACTTAATCGGGTTCACGTAAGTGTTGTGGTTCCACATGTGATTGGTCACATCACGGTGTCCACCGAAGCTGATCATTTCGCCGCCGTCCATTTCGCAGTGCTCAATAACCAGATTCGTACACTCGTAGCCGGTATTGACGGCAAACTGGTAGCCGCTGAAGTAGCAATCCCGGATGGTGACATTATGTGAGTTGTTGACCTCAACACCAACGGTTGGTGCCATCTGAATGCGGAGTCCTTCAAGTGTAACGTTGTCGGCCTTAATGTTGATCACAATGCCGCATATCTTCGGGAAATTGATTATTCGCGGTTTACTCGGATTGTCGGGCGTTCCGCTGTACCACATCGTGATTGGATGTACTGGAGGGTCCGCCGAGACGGTTACGATCTGCTGCTGGTTCCAGTAAGCCCCCAAGTCTTTTTGAACAAGCGTTTTGCCGCTTACATTGCGGCTGTTGAAGCCAATCCTGATGTTGTTGGGGTTCCTCGCGTCGTTGAGTTTAAGCCAAAGCGTACTGATCCCTGCGTCGTGCGCGAAATAGATCGGAGGCGTCGTATAGCTCTGGACGTCGGCCTGCCAACCTTTGCTCCAATACGGACCGCACGTACGGCTGTCGAAGTTCTCTTTGGTTCGGTAATCAAACGCATGCACGCCCTCGACCAGTAGTCTATGCACAGGCCAGTCGATACCGGTGGCAAACCAGGTTTGGCTGTCACCGGATGCCCGTACCCAAGTCACAGGTCCCTTGTACCGGTTTGTGATTGTAGCTTCGCCGCCATGCTCGGCTCTCAAAATAATCGACTTTGTAATCTCGATGCATTCATGATAAACACCATCCTCCACAACGATAACATCGCCATCCGAGGAATGGTCGATTGCCTGCTGAATACTTTGCTCCCTACTGACTCTTATGGTGGCGGCTTGTATGCCAGAGGCTGATATCAAGAACACCATCAGAAGCAGCGACAGTGTCGTCACACAGAAACGCTTGAGCATAATGAACTGGGATTTCGAATATAACATTATATATCCTTGCTCAGCTACACGACTGAGCCTCATTTTCAGTAGAATAACAAATCTGTTTCAAAAAGTTAAGGTTTTTCGGGCAGAATAATCGTAAAAACACGAATTTATCCGTTCATAATTCGTGATAACGTAAGATATCTTACGTTATCATCCGATGCTCCAAAAAACAGTAAATCGCTTGCCAAAGCGTAAACGGCCGAGTAAAAGTGTACCATCGGGTATCTATATAGCCGAGACCACCCCGGCTGTCAATATCGAATCCTACCTTTTAATCTTCTGCCTGGCTAAGCGTTTACGGCTCTGTTCAAGGCGATAGCTCTGGCAGTTAGCCTCAATAATATGAACCTTGTGCGTTAGCCTATCCAGCATCGCACCCAACGTCCTTTTGATAATTACCGACCAGCAGCATCAGCAGACCGTATCGGCTGACGGGTGTAAATATGCAAATACGCCGGCATTAAACAGGCTTTGCCGGCAGGGAACAGCCTTTACGAACTGCTACAGTGCAAATCCGCTGTGCTCGCCGGCCAGAAGTTCTATCTTTACGGGGAGAATGCCAAGCGAAACCGGCGTTTACACAAATGCTATTGGCATATCGTCTTCGATACCCAATCTGGGACAATGGCTGCGCCAGAAATGCGATTACGAAACGATTTATACGGGCAAATGGCACCTTCCCGGCGGAAGACAGTTTAACATACCCGGCTTTAAGACACCAGTGACGGGGCTTGGGGGACAGGGCAGTTTGGCAGACGGGGTGGTTTCATCGGCGTGTGCGGGATTTTTGCGCAACAGAAGCGACAGCAAACCGTTTTTTATGGTTTGCAGTCTTCTTCAGCCGCACGATATATGCCAGTGGCTGCGTATGAACCTTTACAGCAGGGACACATTGTATTTTCCGCAGGCAGCAGAACATCTGCCGGGTCTGCCTGAGAATTTCGAATTTGACCCGAATCAGGAACCAGAGGCAATACGGCGCAGACGAAACAGCCAGGAACCTGTATTGGGCAACTGGTCGCGGTTACACTGGCGGTATTATATTTATTGTTATATGCGGATGATTGAACAGCTTGACCGGGAGATAGGCAGGGTGCTTTCGGCGGTGGAAAACAGCAGGTACGCCGATAACACGCTGGTAATTCTTGTGTCGGACCACGGCGAAGGTCTCGGCAGCCACCAGCTTGTCCGCAAGGGGTGTCTCTATGACGAGGCCTGCAGGGTGCCAATGGTAATTTCATTGCCCGGCAGAATCAGGGGTGACGCAGTTGAAAGCCGTCTTGCAAGCCACCTTGATATTGTGCCTACGGTTTGTGACTGGCTGAATATAGAGCCGCCCGCCGACCAGCGGGGCAGCAGTTTACGGCCTTTACTGGAGGGTACAAACGCGGGCTGGCGGGATTTTGTTGTTTCGGAGGTAAGTCATGGGCCTGGGCAATTAGGGCGAATGGTAAAAACAGGCCGGTTCAAATATATAACCTACGCGGGTGACAAAACCGAGCAGCTTTTTGATATGTCGAGTGACCCGGGCGAAACGAGGAATTTGGCGGCGGATAGCCGGTTTTACAGCGACCTGCGGGGGCACCGGCGGCTTTTGGCCGAGTGGGAATCGCGCCTTAAGCGCAGCGGCAACCTGCCGGCGGACCGCATCTGGCGGGTACGGTTGTAAAAAACAAGGCATTTTGGCAGCTTAATAATGACCGGAAATGAACGGTTCTACTTATCAACCTGCGGCAGGCCGGCTGCAAAATAGAATATCGAGTAATCGCCGCAAATGATTCAGGGCAAAGTCCGCCAAGCAATACGATAGCTGTTATATTGTAAATTCCCGCTCATCCATCTTCGGCGAGGATACGCCGGACAGCTACGCCGTGGTGGCTTTTTAGAACAAAATAGCCTGAATCTTTGGAAACAGGTCAGTTTAATCTACCTCCTTGTTTTGTGCATCCATTGGCCAAGATTTCATCAAGATCCTCTGGCCATAACATCTCGTGTGTGCCTTCTGCATTTTTGAAGTTCATTCCTAATGCATAGCCAAAACAATAGCTGTTATAAAGAGCTATGGCCCTCTGGCTTTCAAACTTAGTGCGGCATCGTAGTATTGCATAATAAAGCATCATTTTGGTTGCGTTACAACCTGCCTGAGCAGCAGTCATTTCAGACCATTCTTCAGGCAGTCCGTGGGAATAGATTACCTCGCCAACCTTACCCATGTACCAAAAAGTCATTTCGTAGGCAACAGCAGCAAGGGCTTCTTTGGACCATTTTAGAGTAATTTGCCAACGGTCATCTCTTATCCTCACTATTAAGTCCTTCGGTTCTTTGGGAACACCGGGATCGATAAGGAGCAACCGACTATGCCCCGTCGATGTGAAACGAAAACTTCGAGGCAATTTCCAATTATCCGGCAACACAGTAATTCGAACCGCTGGTCGTCCCTTCCTATAGCCAACACTGACATTTTCAGGATGATAATCCGTATCATTCACACGTAAGCCTCTTTTTGCTCTTGCTATGTGTTTGTAAAGTTGAGATTTGAGCTTTTTTTTTGATTTATAATATGATTTAACCTCCGCAACACCGGCCACAGTTACCATGTCAGGCTTCTCAATCAAAATATGAAAGTCGGCACCTTTAAGAATACCCTTATGGTTTTGCCTGTGCACGCCCACCGTATCACCAACATAGAGCCTTGCAGCTTTGGTAAGTACTCCATCTTTTTTTAGTATTTCCAGCACCTTACAGCAAGGCGCAGCGGCAAGCAACTCTGCGATAGCGCCCTGAAAATAGTTGATGACACGATAATAAATGAATCTTATGGCAGCAGCAGTTTCATTATCGGAAAGACGTTTAGAGACCATCTTAGAGGGAATCTTGCCGCTATCTTCATAAGGTCCATCTTTGAGAAACCGCTGGAAAAGAATATTGCGTTCGCTGGCTTCAATTGTGCGGATTGATTCCGATAGAGCTTCGCGTAAAACCGACAGCGGGTCTGATCCGGCATGGAACACAGCACCGGCAGCTATAGCTTCTTCCAGCGAAAACTCCACATCGTTGCCAAGGGCTTTTCCGAGAATCTCGAATCCAACAGTGTCAGCTAATCTATTGGTACGAATGCTCATAATGGGAACTTTACTATATCTTGATATTACCCTCGCGGGCTTTTTAGACACGGCTTAACACGGATTTATTCACCATGAAGAAACGAAAAAGATTTATATCG
>Ga0307379_10011603_pt1 | contig 11548 bp, 11 predicted proteins | sample UN2MG_FD_202237 | JGI IMG/M metagenome (GOLD analysis project Ga0307379, IMG submission 202237) | Soil microbial communities from Risofladan, Vaasa, Finland - UN-2 | ecosystem: Environmental > Terrestrial > Soil > Coastal area > Acid sulfate soil | place: Finland: Risofladan, Vaasa | collected... | reverse complement strand
GAGTGCGGCGGTGAAGGAGGACATGGAGGCGCCGCGGCCGATGGACCGGCTGGTGTGCGGGGATGTGGGGTATGGGAAGACGGAGGTGGCGATCCGGGCGGCGTTCAAGGCGGTGATGGATGGGAGGCAGGTGGCGGTGTTGGTACCGACGACGGTGCTGGCGCAGCAGCATTATACGACTTTCAAGGAGCGGCTGAGCCCGTACCCGGTGCGGATCGAGATGCTGAGCCGGTTCCGGAGCAAGAACGAGCAGACGAAGGTGGTGGAGGCGCTGGAGGCGGGGAGGGTCGATATCGTGATCGGGACGCACCGGCTGCTGTCGAAGGACATCCGGTTCAAGGATCTGGGGCTGGTGGTGGTGGATGAGGAGCAGCGGTTCGGGGTGAGGCACAAGGAGCGGCTGAAGCAGCTTCGGACGACGGTGGATGTGATCACGATGACGGCGACGCCGATTCCGCGGACGCTGCACATGGCGCTGTCGGGGATTCGGGATATGAGCGTGATCAACGATCCGCCGGAGGGGCGGACGGCGGTGATCACGCGGACGCTGCCGCGGGAGGACGGGCTGACGCGGGAAGCGATTCTGCGGGAGCTGGAGCGGGGGGGTCAGGTGTATGTGGTGCACAACCGGGTGGAGTCGATCAGCCATGTGGCGGAGCATATCAAGGGGCTGGCGCCGAACGCGCGGGTGGTGGTGGGGCACGGGCAGATGAACGAGCGGCAGCTCGAAGATGCGATGCTGCAGTTCTATGCGGGGGAGGCACACATTCTGGTGTGCACGACGATCATCGAGAACGGGCTGGACATTCCGAATGTGAACACGCTGATCGTGACGGATTCGGACCGGCTGGGGCTGGCGCAGCTCTATCAACTGCGGGGGCGGGTGGGGCGGTCGACGCGGCAGGCCTATGCGTACCTGATGTGGACGCCGTACAAGCGATTGACGGAGAGTGCGGAGAAGCGGATTGCGGCGATTCGGGAGTTTTCGGAGCTTGGGTCGGGGTTCAAGATCGCGCTGCGGGATCTGGAGATTCGAGGGGCGGGGAATCTGCTGGGGGCGGAGCAGCACGGGTTCATCGCTTCGGTGGGGTTCGAGCTGTACATGCAGATGCTGACGGAGGCGGTGCAGGAGGCGAAGGGGGAGGCGCCGGCGCCGCGGCTTCAGGTGAGCGTGGATCTGCCGGTGGCGGCGTATCTGCCGGAGGCGTACGCGCCGGACCGAAACCAGAGGATCGATCTGTACCGGCGGCTGGCGGCGGCGCCGGATCGCGCGAAGCTGGAGGAGGTGGCGGCGGAGATCGCGGACCGGTTCGGGCGGCCGCTGCCGGAGGCGGCGGAGAACTTGGTGCGCCTCGGGGGCGTGAAGATTCGCTGTGCGGAGGCGGGGGTGCAGAGGATCGGCATGGAAGGGAACTTGGCCATGCTGATGCTGGCGGAGGGCCGGCGGCTGACTCCGCAGATGACGAGAAAGCTGCGGCAGCGTTTGCCGGCGGAGATTCGGATCTGGATCGCGCTGATCAACCACGACCGAGTCGTGGTATCCTTACGGAAGGCGAAGACCGAGCAGGTGTTCTCCCGCTTGGAGGAAGTGCTGGAGGCTCTCGCATCGCTTCCTCTGGAGGAGGAGGCGCGGCGACACCGGCGGCGCGAGGAGCTGGCTGCGAGGGGATGAGGAGAAGCTGATGCCCAGAGTGGTGTGCGTATGTTTCCGCCGGGCGGGCAAGTCGCATCATTTCGACGCCCGAGACTTGGATCTGAGCCCCGGCGACATCGTCGTGGCGAAGACCGAGCGGGGGCAGGAGATCGGAAAGGTCCGGTCCGCTCCGACGGAGATGTCGGGGGAGGGACGGCCGGAGGGTCTGAGGCCCGTGCTCCGCAAAGCGACGGAGGAGGACCTTCGCAAGGACGAGCGGAATGCGGCGCGGGAGGAGGAGGCGTTGGAGATCGCCGCGGGAAAGATCGCCGAGCACGGCTTGGAGATGAAGTTCATCGACGCGGAGGCCATGCTCGATGGGTCGCGAATCGTGCTGCACTTCAGCGCGGAGGGCCGGGTGGATTTCCGGGGGCTGGTGCGGGATCTGGCGCGGGCGCTGCGGACGCGGGTGGAGCTGCATCAAGTCGGGGTGCGCGATGAGGCGAAGATGCGAGGGGGGCTGGGACACTGCGGGCGGGCGCTGTGCTGCGCGACGTTCCTGACCGACTTCGACCCGGTGGGGATCAAGATGGCGAAGGAGCAAGAGCTGTCGCTCAACCCGCAGAAGATCTCGGGGGTGTGCGGGCGGCTGATGTGCTGCCTGAACTTCGAGTACGCCTTCTACCGCGAGGCGCGCGCGTGTATCCCGAAGACGGGGACGCGAATCGAGACCGAGCAGGGGCCCGGCCGGATCAGGGAACTCGACGTGGTTCGGAGTCGCGCGGTGGTGACCCTCGACGAGGGTGGGGAGGTGAAGCTTCCTTTTGCTGCCGTGGCCCGGCACAAGCCCGGCTGTCCCCATGTGGAGGGGCGGGAAGAGCAGGGATGACGGGACCGCAAGGGCGGCGGGTCCGGGAAGACGGATGCGAGGTAAGGCCGAAGAGGAGAGCTGAGGACGGCAAAGAACTGCGGGGGGATGCTATCGGGCCGGACGCTGGCCAGCGTCCGGCCTGCCGCGAGGACATGCAGGAGGAGATAGAGGATGGCGCGAAAGGTGAAGCTGGGATTGATCGGATGTGGGGGGTTCATGCACCAACACGTGACCCAGATCTCGGAGGTGAAGTCGGCGGAGATCGCGGCGCTCGTCGATCCGAGCAGGGCGAGCATCAGGCGGATGGTTCGCAGTTATCCGTCGCTGGCACGGGTGCCGCGGTTCGCGGACTACCGGGACATGTTGGCGGAGGTCGAGCTGGAGGGGGCGGTGATCGCGTCGCCGCACTCGCTGCACTTCGAGCAGATCATGGCGTGCCTGGAGGCGGGGGTGAACGTGCTGTGCGAGAAGCCGATGGTGTGCCGCGTCGAGCAGGCTCGCGCAGTCATCCGCAAGGCGCAGCGGAAAAAGCTGGTGGCGATGGTGTCGTATCAGCGACACGCGGACCCGGTCTTTCGCTACGCGAGGAAGCTGATCGCAGAGGGGAAGCTCGGCCGGGTCACGTTCGTCAGCGCGCTGCTGGCGCAGGAGTGGTTGCGGGGAACGAAGGGGACGTGGCGGCAGGACCCGGAGCTGAGCTGTGGGGGGGAGCTGAATGACTCGGGCAGCCACCTGATCGACATCATCCTGTGGGTCACCGGCCTGGTGCCGGAGACGGTCTTTGCTCGGATCGACAACTGCGGGACGAAGGTCGATATCTTGTCGGCGCTGACGTTCACGTTCAAGGGCGGGGCGGTGGGCAACCTGTCGGTGGTCGGCGACGCCCCGGGATGGTGGGAGGAGATCACCTTCTATGGAAAGAAGGGAGCGTTGTATTACCGAGACGGCAGGCTGTTCCACCATGTTCCCAAGAAGAGCGGGTGGGGTGCGACGGTGACGGAGGTGACGAAGAAGCTCCGGTACCGAAGCACGCCGGACAAGAACTTCGTGAACTCGATCCTCGGGAAGGACGAGCCGCAGTCGCCCCCGGAGTGCGGGCTTAGGGTGGCGCAGCTCACGCAGGCGGCGTGGGAGTCGGCGCGGGTGGGAAGGGCAGTGAGGGTGAGGGGGTAGGCTGGGGTCGGGGGCGGGGGCGGTTTCGGGACAGAGGTCCGAAACAGTTAGTATCACGGGACTACACAGAGGAAGCGCCCACCGCGCTGCTTTCTTTCGCGATCTCGATACCGAAGGATGACCTTCTCGGCGCGCACGCGAGCGCTGGCTCCTAGCAGTCTTCTGTCACGCGATGCTGGTCGCGCTGATCTAGCAATCGGCTGGACTAGGTGCGGCCTTGCAGCACGTGCCAGGCTCTCGTAGGCGGTCCTTAGCGTTGCCTCACGGTGGCGGCTTCGTTGAGCCGACCAAACTCCTCCGCGAATGCCGAACTCGCGACCGAGAGACTTACCTCGCGAAGCTCCTCCTTCCAGAGCGTGTAGCCGATCTTGTGTACCTTGACCAGGGGACGCCGGGCCATCGCCAAGTCGATCAGTGCCCACACTCCGAAGGGGACGACTGCAAGAGGCAGCCATAGATAGATGACGCAGTAGGCACCTATCAGGGGAACGTGGAGGAGGCCGTGGATGACAGCTTTGAGGACTGTGAGTGACAGCGGGTGCCTCTCTCGGAATCTCCGCCATCCCTCCGCGGAGAAAGGAAGCTCGATCTGTTGGACTCCCACCGTCCACGGGTTGCCCATGTAGCTGCGAACAACGTGGTGCTCAGTGGATGGATCTCCCGTGACAACACACAATTCCGGCAGCGTAATGGCGAGAGGCGGAGTGCCTTTCAGCCTAATTCGCGGAGATTTCGAAGGGGAACTGACGGCGCTCAGGGCGACAACGGCCACCAGGGCGACACCAATAAGGAGTAGTCCTGTCAGGTCTTCTGTCACAGACTCCTCACCCTACGGCATGGGGTAACGAAACGCGACTGGAGATGGGATTCGGCGGCAAGCGGTGTCTCACCTTCAGTCCTAGATCGGTCCCCATCGCGCCACCATCTCCTCTCGTTCGCGGCCGCTTCGGCAGTGGCGCGCGAACGCGATCGGGCACAACCGTGTCTCCCCAATGCATGCAGCGGTCAGTCGGCGATCCACGTCGAGCAGGCAGACAGGATCGTCACTCGTCGACTCTTCGCGCCAGCACTCCTTCATCAATGAGTCGGCGAAGTAGCCCCTCAAGTTCGTCCCTGTAGGGATGCACGTTGCGTCCCATCGGGAAGGGGAGGGAGGCAGCCACGGCACGCTCCATGCCGGCCAGTGACGCGGCCCGACAGACGTGGCCATGGATCTCGTACATCACCGATGCGACGGCCTGCGGAGCGTACTCCCCGATCCTGCCGGCGAGACCCTCCTCTGCCGCGCTACGTGCCTCTACGCGCTCACTCCAGGGCAGGTCATTGACGGGGTGCAGACACAGGTCATCGAGATAGCACCCGAGCGACTTGAAGAACTCAAGGAACTCCCCACCCGTCGCCCATTCACGGGCGTAAGCACGGGCGAACGCGTCTCGCGTAGCGTAGAACAGGATCGAGTTCGCGCAGTAAAAGAACCGGCCGCTGGCTGGTGGGGACTCGCCGACCAGCAGCAAGCGGACCTGCTCCGGCCGGTAGCTACGCCGTAGCGATTCTGTCATCGCAACACTCCCGCCGTGAACGCGAGCATGAGCGTCGGGTCGTGACAGGAAGATACCTGAACCTGCCATAAGGTTCGTCAGGGAGACCGGAGTAGTCCTGCCAGGACAGCTGATAGCTGGCCGATATGGGGATCGACTTCTCCCGGTCCCGCATGGTCCCCTCTGAGGCGCGCGAACCCCACTTCAGTTCGCCGCTCACAACTCGGCTATCGTGGAGTCGGAAAACGGCGTCGGGGGTGGGACAGGGGCAGGAGGCCCTTCGGTGGCCCTCAGGGTGAACTCGCTCCGGCCCAACAGATGGGACAGGGGCAGGAGCCAAGCTCCTGCCCAACAGATGGGGGGTTATTCGTCGCCGCGGAGGGCGTCGCGGAAGCGGGCGAACCAGCCTTTGTCGATCTCCAGTTCGTCGCCGCCCTCGCGGGAGTATTCGGTGAGGAGTTCGCGCTGGCGGGGGGTGAGGCGGGTCGGTGTCATGACGCGCACGCTGACGTGCTGCGAGCCGCGCACTCCGGTTCGGACGTCGGGGAGGCCCGTTCCTCGCACGATAAACTCCTCGCCGGTCTGAGTGGCGGCGGGGATGGTGAGCTCCTCCGGCCCTTTGAGGGTCGGGATTCGGATGGCGCCGCCGAGGGCGGCGATGGTGAAGGGAATGGGCACCTCGCAGAAGAGGTCGCGCCCGCGCCGCTCGAAGATGTCGTGGGGTTTGACGTGGACGAAGACGTAGAGATCGCCGGCGGGGGCGCCCCGCTCGCCGACCTCGCCGGCGCCGCTGGCTCGGATGGAGGCGCCGTGCTCTATGCCGGAGGGGATCTCGACGGGTATGTGGGCTTCGGCGAGGCGCCGCCCCGTGCCGCCGCAGCTCTCGCAGGGGTCGGTGACGACCTCTCCGGTTCCCGCACAGGCGCGGCAGGCGGTGACGGTGGAGAGCCGTCCGAAGGGGGTCGCGGTGGCGCGCTGTGTCTGTCCGGAGCCGCCGCAGTTGGGGCACGATCTCGCCCCCGCGTGGGACCGACTGCCGGTGGCGTCGCAGTCCTCGCACCGCTGGACGCGCTCTGCCTTGATGGTTTTCTCGACACCTGAGAGGACCTCTTCGAGGGTGATTTCGAGGTCGTAGCGGAGGTCGGAGCCGCGCCGAGGGCCGACGCGAGTGGCGCTGCGCCGGGCTCCGAAGAAGGCGTCGAAGAGGCCGCCGAAGCTGCCGAACTCGTCCCAGAAGTCGGCGGCGCCGGGCGCTCCGGGGGAGGCGTGGCCGAAGTAGTCGTACTGGCGGCGCCGGTCCGGATCCCGCAGCACCTCGTAGGCTCCGGCCACCTCCTTGAAGCGGCCTTCGGCGTCGGGATCTTCGGGGTTGACGTCGGGATGGTGGCGACGAGCGAGCCTGCGGAAGGCCCGCTTGATCTCGTCCTGGGTTGCCTCGCGGGCTACGCCCAGGATCTCATAGTAGTCGCGTGCTGGGTCCATGAGTCGAACGACGCCTTATTCGGGCTCTTCCTCGGGTTCCTCGCGGCGAATCTTCACCCGGCCGGATGCGATCTCGGCGATGGCGCGATTGACGAGGCCGCCGCCGCTCGGCTCGAGGGGGCTGTGAATGCGTTCCTTCAGGTCGTGTGCCCGCTTCGCCACTCCCGCCACCAAGGCATATCTGCCAAATCGCCTGGAGAGTCGATCCAACATTTCCGTTCGCTCTACGCTACCGGTAGGAGACTTATGACGCATAGACTAGCAACCTCTCCCCGTCATATGTAGATTCCTCACTATAGGAATCGCCGACGACCACTGTCAAGGCGCGAGCTCCTCCGCAGACTCCAGCAGCAGGCGCCCCTGCTGGGCGGCCCTCACGGGGGCGAAGCTGCGCCGATGCTCGGGACTCGGCCCGAGCTGGACGAGCCGCTTCAGGTGCTCTCGCGTGCCGTATCCCTTGTGCCGCCCGAAGGCGTAGCCCGGGTACATCTCATCCAGCTCGACCATCATCCTGTCGCGCACGACCTTTGCGACGATGGAGGCGGCGGCGATTGAGGCGCAGGTGCGATCGCCTCCGACGATGGCTCGCTGGGGGAACAGGGCGCCGGGCAGCCCTCTCCCATCCACGAGCAGCAGGTCCGGCTTCGGCTCGAGCTGTCGGATCGCCTCGCCCATGGCGAAGTGAGTGGCCCCGAGCACGTTGAGCCGGTCGACGATCCGGGCGTCGGCGACTCCGACGCCGACGCACATCGCCTTTCCGTGAATCAGGTCGAACAGGCGCTCCCGATGCTCAGGCTTCAACAGCTTCGAGTCGGCCAGCCCCCGCAGTCGGCAGCTCTCGGCAAAGATGACGGCGGCTGCGACTACGGGTCCGGCGAGAGGGCCGCGGCCGGCTTCATCGACGCCGGCGATGCGAACGAAGCCCTGCCTTTGGAGCTCTCGCTCTGTCCTCCACAAACCCCTCACTGACTGCCTCCGGCCGGCGAACGGACAGCGCAAACGGCTGCGTTAAGGGACGGCTGCTTCGGGCGTGGCGAGGCCCGTACTCGCCACCTCGGTGCCTTCGCGGACATGGACCTGGCGGTTGTCCCCGGACAGCCGGACTCTGGTCGGGGGCCAGAAGATGACCATCGCCTTGCCGACGAGCCTCGTCGCGCGCAGCTCCGGTCGCGGTTGCCCGCTGAGAGGATCCGCCCATCGGTGGCTGTCGTTGCTCTTGTTGCGGTTGTCGCCGAGGACGAAGTAGCAGCCGTCGGGGACGGTATAGGGATCGCCGGTCGGCATTCCAAAGGCGTCGACCGGCCAGTCGTAGTCCGGGCGGGGGATTTCGCGCGGCTCGTCGAGGCGACGGTCGTCGATGTAGACGCCGTCCCCGTGCCTGATCCTGATGGTATCGCCGGGGAGGCCGATGAGCCTCTTGACGAAGTCCTTCTTGCCGTTGCCGAAGCTGGCGTAGTCCGGCGCCTCGAAGACGATGATGTCGCCGCGCTTGGGTTCGTTCAGGCGGTAGACGAACTTGTTGACGAGTATGCGGTCGTGCCGGAGGAGGCTGGGCTCCATCGACTCGGAGGGAATGTAGAAGGCCTGGACGACGAAGGGCCTGATGAGCATGAAGACGAGGACGAAGGCGATGAGGCCCGAGTCGAGGAGCTCGAGCATGAAGGCGCGCCCGGGAGCGCTTCGCCAGAGCCCCCAGACGATGCGGAGGAAGGCGAGGAGGCTGATGACCGCCGCGATCTTCCAGGGCTGGTCGAGGTTCATGCTAGCGGCGGCGATCCTCTTTGATGCGGGCGGCTCTGCCCACTCGATCCCGGAGGTAATACAGCTTGGCCCGGCGCACGCGGCCGTGGCGCAAGACTTCTATCTTCTCGACGCGGGGCGAGTGGAGCAGGAAGGTCCGCTCGACGCCGATGCCGTGAGCGACGCGACGAACGGTGAAGGTCTTCTGATGCCCCTTGCCGCGCCGCGCGATAACAACACCCTGGAAGGGCTGGGATCGCTCCCGCCCGGCTTCGACGACGCGAACCGTTGTTTTCACGAGGTCGCCCGGCTTGAACTCGGGCACCTCGGCGCGAAGCTGCGCCTCTGCTAGCTCTTCGATCGCGGGCATGTTGCCTTCACTCCTGGAAAAAGCCTGGCGCATGGGTCGCCAGGGGATGGAGAGACTCGTGCGACCTGTCAGTATAGCATATCGGGAAAGGCGCGGGCAACCCCGTTTGGCTGGACCGCGGGTGACCCACAAAGAAACCGGCCCGGCTCAGAGAGCCGGGCCGGTCGCTACCGAGAGAATCGTCGGTCAATGGACAAGACGCTGGCCGGTGACGTCGTTCAGGTCTGTTATGCCGAGTCCGTGATGGGGGATCTTGACTAACAAATGCTGATCGCTGAGGTTGGCGACGAAGAACAGCACGCCCTTGCGGGTTCCCAGGATTGGCTCGACAAGGTCGCTGTCCGCCTTCAGCTTGAAGAAGATGGGCAGCACGTCGCGGCGGAAGATGCCGAGCATGGTGGGCCCTTCTTCCTCACAGCCGTAGCTCCGCCAGTGGTAGACGAAGGTGTCGTCGGGCTTGAAGACGCCATCCCAGCCATAGATCGCCATGAGGCTCATCTCGTGGGTGTCGGCCGACTCGGGGCCCAAAGCCATGTCGTGAATCTTGGTGGCGAGCAACAGTCCTTCCTCGGTGCCGATGAACTCGTAGCGGAAGCCCGAGCCGACGGCGCCGGAGAACTCTTCGGGCAGGTCGCGGAACTCGTAGTAGCAGCCGCGATCAGACAGCACGACCCGCACCAGGTCGTTGGTGTACTCGGAGCCGTCCCCGACCTGGTCCTTGATGTAGTCGATCATGACCTCGTACTGAGGTCGATCGCCCTGTTCCAACTGCGGCAGCTCGCCTTCTCTCCAGTTCATAATCAGTTCCTCTCCGGGAACCCCTTCGAGCCACATTGATGGTACCCACGTCAGTCTGCAAGCTACCCCCAGTTTCATGCCTTCCGGTGGGTTTATACCACGATTCTTGTGTGAGGGCAGGACAATTTACGAGGCGGTTGTCCGGTGGCGTTTAGGAGCGGGTGCGTATGGTATACTCTCGTGGGTAGGTGCAGATGCGGATGGTATTGGCGGCTCTGGCATTGGTGTTGTTGGCTGCGGGTGCGCCGGTTCTCGCGGGGGGAGACGGCGGCGGCGCCGGTGAGGAGGGGACGGAGCCGGCCCCGGGCGTGGTTGCGGCGGAATCGGCGCCCGAGCTGACGGAGGAGGAGAAGGCCGACGCGGAGATCGGCCGGTCGGCGGCGGAGGAGCTGGAGAAGAAGTTCACGCTCGTGAAGGAGAGCCCGGAGCTGCCCCGGATAGCGTCTATCTTCAGGAAACTTCGCCCCGCGACGCAGAAGCCCCACCAGCGATATGAGGTGAAGGTGGTGGAGAGCCAGGCGGTCAATGCCTTCTCCCTTCCGGGCGGGTACATTTACTTCACGCAGGGGATTCTGGAGGCGGTGGAGTCCGACGATGAGCTGGCGGCGGTGGGGGCGCACGAGATGGCGCACGTCTGCCTGGCGCACTCGCGGAAGCTCATGAGCAGGGATGAGAAGTATCAGCGGCTTCTCGGGTCGCTGCTGGTGGTGTCGATCCTGAGCAATGCGGAGGGCATCGATCCCGGGGCGATCGCGACGGTCGCCGGGCTGGTGGCACAGGATGCGCTGAACCACTACGGACGGGAGGCGGAGCTGGAGGCCGATCACGAGGCCGTCCGCTACTTGAGGGAGAGTGGGGAGTACAACCCGGTGGCGGTGCTGACTGTCGTGGAAGGGCTGGCGCGGCTCCAGGGCTCGCAGGCGAATCCGGACATGGGAGTCTTCCAGACCCACCCGTATGGGAAGCAGCGGGTGGAGGCGGTGGTGGAGGATCTGACGGCGCTGGGCATACCGATCGAGCGAAGACGGGTGACGCGATCGCTGGTGGCAGAGGCGGTGCAGGTGGTGACGGACGACCGCGAGATCGGAGAGCTGCGGCTCAACGGGCGAGTGGTCTACCAGCCCGCGGTGGAGGTGGACGGGGCCTCGCCGATGGCGCGGGCGGAGCAGAGCGCGGCGATGCTCAATGAGCTGCTGCTGGGGAATCTGCGGCTGCTGGAGATCAGGCAGATGGCGGAGGGGGACTCGGTTGGCATCGGGGCCAGGGGGGAGACGGTGCTGACGATCGCTCCCGGGGATGCGGCGTTCCATAAGTCGGAGGTCGGCGCGCTGGCGGAGCAGGCGATGACGGCGATCCGGCTGGGGTTCAGTGAGGAGAAGGTGGAGCGGGCGTATTAACGAGTTTCGCCCAAAGAAGTAAGGGCGAAACTCGTCAGAAAGCCAGCAAATGCGCGGAGGAAAACGTTCGCCCAATGTTACTTCATTGGGCGAACGTCCGTAGGGGGGCGAGGGGGTCCGCCGATGGAGGCGGATTGGGAGGCGGCTGCGCCGCCTACACAGGTTGAAAACCGGCGCCACCAGAACGGCCGGCGGGGATCGGTGTCCCCGCCCTACATGAGATCAGCGTGCGCGATACGGTCAATGCGCTTCGAGGGGGGAGGGACCCTCCCCCCTCGATTCTTCCCCCTCCCCAACGGCCAAGACATCGTGCGAGCGTTCGCGTAAGGGATAAACGGCCGGCGGGGATCGGCGTCCCCGCCCTACATGAGATCAGCGTGCGCGATACGGTCAATGCGCTTCGAGGGGGGAGGGATCCGTTCGGCTTCGCCTCAGGACAAGCTCCTCCCCTGAAGGACTTGGGTTCCGGGACCCAAGTCCCGGAACGCCAATACTCGATTCTTCCCCCTCCCCAACGGCCTGGGACTGCCGGAGAGCGTTCGCGGG
>Ga0307379_10011600_pt1 | contig 11550 bp, 13 predicted proteins | sample UN2MG_FD_202237 | JGI IMG/M metagenome (GOLD analysis project Ga0307379, IMG submission 202237) | Soil microbial communities from Risofladan, Vaasa, Finland - UN-2 | ecosystem: Environmental > Terrestrial > Soil > Coastal area > Acid sulfate soil | place: Finland: Risofladan, Vaasa | collected... | reverse complement strand
CATAAGTGTAGATGCTGCTGGTATAACCAATGTTGTTCAGCATCAGCATCGGCGTGAAGTAGAGAGGGCCCAGCTTGAAGCTGGAATCCGCGATGATCCTGTCCTTGACCGCGAAAAAGTCATCGGCGCGGAGAAGTGGGCTTATGATAAATGCGCATAGTATAACAAGCAACCGAAGATAGTTTTTTTTTCTCATAAAATCACGTGCTGTTAGAATTTTACCTTATATTTGCCAATGATGCAAGGCTTCTCAAACTCACCCCAACCCCTCTCTTGAAAAGAGAGGGGCAAAGCCCTGTGCTCCTCTTTTTAAAATAGAAAGGGGAACTCATAATCTTTCTTTGCTCCCCTTCTCTTCACAAGAGAAGGGGCCGGGGGATGAGTTGGTTCTTGGTATAAATAAATATTTGCCTTCGTAAAGGGTATTTGGGACATTGGAATTTTGAATTTATTTGTTATTTGGTGCTGGAAATTTTGGATTTAAAAAGGGCTACCAGCCGGTCGCCCCTACCCACGTCACGCGTCACGAAATATCGACCTAATTGCTGGTCGGACTTGTCTCCTTCTCGATAATCTTGATAATGCCATAGGTGATCCCGGCAGTGGTGCCGGCCACCAGCGCCCAGCCGCAAGGTGTCATGAAAAAGCACTTGGGCGACTTGCAGCGCACCAGGTAGCCGGGCTTTTCCTCGACCTTGGGCAGGGTGAAGCAGGCCATCTGTTTTTTGGGCTTGATCTGCACCAGGGCGTCGACGTTGTAATCCTTGCCCTGGTACTGGATGCCCACGGCGTAGGTACCGGGCAGAAGCTTCTCGATCTTGTAGGCACCGTTCTTCTTTGTCTTTTCCGACTGGTAGGTCCTTTCGGTGGTGGTTTCGCGTAGAAGTACCAAGGCGTCGATCAGGGGTTTCTTGCCGTCGTCACCATAAACGAAGCCGCGCAGGATGCCCAGGTTGTCCTGGGCCGCAACGGCCAGCGGCAGTGCGGCTGTTAAAAAGGCGAATATAACTACTAAACAGATATTTTTTTTCATAGCGTGTTTCATGTGTATTCACCCTCCGAAATATCAATATCTCTATTATAAAGTAATTATATCAAATTGCAAGGGGGGAAAAACATTTTTTTATTTTTTTTTGTTCTTTGACTGTTGGGCCGCCTTGATCTCGTCCATGAGGTCCATCAAGCGATGGATATGGTCGGGGTCCTTGATCAAACGGGCGTATTTTTCGCTCATGGCGGCGTCGCCGCGCTTCAGGTAAGAGTAGGCCAGGCAGAATGAGGCCTGCTCGCCGAATTCTGCGGGCAGGACGCGGCCGATCTTTTCCATGCGTTTGACGCATTTCTTGTAATCTCCTTTCTCGAAAGCCAGCAGCCCTTCCAGAAAATAGAGGCGCTTTTCATCGCCGCTCATTTTGCTCATCACCTTTAATTTGGCTTCGGCTTCGGGCAGTTTTTTCGTTTTCAACAGGTCCCAGGTCTCGTAGAACAGGTTGAAAAAAGGCAGGGAACCGGGCTTGGCACCGGGTTGCCCCAGGCAATCCAGGGCGCGCACCATGATGGAGAGGTCACGCTCAATTTCTTTCGGCCTGGCCAGCTTGTCAATATCGCCCGCGCCCAAGGCGGTTTTCATCTTTTCCAGCAAGGCCTTGCTCTCCGCAACCGCCCCTTTTTTGTAATTGGCCAGGGCGTAGTAAAAATAGAGCTCGGGCACGAATTCTTTTTCATCAACCAGCCCGAATTCGGCTATTTTGAAATCCTCCAGCGCTTCGTCATATTTCCCGGCAAGATACAGGGCTTTGCCTTCGTTAAGGAGATTCGTATAGAAAGGATCAGCGGTAGGAGCTATAGAATAGAGAGTTAATATTAAAATAAAAATTAATAAGATTTTTTTATACATTATCTGTTTTGCCTCCGATTAGGTGATTTTAGTACAAAGTGAAGTAAAAAGAAAGCATTTGGAATCGGTTCAAGGTATAAGGTTGAAGGTATAAGGTGGGAAAGGCATATAAAAAGAACGAGCAATTTACTCGGTTCAAGGTATAAGATTAAGGGTTTAAGGTAAGAAAGAAAGATGGAAAACAAGCAATTACAAGGAAAAAAGATATTTTAACGAACTTTGGAACGAGCTTTTATCAATCTTTCCAGCATTCCGGAAAGATTCAAGCATTCTTCCTGGATCTCAGCGAAGATTGTTTGAGAAAGATAACCGATTTCACTGGCAATCTCGAATTGGGTCATTAATTCGGCACAAGAACCTTTGGCAATATGAAAATGCCTGACCGATTGTTTATTCGTACCCAATGTATCCCCTTCAGCGATATTGCTGGGAATGGAAACAGCAGCTCTTCTAACCTGATCCCGCAAGCCATAGTCTGAATTGAATCTCCCCTTTCCGGATATTTCATAAACTTTTACAGCCAGTTTCTTCCCTCTTTGCCATACCTTCAATTCCCTGAATCCTTTTAATTCCGCCATTCCCTATTTTTTTTATTTTATCTTTTTTCTTACCTTAAACCTTGTACCTTACACCATATACCGAGTTCATTTCTCTTCTTACCCTCTACCTCATACCTTACACCGTATACCATCAACCAATTTATTTTCTTTTTTTTACCTTATACCTTACACCTTCTACCTTAAACCAAGTTCTTACCAATTTCTCCTCACCTATTACCTATTACCATCCCTTGACGATTTCCTCGAAAAGCAGCACATGCCCGGCGTCTGCGGGCTTATATAGGAATGGCTCCAGGTCACGCATCAAAAGCTTGAGATCGAGTTCCGCGCAACGCCGGAGCAGGGCGGCTCTGAGCCCATGATGATCCGCGATGCCGGCGCGTTCCTGCAAATAACCGAAATCAGGCCCGGCCATTCCGGCAAGGAACATGGCATCGAAAAAATCCCTGCCCATGGCACGCTTGCGCGTTATGATGGCGTGGTATTTCTGCGCCAGTAGTACGGAAGCCGGGACAACACTGATGCCGGCGACCACATCGAACTTGCTGATGACCACCCTTTCCGGCTCGTACAGGAACTGCTGGGGCTCGGCGTCCAGTTTGATGAGAAATTTTTCTTCTTTGTGCCCGGAAAGCCCCAACGCGAAAAGCAATCCCGTGAACTTGATATCGGCGCTGAAAGCCCCCTTGAACGAGGTGTCGGTCTCGACGGCGTATCCTTCCAGAAAAAGCTTCCTGGCCACATCCCGGACCAGGGCGCTGAAATCCGCCCGCCTTAGACCGCGGTTGTCGAAATCGAGATCCTCGGAAAACCTGGGCAAGCCATGCACGACATGGATGGCCGTTCCGCCCATGAAGACCAGCTTCTGTCTATAGCGGCCGCGGAAAACGGCATCGAGGATCTTGTACTGCAGATACTCGCGCAACAGGTTGCGCTTCAAATGACGCAGGTTTTCCGGGAAGAACGATTCGATCTGCCTGAGCTCAAGCATGGGTGATATACTCCCAAAATCCATCGGTCCGGCGCTGCAGGGACTTCTGGCCGAACAGGGCCAGATACCTGTTTATTTTGCCGCGGTCCATGAGCTTGAGGAACGCCTTGCCGTCCACGCGCATGCTGGCGAAATCCGGCGATTGGCGGAGTTCAGTTTTGATATAAAGAAGGTCCAGGAACGCCTTTTCCGGCTGAGCGATCTTGAACGTCTTCCCTCCGTCGCGCCTGATCTCAAAACCGAAAAAAAGCCGAGGACGGATGGTCCGGTAAAGGAATTCCCCGAGCGTTGTCGAAAAACGGCTGGTTTTGCGGGTGGACGCGGAAGTGATGGCGAAGACGCTTTCGGGAATGAGGCCGTAATAGGAAAGCGCCATCTCAAAAGAAACATAGGATGGAGCGTAAATACGGTTGGCGATCTCAAAAAGGACCCGCTCGTCGAGGTCGAGGCCAGAGAAAACATAATGCCCCTTGACCACCTTTTTGATGTAGCCCTTCTCTTGCCATTCGTTCAAGCGGCGGCGATGGAACCCAGGCTCCGCCTGGCGGATATCGGCCAGTGAAAACACGGTGAAATCCTTCAGGGCATTCTGAAATTCAAGATACTGCATTGGTTTCTCTAAAATGCTTTTTTTAGCACTTATAAGAAATATAGCATAAATAAGCCACAGATTCCAATGGCATTGCAAGATCAGTGTTAATAGTAGTGAAGAAAATTATTGAAATCATGATTCCTTTCCAATGCTTTTACTATCACTAACACTTTTCTTTGTTTTGGTCATTTGATCATTGGAATTTGGTGCTTATTTGTGATTTGGTGCTTGTGATTTGGAATTTTCTTCTCTTACTTTTACCTTTTTACTTTTACCTTTATAGTCCTTCTCTTCAACTTCGAACCCCCTTTCGGGGACAGACAAACTATATCCACCAAGGTCGGTGGATAGTTTGTGCTGCTTCGAACGTCGAACATCGAACCTATTCTTCCACAATTTTCGAAGCAAAGGCATCCTCAACACCACATCCAACCCTTTGACCCACGCGGCTCTGACTAAAAATGGTCCCCAATTCCCCACTCCATCCAGTAACGGCAATGTCAATCGCCGACGGGCGTGGCTGGCACCGTGTGCATGGAAGCGATAGATGGGAAATGCGGCCACTTCCAGATGTTTATTCAGCCAAAAGCGACGTACTTTACTCGGGCGTAAAGCGGCAAGCACTTCGGCAGGAATTGATGTGCCATACTGGACTTGGGCTGCGCTAAGGCAATAAAAAGTAATCGCTTTGGAACGAGTTTCTTTGCAGCGTTGAACGAAAGCGTCCCACTTTATAATCCTTTTACGAATTATCACATCCAGATCCTGGATATGTTTTTTTTCGATCAAATAAAAAAAACTCTTGCCAATATGCAGGCAAAGATGACAAAGCAAATCTTCAGTTCCAAGCCCCAGGGCCAGAGTTTGACCGAATTCGAACTCCTCAGCCCTGGCAAACCATTCATCCAAGTCACTGGGATGACGCTCCAGGCCAGTGAAACCGCGATGCAGCTCGATCAGCTGCCCAAAGCATGAGCGAAAAGCCCAGTGGTTCATTTGAGCCGTCGTGGCCAGATTCTTATCGTCATCTTCCAAAAGGGTGAACTGATTTTCCAGCAGGATTCGAGCCGCTTTATTGAAATCGCCAGGTTTGACCAGGATGTCCAGGTCTCCATAAGTCCTTTCATTGGGATGCTTGTAAACCGCGTGGGCCAAATGCGGCCCTTTGAGCAGGATCAGGGGGATAGCTTCTTTTGCGAAAATATCCTTGATCTCGCGGAAAATAGCCTCAAAGCGCATATCTAGAATATTGGTTATGAGTTTTGAGTTGTGAGTTTTGGGTTTCAAGTTTAGAAGATAAGTTTTGGGTTTTGAGTTTTAAGTTTAAAAACAATTTCACGAAATAGTAAATTATGAGTTTTTGGTTTTGAGATTCGAGTTATTGGCAGAGGTGGTTTTTACGATCGCGGAAAGAATATTGATTATTGTTTCCGATTCAAGCAAAAGAGATTCTAGTTTATCTCTATCAATCATGTCGCTGTCACGTATCAATCTAAGCCAATAATTCGTTTCTCGAGCTTCCTTAGAAGCGATCGACATTTTTGATAGAAAATCAGCCCTGCTTTGTCCAGCTAATGCCTCTTCAACATTTGCCCCAATACTAGTGCCTGCTTTTAGTACCTGTTTTGATAAAACATACTCATTTTGTTTGAGTAGTGTTTTATACAATACAACAATTTCTATAGCAAAAGAATAACTCTTCTCTTTTATCAAACTCTTCTTCATAACTTATCACCCATAACTCAAAAATTAAAACTTAAAACTCTCTTCATTTCGTACCTGCTTCGACAATACAAACTCATTCTGCTTCAACAGAGTTTTATATAACTCGATTATCCCCAATGCAAACGAATAACTTTTTTCTTTTATCAAACTCTTTTTCATGACTTACAACTCAAAACTCTTTATTTTCTCTTCAAACTTAAAATTCAAAACCCAAAACTCAAAACACCTTCTTCAGCTTAAATTAATCTAATGATATTTCGCACAAATACTTGGATAAAATGTCGGATAGCTCCCCTGAGCATAATAAATATTCGCCGCCGATTTTCTTTTGCATAAATATGCGGCCGCGGCAAATACCATCCTTCATCAATGGAAATTCGAACTGAATAACTTCAGCTGCACTCCCCCGGTTGCCGAAATTGTAAACCAGAACATGCCTGCTTTTCACCTCGGAATGGATCTCGACCGCCTGCAAGCCGTAATCCTGAAAAAGTTTATCCAGGTGGGTTCGGACTTCATCCAAGTTCTTTTTTTTCTCGACGCTACGCTCAAAGCGGTTGATCAAATAGCTATAATAGCGCCGTCGGCGGAATAACCTGAACAGGCCGAATATTTTCTGTACAAAATCCGCTGGTTTCAAATCACTTAAAAACTGAATGCCGACGAACGCCGCCAAACTCAAAATGAGTAGGATGGAGAACATGGGCAGCGGCGTCAATTTCACTTTGACCAGAAAAATAAGTGTCAGCATTAGGATCAGGTTTGCGCCGTAAAAAAAGAGCAAAATCTTCCTTTTTCCCATCCCCTTGTCTAACAATTTATGATGCAGGTGGTCCTTATCAGCCTTGTAGATTGGAATACCGCGGTACCAGCGGCGCAATACCGCATAAATCATGTCCAGCAAAGGCAGCGAGAACGCCAATGCCGTGATCAACACGATCTTTGATCCAGGTGCTCCTGATGCCGTGATAATCGCGAAAGAGGAAAGGAAGAAGCCCAAAAACAAACTGCCCGAATCGCCCATGAAGATCGAGGCTGGCGGAAAATTATAGACCAGGAAACCGAGCAGGGCGCCTAGCAAGGGGAATACGGCAAGGATCAGCAAGGGATCGATCTGACTCCCATTCAGCAGTACGATGGTCAATAGAATGAGGATGCCGGTTCCGGCTGCCAAGCCATCCAGGCCGTCGATCAAATTCATCGCATTAGTGATGACCACAATCCACAAAAGCGTGACCGGTAAGTTCAGCCAACCCAATTGGATGGTCCCGCCAAAAGGACTGGCAAAGGCCGTGATGCGGATCCCAGCCGAATAGATCAAGAAAGCGGCCGCAAATTCGACAGCCAGGCGGCTCCAGACCGATGCCACCTTGATATCGTCATATATGCCGATCATGAAAACCAGCAACGAGCCAACCAGGATTGCGGCAAGCTCTTTTTGGAACTTATCTCCTGCCCTGTTCAGTAACAAAAATATCAGCGGTATAACGAATGCTAAAAATATTGCTGTTCCCCCCAAACAGGGTACCGCGCCTTGATGGTTTCGTCGGCCATCACCGACCTGATCTAGGGCGTTCAGCTTCAATGCCAGTTTGCGAAACAACGGCGTAAATCCCAAAGCGAGAACAAATGCCGACAAAAAAAGAATTAATTGGTACTTCAAAAGTTTATCCTCAAGTTATAGCATTGGAACTTTTCTTAAAAAAATATCGGTGCTTGCAAACAAAGCGGAAGTAGGATTTCAAATGTAAAAAAGCAAAGTGATTCGGATTTTTTTCCCCGAGCAGGAACGCGGTGCTTTGCCGCGATCCTTCATATTCAACGGCCAGATCCGGAAAATAAAATACCTGGAACCCGTTATACCAAAAGCGCTTGCACCAGTCCATGTCCTCCACATATAAAAAATACTTTTCATCCAACATTCCGACTTTTCCCAAAGCACTTTTTTTTATCAGCATGAAAGCCCCGATCACCCAATCGACTGGCTGCCCAAGGTTGTAGTCGAAATTCTTTTCCAGCAAGACTTCACGCTTCTGCAGCAATCTTGTCAACAACCGCTTGGCCAAGCCCCAGGGGGTCATAAAACGGCGGGCGCTGTCCTGGATTTCGCCATCACGATTCAATATCCTGGGTCCAAGTACGGCGATTTCTGGACACGCCAGCAAAAAGCGGTATGCCGGTTCAATATCGCTCAGCAGACGGACGTCGGGATTAAGCAAAACAACCACTTCGCCACTGGCTTTTTCGATGCCGCGGTTCATCGCGTAAGCGAAACCGCCATTTTCCGCATTGAACATCCAGCGGGTTTGAGAAAACTCTTTTTTGATTTGATCTTGCGTTTCTATTGGGTATGCGGAATTCGAAGAAATAATGATCTCAACCGACAATTTTCCTGCGTGGCTTCGCAGTGATGCCAAACATTGACGAATTTCTTTGAGGCAATGATATTCAATGACAACAAAACTAATATTCATTGATTCTATAAAGCCGAGAATTCATCCCTGATAAAATCATTTATAATGCGGGCAGCGTTTCCCGGTTTGCAAGGTTTCGGGGAAAATTCACTAGCCGCTTTGATTTTCTTTTCCAGATCAGCAATATCATAAACCGCCATTAGGTAACCCTCTTTTTCCAGCGCTGCCACCAATTCCCGCTGCGAATGGTTGTGTTCCCCTTCCAACCGCGGCACGGCGATGACCTTTTTCCCCGCTCTCAGCGCTTCGGAAATTGTTCCAAATCCTCCATGGCTGATGATCAGGTCGGCTTCACTGATATGCCACGCCATTTCCCGGCCGGGGAAAAAATCCCGCGCCTGGGCATTGGGAAACGGGTGCTCCGTGTAACCTTTTTGAATAATGAATCGTTCGGTTGATCGTTCAGAGATCTCATCGATCTTCTCAGCCAGGCGCAGGAAGGGTATCGGCACATTGCCGAAAATGACAAAAATCATAATGCCAATCCACAATAAACTGCTTTGGGATAATACATTTGCAACGAAGGCCATTGAATCAAAAACAAATCAATATGTTTGTAAAGTAATTTTCCTGTCTTCGAAGGATTGACCACATTGGCCGCCGATTCGATAAAAATGATTTTGGATTTAATTAAAAACTTGCAAAGTAAAATCGTGGGAATGGCGATGCCGGCGCCAGTGGAAATGACGACATCGGGTTTTTCCTTGAAAATATGTTTCAATGATTGCAAGCCGTTTAAAACAAATTTCCAAAAAGACTTATAAGGATCGAGAACAAAGTAGTGCGGGAGATCTTCCAGTATTTCAATTGTGTGCTTGGTTTTGAAAGTCACATAATATTTCTGTCCAATGACATCAGTGGTAGCGTTCAGTAATTCTCTCAAGTGACCTCCGTGGGAGGAGATTAGGCAGATTTTAATAGGTCTCATATGATTAAGGCTAGAGGCTATTGGCAATTAGCGATAGGTAGACAGATCTCATCGATTTTTTACAACCTATTGCCCCTAGCCCATTGCCTCTTTCTTCCCCATTTATTGAGCGTCCCTGTTTTTTTTTCAAATTTTCTCCACTTTCACACATACTTGCACCGCCACCATTTTATTTCGGATCTTCACCTTGTTTTCCTATCTGAATGCTCATAAACGTTAAAAATATCCAACTTGTTGACACAGAAATAATTTTTCCTAATAAAGGTAATTAAATGATTTCTTTTATCTTCTTTATCAAAAACGGCTTCTAAAAAAACAATATTTGGTATCTGCTTATGTTCAATCATATATTGGTAATTAAAATTTATCCATTTGTATGAGTATGCTGTTTCTAAATCAACTTTTGGAATTGCTGGGATTATATTTTCTGCCAACCAATAATAAATAGAACTTTTGGAATAGATCAAACAGTATTCTTTCTGAGTGATATACCCATTCATTTTTATGCTTATCTGTTCTATTTGATTTACTTTATCTTTCAAATCATAAATGCCTTTTAATTTAGCAATTGAGTATTTCACATACTGAGGCTTCAAGTTAAAGATAGGATGAATAATCGTTTTTATTTGTAAATATGAAAATAGTAAAATAAATGGAAGTACCGCCAGTATGAAGAATCGTTTTAGTTTTAATTGAAATAAATAAATTGAAATGATAGGTATCATAAAGGAAATTGACATCATCAATGCCGGAAAACGAGACCGAGATCCCATCGGGGTGATAAATGCAAAAATAATAAAAATTAAAAATAAATTGTATTTGGAAATTCCTCTTTTCAATCTAATCCCGATAAAAATCAAAATTCCTAAAATAATTGTTACAATAGCATATTCGATTGAAATATTTCCTGATTTCAAGTATTTGAATAAAAACAGATAGCTTATCCAAGTTATGGGGATCAAAGCTAATTTTCTTCTTAAAAACAATTGAATACTTAAAAAAATAAATAGAATTCCGGGAAGCAAAAACAAGAAATTCTTAAGAATAGCGAGTATTTTGTTTTCATAACCCAGTTGATTCGCATGCAATAAATAGATTTTCATAGTATTCCCCATTGATCCAATCCATATTAAATAAATCAGGAAAAGGACTATGGGAATGAACAAACCGCTTAAAATAATTAACACATTCTTTCCTGTGTGATTTTCTGTCAATTTTAATTTTTTAAATAATAAATAAATAATGAAAAAGGGAACTAATAAAATATAGGTTTCTTTAATTAATACAAGCAAACCAATATTTACCCCAATAAAAAAAAGGGCGATATTCTTGTTTGTGTACATACATAGGGCAATGAGGGATAAAAATAAAAGAGGTGCATTGTCGTAATATAATTCAACTCCATATTTAAGATAAAAGGATATCGAGAGAAGGGCAATATTAATCAAAAATCTTTTGTATTCACTTATTTTAAATTTTTTACTAATTTTGTTTATAAAAAATAAAATGATAAGCATAAAAACCAGCATATAGATCGCACCAATCATCTTTAAGCCAAGATAATTAATGTTGGGGAATAATTTAAAAAATAAGGCGTGAAATAATACAATTCCAGGAAAGACCGTTTGAAATTCCTGATTAAGTTTTGCTCCCTTTGATAGCAAACATGAATTGTAATAGTCGGTTGCCCGATCACTAGAATTAACATGCATTTTAAGATCAACCGTGAGCATAAACAAATTTAAAAATATAAGGAATATCAAGATAATGGAGTTTACTTTTTTATTTTTTAATAGAAAATATAAATCATACAAAAATAAAGATTGAAACTTTTTTGTTAGTTTCATTTCAAATACTTAAAAATGATATTTCTCATTTTTTTCTATTGGAACAATCGACTAATATGAAAATCAATTTGACTCATAACACATAAAAAGGAACGGGGGCGTTGCAAGACTTTCATTTTTCGAATCCCGGCCATATCAACTACTCCGGGCATGATGAAAAAGGATATTGTTAACCGCTTTAAAAAAATATACGAAATCTGTCCGTAGCCTGTGCTTTTTATAATGGCGCAAGTAGCGGCGTTCCGATTCCCATATTGCTTCGATGTTTTCTGGCAGGTCGACGTAATATGGAGGAATAAGCCCCGGCTTGAAGTAACTACGTTCTTTTTGTAAATCCTCAGGATAGGTTTTAAAGAATGTTTCGCTTAGAGGTCTAACGCCTACTAGCTTTACATCGCATTTTAACCAATTGACAAGCATAGGCAGCTCATCCAACCAGGTCTTGCGGAAGAAGCGGCCCCAGGAGGTGATGCGAAAATCGCCCTTGATCTTGCCCGATTCCTCCAGCTGATTCTTTTCGAAAATATACTGGTGCA
>Ga0307379_10011598_pt1 | contig 11551 bp, 11 predicted proteins | sample UN2MG_FD_202237 | JGI IMG/M metagenome (GOLD analysis project Ga0307379, IMG submission 202237) | Soil microbial communities from Risofladan, Vaasa, Finland - UN-2 | ecosystem: Environmental > Terrestrial > Soil > Coastal area > Acid sulfate soil | place: Finland: Risofladan, Vaasa | collected... | reverse complement strand
GACGGTCATGTGGAACGGTCCGATGGGCGTCTTTGAAATGGCGCCGTTTGCCGAGGGCACCCGGGCCATCTGCGACGCGCTTGCCCAGGTTGACGAGGTGGGGACGGCTGTGGTGGGCGGCGGCGACACGGCCGCTGCCGTTGAGAAGTTCGGCCTGGCCGAGCAGATGACGCACATTTCGACCGGCGGCGGCGCGAGTCTGGAGTTCCTTGAGGGCAAACCCTTCGAGACGATCGGCGTGATCGACGACGCCTGATGCCGGGGCGAGCGTCCCCCGGCGAAGCCGTGCCGCCCGTGCGGGCGACTTGCCACGCAGGGGAGTGTCGCGTGAAACGCTTGCTCCATCAGTTGGCGCGACCGGCGATTGCGCCGTCGATTCTGGCGGCGGACTTCGCTCACCTGGCGGACGAGATCGCGCGGGTCAAGGAGGCCGGCGCCGACCTGCTTCACGTCGATTGCATGGACGGTCACTTCGTCCCCAACCTGACCATCGGCCCGGTGGTCGTCGAGAAAGTCCGGGCCGTGACGGACCTGTTTCTGGACGTCCATCTCATGCTCAGCGAACCCGGCCGGTACATCCAGGCGTTTGCCGAGGCTGGGGCCGACAATATCACGTTCCATGCGGAAGTGGTGGCCGAGCCCGAGGCCCTGACCGACCGCATCCACGAACTGGGGTGCTCGGCAGGGATCACCATCAATCCGGACGGACCGCTCGACCGCGTCAAGCGTGCCGCGCCGCACGTCGAGATGGTCCTGCTGATGACCATTTACGCGGGCTTCGGCGGACAGGCGTTCCTGCCCGAAGTGCTGCCGGCGATTCGGCAGGTACGCGGCTGGCTGGCCGACGAGCAGCGACTGGAAGTGGACGGCGGCATCTGCGCCGATACCATCGGAGACGCGGCGGCGGCGGGGGCCGACGTGTTTGTTGCCGGGACAGCCGTATTCGGCACCGCCGACGGCGATTACCGCCGCAGCATTGCCGAACTGCGCCAGGCGGCCACCGCAGCGCTGGCGCCGTAGGGTCGTTGCGGACGCGGTGTTGCAGGACGTGCTCGATGGCGATCAACAGCACAACGCGAAAGCGGGACATTCCCGAAGGCCTGTGGCTGCGGTGCCAGGGCTGCGGGGAAATGGTCTTTCGCAAACGCGTGGAGGAAAACCTCCACGTGTGTCCGGAGTGCAAGTACCACTTTCGGCTGGGGGCAAGGCAGCGGGTCGGCATGCTGGCCGATACCGACAGTTTCGAGGAGTACTTGCCGAACCTCATGTCTCCCGACCCGCTCGGGTTCGGCGACCGCAAGAGTTACATCGAACGGCTGGCAGACGCCCAGCGACAGACCAACCTCTACGACGCTGCCGTTGTGGGCAGGGCGTACATCAGGGGCAGGCCGGTGGTCCTGGGCGCCATGGACGCGAATTTCATCATGGGCTCGATGGGATCGGTTGTGGGCGAGAAGATTACGGTTGCCGTCGAGAAGGCTTCCGAATTGAGCCTGCCGCTTGTCATCTGCTGTGCCTCCGGCGGCGCGAGGATGATGGAGGGTATCCTGAGTCTGGCCCAGATGGCCAAGACCAGCGCCGCCCTGGCCAGGTTCGGCCGGGCGGGAGGCCTGTACATCGTGGTGATGACCCACCCGACGACGGCGGGCGTGCTGGCGAGTTTCGGCTCCCTCGGCGATATCATTCTGGCGGAGCCGGGCGCCATGATCGGATTCACGGGACCCCGGGTCATCCGCCAGACGATGAAGCAGGATCTTCCCGAGGGCTTCCAGACGGCCGAATTCATGCTGGAACACGGGTTTGTGGACCGCATCGTCCCGCGGCGCGACCTGCGGAGCGAGATTGCGTCGCTCGTCGATTACGGTGACTGACCGGGGCGGGTGCCTGCCGGGCGCGGCAATTTCCGTCCAAAAACTGTTGGCGCTGGACCGCAGGGACCTTAGAATAGGGCGTCATGTCTTTCACGCGGCGCGCCGTTGGCGGCCCCGGGGGAAAGTTTCAGAGGCTCGAGGAGCGGACCGTGCTAAAGCGATTCCTTCGGAAACTGCGAGGGTCTCAGCCGAACGAGTTGCCGGGCTACACCCCGATGGGTATCGTCCGCGAAGGAAGCATGTCCAGCATCATCAAGGCCAAAGACCAGAAGACGGGTCAGATTGTTGCCGTCAAGGTTCACAAGCCGGGGGCCCGGAAGGCCGTCGATAAACTCGAAGCGCAGTACCGGGACTTCACCGAGGGGCAGATCACGGCGGCCTTTGACCATCCGAACGTCGTCAAGTGCTACGATCATGGCACCCTCGGTGAGACGCCATACCTGGTCCTGGAGTACCTTGAGGGCGTGACGCTGGGAAATCTGATGGCCGGCGACAGCACGCGTCTGGAGGGCCAGCGGCTGGCTTTCGTGCGTCAAGCGGCGGCGGGCCTCGAGCACGTGCATTCCAGGCGGTTCGTGCATCACGACTTCTGTCCCAAGAACCTCTTCGTGACCACCCAGAACCAGGTCAAAGTGATTGACTTTGGGCTGGCCACACCACTGCTCGACAAGCCGACGACGGGCACGCGCATGGGGACGATTGAGACACTCGCCCCGGAGGTCCTGCGACGCGAGCCCTGTGATTACCGGGTGGACGTGTTCGCCTGGGGTGTCGTGGCTTACCAGGTCTTGTCGGGGCATTGGCCGTTCGAGAGTCCCGAGCACCATCAGGCGCTGAGCAAGATTCTGAACGTTCACGCGGTGCCTCTGGACAAGCGGACGCCCGGCCTGCCTGAGGACATTTCCCAGCTCGTCATGCGGGCCATTGCGAAGAGCCCTGCCAAGCGTCTGAACAGCATGACGACGGCGGTGGGTGTCCTGGAGCGCTTCAAAGACGCGAGTCTGTAAGGCGGTGCCGCTGTCGGCGCATCGCAAACGTTTCCCTTCCCCCCGCCCAACCGGCTGCCAGAGTTCCGATAGCCGCCTCTCATAGCCGCCGTCGGCGGTTTATCCGCTTCTTTCACAGCCTTCGGCTGCTGGGCGGCGGTTCGCGCCGGCGAGACCTCCTGTGAAATGCGTCCGGGCGGCCGACGAGCAAGGCAAGCCGCGGCCTGGCGCCACTGGATGAGCGGTAGCAGGCCGGAACGCACTCCCCCAGCATGCGGTGCCGGACTGACCACGTGAAGGTGCGCCAAGACCGCGTCTATGGCCCCGTAACTGGGCATAACAGGCCAGAAACCCTCACCAAGTGACCTCCAAAGCCGCCCTGGTGAAGGTGGACACCTAGGGAATAAGACTTTCCTGTTTTCCGGTTGACAGGCCGTGCGGTGTGTGGTAGGATACCATTGTTGGGGGCCGGCCACCGCCGGTACGATTGAGGCTGCCAATGGCCAACTTCCACCATGGCGAGATGGCGGAACTCGCCAAGCAGTTGACGTTTCTGGCCCCGAAGGTGCGCCTGAGCCAGATCACGCGGGCTGAGCGTCTCGTGTGCCTGATCGAGCCCCTCCGAACCTACCCGTACGAATTCGTCTGCTACCAGGTCACAGGCTACCGTCCGCGAGGCGACGTCGGCAAGGCCTTCCCGGGGAAGGCCCTCCGCGAGGATCTCGTGCGGCTGGTGGAGGAGGTCTCTGGGAGTCTAAGACTGAAGCCCGAGGATGTGGGCGAGCCCGTTTTCTCGATCGAAGAGGCGTCGAAACACTTTCACGTTTCCGAGAAAACGGTTCAACGCTGGCGGAAGGTAGGCCTGGTGTCGTGGAAGTTCAAGGGCCCCGGGGGCCGACTCTGCGTCGGTTTCCGCAAGTCGAGCCTCGAGCGCTTCGCGACGCGCAACGCTGAGCAGGTCAAGGCGGCGGGAGGGTTCAGTCGGCTGGCGCCTGAGGAACGGCGCGAGATCATCCGCCGGGCCAGGAGATTGAGTCTCTTCTGTCACTGCTGTCTGTTCGAGGTCTCCAAGCGCATCGCGCGTAAACTCGGCCGTGCCGTTGAGACCGTCCGTCTGACCATCAAGGACTACGACCGGGAGCACCCGGGCGGGCGGCTCTTCCCCGATGCCGGCGAGCCGCTTCAGGATCGGGACCGCCGGCTCATGTATCAGTCGCACCAGCGCGGTGTGAGTGTCCACGCGCTGGCCAAACGGTTCTGCCGCACACGGTCGAGCATTTACCGGATTATCACGGACGAACGCGCCAGGGAACTGCTGGGCGAGCCCATCGACTACATGGCGAGCCCGGAGTTCGAACGCGAAGACGCCGACGCGGTCATTCTGGGGGATCCTGCAGCCGTTGCGGCCCTGGACGGCAATGGCAAACGCGCTGCCACCCCGCCGAAAGGCCTGCCGATCTACCTGAAGAACCTGTACAAGACCCCGCTGCTGAAGAAGGAGGAGGAACAGGGCTTGTTCCGGCTCTACAACTACCTGAAGTTCAAGGCGGCCCGCGTTCAGGAACGACTCCGCAAAAGCCGCACGCCCAAGGTCGAGGATATCGAAGAGATCGAGAAACTGCTGGACCAGGCCAACCGCGTCAAGAACCGCATGATCCAGTCGAACCTCCGCCTGGTTGTGAACATCGCCAAGCGGCACGTCGGGCCGCAGGTCAGTTTCTTCGAACTGATCTCCGACGGCAACATGAGCCTCATCCGGGCCGTGGACAAGTTCGACTACACCCGTGGGTTCAAGTTCTCGACGTACGCCTCGTGGGCGATCATGAAGAACTTCGCCCGTAGCGTGCCGCAGGCGGGGGTGCGCCGCGAGCGGTTCATGACCGGCCGCGACGAACTCCTCGAAATGAGCCGCGACCTCCGGTTCGAAGGCGAGGAACCGTACCGCGAACCCGACGTCACGGTCCGCGAGAACATCGAGCGTGTCCTCGACGAACTCCAGCCCCGCGAACGCGAGATCGTCATGCGCCGGTTCGGCCTGGGCGACATGCCCGGACCGCAGACCCTCGAAGAGGTCGGCAGGCATTTCGGCGTGACCAAGGAACGGATCCGGCAGATCGAGACCCGCGCCCTGAACAAACTGCGCGGCATGCTCAGCCCCCAGGCCCTCGAAGAAGTCCTGAGCTAGTACTCCAACGAAACGTCCCGCAGGCGGGTTTCCGCACGCGCCGCGACCACAGACCAACCCGTTCCCGCGCGGTGGTCGGGAGACCCGGCGCGCTCAAAGGCGCGAGCGGCGCCCTACGAGCCGTCCTCGTCCAGCAGGTGCCCGAGTTTGACGCGTTTCGTGTTCAGGTACCGCCGGTTCAGCGGATTGGGCGGGACGACGATCGGCACGCGCTCGACGAGTTTCAGACCGTAGCCCTCCAGCGCAACGACCTTGCGCGGATTGTTGGTCATGACGCGCACTTGCCTCAGACCCAGTTCCACCATGATCTGGGCGCCGATGCCGTAGTCGCGCAGGTCGGGCTGAAAGCCCAGCCGCTCGTTGGCCTCGACCGTGTCGAGCCCCTCTTCCTGCTGGAGCCGGTAGGCGCGGATCTTGTTCGTCAGGCCGATGCCGCGCCCTTCCTGCCGCATGTAGATAACCGCCCCGCGGCCTTCCTTCGCCACACGCGCCAGGGCGATGTCGAGTTGCTGGCCGCAGTCGCACAACAGGCTTCCGAAGACGTCGCCCGTCAGACACTCCGAGTGGATGCGGACCAGCACGGGCTCGTCCTGCACGGGCACCGTGCCGTCGGGTCCCGGGATGCCTATGCCGCCGAGCGTCAGGGCGATGTGCGGGAAGGCGTCCACGACGCTCTCGTACGCGAGCAGGTCGAACGTGGCGTGTCGCGTGGGCAGTGTCGCCCGGGCCACCTGCCTGACCAGCCGCTCCTTGCGATGGCGGAACTCGATGATCTGGGCCACCGAGCACATCTTCAGGCCGTGCTCCTTGCAGAACGCCTCCAGGTCGGGCATGCGGGCCATCGTGCCGTCGGGCTTCATGATCTCGCAGATGACGCCCGCGGGCTTGAGCCCCGCCGCACGCGCCAGGTCCACCGCCCCCTCCGTCTGCCCGGCACGCACGAGGACGCCGCCTTTGCGGGCGCGGATCGGGAAGACGTGCCCCGGCCGCGCCAAATCCTGCGGCTGCGCGTCGTCGGCGACGGCCACCTGGGCCGTCCGGGCACGGTCCGCGGCGCTGATGCCCGTCGTCACGCCGGTCCGCGCGTCGATGGAGATGGTAAAGGCCGTGCCGAACCGGGCCGTGTTGTCGGCCGTCTGGGGAGGAAGGTTCAGCCGGTCGATGAGTTCCGGCGCCATGGGCAGACAGATGAGGCCCCGGCCGTGGGCCGCCATGAAGTTGACGACGTCCGGCGTCACCTTCTCGGCGGCACACACGAGGTCGCCCTCGTTCTCGCGTTGCTCGTCGTCCACGAGGACGATCATGCGCCCCGCCTTGAGGTCGTCGAGAATCTCCGGAATGTCGCTGAATAAACCGGCCATGGCACGCTTATGGTACAGCGAGGGGGCGCCTGAATCAACCTGTACGTGCGCCTCGGGAGGCGTGCGGCAGACGCGTAACGGCTCAGTCATAGGTTGGGACCGCCTCGCCGGGTGGCACGGCAGCCCGAAGGGCGGCCGTGATGGGCGATGGGCGCACACGGCCACGCTTCGCGTTGCCGTGCCACCCTCCCGTAAGTGCGGCTCTGCGGAGGTGCTGCGTTTCCTTTTGACGGTCCCCGGGGCCGGGCCTATAATTCGGCCACTTCGAGCGGAGGAGCGGATGGAAGTCCTTTTCGGCGGCCTGGCCGGACTGGTGCCGTGCCTGATGTTCGGCGGCATTGCGGCGCTGATCATTGTGGGCATCGTCTACAGCATCATCAAGGCCCGCGAACGCCGCGAGGCCATGGCGCGGCTGGCGGCAAGCCTTGGGCTTCGGTATTACGCCGACGACCCCTGGGACCTGCCGTCGCGGTACGGTCACTTCGGCCTGTTCCAGAGCGGGCATTCGAAGCGGGCGTCGAACGTCCTGACCGGCGAACTCGACGGCCGGTCGGTCGTCGCCTTCGATTACCGGTACACGACGGGCAGCGGCAAGAACCAGACGACGCACCACTACCAAGGGGCGGTCCTGGAAATGCCGATCCTGGCACCGCCCCTGCGGATGCGCAAGGAGAGCATCCTCGACCGTGTCGCCTCGTGGGTGGGGTACGACGACATCGACTTCGAGAGCGACGAGTTCAGCCGCCGCTATCACGTCAAGAGCGAGGACCGGCGCTTCGCATACGACATTCTCCACGCCCAGTTGATCGATTACCTGCTGCGGTGCGGGGCGGCGCCCTCGATGGAGATGCAGGGCCCCCTTGTGCTCGTCTACGACGGCGGCCACGGTGACGTGAGGAACGTGCAGCGATTGCTGACGATCGGGCAGGAGATCATCCGCAGCATTCCGGACTACGTGTTGAAGGCGCGCGGCACCGGTCAGCCGCCGGGAGGATAACGATGACGACGGGCATCGATACGACGTTCGCGGTCCTTGCACAGGCGGAGGCGCTGTTTGGGCTCCTGCCCCTGTGCGCGTGCGTGTTTCTGCCCATCCTGATAGTCGTGCTCGTCGTGGTGGGTATGTACAACAGCCTGGTGCGCGGGCGGAACCACGTCCGCGAAAGTTGGTCGGGCATCGACACGGAACTGAAACGCCGCTACGACCTCATCCCCAACCTCGTCGAGACGGTCAAGGGCTACGCGAAGCACGAGCGCGAGGTCCTGGAACGGGTGGTCCAGGCCCGCACGCAGGCCGTGGCGTCGACCGGCTCTGTGGCCCAGCAGGCCCAGGACGAGAACTTCCTGGTGGGGGCCCTGCGGCAACTGTTTGCCCTGGCGGAAGGCTACCCCGACCTGAAGGCCAGCGAGAACTTCCTGGAGTTGCAGCGGGAACTGACCGAGACCGAGAACCGCATCCAGGCCGTGCGGCGGTTCTACAACGCCAACGTCCGCGACTACAACAACCGCTGCGAGATGTTCCCGACCAACATGATGGCCTCGATGTTCGGCTTCCAGAAATCCGAGTTCTTCGAGGTCGAATCCGCCACGCAGCGTACGACGCCCCAAGTCACCTTTGGCGGCGCCGCGCCGGCGGCCGGGGAGGGCGGGGCCTAAGGCCGGACGTGCACGGGCGAACATCGAGAGCGGACGGAAGGACGAGGTTACGACGGCGGCTTGTCCCCAGGGCCCCCGAGGTGATCCAACAGGGCGGTTGTCGCCTCCTTCAGGGCGGGCAACTTGTGTTCCACGATCCCCCAGACGCGTTCGACGTCCACGCCAAGGTACTCATGGACGAGGACGTTCCGGAGGCCGGCGATGCCGCGCCAGTCGATCTGGGCATGCTGTGCTTTGAGGGCATCCGAGAGACGCTGGGTAGACTCGGCCAGGACTTGCAGGTTTCGAAGCACCGCGTCCTGGATGACGGGGGACGACACGAACTCCTCCCGACCCCCGCGCACGTACTCCTCAATCCGCGCGAGCGACTCGGTGATGTGGATGAGGTAGAGCCGGTCGTCCTTCATAACGGCGTTGCCTCGCTGAGCACGCGGTCACGGATATACCAGTGGAGGGCCTTCTCGGTCACGAGGTCCACCTTGCGGCCGAGCAGGTCCTCGAGGTCCATGAGCAGGGCCCCAAGGTCCAGCAGGCTTCGCTCAGGCTCCAAGTCCACAAGGAAGTCCAGATCGCTGTCCGGCCCCGTCTCGCTTCGCGACGCCGAACCGAATACGCGGACGTTGCAGGCCCCGTGTCGGGCGGCAAGACGGAGGATGGCCTCGCGGTTCTGCTGTAACGCCGCATCAAGAGGCATCTTGGTCTCCAATGCGCAGTAGCGTGCCCTGTTGTGGCTCGGCACAGCCTCAAGATACCGCGCGCCGACACGTCGTCAAGTTTTCTTGACGTCCGGTTCTTGCGCCTCCGGCAGCACCTCGTCCATGGCCCCCGCCCGGTAGCCTTCGAGGTCGGCCGTCACGTAGGCGTAGCCGAGGGCCTTGAGGTCGCGCGTCAGCCGCTCGCGGTGCTCGATCAGGCGGGCGACGTCGGCCGGCGCGACTTCGATCCGCGCGATCGTCTCGTGGTCACGGACGCGGCAGCCATCGAACCCGAGTTCCCGCAGCAGCGCCTCGGCGGCGGCGACGCGGCCCAGTTTCTCCTCCGTGATGGCCTCGCCGTAAGGGAACCGGCTGGCCAGACACGCCATGGCGGGGCGATCCCACGTCGGCAGATCCAACGTGCGCGACAGGGCCCGCACGAGGTCCTTCGTGAATCCGGCTTCCTTGAGCGGGCTGCGGACGCCCAACTCGGCCGCCGCCTTCAGACCCGGCCGCCACGCGTGCACGTCGTCGGCGTTGGCGCCGTCGCACACCGTTGCGAGGCCGTTCGCCTCGGCCATCCGCTTGACGGTGGAGAACAGTTCGTGCTTGCAGTAGTAACAGCGCGTGGGCGGGTTGTTCCGGAAGTGAGGCACGTCCAACTCGCGTGTCTCGATGATCTCGTGCCGGACGTCGAGTTGCTCCGCCAGTTCGCGGGCGCGCTCGAGTTCCTCCGGGACGTACGTTTCGCTGTCGGCCGTGACGGCCAGCACGCTATCGCGGCCCAGGACACGCCGGGCCTCGGCCAGCAGGAGCGTCGAGTCCACGCCGCCGGAAAAGGCGATTGCCGCGGAGCCCAGGCTCGCGAGGATCGTTTCAAGGTCCCGGCGCTTGGCGGCCAGTTCGGCGTCGGTCGGGTCAGACGGTTTCACGACGGTTCCTCCGGTGCAATGATCCAGCCTTTGGCGTTCGCTTCGTCGGCGGGGGCGACCTTGGTGACCGACACTTCGCTGCCGACGGGCGCCACGTTCACCCGCTGCACCTCTCCAGCCGGTGCTTTGGTGTAGCGCAACGTGAGGGCGGCCGCTGTGGTCACATTCGCGTCGCCGGCGACGCCGCGCAGAAGCGTGGTCGGCCCTGGGATGTCGGTCGCCTCGATGCAAACGTCGCCGTCCTGAAAGAGCGGCTTCAGACGCAGGTTGTCCTCGTGATGGCGGCCGATGACGACGAGCGTGCCGTCGCCCAAGCGAAAGTGCCGGCCGACTTTCAGCAGTTCGACGCCCACCGGCGTCGGTTCCTGATGGGCCATCAACTCGCGGAGCCGGTACGCAAAGCCCGGGTCGGTGAGCAGGCACCCGCCCGCCGGCGACGGGTAATCCGTGACGCCGAACTCCCGCGCCAGCGTCATCTGTTCCTTGCGCGACCGGCCGACGATACCCAGGAGTTTCTCCCGGTCGAGGATGCCGTCGCGCTCGGGCTGCGTCGGTGGCAGGCGCTTCGCGCACAGCGGCCGGACCAGCCGGTCCGCGAGGCCCGCCTCGCGTTCCACGAGTTGCATGGCCTGGCGGTTCTGCGACATCGGCCGCTGGCCGAGCACCTCGCCGGTGAAGACGAAGGCGGCGCCCTCGGCCTCCATAAGGGCCTTGGCCTGTCGGAGCGTCCAGATGCGGCAGTCGATGCAGGGGTTCATCCGCTTGCCCATGCCGAACGTCGGTTGGCGGACCATCTCCAGGTCGGCCTCGGTGGCGTCGATCGTTTCGACGCGGACGCCGAGGGTTTCCATGTCGGCGACGGCGCGCGGTTTGGCGCCGGGCTCGAGCGGCGCGGGATACCACAGGTGCAGCGCGTGCAGGGCCACGACCTCGACCTCCTGGCGCCGGATCAGGCAGACGGCCAGTGTCGAATCCAACCCGCCCGAGATGCACCCAATGGCTTTCGTCACGCGCGTTCGCCTTGTTTTGCCGTCCCCTCCACGTATAGTATGCCCTGGCCGAGAAGCAATCAAGTGAGGACGACATGGCCGAACGCCCGGCGAGCGCAGCGATGACCGAGACGATCGAGCGCGCCCTTCGTGGCCGCATCCGCGGCGACCTCCTGACCGACCGTTTCAGTCTCGCCGCTTACGGGACGGCCGCGTGCATCTACCGGATCCTCCCCCTGGCGGTCGTCGTGCCGGAAGATACGTCGGACGTCGTGACGGCCGTCAGGACGGCGGCCGACCTCGGCGTGCCCGTCATTCCGCGGGGCGCGGGGTCGGGGCTGTGCGGCCAGGCGCTGGGGCGCGGCATCGTCCTCGACTTCACCAAGTACATGACGGCCGTCTTGGAGATCGACACCGACCGCCGGCTCGTCCGCGTCCAGCCGGGCATCGTCACCGGCCACCTCAACGAGGCCTTGGTGCCGCACGGCCTGATGCTCGGCCCGGACCCGTCGAGCGAGCCGTTCTGCACGATCGGCGGCAACCTGGGGAACAACTCATCCGGAGCCCGCGGCATCCGGTACGGCTCGATCCGGGAACACGTGGCGTACCTCGACGTGGTCCTGGCCGACGGCTCACGTGTGCGGCTCGAACCCCTGGCAGCCGACGGTGAGGACTACGCGCGGCTCGCCTCGCGCGGCGACCTGTTCGGCCGCATCGTCTCCGGCACCCGGCGCATCGTGACCGCGAACGCCGAACTCATCCGCCGGCACCAGCCGTACACGACCAAGAACAGCGCCGGGTACAACCTGTTCGACCTGCTCTCCGGCGGCGTGTTCGACCTCACGCGGCTGATCGTGGGCTGCGAGGGCACGCTTG
>Ga0307379_10011596_pt1 | contig 11553 bp, 14 predicted proteins | sample UN2MG_FD_202237 | JGI IMG/M metagenome (GOLD analysis project Ga0307379, IMG submission 202237) | Soil microbial communities from Risofladan, Vaasa, Finland - UN-2 | ecosystem: Environmental > Terrestrial > Soil > Coastal area > Acid sulfate soil | place: Finland: Risofladan, Vaasa | collected... | reverse complement strand
ACCTCAACCGCCGCGACATCTTCAAACAGAACCGTTCTGCCGCCCTGACCGAGTGGCGTCAGCTGGCGGCCTGAATGCCTCAGACCGGCACCCCTCACGGGCCCATTCAGGTTTGTCTGACAATACCATGCGCTGGCCTACAATCTCGCCAACTTCATGCGGACGCTGGCTCTGCCGGAGGCGGTCAAGCAGTGGTCGCTGACGAGCCTGCGGGAGAAGCTCGTCAAGATCGGCGCCAAGGTCGTGCGCCATGGCCGCTACGTCATCTTCCAGATGGCCGAGGTCGCGGTGCCGAGGGAATTGTTCCAGGAAATCTTGCGGCTGATCGACGGACTGCGACCAAGACCGGCCCCAGCGTAGGACTGGCACGGTCGGATGCGTCATCACCACGGAGGGAGTGTGTCTGAATGACGGGAAAAAGGGCCAAATCGGCGGAGCGAACGTCGTTTGGGACGCCGGGCACGACGGAAACGCTGGGGGCACTGCACAGCCCGCCTGTGGCTTCCGGGGAACTCTGCCGTCTGCTACCGTCTACGCCGTTCCAGAGTTCATCTGGGGAATGTCGGCTTACACAGGCCGAGATCGCCTCTGTTGAGGCGGGCACCACCCACTTCCATACCTGGGGCGTGCTTCACTACACGGACGCCTTTCAAGAGAAGCGGACGACCAGGTTTGCTTTCTCGTTTGGTGGGCCTGATTTTGCCCGGAGCATGAAGGGCATCAAAGGTGCCAGCTGGAGTTGGCCCAACCGACCCGGCCATAACCACACCGCTTAGGATGCCACTTAGCAGCATGACACCTATGAATAGGCTTGGTGCCATTGCTACCTAATGCCGGATAGTCGAGGCGGGCGAGAGCCCGCATCAGCGACGCGAGCACATTGGCTTCGCGATAGAGCGGCACCAGGATGGTGTAGTTGGGAAGCTCCGCATCGGGAATGCGCTTCATCGCCCGAGCAGTCGTTCGACCCGGCGCAGCGAGAAGGTCGTAGGCCGCGAAGATGCGAAGCGCGATCAGCGGCAAGGAAAGGAAGGCCAGCGCGAAAGAAACCGTCCGCATCGATGCCATTGGCGCCAGCGCGATGGCCGCGGCGAGGGCCATGCCACCAAATCCGATGAGATAACGCTGCCAAGCGGCAAGCTTGGAGCGTGCGCTCTGACCCGGATCGCGTGCATGTAGTCCATCGACCGCCACCGAGGCGAAGGTCTCGGCGAAATGGCCACGGATAGCGCGGCTGATTTCATGCGGCGCGGCAAGCGCAACGCCATGCGGCCGCAGGCGATGCAGCATCTCCGCCACGGCGCCGGGCCGCGATGTCTCCGGTGCGAGCACGTAGGCGCGGGGCCTCGCGCGCAATGTGAGCAAGCCGCGTTTGAGACATTGGTGAGGGCCCGCCAGCGACGACGGCGGGGCCACATCGTCCGGCCGAATCTCATGGCGGAACGGGACGCCGCAGGCCTGCGCCAAAGCTCGGTAATATTCGGGAGCGCTCACCCAGCCATTGGCGATCATCACCGTGTGGGGAAGGACGCCCCATCTGTCGGCAAGGGACAAGGCGCGGCACAGCGTGGCTGAATCGACGACACGGCCAACCAGGAAGTCGTAATCGGACGGCGAGGATTCGGGCGCGCGGCTGCCACGCCCCTCGACGCGCCCGGCCCAACGCGCTGTCGCTCCCCCCACGCGATGCCCCCACCACAACTTTGCCACGAGTATTGGTCAGTTGCAGAACACGAGCAATATTCAACCGGCCACAGGCGAGGGAATTTCGTATTCTACTTATAACTGTACTTATGAATACTACACGCAAAAGTGGAATCGTGACATCTAGCAAGCGGGCCCTGGCCAAAGTAGAACATGTGGGTGGAGCGATGCGGTGCAAATGATTTGAGCTGCGGCCCGGCACGAGCGCTGGCGTTCGTCGCTGCGCTCTTGGCTGCCATTGCCGTGGGCACGCCCGCCGTGGCGCAGGCCAGAAGTGAAATCGTTCCCGATGTCTGGCGCGGTGACATTCTCCGCACCAAGCCCGACCTGCGCCATCTGGAAAAACTCCGCTTCGTCACCGACAGCGACTATCCGCCCTTCCACTATTTCGACGAAGAGGGGGTCCTGACGGGTTTCAATGTCGATCTGGCCAAGGCCATCTGCGAAGCGCTCGAAGTCGAGTGCGAGGTCAGGCCCGTCGATTGGGACCAGCTGTTCACCGATATCGACAATGGCGAGGCCGATGCTGCCATTGCCTCGATCAGGATCGACGCCGACGCCCTCACCAAGGCGGACTTCACCGGGCGCTATTATGCGACGCCGGCGCGCTTCATCGCGCAGAAGGATAACGAGCTCAAGGACATCCGCCCCGAAACCGTCGGCGGCAAGAAGATCGGCGTGGCCAAGGGGACCGGGCATGAGGCCTTTCTCAAGCTGTATTTCACCGACGCCGAAATCGTCTCGTTCGAGACCGCCGACGACGTGCAGAAGGCCCTGAAGGCTGGCGACGTCGATCTCGTCTTCGGCGACGGCATCGGCCTTACCTTCTGGTTGAACGGGGTGACCAGCGACGCCTGTTGCGAGTTCCGCGGCGGCCCTTATCTCGACTCGCGATTTTTCGGCGAAGGCGTGGGCATCGCCGTTAAGAAGGGGAACCGCCAACTCGTGACCATCCTCGATTATGGGCTCGAGCAGGTGCATGCCTCCGGGCGCTATGAAGGCTTGTTCCTGCGCTATTTCCCCATGAACTTCTTCTAGCCGGCGTTAGTCTCGGTCTTGGCCTCGGCCTTCTGCCGCCCGAATGGCAGCCAGAGGCTCCAGCCGAATCTGGTCGGCGCCGCACTCTGATAGGGGGTGAGCCCGATGGTCATGCCCAGCTGACCGGCGCTCGGTTCCGCCAGATAGGTGCGGAACAGGCGATCCCACAGCGACAGATTGAAGCCGTAGTTGCGGTCATGCTCGCGGTGGAGCACCGAGTGATGCACGCGATGCATGTCGGGGGTGACGATGAACAGGCGCAAGAGCCGGTCGAGCCACGCAGGCAGCGCGATATTGGCGTGGTTGAACATGGCGCAGGCGTTGAGGATCACCTCGAACAGAAACACGGCGAAGGGCGAGGCGCCGAGCGGCACCACGACCACGATCTTCCACAGCATTGAGAGCGCGATCTCGACCGGGTGAAAGCGCACCGCAGTGGTCACGTCGATGTCGCGGTCGGCGTGGTGGACCTGGTGCAGGCGCCAAAGGATCGGCACCTTGTGCGAGACGAGGTGCTGAAACCAGATCGCGAGGTCGAGCACGAGCAGGGCGACGACGAGCTTGACCCAGCCCGGCCAGGCCAAATGATTGAGCAGCCCGAGCCCGTGCGCCTCGGCGAAGACGGCGGCGGCGACGGCCGCGATCGGCACCGCCACCAGCGCCATCAGCCGCAGCATCAGCGTGTCGACCGCGGCGATGCCGAGATTGGTGAGCCAGCGCCGCCCCTTGGAGACCGAGAGCGTCCGCTTCGGACTCAGGAGTTCGATCGCCGCCATGGCGATGAACACGGCGATGAACACCGCGAGCCGCCACAGACCCTCGCTTTGTCCCAGAAATCCATCCATGCGGTTGAGAGTAGCAGGAACCGGCCGCCTTTGTGGCTCAGTCCACGGCCTTGCCGGCAAGACTGAGGCCGACCACGCCGATGACCACGAGCGCGACCGAACCGAGCTTGATCAGGGTGAGGGGCTCACGGAAATAGACGATGCCGATCATCACCGTCAGCGTGGTGCCGACGCCAGCCCAGATGGCATAGCTGATCGACAGCTCAAGCCGCTTCAAGGCCAGGATCAAGGCGGCGATGGAGAAGAGGTAAAACACGAACACGCCCACTGACGGCAGGAGCTCGGTGAAGCCGCGGGAGAGCTTCATCGAGACGGTGCCGGCAACCTCGAACAGGATGGCGACGGAGAGATAGATCCAAGGCATCCAGGACAAGGGCACCGGCGTCCTCATGGGGTTCGACTCAGAGCGCTTTACGCGCTTGCTGTCCTCAACAGCGAAATTCGGTGACAGGGTGATGACAGTGGTTCACGCCGGGAAAGTCTCGTCAAGCTCGGCGAGATCGGTGGCGGAAAGCTCAAGATCGAGCGCCGCGCGGTTTTCGCGCACATGCGCTTCGTCGCTGGCCTTGGGGATGACCATCATGTCTCGCTGCCGCAGCACCCAGGCGAGCGCGATTTGCGCCGGCGTCGCGCCGTGGCGCGCGGCGACGCGCCTGAGCGTGCGGTCTTTGAGGATGCGGCCCCGATCGATGGGCGAATAGGCCATGATGGGGATAGCGCGGGCCCGGCACCAGGGCAGCGTGTAGGCCTCGATGCCGCGGTCGGCGAGATTGTAGACGACCTGGTTGGTGGCCACGGCATCGCCGCCTGGAAGCGCGACCAACTCCTCCATGTCGTCGACACCGAAATTGCTCACCCCCCAGGCTGCGATCGATCCGTTCCGCATGAGCTCCTGAAATCCGCCAAGCGTCTCGGTCAAGGGGTGTTCGCCGCGCCAATGCAGGAGATAGAGGTCGATTTGGCTGACGCCGAGATTTTTCAGGCTGCGATCGCAGGCGGCAATGGTGCCGGCGCGCGAGGCATTCTCGGGCAGCACCTTGCTGACGATGAAGACCTCCTCGCGCCGCCCTTCGATCGCCTTCGCCACCACCCTCTCGGCCGCGCCGTCGCCATAGGTTTCGGCGGTGTCGATCAGCGTCATGCCGAGATCCATCCCGAGCGTGAGCGCCGCGATCTCGCGCTTTTCCTCGCGCCGGTTCGCGCCCATGCGCCACGTGCCGAGCCCAAGCCGGGGCACGGCGTTGCCGGAGGAAAGCATGGTGGTTGCGTTTGTCGCGGACATCGAAAGCTCACCAAATGCCGGGGCGCTTCCAAGTCAACGCCAATCAGCCTTCACTCGGTCACACCCGGCAAGGGGCGGCAGGACGCCACCCCCCCAACTGGGATATGCGCCCTAAGCCGCCTTCGCCGCACCTGGCGCCTCGCGCTTATGCTCCTCGCGCCGGGCATGCAGCTGGAAGGCAAGCACGAGCAGCAGCACGCCAAAGATCAGCGCGTAAGCACCGATCCACCAGGTTAGAACCACGGCGCCGACCGCGGGCGCGATGATCAGCACGATGCCGAAGATGAGCGAGGCGATGCCGCCGAGAGCGAGCCACCAGCGGCCATGTTCCAGCTTCAAGCTGAAGGCCGCGGCCAGCATCAACGCGCCCGAGATGAGCGCCCAGACGGCGACGAGGAGAACGAAGACGACGGCGGTGATGGCGGGCCAGAGAAAGGCCACGGCGCCGGCGGCGAGGTCGACCACGCCTTCGAGGATGAGCAGGCCCCAGCGCTCGCCGCTGCGAGCGGCCTTGATACCCGAAACGATGGCAAGCACGCCGTCGACCAGCATATAGGCCGAGAACAACAGGACCAGCGCCAAGATCGCGGCCGCGGGCACGAGCAGGCAGATCAAGCCGAAGGCGATGCCAAGCAGGCCGCGCAAGCCGACCGCCCACCAGCTCTCGGCCAGAATTTCACTCAACGCGTTACAGCGGGCGTCGGCTGCGGAGATTTGCGCTTTTCCCGATGTTGCGGTTGCCATGGATTGCCTCCTTTGGGGGCCCTGACGCCGGGCCTCGATGGGTGGATGCGCGGGGGTTACCCACAGACTCGAATCGCGGCCAATGATGCCGCCAATCCAAGGGAACTCCGCCCTCTTTTCCCGAGTTTTCCACATGCGGGGGAGCGTGCTAGGGCCGACCGCGAGGCCGTGGCCTCGCTGCGCCGGTCGGGGTGCGACCTCGTGACCCCCGCCCAGAGGCTGGATAAGATCAAGCACAAGGCCCAGGTCACCGGTTGGCCACCAAAAGAATCTTATGCACAGGGAGTCGTCATGGATACGGTCGGTGAGTCCAGAGCCAGCCTGAAGACACCGGCCTATGCCACGCTGTCGGCGACATCGCCGCTCGCACCCCATTCCATCGAGCGGCGCAAGCCGCGCGCGCATGAAGTGCTGATCGACATTCTCTATTGCGGCGTGTGCCACTCCGACATCCATCAGGCCCGCAACGAATGGGGCAATTCGATCTTCCCCATGGTCCCCGGCCACGAGATCGTGGGCACGGTGGTCGAGGTCGGCGACCATGTGAGCAAATGGAGGCCGGGCGACACCGTGGGCGTCGGTTGCTTCGTCGATTCCTGCCGCGAGTGCGAGGCCTGCCGGGCAGGCGAGGAGCAGTATTGCGAGCCCGGCATGACCCTGACCTATAACGACTATGAGCGTGACGGTAAGACCCCGACCTATGGCGGCTATTCGACCCGCATCACGGTCGATGAGAACTATGTGCTCAGGATCCCCGAAGGCATGCCGCTCGAGCGGGTGGCGCCGCTCCTTTGCGCCGGCATCACCACCTATTCGTCCCTCAAGCATTTCGGCGTGAAGGCAGGCGACAAGGTCGCCGTCGTCGGACTGGGCGGTCTCGGACATATGGCGGTGAAGCTCGCTAGCGCCATGGGCGCGCATGTCACCGTGCTCAGCCACTCGCCCAACAAGCGGGAAGATGCGCACAGGCTGGGCGCCGACGACTTCCTGCCCACCAAAGACGAGAGCGTGTTCAAGGCCAATGCTGGCCGCTTCAATTTCATCTTCGACACGGTCTCGGTCGAGCACGATTACAACGCCTATCTGAACCTCCTGCAGCGCGACGGGGTCATGGTCCTGCTGGGCGTGCCGGAATCGACAATGCTCGCCGCGCCTGCGCTGATCATGAAGCGCCGGAAGCTTGCCGGCTCCTTGATCGGCGGCATCCGCGAGACGCAGGAGATGCTCGATTTCTGCGCCGAGCATGGGGTGGCGTCGGATGTGGAGGTGATCTCCATCGCCAAGATCAACGAAGCCTATGACCGCATGCTCAAGGGCGATGTGCGCTACCGCTTCGTCATCGACACCGCGAGCCTGAAATAGGAAGGGCGGTGTCGACCGCGGCGCCTGGTGCCAAGGCGTTGACGCAGCCGCCAAATCCTTAATTTCGGGCCAGCATGGTTAACGCCCGCGGCCCTGAAAAAGCCACGAAACTCGGCATTCTCAGGGCATTGCTCGCGCAGCTGCGCGCCCGCGAGCATTAACCATGAGTAGATCGTCATCACGCTGGGGCCGGGGGGCGGAAGCTGATGATCGATGCGTATCCTGGCCCGGTTGGCGCTCTCTGGCGCTGTCTCCCTGTCTTTCCCTTGCGCCGCTCAAACGGTCGAGCCGCCTCGAACCGTCTCCGTGCCGAAGCAGGCGATGCAGGCGCCGGAGCCGCAGCGGTTGGCGCCGGCGCAATCGACCCCCAGCGTCGCTGAACCCCAGCGCCTGGCGCCAGTGGAGCTGCGGCCCACGCTCTCCCTGCCGCGGCCGGTGCAGCAAGTACGGGCCATTCCGGCCGAGGTGCAGCCGAATGGCTCGCCGGCTCCGCAGATCGAGACTGCGGCGCCACAGCCGCTGCCGGCCTTCTCCACGCCCGAGAGCCTGCTCGAATGGGTCTACAATTACCGTCTGCACAAGGCGCCTTCGCGCGTGCCAGCGGCCGTCCGCTCCATGCGTGAGCTCGGCCTCTTCGCCGACGAAGAGAAGGCGGCCTTCTGCACGGGCTTCATCGCCGGTGTGCTCGGCGACAATCCAAAAGACGGGGCAAGGCTCGTGGCCAAGATGCTGCCGATGCCCGACAAGGACCAAGCCGTCCTGATCAGGGCCATCGCCTTTTCCGGTCGCCCCGATTGGCGCGAGCTCCTGACCAAGTTCAAAGACCGCATGCCGCTCCGGCAGCCCCTGATCGATTCTTATCTCTCGGGCGCGGCCAAGCCGCTGATGCAGGTCGAACTCAGCGACGGCACGGCCGTGGTCTATTCGCTCTGGGGTTATTACGTCGCCACCGGACAGTATCAGCCGGTGGTTCGCATCATCGAGGCCTTGCGTTGGTCCAAGAACAAGAATGACGGCGGCTTCTCCATGCGCAAGATCTTCGCCGGCTGGAAGAGCGATCCAAGCGCCGTCGAGAAGATCGCGACCGGCGCCACCGCCAAATGGACGCTCGCGTCCTATGCCGAGCGCAATCGGGAACTGCTCAAGCTTTATCGCGTCGAGTATGAACGGCAGCCGCCCGAAATCTCCAAGCCGTTGCGCGATGTGATCATGGCCGCGGAACTGTTCGAGGCGGAGAAGGTGCGCAAGGATCAGTTCGGCGCCATCGAGGACGCGCAGAAGCTCAAAGCCACGAATGAAGCGGGAATGTCCAAGGCCGCGACCGCTGGCTCCATCGCCATCGCCACCGGCTGCGTCGCGGCGAGCGCGCTCGGCCAAGTCTATGTCGCGGTTCCTTGCGTCATCGGCGGCGCGCTCTACACCGGCGCCATGAAGCTGATGCATTAGGCGAGGCCGACGACAGTGACAGGAGGCCCATCCGCATGACCCGCGACCTTTGCCTGCCTATCGCTGGATTGATCAGAGCTGCGGCCACGACATGCTGCCTGGCTGCAACCTTGCTGGTTGCAGCCTGCGGCACTCCGGCTTCCTCCGACTATCCGGCCTTTAACCTGACGCCTGCGCCGGACACGGAACGGCCAGGCGAGCGCCCCTGACGCTGCGCGACGATTGCGGCACGCCGACGCGACGACGCTAGCCGTCGACGAGAATTTTGAAGCCGCCAGCGATCATGCGCTTGGCATCGAACGGCATGGCGCTCATATCCAGGTTCGCGAAGCGCGGGTCCTTCATCACCTTGGCGTTGACGCGATCGCGATGGGCGCGCGACTTGAACACGATCCAGGAGAACACGACGGTTTCGTTCGGCTTGAGCTTCACGCTGCGCGGGAAGGAGGTGAGCTTTCCGACCTTCACGTCGTCGGCCACGCATTCGCGGAACTCAAGCGCGCCATGCTCGCGCCAGACCTTGCCCGCCTTGCGCGCGAGGCGGCGATAGGCGTCGAGCTCTTTCTTGGGGATGGGCAGGAGAATCCATCGACTTAGGGCCTTGCTTCCCCCCTTAAGCCTTCGCTGGCGTCATCCAACCCACCGCGCCGCCACCGGGTTGGCGTAGAATCGCGATGCGGCCGACATTCGGAACGTCGAAGGGGGGACGCATCAGCGTGGCGCCGGCGGCGACGGCCTTCTCCACGCGCGCATCGACATCGTCGACGGCGAGATAGGGCATCCAGTCTTCCGCCATGCCTTCGAAACACTCTCCCTGCATCTCGAAGATGCCGCCGGCCATTTTGTCGCCGGCCTTGGCGATCCAATAGGTCCCGTTCTCCATCGGCATCGGGTCGAAGGTCCAGCCGATGGTGTCGGCGTAGAATTTCTTCACGGTCTCGGGGTCGTGCGTCATCAACTCGTTCCAGCAGAAGCTGCCATGGGACGATTTCGCCGCATCGCCTTCCTGGTTGCACGCGTCGTGACGGATTTCAGTCTGGGTAGTTTGTGCCATGTCACTCTCCTTTCACCGGTTACGACAGATAGCGCACGAGTTTGTCGAGGCAGCCGCTCCAGCCATATTGGTGGCGGTCGCGCGTCTCCTCGTCGAAGAATTGCTCGTGGATAAGGGTGAGGATGGAGCCGGGCCCATCCGGCTTGATCAGCACGGTGACGACCGACTCGCGCTCCGGCATGGAGCGCCAGGACCAGGTGAACACGAGCTTCTCATTCGGCACCACCTCGCGATAGACGCCGCTGACATGGTGCTCCCCGCCATCCTCGGTGTTGAAGCTGACCGCATAGTGGCCGCCGCTGCGCAGATCGGTCGCGGCCTGCGTGACCGGGCCAGCATCGGGCCCGAACCATTTCACAATTTTTTCGGGCTCGGTCCACGCGGCGTAGACTTTTTCCGGCGCGGCATTGAGACGACGTTTAAGGGTGAGGCTCGGCTTGAGGGTGGCGACGCTGGCTTGGGCGGGCATGGCTCTTTCTCCACGAAAGCGGCAAGATGATCGAGTTGTTCGGACCAGAAGCATAGGTAGCGATTGAGCCAGTTCATGGCTTCTTCCATGGGCGCTGCCTCGAACTGGCAGGCCACGATGCGGCCGGTCTTGCTGCGCGAGATCAGGCCGGCATCCGACAACACGTCGAGATGCTTCATCACCGCCGGGAGCGAGATCGGAAACGGTCGCGCCAGCTCGCTCACCGACACATTCTCCCGCTCGCCGAGCTGCGCCAGCAGTGCACGCCTGGTGGGGTCGGCGAGCGCGGCGAAGGTGCGATCCAGGCTCGTATCTTGATACTTAACCATTAGGTTAAGTTTTACGATAGTGAGCCGAGATGTCAAGCCGAGCTTTCAGCCACCAAACCTTTTCCTTGGCTTTACCCTGTCACCGCCCTGTGACTTGACCCCGGTCGAGTCCAACCGCTAGACCTTTGGAGGCATGGATAGCGTTCGAGCCCTTCTGATCGGTCTTGTCGCCCTCTCGGTGGCCGCGCTCCCGCTCGCGGGTGGCATGGCCCGGGCCATGTCGCCCGACACAGTCTTGACCGCACCCCACGCCGATTGCTGCCGTGACGGCGCGCCATGCAACAACGACATGGATGATTGCGGCTCCGCGGCGGGTTGCGTCTTACAGTGCTTCCAGCTTCCAGTCTCCGAGGCTCCATTCTTTCTCCTGGCGCAGGCCTCATCCGTTTTGAAGCGGTCGCCACTCGTCCCGCTGGATTTGCGCGCTCTGTCCGAGAACCCGCCTCTACCGCCCCCCCGCATCTGAACCCTCACTGAGTGTGCTGCATCGTGAAGGCCGCAAGCCTTTCGCGATCTGCTTTACGCTGAGCCGCAACCTGGCTCGGCAGACATCACGCATGAGGATGGAGACGCGCCATGGGGCGTCTTGGCAGTCTGATCACATTATTTATCGGCGCGGCCGCAGGAGCCGCGGGCAGTTACTGGTATGTCCATCGTCCTGAGCCGATCGCGACGCCTGCTGTCGCGGAGCAGTCCGCGCCGGTGAAATCCGAGCGGAAAATCCTGTACTACCGCAACCCCATGGGGCTTCCCGACACCTCCCCGGCGCCGAAGAGGGACTCCATGGGCATGGACTACATCCCGGTCTATGCCGACGAGCAGGACGACGGCACAACCGTCAAGGTGAGCCTCGACAAGGTCCAGCGGAGCGGGGTGAAGACCGAGAAGGTCGAGGCCAGGATCGTCTCCCGCGCCATCCGCGCCCCGGGGATCGTGGATCACGATGAGTCGCTGTTGACCATCGTCACGGTTCGCTCGGATGGCTACATCGAGGATCTGTTCGTCGACAAGACCGGTCAGCACGTCAAGGCGGGCGAGCCGCTGTTCCGCTTCTACAGCCCCCAGATTCAACTGGCGCAGGTGGACCTCATCGTCGCCATGCGTGCGCAAGGGCGGCTCGACTCGAACAACGACCTCGAGGGCGCGACGCAGAAATTGCGGAACTTGGATGTGCCCCAGGTCCGCATCGATGAAGTCCGCAAGACAAAGGACAATCCGAGGACGCTGGACTGGCCTTCGCCCGCAACCGGCGACGTCATCGAAAAGAAAGTCATCCAGGG
>Ga0307379_10011595_pt1 | contig 11554 bp, 10 predicted proteins | sample UN2MG_FD_202237 | JGI IMG/M metagenome (GOLD analysis project Ga0307379, IMG submission 202237) | Soil microbial communities from Risofladan, Vaasa, Finland - UN-2 | ecosystem: Environmental > Terrestrial > Soil > Coastal area > Acid sulfate soil | place: Finland: Risofladan, Vaasa | collected... | reverse complement strand
AGCCGTTCCCCGAGTAGCACCCCCAACATTTTTACACTGTCGCCTACCTCTGCTTTCAGATGTCAAGGAAGATCGTGGTCTCCATCTCAGGAAAGGGCGGGACCGGGAAGACAACTCTCACCTCACTCCTTCTAAAGTGGCTCATAGAGAACACTGAGGAGGTGCCCCTCGTTGTGGACGCCGATCCTGCAACGAACCTCCACAGCGTATTGGGCGTGAGCCTTGGGAGGACAGTGGGTCAGGCATCCGGGGAGATGAAGAAACGCATAGCGAGTGGCGAACTCTCGCCCACTGTGCCGAAACGGGACGTCCTGGAGGCCTGGATCTTCCAGACCCTCGTCGAGGGGGATCGGTTCGACCTCCTAGCGATGGGACGCTCTGAGGGGGAGGGCTGCTACTGCTACGTCAACAGCGTGCTCACGCAGATACTGGACACCCTCACCAGCAACTACTCGGTGACCCTCCTGGACATGGAGGCGGGGATAGAGCACCTGAGTAGGAGGACCGACAGGGACGTCGACGTGATGCTCGCGGTGACCGACCCCTCGAAAATGGGGTTCGAGACCGCGAAGAGGGTGAAGGAGCTCATCAGCGAGGTCCACGTAGGCGTGAAGAGAACCTACCTCGTCGGAAACCGGTTCACGGAAGCAACCCACGACCTTCTGCAGAGAGCGGCTGATGAGATAGGCCTCGAGCTTGCTGGATATCTACCAAACGACGACCAGATAATGGTCTACAACGTAGCCGGAAAGCCCCTGCTTGAACTGCCGGAAGACTCGGCGGCATACAGGGCTATCGAGGATATTGTTGAAAAGATCGGCCTTGACGTCATGAGGAGTCGAACTTGAAGATCGCTATAGCTGGTAAGGGTGGAGTCGGTAAGACCTTCATCGCTGGGACCCTGGCGAGGCTGTTCGCGAGGGCAGGTCGAAAGGTGATCGTTGTCGACGCCGACCCGAACATTAACACGGCTTCATCGCTGGGGATCTCCGCTGAGGTCTCTGACTCGATCGTCCCACTCTCCGACAACGAGGAGCTGATCAAGGAGAAGACCGGAGTAGCGCCTGGCCAGTCCTACGGTCAGCTCTTCAGGCTCACCCCATCAGTGAACGACGTCATCGATGAATTCGGGGTTATGGGGCCCGACGGTGTGAGGCTTCTCGTCATGGGAACCGTAAAGGGTGGGAATACTGGATGCATGTGCCCCGCCAACGCGCTGCTGAGGATCCTCATTCAGCACCTGCTGATCCAGAGGGATGAGGTACTGATCATGGATATGGTGGCTGGCCTCGAGCACCTGGGGCGGGGGACGGCGAGGCGTATGGACGCCATGCTCGTCGTCGTAGAGCCCAGGATGAAGTCCGTCGACACGATGCGCAGGATTATGAAGCTTGCGGCCGATATCGAGGTCAAGGAGGTGATTGCGGCGGGGAACAAGATCGGCAGCCTCCAGGAGCAGAAGTTCATCGAGGAGAAGATGCGGGAGCTCAACGTCCCTGTCGCAGCGTTGGTGCCTTATGACGAGGCGATAGCGAAGGCCGATATGATGGGGAAAGCCCCGATAGACAACGACCCCAGCTCACCAGGAATAAAAGCTGTCGAGGAGCTCAGCGCTTATCTCGAAAAAAGATACGGCTAATTGCGTATTGCTACTCTGCAATTTATTTCAGGGGCTGAAGTGCCCGGAGTAAATGTCTAAATGGGTCTAAAGACCCTTTTTTGTCACAGAATGATAGGACAAAAACCTGGTTCTAAGGCGTGATTATCAATAATCGAGCTTCAATGGGCTCGATGCCGATTCTATTGATAAATAGTATGACTCTGGACATACTTTGAGTCCCAACTCTTGAAACTATATATTATAAAGGCGTCAAAAAAATGCGAGATCGTTTTCTTACAAAATGGCCTGTTTCAGTTGATATGGCTATCCCGGGCATCCATAATCATACTCAAGCCAGCATCATGAAGCCTCAATGGATATCCTCGGTATCCCTGTGAGATGGAGGCTACAGAGACTCCAGGAAGGACTGCACGTCGTCGAGGAAGTCGCTAGGGCGGTTAGTCTCGATGATCTCGCATCCGGCGTCCTCGATCATCTTCAGCACCTCCTCGGAGTAGGGTGAGAAGATGTCCCCCTTGGCGAGCGGTGAGACGCAGGCAACCACGTTGATACCCCTATCCTTCATCCTTTCGATGATCCTGTAGTTCTCGATCCTGTCAGGTGAGTTGCCGCCGGGGTCGTCGAGGACGAAGTCGCTGAAGTAGAAGCAGATCTTCTCGGTGCGCTCGCCGGCGTCCTGAAGCTGCTCCATGGCCCACTGGAGGCTCCTGGTGGGAACCGTGCCCCCCCAGGTCTGGGAGCCCGACGTGCCCTTGAAGAATCGCTCGACGTCGACCGTAGAGGCGGTCACGAGGATTAGTAGGTTGTCGATCACTTCTTCGATGTCATCGTCGTCGTCGAGGTTCTTCTGCACGTGGCTGTTACTCTCGTAGAGTATCAGGCCGTACCTCTCCATCCTCATACTCCAGAGGAGAGGGATGAGGGACATAACCGAGTAGTGGATCGATGTGAGCCCCTCCATCTGGTAAAACATCGTGTTGCTTATATCGAGGATGAAGATGATGGCCCTCTTCTTCTTGTTCTTCTTACGAATGAGGAAGTCGTTGTAACGTACCTCTTCGATGCTCTTGCCCTGATCGAAGATGTTCTCCAGGGAGCGCTCCTCGTCGATGTCGTCTGGGTCGTCGCCGTACTCGTAGGGCCTTACGATGGGCCTCCTGAGAGTCTCGTTGCTCCTCTCGAAGTCCTTACCCAGCTTGAGGAGCTTCGCCTTGAGGAACTCAGCAAGGCGCCGCCTCGTCTCCCGGTCCTTCTGATTCTTGTTCTCCCTGATGGCGACCTTGATTATCTCGTCCTCCCCAGGGCCCACGCCAATGTCTGGCCTGCTGGAGTACTTCTTGAAGATGTCGACGTCGGAGTCGTGGATGGGCAGCACCTCACCCTGACCGAGGAGGTCCTCCCTCGACCCGTCGTAGTTTATCATGTCGTCGCTCCTCTGATTGAGGAGGCCGAGGAGCGCGTCCTCGTCAAGCGAGGGGTGCTCCTCGTCCGACTCCTCGACATTCAATAGTATGTCCAAGGCGATCCTATGGGCCAGGTCCTGGTCGTCTACCTTTGACGTGTATGCGGCCACGTCGACGAGATCCTGGATAGTAAGCTGCCCCTTTCGCAAGTACTTAATGAGTAGAAGCCTGCACATGGCTATGCCCTGTCTGGGACTCGGCTTCTCTATGACGTCCCTGTGCCGCCTCATCCGTGTTATGAACTCAGGGACGAAATAGCGTACAATCGAATAATTATAGTGGAGGAGCTCCGTCACTCCTTTCTACCCCAACCTCTTGTCGAGGATCTCTTCTATTATACTTTTCACCGTCTTCGACGGATCCCTCACTCTCATCTCCTTGGAGAGGACGGAGGGCGCGAAGAACCTGATGGCGTCGTTCACGTTGTCGAACCTCTCACCGTAGCGGTTCACAAGACGTGTCAGGAAGATGCCGGCCCGTGGTGAGGCGGGTATCTCTAGGTCCTGGTTGAACCTGGTGTCGTTGACGATCTCGTAGATCTTGCTCAGGACACTGTCAGGCATGTCCATGGCGGGGGCGTTCACCTTCAGGATCTCGATCTCTGTCTCCTTGTCCGGGTAGGTTAACCTGATCCAGCAACCGATCCTGTCTACGAGGACCCTGGAGAGTCTGTAGGTCCCTGATGTCTCGATGGGATTCTGGGTTGCGATGAACGCGAAGTTGTCGTTGGCCTTCACCATTCCGAAGGGGTAGAGGTGGTAGTGCCTCTCCTCCAGGGGGGCTATGAGGCTGTTCTGGCAGAACTCGGTTGCTCTGTTCAGCTCGTGGGCGACGAAGATGCCGCCCTCGATCATCGACCTCATCAGGGGCCCGGGCTCGAAGCTATCGACGGTCCTCCCTTGCCTTACGACGAGGGCCGGGTCGAAGGCCCCGATGAGCCGGGAAGGCGTCATGTTCTCATCGAAGAAGACCTCGTGGAAGCCCCTGGCGGTGTCCTCGGAGATCTTCCTAGCGAGCAGCGACTTTCCCACGCCAGGTGGTCCCACGAGGCAGGGGGTGACATTCGACTCGATACTATCCTTAAGCAGGTCGTAGGCAGTTCTGTACTGCCCCTTGAGTATCACCGTGTTCTCTATTTTTATGCTGTCGACGATGCTCCTCTGTAGCAGTTCACGGAAGCCTAGTTCGCTGTTCCCTGACATCTTAAGTTCATCCTTAGACCTACCTACTTCCTTTTAAAGTTTCAACATGAAGAAGGGCGATCCCGACATCACGAGAGCGGATATTTAAATGAAAAAGCCTGGAACGGATTCCGATCGTATGCTTTTTATAATTAGAGCTATATCCCTTATCGATTCACGAGAGGCTAGATAATGGTAGTAGGAATAAGAATACATGGCAGGGGCGGCCAAGGGGGCGTCACTGCATCTAGGTTGCTAGCAACCGCTGCGTACTACGACGGCAAGTACTCACAGGCTATACCGATGTATGGTACTGAGAGACGAGGTGCACCACTGACCTGCTTCGTACGAATCGACGACGTTCGCGTCCGGGAGAGGGAGCTCGTCCATGAGCCCGATATCGTCATCGTCCTTGACCCGCTGCTCAGCACGCAGCAGGGCATGGCTGAGGGCTTGAAGGAGGGTGGGCTACTCATCCTGAATTCTGCTTCGAAGCCCGAGAATATCAAGATCGGCGGAAACATCAAGATTGCCACCGTCGACGCGACATCCATCGCGCTTGAGACTTTGAGAAGGCCCATCACCAACACGGCCATTCTCGGCGCCTTCAGCAAGCTGATCGGATGGCCTTCGATGGAGGCCCTCGAGAAAGCCATCATGAAGCAGTTCCCTGGAAGGGTTGGCGAGATGAACGTCGCCGCTATCAAGAGGTCATACGAAGAGGTCAGCGACGCAATCCCAGCAACGATCAAGGAAGCCAAAGAGGTCGAGGACATCGCGGTTGGAGGATATGGAGTCCTAAAGGACGTCTCCTCTTGGAGGGTCTTCCAGCCCGTCATCGACATGGAGAAGTGCCTTGGATGTAAGAACTGCTGGCTATACTGTCCGGAGACGGCAATAAAGTGGACCGATGAGAACCAGCCGGAGATCGATTGGCGTAAGTGCAAGGGCTGTGGCATATGCGTCAACGAGTGCCCGGTACAGGCCATCGAGTTCCAGAGAGTAGAGATCAAGGAGTGATGAAAAATGTCATTTGAAGTAATGGTAGGAAACATGGCCACCGCAACAGCTGTAAAGCTGGCACGTGTACAGGTCGCCTCCGCCTTCCCGGTCACTCCCCAGACCACGATCACCGAGTACCTCTCGGAGATGGTGGCCAACGGAGAGCTGGACGCGGAGTTCGTCAACGCAGAAGGTGAACTATCGACTCAGGTAATCGTGCAGGCTGCAGCAAGGGTCGGCGTGAGGACCTTCGTCTGTACCTCAGGCCCAGGTCAGCTGTACATGCACCACCCGATGCACTCAACATCCTCCGGAAGGCTACCCGTCGTCATGGCAACAGTGCACAGAGGAAACAAGGGCATGCAGCCAGACCACACAGACCTCATGTCCCAGATGTGGACCGGCTGGATCCAATGGTATGTCGAGAACAACCAGGAATGTCTAGACACAATCCTTATGGCCTACAAGGTAGCGGAGGACGATCGCGTCCGTCTGCCCATCGCAATGGGCTACGACGGCTACGTACTCAGCTACACGGCTGAGCCCGTTGAGATCCCCTCGCAGGAGTCGGTCGACGCCTGGCTGCCACCGTGGCATTCGGAGAGCATCATGCCGGACGAGTGGGATCCTAACGCGGGAAGGGGTGGCTTCAGAGGAGGCAGAGACCCCCAGGCGGGTTGGATAATGCACCACGAGGCTCTTCTGGGCGCTAAAGAGGTCATCAAGGAAGTCAACGAGGACTTCGGCAAGACCTTCGGCCGCAAGTACGGAAACGGCTTGACCGAGACGTACAAAACCGAGGGCGCTGAGGCCGTCCTCGTCACGATGGGCTCCATCGCTGGAACGACTAGGGCCGCAATCGATAAGCTACAGGCGGACGGCAAGAAGGTGGGCATGATAAAGCTCAAGTGCTTCGTGCCGTTCCCGGTCGAGGACTTCCAGGAATACGGCAAGCAGTTCAAGGCGATCGGAATGATAGACAGGAACATCTGCTTGGGTCACGGCGGCGCAGGCTACAGGCTAATCAAGGACACACTATACGACGCAGACGATAGGCCGGAGGTTCTGCAGTTCCATGCAGGGCTGTCGGGCAAGGAGGTCAGGGTCACCGACATGGTCAGAGTAGGAGAGAAAGTGCTTAAGGCCGCTCAGGGGGAGAAGGTCTCCCTCGTGGAGTGGGTTTAAGAGGAGCCGATGAGGTGAATAAAAGATGAGTCAGAGAATAACAAGAGCTCAGATACCCTTGGAGGAGCTTACCATCACCCCCGGCAGCGCATGCCAGGGATGCGGGGCGGCTCTAGCGTCCAGGCTAGCCTTCAAGGCAATTGGACCCAACGCAATCAGGATCGGAATCCCTTGTTGCCCAGACTCGGTCACAAGGCACCCGAGGGGTGGCGGCGGCGCCTTCGAGGGCGGCGGCGCTGCTCTCACGGGCACCGCAAGGGCCCTCAAGGCCCTGGGCCGTGAGGACGTCCACGCTGTGGGCTTCTTCGGAGACGGTGGCACATATGACATTGGCTTCCAGGGCATATCGGCGGCTGCAGAGCGGAACGAGAACATCTGGATCATAACCAAGGACAACGAGGCCTACATGAACACGGGTAACCAGCGCAGCAGCTCCACGCCTTTATACGCCATGACCACCACCACTCCTGTAGGTTCGAAGACTAAGGGCAAGCAGATGGAGAAGAAGAACATACCCATGATCTTCGCTGCCCACAAGGTACCCTTCATAGCGACCGCGTCGGTCGGCTATCCAGAGGACCTGATCGCTAAGATCCAGTACGGCAAGACGGTCAAGGGCTTCAAGATGGTGATCATCCACAGCCCATGCCCGGTAGGCTGGCGGTACGACCCGTCGAAGACCATTGAGGTAGCGCGCTTGGGCGTCCAGTCCGGCGTCTGGCCGCTATACGAGATCATCGACGGCGAGTCGTTCAAGCTGACCTACAAGCCGAAGGAGCTCAAGCCAGTCTCAGAGTACATGAAGGCGCAGGCCAGGTTCAGGCACGTCACTGACGACCAGATCGCCTTCGTCCAGGGGAACACCACCAAGAAGTGGGAGAAGCTCCTGAAGGCAGACGAGACAGGCCAAGTCATCGTATAGACTAGCAAACTAGAAAAAACCCTTTTTTCTTTTTTCTTTATTATCTTCTTCGAAAAGAAACAATAATAGGATCATCCGACATTCTAGCATCGACTCGTGTCGGGGCCTCTCGATACGCCCCGCTTGGATATGATGAGATGAGTTTCAAGGGCTCGAGAAACGAGGCGCTGCTGTTATTAGTTGTCCCTCTGGTGGTCATCGCTCTACTGGTCTATGGTCTTGCGACGAGGCCTCTGCTAGTCTACAGCCTATCGACCCCCCTCGACTACAACGCCACCGTCAACCTCGAATCAGGGGGCCTCGAGTTGGACTTAAACGTGGAGAACGTGGGGGCCTCGCCCTCGCGCGTGACGCTGAGAGTCCGGCTATACAACGCAAGCCTCGCCGAGCCCGTTGAAGCTGAAATAGCGCACAAGCCGTATTACGATGAGTTCTACATCCACATAGACGACGCCGTCAGGAGGTATGAGAATGGCGTTGAGACCCTCTACATCGAGCCCGAAGGCGAAGACGGGTATCTCGCAGTGACCTTTATTGCTCAGCCCCGGCTGGGGACGAACCCCGCAAGGGGATTCTATGACAGCCTCGCAGTTTTCAGATCCCAGAGACCCACCGCGCTGCTCCTCAAGAACATGGGGGATGGCGTTTACAAGCGTGTCCAGAGCAAGTAGTGGACGCCTGCCAAAGGTTCATTGAGAATTTGGAGAGGGATTGGGTCGAGGAATCGTACGGGGATACGAAGGTGGTAGACCCCTCTCCGAACACCACATCCCACCCCAAAATAAAGCATTTACCAACCCCACAACCATACCCGAGAACCCTACAAACAAAACAAAACCCTAACCAGTACCCAGAACACAGGTCACAAACCACTACCCAGAACAAAGACAACCCCTCCAAAATCCCTTTTAAAAATAAAGACCCAGAAAAGCCAACAATAAACAGGTCGAGGAATACAGAAATGAAAAACAGAAAAGCACTCAGCCAAGTAATAACCACACTCATACTCCTCGTAGTAGCAGTACTACTAGCAGCCGTCGTCGCCTACTACGCAACAAACATCACCATGACAAGAACCCAAACCGAGGAAATACAGTTCAGCAAAGCACACGTCTGGGTCAACACCACAGGAGCAGTAGCCGCCTTCAAACTCCAGAACCTCGGAGGCAGAGACATCCTCCTGGACAGAGTCACCGTACGAGGCGTCGACTCCCCGTGGAGCAACCTCTGGTACTACCGCATCCCCTCAGGAACCATCGTCACCTCCGACATGAACGTCACCAGCTACGACGCCCTCACCGGAGCATGGGCAGTGCTCCACGGCTGGAACTTCACCCAGGCCACCGATGACATCCCCCTGAACTCTGGGGCGGAGCTGCTGGTCTACGTGAAGGGGCCGGGGAACGTCCAGATGGATGATCTGGGTACGACCATCAGCTTGAGCGTTTACACGAATAACGCGAACTATATTACGGAGTGTAACGTGGAGTCGGCTACGGAGCAGTGATCTGGGTTGTCTCGTAGGAGTAAGCTGGATCTGGTTTTGGGGGTGCTTCGGGTGGTTCGGGGTGGTGTGGATAAGCCTACTCGGATTATGTATGCTGTGAATTTGAGTTGGCGTCCTACTCAGGGTATTCTGGGTGGTTTGGTGGAGCAGGGGTTGCTTGTTGAGGTTGAGGTTGAGGGTGAAAAGCGCAGTCGTCGTCGTTACGTGGTTACTGAGAAGGGCTTGGGTGTGTTGAGCTACTTCGATGGGGCGAGTGCGCTGCTTGACCTTGACGAGGTCATAACACAGGAATAACCCACATTTCTTTATTATTTGTGAAAGCCAGTGGACACTAGGTTTCAATCTCACATATGACCTATACTTTTTTATTTCAATGTTGCACCCCTTTTTCTGGTGCCATCGGTGTCCGGTGACCATAAAATTTAGCCTTTTCGTGAGTGAGGACACCCCTGACTATCAGAGAAGAGTTTTACGTAAGTTAATGGTAGGTGAGGGCGACATATGACATTCGGGCAGATAGACAGCAAGGTCGACATACCTGTTATGGAGCGGGAGATAACCAAGCTCTGGGAGGAGACGCAGGCTTTCAAGAAGCGCGTCGAGATGCAGAAGGGCAGGCCAGGCTGGAGCTTCATCGACGGTCCTATCACGGCGAACAACCCCATGGGTGTCCACCACGCCTGGGGCCGGACGTACAAGGACCTCTGGGCCAGGTACAAGTTCATGAGGGGCTACGAGGTCAGAAACCAGAACGGCTTCGACTGCCAGGGGCTATGGATCGAGGTTGAGGTCGAGAAGGAGCTCGGCTTCACGTCTAAAAGGGACATCGAGAGGTACGGTGTCGCCGATTTCGTTAAGAGGTGCAAGCAGAGGGTACTCGAGTACTCCGCCGTCCAGACTGAGCAATCCATGAGGCTCGGTATGTGGAACGACTGGAACGACCCGTCGGAGTTACGGAAGCTCAAGGAGGCGATGGACCACCCCCTGGAGCAGACGACCTACGTGGGCACCCACGGCCCTGTCACCGGGACAGCTGAGGAATTGGTAGGCAAGCTCGGTTCCAGGGAGATGGGTGGCAGCTACTTCACATTCTCCGATGAGAACAACTACATGATCTGGACCGTCCTGAAGAACCTCCATCAGAGGGGCTGGATCTACAGGGGCTTCGACTCGATGCCCTGGTGCCCGAGGTGCAGCACCGGGATCAGTCAGCATGAGATCGTCACCGAGGGGTACAAGGAGCTCACCCATACCAGCGTCTATGTTAAGTTCTCCCTCCGGGGGATGGAGGGCTCCCTTCTCATCTGGACGACGACCCCATGGACCCTTACATCCAACGTGGCTGTAGCAGTCCATCCTGACCTCGTATATGTCAAGGTGAAACACGATGGAGAGGTCCTCTACCTATCGAAGGGCACGCTTCAGTCGGTATTCCCGGGAGGGGATCACGAGGTTCTCCAGGAGCTTGAGGGCTCCGATCTCGTCGGATGGAAATATGATGGCCCCTACGACGAGTTGGAGCTGCCCAAGGGGCTTGGAGCCCCCGAAGCCCACACGGTAATCTCTTGGAACGAGGTGGGGGAGTCCGAGGGCACCGGCATGGTGCACATCGCCCCAGGGGCCGGCAAGGAGGACTTCGAGCTCGGTGTTGAGTACGGGCTTCCGGTCGTCGCCCCGCTTGACGAGTTCGGGGTCTTCGTAGCCGGTTTAGGATGGCTATCCGGCACCCACGTCTACGATTCGCCTGAGCCCATATTCGATGACCTGCGAAAGAAGGGGGTAATGTTCAGGACCGAGGCCTACACCCACAGGTACCCGATCTGCTGGAGATGTGGGAGCGAGCTCGTCTTCCGCCACGTTGACGAGTGGTTCATCAACATGGGGGAAAAACTCGACAAGCCCCTCGAAGAGGTCACGGAGGGGGAGAAGGAGGGAAGCCTTCGTTATCAGATAATGGACTCGGCCAAGCAGACGAGGTGGATACCCGAGTTCGGCCTTAGCCGGGAGCTCGACTGGCTAAGCAATATGGACGACTGGATGATCTCCAAGAAGAGGTACTCCGGCCTCGCCCTTCCCATCTGGGTGTGCCCCGACTGCGGTGGATTCGACGTCATAGGGAGCAGGGATGAGCTCAAGGAGAGGGCGACCGAGGGATGGGAGGCGTTCGAGGGGCACAGCCCCCACAAGCCCTACATCGACGCCGTGAAGATCAAATGCGAAAAATGTGGGGGAGTCGCGTCTAGGATACCTGACGTCGGCAACCCGTGGCTCGACGCCGGGATCGTCGCCTACTCGACGCTGGACTATAGGACCGACAGGGAGTACTGGGAGAAGTGGTTCCCAGCGGAGTTCATCACGGAGAGCTATATCGGCCAGTTCAGGAACTGGTTCTACTCGATGCTCGCCATGAGCACCATACTGGAGCGGAGGACCCCCTACGAGGTCTGCCTCGGCCACGGCACCGTCTTCGCCGAGGACGGCAGGCAGATGCACAAGAGCTGGGGGAACGCCATCTGGTTCGACGACGCGGCCGACACCATGGGCGCCGACGTGATGAGGTGGATGTTCTGCTCCACAAAGCCTGAGAGCGACATCCTCTTCGGATACACGAAGGCCGGCGAGGTGAAACGCCTCTTCTTCATGCCCCTACTCAACGTCTACAACTTCTTCACC
>Ga0307379_10011594_pt1 | contig 11556 bp, 11 predicted proteins | sample UN2MG_FD_202237 | JGI IMG/M metagenome (GOLD analysis project Ga0307379, IMG submission 202237) | Soil microbial communities from Risofladan, Vaasa, Finland - UN-2 | ecosystem: Environmental > Terrestrial > Soil > Coastal area > Acid sulfate soil | place: Finland: Risofladan, Vaasa | collected... | reverse complement strand
GTTGCTCCCAGTGACTCACCAGGTACCACAAAAGCGCCCCCAGTATCACTACACCCAGAATGTTCTTCAGCCATTTGCTCATGTACGCTTTTCTTCTTTAAACTTAACTCTTATATTAACTTAACCGCCGTCAAAACTACCCATGTACTTATCGCTCTTTTTCACAGCCAGGCAAAGATATCCCTCAGCAAGGTCCATATTATTAAACAACCTGCTTATCTGCATAGGCAGAAATAAGGTATACTTATTAGATAGCAGCCTAAACAAAGGCGTTTTGATGGCAATTACATTCAAGCCGCTTTTTTTCGTTAAAGAAATCCTGCCCTTGTCTTCTTTTTTTTCTAACGCCTTCACAGACATCCTGTCCCTTACGATTCTGATTATATTTAACCAGGGAAAACCATAAGAAAAAAATTTCACAACCTCAAATCCTGATTTCTCCAATAGGCTAATCAGTTCCTTTTTCTCATACCTTTTGACATGTCCCACAAGAACGTCACTCGCTCCCCACAGCCTGGCTCTGGCTGGCACGGAGCATAAAAGTGCGCCTCCCTCGTTCAGCAGCTCGTTTATCTTTCTCAAGGCGCCTTTGTCGTCTTCGATGTGTTCCATGACCTCGAACATCGTTATCAAATCAAACTTATCATCCTCACCAATCTCAAGAAAATCCTTATTCTCAAACCTGACTCCCGTTATGCCCTCCTCTTTTACACCCCTTGCGACTTCCTCCAGCGCCTCATCTGAAAAGTCAATCATAAGACCGCTGTGGCCTTTTTTCGCAAGCGAGATCCCGAAATCGCCCGAGGCACACCCTATCTCCAGAAAGCTGGCTCCCTTCGGAACGTATCGGTCTATCAGCGACAATGCTGCCTTTTTCCTGAAAATATATCTTGGATACGGAATCCACCTTTTTTTGCTCATATTTTTCTAAGCTCCAGAATCTTATCCGCTAAAGCCTGAGCATCATTTGCTTTAACAAAATGAACGGGCCCGATTTCTTTGAACAACTCTCTGTTCGCCGCGTTATCTGCCAGTATCGTTTGTCTCTCACACGCCAGGAATTGAAAACTCTTGCCCGCAATCACACGGCCGGCCTTTTGCCTGTCCGAAAAATGCCCTCCCAGACAAACGTCCGCCTTATTTATTTCTTCCGCTAATTTCTCATACGCGACAAAATCAGCGAACTCGGCATTCTTAAGACCCAGGCTCTCTATCAATTTCGGATATTTCTCTCTTACCGGCCCGACCAGCTTAAAAGCTATCTCCTCTTCCTCCTCCAGAAGCTTCGCTGCTCGCAATACAACATCCACACCCTGCAGAGGGTTCGCGTAGCCATACCAGAAAACGACAAACTTCTCACCGCTGCTCTCAACCTCCATCGGCCTGAACAACCCCTCATTACACCCCACATAAACATAATCTACGTTCGAAACTCCAAACTCCCGCTCGAAATATTCCTTATGTGCCTTCGTATCGACCAGTACCGCATCCGAGAGCCTGCACAGAAACCTGTCGTACCACTTGAGAAACTTTCCAATGACACTTTCCGGCTTGAAAGCGCGCCTGTCAAAACAAAGAGTGTCGTAAACCGATAAAAAAGCGTCGAATACCAGGGGTCTCCTCGCAAACAACTTCAAAAAAGGCAGTGCCTCCTGACCCCGAAATCCAATAACTATTACATCGCAGTGTTTTTGAAGCTTAATTAAATTATAAATCGCCCTCAAATATTTCAACCATTTGTCACCGACCAGAACTTCCGTAACACCTGCCCCGCTTTGCCTTATCACCTCCAGCAGCGTCTCGGTTCGGGTGTAGTCCGGCTGGTATGTGGAGATGTAAAGAATTCGTAATTCATGCGGCTCGCCGAATCTCGATATGATTTTGCAGAAGTTGTCGCGGTTGAACTGATGATAATCAAATTTGACAAAGCTGTTTTCTGCCGCCATAAGTGTTTCAACCGCTCTCGTATTCCTTCTTGCGCAACAAAAACAACTGCTCGTCCTGCAATATCCTGAGCCGGTTTATCATCCCCGCCAGAAGAGCTGTTATATAACATACCAGAGAGATGAACCCGAAGCCGCCGGCCAAAAATGCTACGAATATATAAGGCGTAAAACTGCCCGTCCTTATATAGTGGACCAGAATAAACAGCCCGCACACCAAAGCCATCACCAGAAACACCAGACTTATCCCCCCGAACACACGCATCGGCCGGTAATCTCTGAACGCGCGAAGCATTATTACCAGACTGTTCCAACCATACTTCCAAAGATTCGAGGCAATCCTGCTTTCGCCCACTTTCCGCACGCCGACAACCTTCACCGGAACCTCGATTATCCTAAGACCCCGAAAGGCCAAATCCATTATCACCTCGTGAGTATAAGTATGTCCCCCAAGCAAAGTCGCACGCAAAGCCGCGTCCCTGCTGTAAGCCCTGAAACCGCACGAAACATCCGCAAGCTTTTGCTCGGCTAATTTGTTCACAATATTCGCCACATGCCTGTTACCCCATTTCTTTATCCACGGCATCTCCGGCACCAGCTCCGGGTCCGCGAACCGGCTCGCCGTCACCATGTCTGCCTTGCCCTCCACAATCGGCCCAAGCAGTTTCGGTATGTCTGCTGCATTAAACTGACCGTCGCCGTCGATATTCACGATAACGTCCGCCCCCAAACCAAGCGCCGTCCGAAGGCCTTCACTAAATGCCGCCCCAAGACCCCGGTTATAGCTGAAATTCACAACCTTTGCACCGGCTCTCGAGGCAACTTCAGCAGTATCATCGGTACTACCGTCGTTTATCACCACAACCTCAACGCTCTTGACCCCCGAAATGTCACGAGGTATCGACTCTATCACTTCACCGACCGTCGCCCCCTCGTTCAATGCCGGTATCGTCACTACCAGAGATATCTCGTTTTGCTCAATCACTTCTTCAGGTCCTCAACGTAAAGGAAACTTCACACAAAGCCCCTTCACCTTCTCCTTCATCTTTTTGACCAAAGATTCCTCAATCTTATATCCACCGTCACTTATTACCGTTGTGCCCCTCAACACCGCATCTATTAGTTCGGCTATCCGCTCCATCTCCTTTACGCCCATCCCGTTTTTTGTCACTGTTGGCGTCCCCAGCCTGACACCTCCAGCCGCCTGCACCGGTTCCTGATAAGGTATCTCGACGGCGTCAACAACTATCCCGCACTGCTCAAGACCCTTTTGTACCCAGACACCCGTCATGCCCTCCTTAAAGACCGCCATGTTCACCAGAATCATATGATTGTCCGTCCCACCGGTCAAAACCTCATAACCAAGTTCCGAAAGATTGCCCGCCAGATGGCCTGCATTTTCTATAATCTTAAACTGCCTCTGGCGGTATTCCTGCGACAGCGCCTCTTTGAAAAACACCGCCTTGCCCGCAATATTGTTCAGATAAGGTGTCCCCTGCATACCCGGAAAAGTCGCAGCCTCAATCAACTTCCAAAGCGGCACATCTTCTCCCCCAGCATTTATCGTATGGTCATAGTCTTTACCCATGATTATCAATCCGCCCCGTGGCCCGCCGCACTTGTATGTGCTCGATGTAACAAAGTGAGCATAATCCACAGGCGATTCATGAGCGCCCGCCATAACCAGTGCCGATATATGCGAAATGTCCGCCAACAGGTACGCCCCGACGCTGTCCGCTATCTTTCTGAACCTCCTGAAATCTATCGCACGCGAATAAACGCTCGCACCGCATATTATCAGCTTCGGCCGTAACTTCAATGCCTGCTCCGCGATGGCATCGTAGTCCAGAAGGTAACTTTCCTTATCAACGCGGTATTTTTCAACATCGAAGAATTTCCCGGTAAACGAAACATCCGCTCCGTGTGAAAAATGCCCGCCGTGCTCCACTGCCATACTTAATATCTTATCACCACTCTCAAGTATCGCCGTTAGCACTATCTGGTTCGCCGCCGTCCCGCAGTGAGGCTGAACGTTCGCGTACTTCGCCCCGAATGCCGCCTTTGCCCGCTCACACGCCACCGTCTCAATCTCGTCGATAACCGCGCATCCACCGTGACACCTCGCACCCGCAAAACCCTCCACCGTCTTGTTCTGAACTATAGAACCAAGAGCTGCCAATACTGCGTGGCTGCAGCGGTTCTCCGCCGCGCCCAGTTGCAAAGTGCTCGAAAGACGCTCGTACTCGGCCTTTACAAGCTCATAAACCTCAGGGTCACTCCCCCTTAGAATCTCCAGAAGACCCTTGTGATACTCCCCGCAGGATAACTTTTCCAATAACACTTCCAGCATAACAAATACCTTTCCGGCCAAGGGAAAGTGCGTCCCTGACATATTTCTCTTCTGTTTTTTTTATCGACCAGCCGCTGCTTTTCAACCAAAAATTAATCGCAAAACATCATTATACGTCAAATATACAAATACCAGCAAAATAAACGCCAGGCCCGCATAAGTCATTACCTCCTGCACCTTGATACTCACAGGACCGCCCTTTATCTTCTCGACTATCAACAATACAAACACGCCACCGTCCACTACCGGTATCGGCAGAAAATTTATCACCGCGAGGTTCGCGCTTATAAACGCAAGCAAATACAAAAAAGTCACAAAAGAGTATTTTACCGCCTCATAGCTCATCGTCGCGATTCCCACCGGCCCGCTCATCGCATCCAAATCCACGTTCCTCGCGAAAAGCTGCTTTAATGTAACGTACGTTTGTACCACAAAACCAAGACTTTTTTTCGCCCCCATCACGAACGCTTCAACAGGCCCTTCTGCCTTGTACAGCCGCTGCATAAACTCAAACAGAACGGATTCCTCCAGCGTCGTGATAGCACTGATTGCTTCATCTCCTGAACCCGCCTCCAGAGCGACATCACCCGCAACATCTGCATCGACCCGGTAATCTATCGATATAAGCTGTCCCGCATTGCGCCTTATCTGGTTGATAACTTCATAAAAATCTGAAACCTCAACTCCATCAACTGCGACTATCCTCGCCCCGCGAGGTATCGGCAGCGCCTTTGTCCCGTCCACCGAATCTATCGTCTTCGCTACTACGGCATGCCCTGCGTCATACACAATGTTAATTCCTATCACCACAGGCCCGTCATCAACTTTATGTTCCGGTATAACGCTGGTCGTTAATACACTTTCCACACCATTTGAAGCTGTCCGCAGAAATTTAATCACAAGCTCCTTGCCCTCGTGTGCCTCGGTAACGTCACGAAGCTCTTTGTACGTCGGATTCTCAATTTCACCAATCCCGACAATTACATCGCCCTTTTTCAAGGGAACTGCACCTTCATTAAACCTGGCTTTACCGGACACAAAGTTTATTTTCAGACGTGGCAGCATTGAATAAATATGGCCAAGCTCAGACTCCGACTCAGCCTCTTTGTTAAAGGTTATTTCCAGCGGCAACCGTGATTCGACCATCTCCAGCTCACCTGTCTTTGAATCAGCACGCTCGACGAATGCACTAACCGACCGAACAAACGTATTCCTAATCGCCTCCTCCAGGTGCCAGTAAGCCCCAACTTCCCTGCCCTCTACAGATTTGACCGTATCGCCCGGAAGAAATCCCGTCCGCTCGTGGAAAGCTTGTAAATCAGCAGCATTGGCATCGGGAAACTCCGCCACCCGGAGACTTAATGGCTGGGTAAAACCGAAAATCCTGACCGACATCCCGGGAATCTCTTCCGCCACAAGCTCAAAATCTTCTACCGTCCCGTCTTCATGGCGCACCTTAAGTGGCACCGCCTCACCCTTGTCCGACAATGCTGCTGCTATTATAATATTGATGTAATCGAGGTTGTTACTTTTGCCCCCTATCTTGATTATCTCGTCACCTGCTCTTACTCCCGCAGCCTCCGCAGGCGAATCCGGCAAAACGCCGCCTACCACAGCCGGGGTCTGGTTTATACCCATAAGATAAACCACCATCATTATTAGAATCGCCGCGATAACGTTAAAAGTAACGCCCGCTGCGATAACCACCATCCGTGCCAACATCGGCTTGTTACAAAACGCACGCGGGTCCTCGCTCGGCTTGTCCGCCCCCGTGTCCTCCTGGCCCAGCATCTTCACGTAACCCGCCAAGGGAACAAGACCTATCCGGTACTCCGTCTCGCCCGCCTTGCCCCTCTTACCTGCCGTAAAACTTAGCATCCCGTCACCGTCAGGGTCGTCCTTCTTCGGAAAAAACTTCGGCAGTATACGAAAGCGAAATCCTTCCTCTGTCCTTCGAACTCCAAGAAGAACCGGCGGCAGAAAAATCGAAAACACCTCGACCTTCACATTCGAGAGCTTCGCAAATATAAAATGACCCAGCTCGTGAACAAACACCACCGCGCTGAAGCCCATCACCGCGAGAAATATGTTCCAAAACTTCACAAAATCAAGGCTGATAAAATAAATCAACGCCCCCAAAACAATAATCAAAGATAACAATCGAGAATACTTCTGATACAAATCCAACAAACCTTTACGTTCGGTCATTCAAAAATCTCCATATCAGGCAGATAGAAAAAATCTTACGTTCCGAAAATCCCTTTTCTGCGGTCAAATCCTCAAAATCTAAAACTCTTACTTATACGCCATTCTTTTGGCATTGTTTGCCACTTCTTCTCTCGCCCAGCCGTCCGCCGCAAGTAACTCGTCGAGACCGACCTCCTGCTTGACATCATGCTTATCAAGACAAAGTTCAATCAATTCAACTATATTGACGAATTTTATTCTGCCCTCCAGAAACTCACCCACCGCCGCCTCGTTCGCAGCGTTAAATACTGCTGCCGCCGTCCCGCCGACCCGCGCAACCTCAAAACCCACTGCCAATGCACGAAATGTCTCAAGGTTGGGCTTCTCAAAACTAAGACTCCGAAAATCCTCCAGCTCCAGCCCCTGCGCCACACCCGCTACCCGCTCAGGATACGTCAGCGCATACTGTATCGGCAGACACATATCAGGCCGGCCCATCTGTGCCATCATAGAACCGTCGACAAACTCCACCAGAGAATGAACCACCGATTCGGGATGTATCAACACCTCGATTTTATCAACCCCCAAATCAAAAAGCCAACCCGCCTCTATTACCTCCAGCGCCTTGTTCATCATCGTCGCAGAATCTATCGTTATCTTGGGCCCCATGTCCCAAACTGGGTGCGCCAGCGCCTGCTCAAGAGTAACATCTTCTATTTCACTAACGTTAAGCTCCCTGAAAGGCCCCCCGGACGATGTCAGTATTATCCTCTTGACCTCTTCATGCCTGCCCGCCTGCATCGCCTGAAATATCGCCGAATGCTCGCTGTCTATAGGCAGTATCGTCGCCCCGTTCTCCGCCGCCGTCCGCGTCAACAGCTCACCCGCAACTACCAAAGGCTCCTTGTTTGCTATCGCAAGCCTCTTGCCCGCCTTCGCCGCCGATAGCACCGCCCCAAGACCGGCTACCCCCACAATAGCTGTCAAAACAATATCAACATCCTCGTGCTTCGCAATCTCCTCCAGACTCCCAGCCCCGCTAAGTACCTCGCAATCCGAATCACCCACCGCCTCACCAAGCCGCCCCGCAAAATCAGCGTTAGTTATCGCCGCGTATTTCGGCCTGAACCGCCTTACCTGCTCGCCAAGCAATTCAACGTTCGTATTGGCGCTAAGCGCAGCTACCTCATATTCACCCCCAAGTCCCTCTATCACCCGAAGCGTGTTCCTGCCTATAGAACCTGTTGAACCTAAAATTGCTATACGTTTGGCCATAAACACATAATATGCCCAAACTTCCCTCCATTGTCAAGGAATGAGTTACAAAGCTATAAAACTGTGCAACTATTTGTATCAGTGGTCGGTGCTGTGAAAAAAACGGTGCGGCGGTTTCTAATCCATATCTTTCAATGTTCCCCATTCTGTTAAAAGATTATATTCAGAAACTTTTTCCTCCAGCAAAGAGCTCTCAATAATATCACCCGACATGGTCAGCATTCTGCTTATATCACGAAGATGCTTACAACTGCCCCCTTCTTTATAATATTGCAGCTTCCTGATTATGACATATTCCGGAGGGGCCAACCACACATCAACCTTTTCAACTGAAATTTTTGTCCGCCTTGACATGGCCCATTTATGGAGCTTGTCCTCTCCGACAGGATACATGTCCGCTTTGAAGCCCGTCTTATGATGTACGATGTTAAAATGTCCTCTTGTCTCTCTCCCAATCTCTGTTTTGATGATTTCTTCCGGTGGACAATAAAACTCCTCCGAATCAAATAAACTTATAAAATCGGGCACGTCATTAAGCCGCAGTTGCACAACCATATCGATATCGTGAGTAACACGAGGCTCACCATAGATAATGCTGGCCACAGAACCCGTAACCATATACTCTATCTTCTTTTTATTCAGTGGTTCCAGAAAAACCAAAAAAAGATTAGGTTCGAGCATTAACAAAAGCCTCCCTGACCGCAGCTTCAATCTGCTCATCTGACCAGTCTTTGTGCATGTGACGAAGCCAGGCCGATTTGAGCTTCCGCGCAGAATAATAAAGATTCATCGCCGCCGCCAGCTTCTCTTCCGGCGTCATCTTTTTCAAAATCTCGTCTTGTACTTCTTCCTGTGTCATAAACCTATAATATGCCCAAACTTCCCAACATTGTCAAGAAATCACTTAATCGCTGCCAAAACCTTGCGTTCTAAAACACTCGGATGCCAAATAACAAATCACCCTCCCGGTTTAAAAAACGGGAACAAATCGGCCTCGCTTTTCATCATATATCCTTATTAGTCAGGGAACCCCCGCAGCCATTCGGGCCAATCGTTGAGGTTGCATCCGCCTTCTTCCGTCCAGCTGTTTTGTAAATCAAAGTACCGATGCCATTTCTGTTTCCATAATGCTCGAAGCCCTACAGGTCGAACCGCGTGGTCCATATACACTATATTGATATGCCCCTCATGCCGGCTCATACATACCCTGTTCATCTGGTTGTAATGGTCGATGTTCCACGGCTCACCGTCATATTCAGGCGGAAAGTCGGTATCTCTTGGCCTGGCATCAAGCCACTGACAGTCCATGAATAGCGGTATCGCCCCCGTGTTTTTTACATCAACCCTTCTCCAGAAGTATTTAACAGGACTGTCCTGTATTATCCTGACACCTGGGGCTGGACTGCAAATGAAACCGTTATTGCCGTAACTGCCATAATCTCCTGATATCACACAAGGCCACTCACCGAAAATTTCACCCTCTTCGCCGGGAAAAACGCCCCATGCAACAAATGTACCCCAGCCGCCATATGGACCGCCGCCTACTTCCGTTCCGGTTTTTGGCGTTGAAGGACACATTCTCAAATCCGGGTCTTTATAGTATGGCCGAAGACTCTCCATCCAGAAGTCTCTGGGTTCCACAGGGTTACCACCGTCTTCATTCCATCCCTCCATAAAACCGCCATTATTGTCTCCGGCGTACATCTCAAAACAAGCCCCCCATTGTTTAAGTCGTGTCTGACAAAGAACTGACTTGGCCTGTCTTCTTACCCGTGACAATGCAGGCATGAGGATTGACATCAATAGCGCGATAATCGCAATCACAACAAGAAGTTCGACTAATGTAAAACCTTTCCTGGAATCCATATCACCAAATAGCAAATCTTACCGCTTCACCGTTTTTTTTTCTGTAGCTATCCGTGCCGAACATTCCTTCCATGCTGCCATCGAACGCCGAAGGTTCTCATGCACATCGCCCTTTATCGCCCAGCCCTGAAGTCCTACCGGCCCCTCATAACCAAGCTCCTTCAATTTACCCAACAGCTCGCAAACATCATAAGACCCCTTGTCCAGCGTCTCTATCGTGCCCGTTGGTGACGTCCCGTTTATCGTCACCGTAAATAGATATGGCTCTGCCGTTTCAAGCACCTCGTCGATATCCTCCGCAACAACCACCCGCAGATGATGAAACAAATTAAAACTAAGGCCCACGTTCTCCCTCTCAACCTTCTTCACCACACGAAGCGCATCGCCCACCGTCTCGAGCCACTCATTCACGTGCGGATAAAGTGCTACCTTCAGCCCGGCATCGTCCGCCATATCAGACACTTCCCGAATAATCTCAACCGCCCGCTCGTCTCCATCCGGCGACGACTTCTCATGGTCCTTACTCATTATATGAAGCCAAACCATCGCCTCTCGCCCCTCGAGCATCTTTATCGCCTCAGGAAGTGACTCCTCATATTTCGGCTTGTCACTATCAAGCCACACACCCACATACAACGGGTATATCTTCAGCCCCGCCTTGTCCAACTCGCCGAGCATCTCCGCCAATCCGTTACTGCCTCGCTTCGGGTTCCCCTCCCAGTATGCAATGCCGGCGTAACCCAATTCTTTCACCATCTGCACCTGCGCCGCTGTGCTTATGTGGTTCGCGTCTATCGTCCCCGTATCCATCGCAAAAAATTCATTCGTCAATCCTTCACCCGCAACACCGCCGCACGAGCACAAAAACAGACAACAAACCAACAGCAATAATAAAACTCCCCCGAAGCTCATTCTCCCCTTCATAACTTCTTCCTTTCCGAAATGATTAACTGCTCAGACCTTCGGTGGGAAAATCTTGCGCAGATACGCAATGTTCTTTCTAATTTTTGCCTCCTGTTCCGCCGTCACTGTCTCCTTCGGCGCCCACGTCGTGTCCTCGAAAAGTATCCACCCGCGATAACCTATATCATCTATCGCCTCACGCACCCGCTCAAAGTCAACGTCTCCCTCGCCGAACATCCCGCCGTAGTCCTTCGCGTGAAACTGACATATATGCTCACTCCCCAATGACCGTATCTCCTTATAGATGTCGTATCCTTTATTCTTCGAATTCCCAACGTCGTAATAAACCTGCACCGCCGAAGACCCGACCTTATCTATAACCTCCATATTCTGCTCCGCGGTCATCCACGATTCGAGTGCAAGTATCACCCCCGCCTTCTCCGCCTTCGGTGCCAGACGCTTTAGCTTACTCGCAACAATACGCCTGCCCTCTGCGTCCGTCGACAACTCACCTTCACCGAAAAACCCGAAAAGTAATGTCTCCACCCCCATCGACTTGGCTGTATCAATCCCGTCGCTGGCCCACTGCTCCCAACGAGGGTCGCTCTTATAAGGGACCCACCCCAAACCTACCATCGCAAGCGACGCTATCTCCAACTCGTCTCCCTTCAATGCCTCCATATACCTCTGCTGGACTTCTGGCTTCCGAAGCGGCAACTCATCTTCTGCACTGCCGAAATCAACCTGCAGTCCGTCAAGCCCGTACCGCCTGGCATCCTCGAACGCAGACACCTCCGCCATCTTCCCGAACGTCCAGTCGCACGAACCTATCTTAAATCCCTTCCCGCACGATTTCGCTTCGGACATCCCACACAATGCCGGCTTGCATCCTGCAAGCGCCAGCCCTGCAAACGCCCCCGCACTTTTTAGCATAAAATCCCGACGACTGCGTGAAAACTCCATAACAAAATCTCCTGTCCTTTCCACAAATACCAAATTCAAAAATCAAACACAAGAGCCTCTACGCCTTCA
>Ga0307379_10011593_pt1 | contig 11557 bp, 13 predicted proteins | sample UN2MG_FD_202237 | JGI IMG/M metagenome (GOLD analysis project Ga0307379, IMG submission 202237) | Soil microbial communities from Risofladan, Vaasa, Finland - UN-2 | ecosystem: Environmental > Terrestrial > Soil > Coastal area > Acid sulfate soil | place: Finland: Risofladan, Vaasa | collected... | reverse complement strand
TGTGGAACGAATTGAAGGAGCAGGTAAAACTTGAGAGCGAAATATCTGAACTGAAGGTGGCAGGTAATGATTTTCTGGAAATGTCTAAACGTATGCTGGCTAGGTATGAAAATAAGATACGTTATTCAATACGACAAAATCCTTCACAATTTAAAATAGACAAGGTAACAGACAAAGCTATAGCTGAGGCTGTAGCTGTCTATAAACCTTATCAGGATATGGAAGATGAGCACCATAAACTTGAATCGGTTGTTAATTCAGTTATAGGTGTATTCAATCAATTGCAGACCCGCAAGAGTATGATAAGAGATATGGTTACATTGTATATTCATTCATATTGGCGTGGTGACAACTTGGATGGGGAGAGAGATGCTGTATCAAAATGTATTATGCAGAATATAAGTAGCCGTAGTCTAGCAGTACGTCAAGATCATTGAGGTATAAAATGAAAGCAAAATCTACAGTACGAAAAGTTTATAAGAGGCTAACAAAGAAAAATGAAGCAGATCCAGTACCACTTAAGAAACAAGTCTCAAGTACTCTGAAGGTTTTGAAAGCATCTACAGCCGAGTTGTCCATGTATGATTTGGAGAAATTGAAAGCAGCTGCAGGAAAACGAGTTAATCCAAACAAAATTGCGACTGACATCAAACGTATTAATCAAGCAGCGACTGCAATGAGTAAATCTCCAGTATATGTATTATGCGGAGATTTTGACGATTCAGCTTTGTGGGTTTCAACAGGTTGTGATGTTCTCAATTTAGATTTATCTGGGAGTGTGTTTGGTGGTTTCCAAGCTGGGAGAGTGGCTCAGATAAGTGGCTTACCATCTTCGTATAAATCAGCATTGGCATACGCAATGATGGCCCTAGGACAAAGCCTAGGGTACTTTGTTTATTTTTGTGATACTGAGGGAACTTATAATTCCGGTATAGCTGCTCAATATGGTTTAGACATTGACAATGAATTGAATTTTCGCGTATCCAACAAAAACACTGGTGTAAATACTATTGAGAAATTTTTTGATGTGTATTTAAAGGGCATTCTAGCTGTACACAGCAAAAGTAATCCTGCTCTAATAGTGCTAGACACTTTAACAGCTTTGGGTAGTGAAATAGGTAAAGATAAACCTCTCAAAGATGTAGCACAGATAGGTATACGTGCCAGACAGATTGCAAGGGGGTTTGAGAATTATGCACATTTACTGGCAGATAATGGGGTTACTTTGATATGTGTTGATCAGGTTAAAGATAGTATGAAACCCAAGAAGCCATATCAACAAAAGCATACGATGTATGTAACAAATGGTGGTCACAGTGTAGGGTTTACTAGTACACAAAAGCTATGGGTAGACAAATCAAGAGATGCCAAAGATGCCAGTGGTAAAGTCATTGGCGTTTGGGTGAAATATGTTGTGACAAAGAATAAAAATATCCCTTGTGATGAGAAAGGTTTGTTTTTTGTTAAGTACGGTACAGGTATCGATAACGTGATGACAAACCTTCTTTACATCAAGAGGTCACAATTGGGTGATGAAAAGATGTTTACTCCTGGTGCTACTTTTAAGTTGTTTGGTAAGGCTGGGACGCTAAAAGCTTTTACTCCGTATATTGTTAGTAATGGTCTTCAGGAAGCTCTTCGTGATATGGTTGAGGCATTGTGGATTCAAAAGCATACCATCGAAGAGGAGGTTGATATTGAGGGAGAGCAAGGAGCAACGGAAGAATGAGTGGTATGAAAAAAGAAAATATACCGAATCTAAGCTCTTTTTATGTTCTTGGTATCGATCCTTCGTTGAATGGTCTGGCTGCTGTTTTACGAAAAACTACATATAAAGATGGGTCATTGAGCAGTGAAATCATATCTAACTTTGTCATCACCAATAAACCTAGCTGGTTTGCTGATATAGATTTAAAAACCCTGAACGGTGAAACGTGTTCTTATTTACTTAAGACTAAATCTAAGACTGAATATGCTACGAACTATGATATGTTCAGAGTGAGATCCATCCTTTGGGCTTTTAAAGATTGGATCACAAAGGTACTCCCAAGTACGAGCTACAAATATGATGATAGATTTGTTGCCATAGAGGGTTACTCCATGGGAAAACAAAAGACCCGTAGCTTGTTTCAGCTTGGTGAGCTTGGTGGTGTACTAAGGCAGTACTGTTTAAGCCTTGGTTATCAAGTGCGTGTCTACCCTCCTAAATTATTGAAGCTGTTTTCCACAGGGAAGGGAGATGCGACTAAGCGTAGTATGCGGGAAGCTGCAGAGTCCTGGGGTTACATCATGCCTGAATCCTTATATAAGGATGCTAGTAAGGTGCGAAAGAAGCCTATTGTGATTGATGATGAATTATTTAAGCACGATATTGAGGGTCCAGGTACTGACTTGAATGATGCTTATTTAATCTCCGAGATGTTATCTACTGAAGTGTTGTCTAAGTTGAAGTTATTGGACAGGGGTAAGTTGCAGTTATTTGAGTATACTGCTCTGTATGAGACATCTAAGACTCATTCTGTGGCAGTTATGGATCAGTTATTCATAAAGCGTAGAAATGCCGGTACTGAGAATATTATGGAAGATACTGCTGAGGAATTGGTGGAGGTTGTTCAATGTATTTGAAATCACTCAGATTGACCAACTTTGAGATACACAGAGATACCACCGTAGAGTTTTCTCCCAATTTGACATATCTTTGTGGTAATTGTGACACGGGTAAATCATCCATAATTAGAGGTCTTCTGTTACTTTTGACCAATACTCCTGATAGGGGTGCTGACTATGTTACTTTGGGACAGGACTTCAGTTCCGTAGTTGGCGTTTTTGTTGATAAGGATAACACGGAAGTCACAGTTACCAGGAAGCGGGAGAATGATAGAAATTACTATGTGCTGGAGATTCCTGGGAAGGAAACCTTGGAGTATGTTGGGGTAACACAGATACCTGATACCATAGCCGAGGTGTTCAATCTGGATGATACAATCCAAGAGCAGTTTGAGGATCACTACTTGATATTCTCTTCGCATGGTAAAGTTGGCAAGGTGTTTCGAAAGGCTGTAGGACTGGAACCAGTTGATAAACTTAATACAGAATTAAAAAACACATTAGATAATACACGCAAATCGTTGGGAGTGTGTGAGCTTGCACAAACAAATTATAATATTCAGTTAGATGATTTAGCTGGGATGGATCTTGATGGGTTAGAGAGTGATTTGAATATTATTGGGAGTGATTTGCATAAGTTGGAAGCTCTTAACTATGCTGTGTTGGAGTTGACTACTCTAATAAATGATTGCAGCAGGGTTGAACTAGAAATCGAACGATTGTCAAAATCACCTAGTTTTGAATATGTTCGTGATCTCTTAGAGGATTCTTTTGTTGAATATCAAGACTCTCAGAAGCTTCTTCGGGAACTTAGTACGTCTATCTTGGATTTAAAGAAGATCGAGGACTATTTGGGGTACATTCACATTGTGGAAGTCCCAGATATGTCAGTTGAGTTTGATAGATTGAATGTCCTAAAATCCGAAATAGTTAACATACGAACATTAATAAAAGATCTTGACACTAATAGTGCGAATATAATAAACTTAACTAATAGTCTTAACCAACTTGCTTCAGATTGTGCTGAGATTGAAGCTCAACTGCAGGGCACTACCTGTGAGAAGTGTGGCACAATCTTGACAGATCAAGCATTACAGCATTATTTAGGATCACTATGAAAATAGCATTAATAGGCGATATGCATCTCAGTAATAAAATGCCTGTTAACAGGATCGATTCTGATTATCTGGCAACTTGTATTGGTAAGCTTAAATTCTGTGTAGACATGGCAAGGGATAAAGATTGCAGTATCATCTTGCAGGCTGGAGATCTTACAGAAAACCCATTTGCCAGTTATCGAGTTACAGCTTCAATAATTGATGCTATAGGTGATTCTCAGCTTAATTGTGTATATGGTCAGCATGATATCATTGGTCATTCAGCAGGTAGTGTTGAGGTGTGTCCTCTGGCCGTGCTGATGGCCTCAGGGTGCGTAAACTTGCTAGGTGCCACTGGTACAGTCATACAAGACAAAGTCAGGCTGTATGGGGCTTCCTACGGCATTTCTATCCCAGAACTTCCAACCGATTCAGATCATTACATTAATATCTTAGTGATGCATGCCAGTGTGGGGATCAACAAAGTCAGTGAGCATATTGCAGTCAGCCATCCCTCAGAATTTCAAAAGAGAGTGAGTGCTTATGACTATGTATTAGTTGGTGATTTTCATTATGGATTTGTATACCAGCAGGATAATCTGTGTGAGTTGCTTAGTTCCGGTAATACAGCATTTCGGTTTTCAGGGAAGTCAACTCCAATTATTAATATGGGATGCTTACTGCGTAGAAATAAAACTGATATTGTTCAGAATTTGATACCTAATATGGGTGTTTTAGATATTGAGAATAAAACCCTGGAAATTTACGAAGTGCCACATAAACCAATTGAGGAAATTTTTAATCTGGCATCGTTTGATGAGACTAACAGAACCGACATACAAACTATCACCCAGAAGATATTGGACATAACACATGATTGGCAATCACACGAGGGACTAAAGCCTCAGTTGCTTCGAATATTAGATGCTTGTGAATGCAATCAAAACACACGTAATATAATTGAGACTGCTATTGTAAAGATCGGAGGCATTTAATGAGTGATTTAAAAACAAGGTTTAGTGCATTGAAGGACAAATCTCTAAGGGACTCACAGGCTAAATCAAGGGCCGAAGGCACTAGGGATACCCTGATACAGACCTTGCTAGCGAAACACGGTGTAGACTCTGTGGATGCTGCTCAGAAGCTTCTAGCCAGTCTTATGAAGGAATACAAGGACTTAGAGTTGAGTATCACAACAGCACTAACAGATTTAGAGAATTCTTTTGAGAGTCCTGAGGTTGCTAATGGATAGTTTGGAAGTACGCTATGATGCTTTGGTAGATAGCTATAACTCTCTGAGAGCTTCTCAGAAGAACCTACTTAGATCATTAGGGGATACCCAAAATGATATTGTCAGATTAAAGCAAGACACAGAAGACTGTGTATTAGCCGTGCAACTGGTTACGAGCTTCATCGATCAACTGAACCAGGATATGCTGGCTGAGGTATCCAGGCTTGTTACAGGTGGGTTAAAACACGTATTTGGGGAGACATATACTTTCAGATGTACATCTCGTATCTTGAGGAATCAGGTGGAACTTGAGATGTATGTTGGTAAGGAAGGTATCGAGCGTGACGTAAAATCGGCTTGCTACAGTGGTGGTGTGGCTGATGTTGTGTCATTGTTATTAAGGATATTGGTATGGGCTTTCACACATGATAAGGGTAGGCCTTTGTTCATACTTGATGAGCCGGGACGAAATATCGATAACGAGAAACAATCCATGTTTGGTCAGTTCCTAAAAACACTATCACATGATATGAGTTTGCAAATCATCGTTGTGTCACATTTTCAATGCGTAGCACAATTTGGCGATTTGGGTTATACAGTTAGTCGCCCAGGTAAATATTCTTTAATTGAGAAGGTACAAGAGTAATGGAATGCAAATATTGTAATGCTGTATATAGTAGTAGCAGAAAATCAAAACTTAAATTACCAAGTATTGTCCTCAGTTGTCCTTTCGTATGCAAAACTTGTGGCAAAGTAAATTTGGAGTTTAATGCTATACGTGATTTGATTTTTGTATGGCCTGTACCTAAAGCTCAGACATTCTTTTCAAAGGGTCTTTTAGAGTTGCCTGCTCGATTTATGAATCCTACAGATGAGTTGTCAGGGCGATCTCCTTTTGGCGTGATATTATCTGTAGGCGGGGGTTTTACTTATCAGTCAGGGGAGAGATTGGTAATTAATAATATCAAACCTTTGGATATTGTAATATATGATAGCCAAATCGTTAATACAAATTGGGCAGAAGGTTTTAATGGTAACAAACATCCTTTTATTAGATGTGGTTATCATGACATTAAAATAGCAGTTGAATTTGAAGATGGCGAAGATTTGAGTAATATAATTGATGTAGTAGGTGTCTAATGGGACCGAGTAAATTTGCAGTAGAGAATAGAGTTAGGTTGGCTTTATACCGACATCGAGGGCAAATCGATGTTGTAGTGGCTGAACTAAAACTTGATCGTGACTATGTGTCTAAAATCGCCAAGAAGATGAAGGGTGATCAAAAGCATGATGTAGCAGCGTGGGTGGCTGGTGGAATTTTACATGAGCTACTGATTGGTAGATCACAGAGATTGGCCGAAGCTAAATTGGACTTAGATGCTTTACGTGGTGAGGTTGTTTCTCAGTTGTCGATGTGCTGTGGGAAGGCTGTTTCACAGACAGTGATACGTGGGAAGACAGTTAGCACATGTTCTGGTTGTAAATGTATGTGTGAATTGCATGATAAACTAAACGTAGAAGCTGTGGCAGAACGCACAAAGCTATTAGAATTTATGCGAGTTGAGGATGAGGCTCTGATCAATTATGCGGATAAACAAGGATTGCTGGGGTCTGGTGTGTTAGGTTTGAATGAGTCTGCATTACGTCCAAGAAAATATGTGGAGGGGCATCAACTGGATTCAGGTACACAGGAAAGTCTAGCTAATCTAGGACCAAGTGATCGTGAGAGAATAAGGCGAAAGGTAGAGAATAGTTTACATATAGCACTTTTGAATGCTGCAGCAGTTGATGCAGAAGAGACTAAAGCTGAGCCATCTAATGAAATCAAACAAGAGAACCAAGACAAAATTGAGGAAGTTAAAACAATTAAAAGAATTAGAGATCCAAAAATTAAGCGACTTTCCTGATTACCAAACTAAAGATGATAGCAGTCGTACTGAAAATCCTATGGTTAATTCGTATTTGGATTCCATCTATGCTATGGATTATCATGAACGACCTGCCACAATGAAGGAATTGTTATGTAGTCCCAAATTTTTTGGAAGTTTGACACGTAGAGGTAAAGCAGTTTATCCAGGTTGGTTTGACATTCTTGAGGCTATACGGAATGAGCCTATGCGGTATAATGTGGTTCTGACTGGATCTATTGGTTATGGTAAGTCAAGGGCAGCGGTGTGGGGTATAGCATCTGTGATACAGAGGTTGCTATGCTTGAAAGATCCATGGGAGTTTTTAAATATAGCTGAGGGTGGTAAGCTTAATATTGTGTTTTTTAATTTGAAAAGATCCATGGCAAGCAGTTTGGGCTTTGGACTTCTACATCAACATCTACTAGCTTCTCCTTGGTTTCGGGCACGGGGGATACCCCACGATAATTTGAAGGTGCCATGGCTTGAGTTCCCATTTATAGATTTTTTGTTAGGTTCACCTTATTCGAAAGGGTTTGGATCTTTGGGACATGATGTTGTCGCTGCTGTTATGGATGAGGTTGATTCGCCAAATGAATCTGCAGGTATGCGTGAGAAGATTTTGAGTGCTTATGATTTGACAATACGTAGGCATCAATCACGATTTGTATCTGAGTATGGAGAAACAATAGGTAAGTTTTTCCTAGTTGCGTCTAAGCAGGACAAACTTTCGTTTTTGAATACATTTGTGGAGAGTAGAAAGCATTCTCCCAATATGATGTTGATAGACAAACCTATTTGGGAGATTAAAACTGATTTAAATTTTTCTGGTGTAATGTTTAAGGTGATGCTGGGTGACAAATTTACCAATCCACGTATTGTAACAGACACAGCAGAGATTGAGGATTGGATGGCTAAAGGTTTTGAGGTCATTGATGTGCCTGACAGATACTTGACTGAGTTTCAGGAGGATATTGTTGGTGCAATCAAAGACATAGCTGGGAAAGCTTTGGAGTCTCGTGGAGCTTCTAAACTGTTCCCAACGACACGTACCTTGCTGAAGTGCTATGATAAGGAAAAACGCGATCCGTGCTCTAAGATGACAATTGAAATTGGTATGATGGATCAGGGTATTTCCATCATGGATTTCATAGATCTGAATAAGATACGACAGTCTCCTGCAAAGGAAAGGTTTATTCATTGCGACATTGCTTACTCTGGGGGAGGGGATTCACTTGGATTGGCTATGTCTTGTGTTTCTCATTGGGAGAAGCGTAGGGTTATGACTCAGACAGGGGCTTATTCTGAGACTCCTATGCCAGTGATAGAGCTTGACTTTGTGATACGTATCAGGGCACCAAAAGATGATGAAATACCACTGTACAAGATACGTGAGTTTGTGATTGATTTGTATCAATCAGGTTATAATATTAAACTTTTTACAGCAGACTTACGAGCTATGTCAGTGGAGATGCGACAACTCTTGGAAACTGCGGGGATACCTACTGACTACTTAAGTATGGATAAGACTGCAGACAACTACACAATGTTTCGAGATATTGTGAATGAGTACAGGTTTAGATCTCATCACCATCCATATCTACATTTTGAGTTGGAAAATTTAGAGTTTGATCGGTTGTTGAATAAGGTTGATCATCCGAAGCAGGTGGAGAGCACAGTACTATCTAGTGAGGGGAGCATTAAAAAACGAGTGCTGAAAGGGTCTAAAGACCTAGCTGACGCAGCAGGTGGGTCTGTGGTATCAGCAGCGAAGAACTCCGAGTATGAGGACGGAGAGGCTATCATAGACATTATCAGCAACGTACAGGAGATCTTGAATAATGATACACGAGATCGGTACGATGATTTTGCTTTAGGGGGGCAGGCATCTGATAAGGATATGTCCAGATTGAAATTTGAGGGTGAGTCAGCAAGACTGGGTATCACCAATGAGAAGCGTCACCTGCAGGATAGCGATGGTATGTATTGGCTGTGTTATCTGGATATAGATTCAGATCGGTATAACTTCATTGGACCTCACAAATACCCATTAGATCCTACTACCCCAGAGGTTATCACTTCAATTTTAGAGTACAAACCATTCCGAAAAAAGCAAATACATGGATCAGAATCTCCCGAGAAGGTCATGCTAAACTTATACAGTGAAATACTTAGGAAGTGTATGAGGTGATAGTACCAGGACATAGGATGGAGACAGTCAAGAGCTTGGCATTGGACTACCAAAAAACTGGTGATCCTGAATTGCTGGAGCTAATAGCTGCTCGTATTGATAACCTATTGTTAAAATTTTCCTGGGATGCCATTAGGTATTATGGGTATCAGGTAGATCAGATAGATGAGTTTTATCAGTTATCCTATTTAGCAATGGTTCGATTTACGTTAGGAATTAAGGAGTCAATTTCTGCGTTAGGTTTAATGACTTATCTGTTCATGACTGTTCAATCAGTAATATCTGCCCACATAAAGAAAGAGTACAAGGAGATCAACGGGAAGAACAGATGTCTTAATGATTATTCAAAAATAGGTTATAGGCAGTCTGACTACAATAAGTATAAATTTACTTACAATAATTATAATTCTGCTGACATCTATTTAGATTCCAAAGAGATTTTGAAGTTTGTTAGAGGTGCCACTGAAAGATGTGTATTACATGAACTATCATATCATATCATATGTTTAAAATTCTGGTATGGTATGACGTTTGTCGATATTGCAAAAACATTGCGTAGTACCACCAAGAAGGTTACAAAGATATATAAAGACTCAATTGAGTATATAAGGTTTTGGTTTAGTGCTGATGAATTTGAAAGGTAGTCATAGATGGGAAAAACGAAATTAGACGAGATAAGTAATGGGGCTTTTGCTATGGAGGCAATGACACTTTTCCAGGATAGGATGAATGCCTTTGGCGATATTAAGGTGAGCCGTAATGAGCCTTGTCCTTGTGGGGCAAAGGTAGTGAATGATTGTGGAGAAGAAGTCCCGATCAAGTTCAAAAAATGTTGTGGAAAAGACTAACTAGGGACCATAATTATGTTTGATAACTTTAAAGACTTTAATGCAAATCTAGATGACATAATTAGGTTGGTGTGTGATCTTGAGATATCGGATTTAGCTGCTAGGCAGGCTATTGTCACAAGGTTGAATACGGCTAAACAAAGCAGTAGGATACTGCAGGCTATATCCAAAGAGTCTGGGAAGCGTCTACGTAACATCCAAAGGATGTCAAGAAATCATGAAGAGTATTACATCTTAACAAACATAATGGATCTCACCTTGGAGTATATGGGTTTGTCATTGTCGGATTACTATGAGATGGGATCTGCAGTGTCACTGACTTCTTTGAAGATCATGTGTTATATTTCCAAGAATTATATAGAAGTACCTACAGATAAGATCACAAGTTTCTTTTGCTTGAGTCCCAAGGATTTGTTTTCCTACGTGATGGATATGACTCTGCTGGATGACAAGATCGAGTTTGTGCTGGCAGCAGACAAGAAGATGCATCGGCTGGAGCAAGTATGTACCTGGGTCCAGAATAAGCTATGCAAGGAATCTTCTGTACCTGATATGGAGTAATGAATAATTTCATTTAATTTTCTTGACAATATATGACAGGTTGTTTATGGTAAGGTATGACTCAATGATCTTTTATAAACGGTAGATTAAATGAAAGGTTGTGGACTATGAGATAACTATACTATTTTTCAGGCTAATTGGTTTTGGAATGCCGGACCCATTTCATGTAAAAAATAATCTAAGCTTGATGTTGCTTGTTGTAACGTAGTGTATGATTCCAATTAGCTATCGTTTTTCAGTTACCAGGAGATTTGTATGCTGTACCAAGAAATTATGAAAAACATACCACAGATGGGTGATACCATTCTATTGGTTACTACAGGATCAAGTGCTTATGGAGTTGCCACAGAGGAAAGCGATCTTGACATTAGAGGCATTTACGTACCCTCGAAAAAAGTCTTGTTTGGTTTTACTCAGGGGAATGGAGTTACCACAGGATATCAGCAGGGTAGGTTTGATTTTTACTTACATGATATACGTAAATACATGAAGCTGGCTGCGGAAGGTTCACACAATATGATTGAATATTTGTGGGTGCCAGAGGAGATGATAGAGCATGCTTCTAATATGGGGAACTATTTGATTGGACAGAGAGACATATTTAACAGTAAAGCATTGGCAAACTCTATTGTTAGGCATGCTAAGAGTTGTCTTTATCAGATTACAAAATATCCATCTCTAACTGATGTTGCGGGTGGTAGTGTTTTCGCAAAGGAAGGTATGCATGCGATGAGGCTAATACAAATGGCTTCAGAATTTTTAACATATCGTAGATTAGTAGTGCGTAGACCAAATGCTGACAAATTAATGTATCTCCGTACACACGGTTTTGTTGTTAAGAATTTAGTCAACGAGTTTAATGAGGCGAAAGAATATATTGATAGTGTTTTGCCTACGTCTGCCTTGCCTGATATTGCTGATGTGGGTGCTATCTTGACAATGTGTCAAGATGTAATAGCAGATCATTATGGCTTTGACATTTATGCCACAGAGTAATTGGTAAATATTATAATTTTAAAGCAGACTTTGTAGGAGCAAACTATGACTCATCGGTGTTTTAGTAAACAAGACTTGGCAGGAAGAATGTGTGATCAACGAGCTATTGATGATTTTAT
>Ga0307379_10011592_pt1 | contig 11557 bp, 19 predicted proteins | sample UN2MG_FD_202237 | JGI IMG/M metagenome (GOLD analysis project Ga0307379, IMG submission 202237) | Soil microbial communities from Risofladan, Vaasa, Finland - UN-2 | ecosystem: Environmental > Terrestrial > Soil > Coastal area > Acid sulfate soil | place: Finland: Risofladan, Vaasa | collected... | reverse complement strand
ATTATACAAAACGTCATTATTGCTGACCTTAAGCAACACTGCAAAAACCAGCTTACTAATAACTTTTACCCTTTTGGCTAACATACCGCAAAGCTTTTATAACCCCTCGGCTAACCAGTCCTGGAGTGCATGAAGTGCCAAAGCCTAATAATAATAGCGACAGTAATAATCGTATCAGCCGTAGCGTTTGCCGGGTGTATTGAGGAGGGGGGACTTGAACCTCCAGCTACACCCACGCCAGTTGTAAACCCAACGGTTACGCCAACAGGAGCTCCAACCGCAACACCAGCTCCAACAGTTACACCAACAACTACACCCACGCCAACAGAGGGGGATTATCGTGTGACAATATCGTTATCCAAAATGATGGAGGACATTACAATTACATACTTGGGCGGACCTGCATCTAAGTCGGTGAAAAGCATAACCATAACAAAAGTTGGCTCTGTAACGAATGTACCTTACGTGCTCTGCGAAGGTACGTGCCCGGTTGGCAAATCGGTGACGTTTAGAGATACTGGCATTCCGGGGCTCTGGAAAGATGAAGATATAATTGTAACCGCAACTTTTAAAGATGGTGCAACGCTCGTCATATGTCCTCCATCTACACCCACTCACTGGCGGGGTTACCTTGTGACTGCAACGGCAGCACAAAGAGGTAACGACATCGCAGTAACCTACCAAGGCGGACCGGATGCCGAATCCGTAGTAGGTATAACAATAACAAAAGCGGGATCTGCAACTAACGTACCTTATATGCTCTGCGAAGGCACGTGCCCGATTGGTGAATCGGTGACGTTTAGTAATGCCGCCACTCCAGGACAATGGGATCCCGTAATTGTAACTGCAACATTTGAAGATGGTGCAGAGTTCGTAATATTTGAAGCAAACATAATAAGGTAATTCTTCAGAAGAACCCACTTTTACCCCTTAGTCCTCCTTCCTTGTGTTTTATCCTTTTGTACATTATTACCCTTTTGTACAATTCTATGATGTGGTACCTGTAAATTTTAACCTTTTTGTATAATACCTGCTCAATCAAAGCAACATTATCTTAACCAATATATTAATAGTTCTAAGCCATCTGGATAACATACCGAAAGTGACTTAATACCGGACACTACAATCTTTCTATTGCTCAGAAGTAAAGTCGTAAAAGATGGCGAAAGTAAGAGATCAGGGGGTGACCCATAACCGGGTATTGGTGTCTGCACTCACACACAGAAAGCAATACTTTGTGGTTACCCTCTGCACTTTTTCTTGGTCACCTCCGGGAAAAAGTTAATAATTGCCATCTCTTCTTATCAATAGCGGGGGTGGATCGCGACTTTCTTCTGAGCAAAGAACTTCCAACCACCCCCGCAAAAAGAATTATTTTAAACCTAAGTGCGCTAACTTCCAGGTCAAGCGTATTTACTACGATCAGATAGCAGCCGGCACGAAGAAAACAGAGATCCGGGCCTGGAAGCCCTACTGGATCTCAAGGCTAATGCCTGCGAAAGGGCATATGCCCGATGTAGCGATCTTCCATACACCCGGGCGCCCGATTATAAGGTTTGAGATTTTAGATATTTCATACTATCGTACCGAAGCCCTCATAGGTGAAGGCATACTTACAGAAGCGGAATTTAACGAGTTTATCAATACGGATACTTGCATTGTAACGTTTTTAGGTGACCGAATAGAGACAACGAAAGGGCAGTTGACGTGGGGGGATTTCAAATGATAACTCCCCGGTCAGGGATACGAAAGCGACACCGCTATGAGGGTCAATCGGTATCTGTCAACGAGTGCTATGCCTGTAAGCAAATAATCAAGTGCCCTCACGAAATAAAAAAGAGCCAGTGGAAGCCATTATGCGCGGATTGTGCATATAAGGGGGTGGTTTGATGCCCCCTAAGGTTTTTTTACAACAATTGCAGCTATTAGCGCAGCATAGGACCCCCATCTTTCAAACTCCATCACGCGAGCAAAAGGGGGTGATGGAGTAAAGGAGGAAAGAGAAAGGGAAAATGTGTGAATTCTTTAGTTGTATAGCTACAAAAGATGGGAAAATATTGTTTTGTGAAGACGATAGTCATGAGGAGACAATAAAACGCGCAAACCTCAAAGACAATAGCCACGATTTTGTGAGGATCGAATACACCCCAGAAATGGGGTTGAGAGTGGATGCGCAAAGCATCCCAGAGTGGTATGAACGTTCGGCGCATCGAATTGAGGATGGGGTTAAAAAACTCTATCAGAATGTAGCGCCGGCCTGGGAGGACTACAAAAAGATCAAAGCGCAGGCCTTGGAGGACTACAAAAAGATCGAAGCGCCGGCCTGGGAGGACTACAAAAAGATCGAAGCGCAGGCCTTGGAGGACTACGAAAAGATCGAAGCGCAGGCCTGGGAGGACTACAAAAAGATCGAAGCGCAGGCCTTGGAGGACTACAAAAAGATCAAAGCGCCGGCCTGGGAGGACTACAAAAAGATCGAAGCGCCGGCCTGGGAGGACTACAAAAAGATCAAAGCGCAGGCCTTGGAGGACTACAAAAAGATCGAAGCGCCGGCCCGGGAGGACTACAAAAAGATCGAAGCGCAGGCCTTGGAGGACTACAAATCACGACTACAACAAATCGAAGGATGTGTAGGGGCATAACCAATATGCCCCCCTCCTTCATAAGGTTTTTTTTTTCGGATTGGCGCGTTCTCGCTTATCTCAAGATGCACGGGTTTGGTTATGTCCCTGAGATTGCGGAGATGTTAAAGCGATCCAAGAGGGCTATCCAATACACGTTAGCGAAACTGGAAAATTGGAATTTAGTAGAACGGCACGGTAACCCACGATGCCCGTTTCAATGGTATTCTATCAACAGTTTAGAAAAAGAAAAGATTTTGAGCTTGATACGGTATACAAGGGGTTTTTTCAGCCTTAAACAACTAAAAAAAACAAGCTACTTGGTTTTAGATTTGCTACTCTTCGATGTTCGTAAGCGAAGAGTACATAAAGACCCGGGAAGGTTAGGGGGGAGCCTACCTTATGGTGATTACAAACTCTTCACACGGTTCTATGACTTTCTCCGCAAATATGCCCCGGGCCATCGGTCACCAAATCTGCCTAAGGTATTCTTTCACAAAAGAGGGAAGAAAACCTATCACGTCATGGTGGAATTTGATAAATTGTTCAGGATAAAACGCGATTTCTTCTGGTTGCAACCAGGGGGATGAGTTAAAGTTTTAACAAAACAGCAAGTTTTTCTGTGCTGCAAACTTTAAAAAATAGCTTAAGTGATTCTGACCCTGGGGCGGTCTCCTAAAAACTTACAGTTTTAGGACAAAACAACAATGTGCAGGGTGTTACTGTTAGCCCTTCCTTATACCCATTCAGTATTACATTTCCACGTTTTCTTCATACGAAAGGCTAACATAAAACTGTAAGTTTTGGCGATTGGACTTTTATCTATCCCTCTTTCCCACCGAAAAAGGCCATTAAGAAGAGTAAGTATCAAGATTTTTGACCTTTCCGGGATAAAAACCCTACACTTTTATATATACTGTAACGCATATTTTAATATTGATGTTTTGAGATGACCGAAAAAAAGATGCCGATTCTGAAAGGCAACAAGATCAAGACCAGGATCTTAAGGCCTGAAGAGTATGAAGTTTTACATGAAGGTGCAAGGAAACTGGAGAATCAAACGCTTTTAGCTTCTTGCCTATTGTTAGGTGCAAGATATGAGGAATGCAGAAGGATCCACCAAAATCCTAAGTGGTTCGATGGCAATTTTATACATTTACCTTCCGAAGCGCAGAAGAAAGTGAAAAGGATCCAAACTGAGCGATGGATACGACTGAGCTCGATGGGTAAAGCGATCTTACCTTATTTCTTTGAGACCAAAGAAATGCCGACGGTCCAGGCTTGGAATGAAAACCTTTTGAGATGGAGCAGAAGGAAAAATTTAGACCCGGTTGGGATCACAGCCAGAAGCCTGAGAAAGACCTATGAATCTTGGCTTATTTTTAGCTTCCCTGAGGCTACAAATTTGGTTTATCTATCTCAAGGCCACACCACTCTTACTTCATTGCAACACTACGTTAATCTGCCCTTCCTCGATGAAGATAAGAAGGCAATGAAGCAATGGGTAGAGGGGTGGATATAGCATAACCATAGCCACCACAGGCCGCGCCTTCTATATTAGAATATTATACTTTGTACGTCCGTACGAAACATAGAATAGTAATGATGATGACCTACTTTTAAACTCACACTTACTCCTTACCTATTTAGATAACACAACAAACCAAAACAGATAATAATTATAACTTATGCCAACCCAAGAACAAAACCGAAAAGCTTATAAGTGTAACCTAAAAAGATAATAATGGGGGTGTAAGAAAAAGAGATGAACAAAGATAAAAAAAAGGGCATAGTTCAGAGGCTTAAGTTGAAGGTCCTACTGGTCCTATCGGCACTGATGATGCTGCCTGGCATGGCGGCTGCGGCAACAGTCAACTTTACATCGGTTGTGGAGATCCTTGAGGCGACAGTGGCCATATTCCCTCCGCTTGTACTGATCATCATAGCAGTTGTACCGGTGCTGATAATCGTAGCGATCGTTTCGTTCGTGATGGGATTGTTCGGAGCTATACTTGATGGGATAACCGGTGCGTTTAGGGGGATGAGATAAGATGAGGAAAATAGGGGCATTAATGATCTCCCTACTCTTCCTTGTTTGTCTTGTTGGTTCTGTCTCTGCGGTAGATTATAATATATCTGGAATAGTCAAGGATACTGACGGAGTAGGAATATATCATGCACATGTAACTGGCAACGTCACTGGCGATACATACACAAATGCAACTGGATATTACAGCATAACGGCAGCGGTTGGAGCGCACAACATCACGGCAACAAAATCAGGGTATTACACCAATTACACCATTCAAACAGTGGTCGCCGCAGACATCACCGATGCAGACATAATCCTGGAAAAAAAGCCGATCTTCGCGGATATGATAGCCACTTTAAACACCTTGGTGGACATATTCCCACCGATTGTGTTACTGGTTATAGCAGTTGTACCGGTGCTGATAATCGTAGCGATCGTTTCGTTCGTGATGGGATTGTTCGGAGCTGTACTTGATGGGATAACTGGGGCCTTTAGGAGATTAAGATAAGGTGAGCCACAAACTAACTACTCCCTTTTTTCTTTTTTTACTTTTAATGTTCATAGCCATGCCGCTCACGGTGGCAACTACTACGAGCATCACATTCTCTGATTTCGGGCTTGGCGACCAGACAATCATAATATATGATGTGAACGGGACCCTCGTTGAAGAGACGAACTCCACGAGCACGGTTTCACTCAATTCCACTCATGATTACGTATTCGTTCTACAGCCAACGAAGATGAATCTGTTTAACGATCCCTTTCAAGCTGTAGATCTTGTTATCGCATATATCCCTGTGGGGTTCTCATGGATATTAGTATTTATAGTCGCTGCTGGGGTCGTATTGCTAATTAAGAAGGTGTTGAAGTGATGAAACTTAAAAAGGATGTTGTGCTGGATATTTTGGCTGCTGGGTTCCTGATCGGGATTAGTGTAAAATACCTTTTGGAGTGTTACACTGGTATTTATGCCTTTCAAACGTTTACTATGGGTGGATCATCCTATCTCGCGTATTATGCGGATTGGTATTATCCGCTTTTGGATTTCGCGCCTGTTTTTTTGATAGGTGTTGTATTATTATTCAAAATTGTTGCGGATCATCTGGAGGTGGCTGTACGAGATGTTTAAAAAGCTGCTTTTGGCTGCGCTGGTTCTGGTGATGTGCGTGGGTTGTGTGACCGCGGGTGATGTTATATATGAACATGATTTTCATCAGTCGAGCGGAGCAACTTTTGATTATCAGGTTGTTTACCCTGGACAGGTTAGTGGACAACCTAATATTTTTCCTACTTGTCTTGTGATGGATTCTATCGAGGAGAACAGTGGTTTGCATAATTTTTTCGTATCTGTTGATGCGGACTATTTTAATCCAATGCTTGATGATGATGATAACATTATTCGTTCACACTTTGATAATGGTGTTAATTTGAAATTGTCTAACGGTGTGGTTATTATTGGGAATATCACGCATGGGTACGCTTATAGTGCTGATCTTTCGCATGTGAGTTATTATATTTTTGTTGAAGATTGGGATATTGGCGAGCTTACAGGGAATCAATATGCTACTTTTGCCGAATTGAGTGGAGACGGTCCGTGGGGTTTTGAGTGTGCTAAATCGAGTACTACGGAGTTGTATGGTGTTTTAAATGGTGGTGAGATTGCTATTGCGTATTATCAAGGCTCGGTTGGGGCTATTTGGACGATTGGTTATTCCAGTACGTTTAGTTACGGTGATCCTGATCATATATATTTTTTGAATCATGTTCATTATTTTTGGAATAAGGTTTATGTGGAAGAGGTAGACGGGATGCTGTATAAGCTGACGATACAGCGTGAGAATTTGCCTGGCTGGAGTGGTGCTACTCAATCGCGCTATTCCATTTCAAGTGTGGATCATGTTTATGTGAATCAATCTACTGTTAGGGGTATAAATGAAACGTTTTATATCTTTGATGATTGTTGTGAATGGTTGCAATTTTATTGTTGGGATTCAAATGATTTTCCTTTTGAAACAAATGCCACTGATATTTGCGCTGTTCCGGAACCTGGCTATTTTGATCTTTCTGGTTATACTCGTTCTATAACCGGAAATTTGATTCCTGGCGTGTTGCTTACCGCTCAGGATGAAGCAGAATATTCAAATAATATCAGCTTCTATGAATTTGAGAATTTGGATACTGGAGCTTTCGACTTAGCATGGAACAAAACGGGCTATCATAACGATAGTGTCTCTATGTATGTTGGAATGCCTGGTGATTATGAGCGTGATGTTTACCTGATCCCGCTTGATGCTCTTGATGAAGGCGAGTTTGGCGGTGTTGTTTACGATTGGTGCACCCACCAATCTATCCAAGGCGCTTACGTCTATCTCTTCAACGAGACCGCAGATAGCGGCAGTTATGCATATTCAAACAAATACGGTTTTTACCGCTTTGCAAGTATGGCAGAAGACTTAGAATATGAGATAAGCGCATCGAAAGACGGTTATGATGCGAGCATTGTTCACAGCTTCACGTTCAACGAATCCAACGTAAATGAAACTCATTGCAAAATAAAGAACATCTGGCTGTTGCCAGAGGGGGGATGCCCAGAAGATGGCGGCATTCCAACACCGCCACCAGCACCAACACCCATACCGCATGAATGGACAAATGAAGAAATAGTAAGCTGGCTGCGGGTAAATCTTATGGGAATGTTCATTATAGTTTTGCTTTTCACGTTCTTGTGGTTCCTACGTAAAGCGGGAGGCTCCAAACGCTAATGCATGATAGTAAACTACATGGGCTTGTGTTTTTGTGCGTTATATCGCTTCTTTTGAGCGCGTGTTTTGTGATGCCTATTGCAGCCACAGAATTTGAAGAAGGATGGTATTCACGACCCATCACTGATAAGTATCCCGGCTATACCATTGATCTAACAACGGACGGGAATTTTTCAGAATATGCCCTGGCAAGCGTAGTCGTAATGAAAATAAGGCCAGATCAGGTTTCGCATTTCACGATGGATACCAACACGTATGAAGTGGAGGTAGACATCACAGAAATTGGTTGGTATAGTTGGCAGGTAGCGGTCAACTATACTCAAGGAGACGTGCAGGAGTATGTAGTCACAAATGTATCTTCCCCCGCGTTCGTTCTCCCTAATTATTATATATTCGTTTGCGTTGGGCAAATGCCTTCTTTACTGCCCGGAGTTTATTGGCGGGGAGTTTTTGTATCCGCGCATCAAGATCTATACTTTTTCGATTTCGGAACCACAGCTTTACCGTTCGCCAAAGTTATAGATGTTATCCCTGTCCCGCCAACTAAATGCACGGTGATGGCAACCTTTGAGGAGGCGGGAGAAGCAGAAGTGCGATTGAATATATTGCCTATGGAAGAAGCGGGTGCAGGCTGGACCGAAACCGCACCAACGGCAATCTTTGATTGGTGCACTGAGAATATCCCTTACATCGGTATTTACGTTGGTGCAGCGATAAGTATCTTTGCACAGCTCCTCTTTGTGCTGTTCGGCTCAACAGAAGAGATGGGCCTAATCCCGCTGCTATTCACTAACTTCTGGATTCTGTATATCTTCTTCCTTATGTTTAGCTTGATGCACGCAGTTTCAAAGACCGGAAGAAACTTAATGACCTTCTTTGAGGTACTTGTCAATGATCATAAGTCATTGTTCACGTTCCTCTATGACTCAGTGCTCAAGATATTCCAGGCGATAATGAATGTTATATCCACAATCGCAGCGGTGATAAAACCATAGGTAGAGGAAGAAAGGAAAGGAAAGGAAAGGAATGAAACTAAACATAAAGACGGAAAAGAAATATATCTGGTTGCTGGGCTATTGCCTCATACTTGCATCAATCGTAGAGGTATATACATATAACTTTTTAGTGACTGCGGGAATAGTAGGGGGGAACGAAGTTACTGCTAATCCTATCGTTCATTATGGGGGTGCCATTCTTATAGCTTGCTTTGCGTGCGTGGTTTTAGTGCGTACATACGATCTTGGCGAGAATGAGAAGGCGAAGAAAAACGTGATGGTTATAGGTGTATTAGCGGTTAGCTTTGTAGTGCTGTTCTGCATAATCAATCTCTGGAGGTTGTTAGCATGTATGTACTGAAATTAATTGATCAAACTGCGAGACAAAAAGCGATCATTTTAAAGCAAAAAAGCAGCTCTATGGAGCAATTACTGGACGGGTTAAAGGAGTTTGTTGAAGAGAAGAATGGCATAAAGGAGATAAAAGGAGATGAGAAGATATAAAGAATTTTTGGCAAGTTTGAGTGAAGAACAGCGAAAACAAGTTAAGCGAAACTCTTTGGAATGGTATGTATATGGCATTGTAGTAGGGATAGCTGTAGTATTGGTTTGGGGGATACTGGGAGGGCTATAACGAAATAATGAAATGCAAATGCTTGATAAACAGAGACAAGGGCATCTCGGAGTTCAGGACGTTAATTCGCCGGGGAAATATACTTGAAGATAAGCTTGGCGGTGAGACTTATGGGATAGTAGAAGGTCCACGATATATCAGAAAAGGTAAAAAGTTCTACCCCTTGTATGTATGTGACGAAAAAGCAGGGAAGACTATGAAATTACAGGGGTCAACAATAAACATTCCAGAGACAGAAGGGGCACAGGTTTTAGATGCCTATGCGCTTACGAACATCATAGACGGTAAGCTATTTCAAACGGCATTCAGGTTGAAGATAGATATAAAAACGCTGTTAATCATGCTCTTTTTAGGGGGCTTCCTCGGGACCTTAGTCGGGCTGATGCTATGAGCAAAGATATAGAAGATAAGAGGATCACTACACCGGAATTAGAAACGGTGGGAATGGTCAAAGATTTCACGAAGAATGACGATCTCAGCGATCTCTCAGAGCTTGAGATCTATGCTATTGCGGCATATACCGCAACTAATAATAAAATCTGTCCTCTGCCTTTTTTCATGTCGTTCAGAGAGCAATATGTGAGATTGAGGAAGAGCAAAGGGCGGATGAGCAGACAGGAGCTCGTGGAGATTCTGAAAAAACGACCCACATATAATTACAGCCATAGTGAACCGGAGATCTTCCCGGAGGCTGAGGTAAAACAGCCAGGATTCCTTTCAAAACTATGGAAAAGAAGGTGAGCGGTTATGGTGTCCTCGCGTTCAAAGACGTTATCAGGATTCATTTTTTATCGGGTTCTTGATTACAGCCATGCGGGGACCCGGCGGAATAAGATAGATCTGAAGCTTGATTGCCTTGCAGATCTGGCAACGTTCATTAAGGTACAGGTAGAGGAAAAGGCGACGAGAGAACAGATAGAAAAGCTACAGCAGGAGATTGCAGAGCAGAGAACAGAATACCAATATAAAGTAGATGGCGATGAATATGGAATTACAGTCAGGAACGATTTTGACGTTAGTTGTACGGAGCTCCTGGAGAAATTGTTTCAAATAATCTATGATGAGGGGCTGCTGGACGCGCGGTTTATGCAGACGGTGGATTGGGCTTCTATAAGTTTAGGCGGGGAAAAGGATGACTAATACCTGGGAGGCTCATGTGCTCAAGGACATGGTCCAGAAGAGCGGAGAGCACATAATTGTGTATGCAACAACGGGTGCGGGAAAGACGAACCTACTCATTGATTTAGTGCTCACGATGCAGAGCAGGAACAATGAGAAGATCCTGTGGTATGACATGGGAAAAGAAGAGGAGATGCTGAATTTACTACAGTATTCAGACATCAGGATCTTTCACCCGGAAGGTGCACGGGTGGATCTCGAAGGTGATTTTAGCTATAATTATGAGCTCCGGGGCTTCAGCAACATCAACGACATTCTTGATAACGTCTCAAGCTCGAGCATAAACGTTATCAGCGTCACACCGTTCATCCTGAAGCCCGCGTTGTTTACGGCGTGGTGGTCAGATTTCTTCTCGCATTTTTTGAGAATGGCGTTTGAGAAGAAGCTGCCAAGACCCCTTACAATTTGTATCGATCAGTTTAACCATATCGTACCGGGTACAGGCGAGACCTTTGATTCGTTGCAGGGGGCGCTTGCGAACGAAATAGCATTTAACATCTCGAATTTAAGAGCGACAAAGACTCGGATGTTAGTCAGCTCCCATAAAATAGGGGGAGGGATCCGCAAGAACATCCGTACACAGTTCATGTGGATCATATTCAAACGCCTTTCCGAACGGATAGATACGGACATACCGCGATTGAAGATGACCCAGGGGGTGGTCCAGAAGCTCAAACCGGATCAGATGGTAATCGTGGATCCTTCACGGGATTATACAGAACCCATCTCAAATATCCCTTACAGGCTGATACCGGAAAGGGAGAAGGCAGAGCGGGGCTGGAATGTGACCTATGCGATAGAGACAACGCAGGAAGAACTGGAAAAGAACTTGGGCTTAAATCAAAGTAAGAAGCAGCGAGCAGATTTTTATAAAGAGATGGTCACGAACTGCATGACCTACATGACAGAGGAATTAGGAATGAAGAAGAAGGAAGTGAGCGAGATCGCGGGGATGCACCCTCGCTCGATCTATGATTTTTAGCCAACATTAACCACCTTACTAACAGTTGTTACCCAAACTACTAACATAAGATTATACAAAACGTCATTATTGCTGACCTTAAGCAACACTGCAAAAACCAGCTTACTAATAACTTTTACCCTTTTGGCTAACATACCGCAAAGCTTTTATAACCCCTCGGCTAACCAGTCCTGGAGTACATGAAGTGCCAAAGCCTAATAATAATAGCGACAGTAATAATCGTATCAGCCGTAGCGTTTGCCGGGTGTATTCTTATCAATAGCGGGGGTGGATCGCGACTTTCTTCTGAGCAAAGAACTTCCAACCACCCCCGCAAAAAGAATTATTTTAAACCTAAGTGCGCTAACTTCCA
>Ga0307379_10011591_pt1 | contig 11558 bp, 11 predicted proteins | sample UN2MG_FD_202237 | JGI IMG/M metagenome (GOLD analysis project Ga0307379, IMG submission 202237) | Soil microbial communities from Risofladan, Vaasa, Finland - UN-2 | ecosystem: Environmental > Terrestrial > Soil > Coastal area > Acid sulfate soil | place: Finland: Risofladan, Vaasa | collected... | reverse complement strand
GACCAAGAATACGTGAATGCGGTTGTGACCACCGGAGCTAACATGGTGCATGACATGGTGGAAGCCCTTGGTCACCGTCACTGGATAGGCACATTTCTTGCTGAAGACGAAGAATTAAGGACTAAAAACATCGGGCGAATAGGAGATATTTACATTGAACAGAATGCCTTCAAGGGCTTAGAAGACTGGATGTACAAAACACTAGAAAGCATACCAGAAACTAAGAGAGAACGCATATCCACAACAGAGCTTCTTTTCGAGATAGGTAAAAGAATTTCCGACCCCGAATCTATCCTCGCCACCGCGGCAAAGAAAGGAGTCCCAATCATAAGCCCCGGATTAGTAGATTCCATAGCAGGCTTCCACATGTGGATGTACGGACAAGACAAAAAATTGAGGATAGATCCTCTCCTCGACACCCACACGATAGTGGACATTGTTTACGAAGCCAAAAAAGTAGGAATAATAATCTTGGGAGGCGGCTGGCCCAAACACTTCGCCCTCTTCGCCAATACTTTCAGAGAAGGCGTCGACCTTGCAATCCAGATAACCATGGATCGTCCAGAACCAGGTGGCCTAAGCGGAGCTACTTTGAAAGAGGCAATTAGCTGGGGAAAAGTTAAGCCTGAGGGAAAAGAGGTAACCGTCATCTGCGACGCCACAATCGCCTTTCCCTTGATTGTTGCTTCAGCCTTGGAAGCCCTCGGAAAGACTCGTTAGCAATTAAACTAGACTTTTTAGAGATGCCAATGATGCGATAAGAGCCGCCGGATTTGTGAAGAAACTAAAACTTGGCTGAAGTTTCAGCTGGTTATTCGAGTTCATGAATATTTTTTCTTGGAAAACGTACCTCTAGGATGCCTTTTTCGCAGGAGATTTTCATTTTTTCTGCATCAACCGCTACATCCACGCGACCTTGGCAACGTAGAAAAGAAAACTCTCCCTGCCTATGAGAGATGCCCAAATCGGCGAACCGCACTTTTTTCTTCATTTTAGCTGTAATCTCGATAATGTTTTCATCCACTGCCTCAACCTTCACGGTTTCAGGTTCGATGTTTGGAAGGTCTGCTGTGACAATAACTTCTCTGGGGGTTATGAAAACGTTGGAGAGAGCGTGGAGACAGCAGGTTTCGGTATTCCAGCTGGGGCCTTCAGGAGAGGCGAATCCCATAAGCTTGTCTGTCAATGTCTTAATCTCTTCCAAGTATTCGTTGAGTGTATCTAAATTTGAAAGTTTTTTTCTTTTCTCAGACATCGACACTTTCCCCTAAACGTATAATGGGAGATCATACTCCTGAGACTTTTGCATGCGATTCATTTCCTGCTGAGTGCGCTTCATTATGTCCCTAGCCTTCAGTCGAATTTCTTCCCCTTTCTCAAGAAGTTTGGATAAGTCAACTTTGATGTCGGAAATCTTTGAGAGCTCCTTCAACGCCATAGCAGCCGCCTGTGGGTCAGGATAATTGTAGAAAGATTGTGCTAAGATTGCTATGGCCTGCATCTTCTTACTGATGCTGTATCGCATGCTAAGAGCTTGGGGGCCAACTATGTAGCCTTCATTTAGGCTTTTCAACCCATTTTTGCTTAACATGTCAAGCAGTTCTTGGTTGGAAGCAGCGGCAAAAACTTCAGGTTCATTAATCGACTGCCTATTTTCTATGGGAATTCCTCCCATTGACACTATTCTTTTGACTTTCTTGGCTTGTCCCCAGTCCACAATTTCCCGCATTATAGTGTATAGGGCAGGTGCTGGAATAGCCAGCTCTGAGATTACAGCGATAAGGTTTTGGTTTCCGTAGATTCGTAGAGGCGCGTGGGGCACCCCTTGGTGTAAGACAACGACGGGAGGAAGCAGATCTGAATCCATGTACGCTATCTCTTCCAAGTCGAGTTCAGATATCAGGTAGGATGTTGCTATGAGGCCTACAAGTCCCACGTCAGGGAGTCCGATGATCATCGTGGCATCGGAGGGTATAGGTTTCTTCTCTATGATTTTAACTGATTCTGACAAATGTCATTCCCCCATTAGATATAATTAACTAGGAGAAAAGAATTATGCTACAAAGCTAAATACCTATAAAAGGCGACTATACTTTTTAAGTGGGAGAAAATCATGGTTCTAGATCGTCTCGGCTCCTCGTTAAACGATGCCCTAAAGAAGGTTTTCAGAGCGCCAGTTATGGACGAGAAAACAGTAAAGGAGCTTGTCCGCGACATCCAGCGAGCACTACTCCAAGCTGACGTTAATGTTAAACTGGTTCTCGAAGTTTCTAAGGGAATCGAGGAACGGGCACTGAAGGAGAAGGTTCCTCCGGGCGTTTCTAGGAAAGAGCATGTAGTAAAAGTGGTTTATGAAGAGTTAACGCGTTTTCTGGGCGAAAAGTCTGCTTCGTTGAAGATAGAACCCGGGAAGAGGAAGGTTCTGATGCTTGTGGGAATCCAAGGTTCAGGAAAAACCACCGCATCTGGAAAATTGGCGAAGTACTTCCAAAAAAGAGGTTTGAAAACCGCCTTGGTTTGCACGGATACCTACCGACCTGGAGCCTACGACCAACTGAATCAGTTGGCAGGCAAAGCAAACATTCCCGTGTATGGTGAACCAAAAGAAAAGAAGCCTGAAAAGATTGCTTTGAGCGGTTTGAAACAGTTCAAGGATTATGACCTTGTAATTATTGACACTGCTGGACGCCACAAAGAAGAGAAGGGCTTGATTGATGAGATGAAGCGGCTGGAGAAGGCGATAAAGCCCGACGAAGCAATTTTGGTCATCGACGGAACCATCGGTCAACAAGCAGCTATACAGGCCAAAGCGCTTCATGAAGCCACTCCAATCGGCTCTATTTTGGTGTCAAAACTGGACGGGTCTGCTAGGGGAGGAGGTGCCCTCTCGGCAGTGGCTGCCATCGGAGCGCCCATAAAATTCATCAGTTCGGGTGAGAAGCTTGGCGACATTGAACCCTTTGTTCCATCCAGATTTGTAGGCAGATTGTTGGGTATGGGGGATCTTCAGAGCCTCGTTGACAAAGTGCGTGATGCAGAGGTGAAGGTCCCTGAGAAAAAAGTTCGTGCCTTTATGAGCGGAAAATTCACCCTCACAGACATGTATGAACAGTTTGAGTCTATGAAGAAAGTTGGGCCTTTAAAGGGTCTCTTGAAGATGATTCCCGGAATGAGCTACAACATCCCTGACGAAAAGATGAACTTGGCTGAAGACGCCCTAAAAAGATGGCGCGTGATCATCCAATCTATGACGCCCAAAGAACGGGAGAAACCCAAGATTCTCTCATCATCCAGAATCCACCGAGTTGCCCGAGGATCAGGCACCACAGAAAAGGAAGTGAAGGAACTGTTAACGCAGTATAATAACATGAAAAAAATGATGAAAACCTTTAGAAGAAAGAGGCTTCCCTTCTTCGGAAAAGGTCTTCCAACCGCCTGAGAAATAAATCCGAAATCAGATATTGAACTCCATTACTAAAGAACGAGGAATTTTCGTGGAACTACTCAAAAAGGCGCAAGAAATGCTTGAAACGCACCCTCTCTGCGACCACTGTTTAGGAAGACAATTTGCCCTCCTTGGCTATGGCTTGGATGACCAAAAACGAGGCGAAACCCTGAAGCTCCTCCTAACCATGAAAAATCATCAGTTAGCGCTTTCCGGCAAGAAAGCAGGGTTCTCAAATCTCAGAATTCTAGCGGCGAACGGCTCTTTCGAGATGGCAGCTGAGATACTTAGGAATATGAGAAAGAGACCTAGAAAAAAGAGGGAATGTTACCTCTGTCAGGGGCTCTTCAAAAGCGTGGATACGCTAGTGGAAAACGCTTTGGAGGTGCTTGAAGCCTACGAGTATAATACCTTCCTCGTTGGTATAGAATTGCCGACCGCAGTTGAGGAGAGGGAAGACGAGTTTAAGGCCCGCTTTGAGGTAGGATATGGCGAAAGCATGCGGAACGAATTCAGTCGCGACATTGGAAAAAAGATTGTCGTGGCTACAAAGAAACCTGCTGAATACAAAAAGCCTGATGTTGTGGTGCTTGTCAGACCCTTCACTGGGGAGGTTATTCTCCAAGCTAATCCTCTCTATATTCGGGGGGACTACAAGAAGCTCGTTCGTGATATTCCGCAATCAAAGTGGTTCTGCAGAATTTGTAGGGGTGAGGGCTGTCCAAAATGCAACGGGACCGGAAAGATGTACTCCGAATCGGTCGAGGAGATCATTGCAGGACCACTTTTGGAGAAAACTGGGGGAGAAGATGTGATGTTTCATGCGGCTGGGCGAGAAGATGTGGATGCTCGAATGCTGGGAACGGGAAGACCATTTATTATGGAAGTCAAACGACCTAGAAGGCGATTCATAGATCTTCAGAGCCTCACAGAGGTTATCAATGAGCAAGCCCGAGGCAAAGTCGAGGTTTTGAATCTTCGTTCTGCCGGCAAAGATGATGTTAAACGGTTGAAGAAGGCGGAGGCATCCACGAAAGTTTACAAAGTCTTTATTGACTTTGATAGAGCTGTTTCGGATGAAGAGTTGGAGACTGTACCAAAAATGTTGTCGAAGGCAGTCATTCGTCAACAAACACCCTTACGTGTTTTGCATCGAAGAGCGGATTTGGTTCGAGAAAAGTACATATATGAGGCGCATATAAAGAGGTTGGCGCCTAACCGCGCAGAGATGAAAATACGTTGCCAAGGAGGGCTTTATATTAAAGAGTTGGTAAGCGGCGATGAAGGGCGAACAGTCCCTAGCATAGCCTCGATCATCAACGCTGAAGCCAAGCCTCTTGAGTTAGACGTTTTGAAGGTCATGATGGAGGAATCTTAAGTTGGGAAGAACAGCGAAAGGTTATCGTAGAAAAAGCCGTTACATCTTAAAGAGGAAGCCTAGAGAACGGGGAAAGACAGGACTCAGCAAGTTGCTACATAATTATGAGCCTGCTGAAAAGGTTGTGATTAAGCTAGACCCTAGCATGCATAAGGGTATGCCTCATCGAAGATTTCATGGCAAAATCGGCGTTATCGCTGAGAAGAGGGGGAGAAGTTATGTCGTTAACGTGCCCCAAGGGAATGCAATTAAAGAAATAATCGTTCGCCCCGAGCACATTACCCCCCATAAGGAGGCATAGAAAATGGCTCGAAAGGCTCTGAAGGAACGTACCATCACGGTTCCCCAAGTGAAAGAAGCCTTGGAATCTATCGGTGAGGAACAACTGGATCAGTTCCAGAGACGATCCCTTGATTACGCGACAAAATTCGCCAAAGTTGATCCTGATAAAGTGGACGCTCTTTTGAATAAACTCGTTGAAGAATTTGAAGTGGAAGAAGAAGAGGCTGTGCAAATAATAAATGCTATGCCTGAAAGCATCCAAGAAATCAGAGTGTTCTTGGCTGGTGGTCGCAGGATAATTGAATCCTCTAAACTAGAAAAAATTTTGCTTTTTTTGAACAAGTATAGAAAAAAGGAATAAAGGACTTTTCTATCTATATACCATCTAAACTAGTTGTTACCATTTCGGGGGCGGGGAAAGAGTGGAAAGGAGCGAGAAGAGATACGAAGAATACGCTTATGTTCTGGATTATCTTCTTCATGGAAGACCGGGGACTCACCCAGGGTACAGAGCGGGGGCACTGATTCAGGTTGTCGGCGAAGAATACTTCACTTTCCTTGAGGCAATCGCTAGAGAAGGTATTGCCCTCAAAACCGCTGACAGAGTCTACGTTGGAAAAGATGCTCGACGAAAAATAACCTATATCATTGGGCGAATAAACTATGACGAGTTAACATCCAACGCTAAGATGGAACTTTCTGGAACAGTAGAGAAGATAGTACTTAACCGAGAAAAGTGGTTCGTTAACTTCTTCAACACAGCACAAGCCATAACGCCTAGAATGCACGCCCTAGAATTGATTCCAGGTATTGGAAAGAAATACATGTGGCAGATTCTTGATGAAAGAGATAAGAAACCCTTCCAGAACCTAGAGGATTTACAGAATCGCTCCAACATGCCTACCCCCTCCAAACTCATTACAAGGAGAATTTTGGAGGAACTGGCTGGCGAAAGCAAATATAGACTGTTTACGAGAGCGCCCTAGTGGAAAGAATTAATCTTCTTCAAAGGGCGAAGCATCTCCTTCGCCTTTACGGCTTTTTCCCAAAAAAGCGTTTGGGACAAAACTTTACAGTGAACTCTGACATCTTACAACGTTTAGTATCTTATGCTTCTTTGACTAAGGATGATGTTGTCTTAGAGGTTGGAGCAGGATTTGGTTTTCTGACACAACTTCTTTCTAGCGAATGCAAAAAAGTCATTGCGGTCGAGGTTGACCCCCAGCTTGTGAGCTTTTTGAGGAAGCAACTTCACAGCCTGCAGAATGTAGATTTAATAGAAGGCGACATCCTCAAGGTCTCTCTTCCTCCTTTCAACAAGGTTGTTTCCGCTCCTCCCTACTCCATTTCATCTCCGCTTCTCTTTCGTCTGCTAGAAAGAAATTTTGATTCTGCAGTTTTGATTCTCCAGAAGGAATTTGCAGAGAGATTAGCGGCTTCGGTGGGAAGCAAAGATTACGGGAGGCTAACCGTTACTATCTACTACCGGGCTGACGTGGAGCTTCTGGATTATGTCCCTAGAACGATGTTTTATCCCTCGCCAGATGTGGACTCCATGATGGTGCGCCTGAAGCCTAGAGCTCCCCCTTTCCAAGTGGACGATGAAACAATCTTTTTTGAGCTTGTTAGAGCCCTCTTTACTCAGCGAAACAAGAAAGTAAGAAATGCATTGATTTTTTTCTTGCGCAAACGTGAAATAACCGGAAAAGAAGCGGTGGAATTGGCTGACTCTACAGTTTATAGCGCGAAGAGGGTGCGGGAATTGGCGCCAGAAGACTTTGGGATATTGACTAATGAGCTTCTCCAAAAGCTTTAGATCTGGTTTGCATCCAAAGGACTGTGACCTGTGGGTTATAGTGTTGTCAAAGAACAGCATGTGTAGTTCAATGTTCTTGGCAAAGCCATGCTGATAGATGCGATCGAAAAAGTATAACACAATATACTTTCAACAGTAGACTTCTCAATGAATGCTATTGTTTACTGCCCCTAAAGGAAATCCAGTAGAAATTGCCGCTTTTTATGATTTTTTGCAAATCACTATTTCCTATACAGAATAGTTTTTATAATATCTGTTTAACTATGATGGGCAGAGCAGATGAGGAATAGACAATGAAGGCTCGTAACTATCGGGAGGTAAAGGGTCAAGCCTATACACGGAAAAAGTATATCCGTGGATCTCCTGCATCAAAAATAGTGAAATTCACTATGGGCGATCCATCAGGCAGCTACAAATATCAAGCCCGCTTGATTGCTGAGAAGGAAGTTCAGATTAGACACAACGCTCTGGAAGCTGCGCGTGTAGCATCTAACAGGGTTCTCTCAGAAAAGCTGGGAACCAATTACCATTTAAAAGTTTTACCTTATCCCCATGTTGTGCTTCGTGAAAACAAAATGATTTTTGGGGCCCACGCGGATCGACTTCAAGACGGAATGAGAAATGCTTTTGGAAAAGCCATAGGACTCGCAGCCCGCGTGAAAATTGGTCAAGCACTTATAATGGCTAACGTAAACGAGGATGGACTTGAAGCTGCAACTACGGCGCTAAAACGTGGAGGCGCCAAATTACCCACGCCCTGTCATATAGTAATCAAGAAACTTGGAGACTAGCTGAGGGAGTAGATTTGCAGGGGTCTAGCCATGAGGGCGGGACTTGCAAAAACGAGATGCTCCTTACTTTGTTTGATGTTCATAAATCAATAAACAGTATGGGGTATGAACTTGGTTTCTGAAAATTTGATCGTTAATATCGAGGAAGAAATTGCTGCTGATGGACGATTTACCGGTGGAAAGGGCGCTAATTTAGCTAAACTGTTCCAGATTCTAGGAAAGGATAACGTTCCGTATGCGGTAATGGTCACCACCGAATTCGCTAAGATGCTACTTCACGATCCGGCGATTGCAAGCTTAGTAAACGAATTGGATGCTGCATTGGCTAAAGACGATGAGGACGAGTCTAGAAAGATTGCGAAGAAAATAATAAACGTCATCGAAAACATAAAGACACAACCCGGGCTCATTGCGTTGTTAGAGAAAAAAATTGAAATGATGAAGGCGCGGGTTGGACGGAACAGGGTTGCCGTCAGAAGTTCAGGAATTACTGAGGACATGGCTACTGCCGCTTTTGCTGGACAATTTGAAACGTATCTTAATGTCCCCTTAGATTCTTCTAGTGTGATTAAATCTGTTTTGAAGTGTATTGCTTCTGCTTTTGGCTGGAGAGTTATAGATTACAGACAAGATTTGCGCAAGAAAAAAATTCTTGACCTGTCAGAGGCTGAACTGCTTAATCAGGGTCTAATCTCTGTCGTAATCCAGACCATGATTGATTCAGAAAAGTCTGGAGTGGCTTTCTCGATAGACCCTAATACTGGCAACCGTAATGTAGGCGTGATTCAGGCAGTTTATGGCTTAGGCGAAATGATAGTACAAGGAAAAGAAAGCGCCTCTTGGACCGGTTTTATCAAAGAACCAAAAGTCAAACTTCTCGGAATTATCCCACCCAAAGATCCTCAACAAGAAATGATGGTTTATGACGAGAAAACTAAGTCGAATCGTGACGTTCCCGTTGGTGTGCATGATCCTCGGGTTCTTACTTTTGATGAAGCAACTCAGGTTGCCAATCACGTTACAACTATAGAAAAACATTACAAAAAACCAATGGACGTAGAATACGCCATCGAAAATGGCAAAGTTTTCATAACACAGGCGAGACCAGAAACTGTTCACGCCACCCGAACAGTATTGACTCTGTTCAAGCTTAAGGCGGAACCAAAAGCGGCTCCACTTTACATTGGTATCCCCGTTGGCACAAAGATTGCTTCAGGGGCTGTTGCTAAAGCAGCGACTCCTGAGGAAGCTATGAAGGAGATTGTAGCATTCAACAAGAAGGGCATGAAGCCGATGCTTATTACCTCAATGACGACGCCCGACTGGGAAGTTGTTATGAGCCTCGAAAAAGTTTCTGCACTAATCTGTGAAAGAGGCAACCGGACATCTCATGCTGCTATAGTTTCTAGAGAAAGAGGAATTCCATGTGCTGTTGGCGCTGTTGGCGCCCTTAATCTAGAAGATGGAGACAAGATCACCCTCGACTGTTCGGCTGGTGAAGCGAGAATATTCGCGGGCGAAATACCTTTTGAGGTACAAGAGATCGAGCTAAAGGAAATTCCAGAAACCGTAACAAAGGTCATGGTGAATATCGGCAGCCCTGATGAGGCTTTGCATGTTAGTCAACTGCCATCTCAGGGTAGTTCTCTTGTTCGAATAGAATTCATTGTATCAAGCGCAGAATTGCATCCCGTGTTTGCTTTGAGGGCTGACCAGCTTGGTTCTGAAAGATGGGCTGACGACGTTAAGAAAAAATATCCGCTAATTACGTCTTTAACTGACGAGTATATTCAAAGGTTAAAGACTGGTGTATCAATAATCGCTGGCGCATTCAAACCACGCAAGATCATTGTGAGATTCTCCGATTTCAAAACAAACGAATATGCCTCTCTTCCTGGAGCAGTATATTATGACATCAACTGCAAGTGTGGCAAAAGCATATCTCTAAAACCACAGAAGAAATGTCCTGTCTGCGATTCAACAGATATCGAGGTTAATAAGGTCGAACTTGAGTTCCAAGAAAGCAATCCTATGATTGGCTTCAGAGGAGCTTCAAGATACATTGACGAGTTCTTCTGTGAGGCATATGCGCTAGAACTTGAAGCTTTCACAGAAGTACACAAGCTAGGCTTAACAAACGCAGTTCCAATGATCCCATTCATCAGGACAACTATTGAAGCAGAAAAAGTAACTGAACTAATCAAGAATGCGTTTCAGAAAAAGGGCTTAAAGATACCGGACATCATCTTAATGGCTGAAGTTCCTAGCATCTGTATTATTCCAAAAATATTCTCTAAATACTGTGATGGCTTCAGCATAGGAAGTAACGACCTCACTCAGCTAACCCTCGGAATAGATCGTGACAGCGAAAAAATCGCCTGGGAATTCGATGAATCTAACCCCGCCGTAACAAAATCCATCGAAATATTGTGCGAAGGAGCGCATTCCATGACTCCGGAAAGAACTGTGGGAATCTGCGGTCAGGCACCAAGTGATCTGGGAAGAGATTTCCTGAAGTTCTTGACAATGCATCTGGATTCGATTGGCGTCAATCCCGACAAAGTTGTTGAAACTCTGCTGTCTGTAAAGAAGATAGAGACTGAATTAATCGAAGTTATTGCGAGAAACAACAAAGACCCCGTCAAAATAGCTAAGGAATTAGGAATAACCGAGAGCAACTCCAAGTACATGATCAAGAAATTTGCATCATCGATCTGAAGCTTAAATAAACCTGATTAACATTTTTCAATTATGGATCATGAATGCCAACGCTCCTGTTTGATGGAGCCACCCCATTCCTGATTACTGCCGTGAAATGTAGATGAGAACAGTGTCCTTCGATGTTGAAGAGAAGAGACTGAAAGAAGAAATAAAGAAACGAAAGCCTAAAATCGTGTTCTTGCAGCTTCCGGAAGGATTAAAACCAGAGGCTCCTCGCTTAGCCGCAGTTGTTGAGGAAGCCGGGGCTCTGCCGATTGTCTCATCTGATCCATGTTACGGCGCCTGCGACCTAGCTGTTTCTGAAGCCAAAATTTTGGGCGCAGACCTCATCGTTCATTACGGGCATACTCCTATGACCCTACATGCTGATGTGCCAACCGTTTATGTTGAGGTAAGGGCAAAAATCAGCATCAAAGAAGCCGTAACTACAGCCTTGCCTTATCTTGAATCCTGGAGCAAAATTGGTTTGGTCACAACAGTTCAGCATGTCCACCAGCTAGACGAAGCAAAAAACCTGCTTGAGGCTGCCGGAAAAACCGTTTTTGTGGGGGATGCTGGACGCGTTAAATATGCTGGACAGGTGCTCGGATGTGATTTCAGCAACGCCCAAACTGTTTCGGAAAAGGTTGAGGCATATCTTTTTGTTGGCGGCGGCAGATTTCACGCCATCGGTGTAGCTTTAGCCACGGAAAAGCCCACAATAATTGCTGATGCTTACGAACAAATAGCATATCCTATTCAAGATCAAGTTAGGCGGGTCATCATGCAACGTTGGGGCAACATATCTGAAGCAAAAGAAGCAAAGAGTTTTGGCGTCTTGGTCAGCTTGAAAAGTGGACAGATGAAACTAGGGGAAGCGATGAACATCAAAAAGAAACTTGAACAAAATGGACTAACTGCCACATTACTTGCTCTCAAAGAAGTTTCGCCCAGTGCCCTTATGCAGTTTCCGGGAATAGACGCGTTTGTGAATACTGCGTGTCCTCGCCTTTCCTTGGATGATGCGCCAAATTTTGGTAAACCTCTTTTGTCTCTTAACGAAACACTTGTTATGCTGGGAGAAATAAAATGGGAAGACCTGCTCAGAAGAGGCTGGTTCGGAAACGCGACCTAGAACGGGCACTG
>Ga0307379_10011589_pt1 | contig 11558 bp, 10 predicted proteins | sample UN2MG_FD_202237 | JGI IMG/M metagenome (GOLD analysis project Ga0307379, IMG submission 202237) | Soil microbial communities from Risofladan, Vaasa, Finland - UN-2 | ecosystem: Environmental > Terrestrial > Soil > Coastal area > Acid sulfate soil | place: Finland: Risofladan, Vaasa | collected... | reverse complement strand
AGAAGGCCGACGTCGCCGACAAGGTCCAGATCCTCCTCGTCCGGACGCCCTTCTACGCCCGCAGCGGCGGACAGGTGGGCGATGTCGGCACGCTCGAAACCTCCGTCGGCACGGTCGCCGTCTCCGACACGATCCTCGACCATGAGTTCGTCGTCCATCTGGCGAAGGTCGAGACGGGCGCCATCGAGCGGGGCTGGACCGTCCGCGCCGCCGTCGATGCCGACCGGCGCCTCGCCACCGCACGCAACCACACGGCCACGCACCTCTTGCAGTGGGCCCTGCGCGAGACCCTCGGCGAGCACGTCCACCAGGCCGGTTCAGAGGTGTCGCCCGAGCGGCTGCGGTTCGACTTCACACATCCGGCTGCCCTGTCCCTCGACGAGCAGCGACGGGTCGAGGACCTTGTCAACGAGCGGATCCTTGATGCGGCCGGCGTCAACATCCGCCACATGCCCCTGCAGGAGGCCCGCGAGGCCGGCGCCATGGCCCTGTTCGGCGAGAAGTACGCCGAGGAGGTCCGCGTCGTTTCGGTCGGCGACTTCTCACGGGAACTGTGCGGCGGCACGCACCTCGCCAGCGCCGGACGCATCGGCCTCTTCAAAATCACGAGCGAGGAGTCCGTTGCCGCAGGTGTCCGCCGCATCACCGCCGTCACCGGCAACGGTGCCCTCGACTACCTCCATCAGCAGGAGGACCGCGTCGCCGCGCTCTGCCGGGGCCTCAAGGCTGTGCCCGACACGCTCATCGACCGCGTCGAAGGGCTCCAGCGCCAGATCAAGGACCTCAAGAACGAATTGGCTCAGGCCCGCAGCCTGACCAAGCGCGGCGGCCTGGACGATGTCCTGGAGAAGGTCCATGACGTGGACGGCGTGCCCGTCGTCGTCAGCCAGGTCGAAGGCGCCGACGCCGGCGCCCTGCGCGAAGCCTGCGACGCCGCACGCGCTAAACTCACGAGCGTCCTGATCGTTCTCGCCAGTTGCGACGGCGGAAAGGTCAACCTCGTAGGCGCCGCGACGAGGGACCTCGTCGAGAGGGGCATCCATGCGGGGGACCTCATCCGGGCCCTCGCCAAGGCCGTGGGCGGCGGGGGAGGCGGCAGACCCGACTTCGGCCAGGCCGGCGGGAAGAACGCCGATGCCCTGCCCGACGCCCTGGCCCACGTGCCCGACCTGGTACGCGACCAACTCCGCGCCGCCGACTAGTGGACTGTCACGTTCCAGAATGCGGGGTGCCACCCTGGCACGGCTACGCCCCGTGCCGTGGCCGGCTGGTTGCTCGTCAGCCAGTGTTTCCCGCGATGTCGAAGGGCACTGGCGGACAAGCCGCCAGTGGCACCCGGCGCACCGCGCGGCGGCAAGGCTGAGTTGGGCAACAGCCCCTCTTTGCCCACCGCGCTCGCGGCCGCGCTCGACTTTTCGGTTGATTGTCAGCGGGCGGCCCTGTAGCATTCTGCCTTTTCGTGTCGCTTACGGCGGCCATGGACGCCTTCGGCCGCAGGAAGGTCCCAAAGGAGGATGACATGCCGGTTGTTCCGAAGAGGCGAACGTCCAAGACCAGAAAACGCAAACGTCGGTCTCACCATGCCCTGACACCTACCCAGACCGTCGTCTGCAAGCGGTGTGGTCGCGCCACGCTGCCGCACGCCGCGTGCAGCAACTGCGGCCACTATCGCGGACGCCAGGTCGTTACCGTCGAGGAGGAGTAGCCGGTGCGCTTGGCGATTGACGCCATGGGCGGCGACAACGCGCCGGGTGAGGTCGTCCGCGGCGTGCTGGCGGCACGCGATGCCTTGCCCCACGAAGAGTTCCTCCTCGTGGGGGACCGGGGGGCCCTCGAAACCGAACTTGACGCCGCCCGGGCCTCCCGCCAGCGCCTCACCGTCGTCCACGCCTCCGAACGGGTGACCATGGCCGAACCGCCCGTCGAGGCCGTCCGAAGAAAGCCCGACTCCTCCATGCGACGCGCCGTCGAACTCATGGCCAAGGGCCAGGCCGACGCCGTCGTCAGCGCCGGCAACACCGGCGCCTTCGTCGCGGCGGCCCACATGATTGCCAAGCGACTGCCGGGCGTCCGGCGGCCGGGCATCAGCGTCGTGTTCCCCACGTTCCACGGGCCGGTCGTCGTCATCGACGTCGGCGCCAACGTGGACAGCCGGCCCGTCCACCTGCTCCAGTACGGTGTCATGGCCAGCGTGTACGCCCGCGAGGTCTTCGACATCGCCCGGCCGCGAGTCGGAATCCTCAGCATCGGCGAAGAGAGCGACAAGGGCAACGAACTCGCCCGAGAAGCCCGGGAACTCATGGAGCGATCCCGACTGCGATTCGGCGGGAATGCCGAGGGACGCGACGTCTTCAACGGGCGTTTCGACGTCGTCGTCTGCGACGGCTTCGTCGGCAACATCGTCCTCAAGTGCGTCGAAGCCCTGGCCGAGAGCGTCTTCCAGACCATCCTTCAGGAGGTGGGCGCTTTGGAGTCCGACGCCAGGACCGCGCTGCTGCCGCTCATGACCGAACTGCAGCGCCGACACGACGCCGAGGAATACGGCGGGGCGCCGCTCCTGGGCGTGGACGGCGTCGTCATCATCTGCCACGGAAACGCCAAGGCACGGGGCATCGCCAACGCCCTCCGCGTCGCCGCCACCTACGCCCGACAGCAGGTCAACCGCATCATCGTCCAGGAGGTGGCCCAGGTGGGAGGAGAGACCGCGTGAGACGCCGCACGTCCTCCAACTCCCGGCCGGCCAGCGCACGCATCGTCGGCACCGGCATGTACGTGCCCGAACGCGTCATGACCAACGAGGACTTTACCCGCATCGTCGAGACCAACGACGAGTGGATCACCCAGCGGACGGGCATGAAGCAGCGACGCCTGGCCGAGCACGACCAGGCCACCAGCGACCTGGCCATCGAGGCCTGCCGCAGGGCACTTGACGACGCCGGCGTCGAGCCCGCCGACGTGGACCTCGTCATCTGCGCCACCATCACCTCCGACAACACGCTGCCCGCCACCGCGTGCTGGCTCCAGGACCGGCTCGGATGCACCGGTGCCGGCGCCTTCGACCTGACGGCCGCCTGCAGCGGCCATATCTACGCCCTGGCCCAGGCGCGGGCGGCCATCCTGACGGGCCAGGCGCGGACCGTCCTCGTCACCAGCGCCGAGGTCCTCTCCCGCATTACCGACTATGCCGACCGGTCCACCTGCGTCCTGTTCGGCGACGGGGCGGGGGCGGCCGTGGTCCAGGCCTCCGACGAGCCCCATACCGGCATCCTCTACACGACGCTTTACGCCGACGGGTCCGGCGGAAACATGATGCTGCTGCCGGCCGGCGGGTCGCGCACGCCGCCGTCGCACGAAACCATCGACCGGCGGCTCCACTACATGCAGATCCGCGGCCGCGAGGTCTTCAGGTTCGCCGTCCTCAAGATGCAGGAACTCATCGAGGAGTGCATGACCGCCTGCGACCTCGTGGTGGACGACGTCAGGCTCGTCATACCCCATCAGGTCAACAAACGCATCATCGACGCCGCCGCCGGCCGCATGGGATTCCCCCCCGAGAAGGTCTTCCTGAACATCCACAAGTACGGCAACACCGGTGGGGCCAGCGTGGCCATCGCCCACGACGAAGCACGACGCCAGGGCGACCTCGGCCCCGGCGAGGTGGCCATCCTCATCGCCTTCGGCGGCGGCCTGACCTGGGCCGGCGCCGCCATCCGGCACTAAGCGGGGTGAGGTGAGTGTTCTACGGTTGCTGCGGGCGAGAGCACGCCTCGGCTCGTGACGGCGTATCCCTGTGCTTCGGGGACATAGCCATGAAGGAACTGGAAACCGTTGTCCTGGCACAGGACCTCCCCCAGCACGGTCTGCAGGCGGGGGACATTGGCACGATTGTCCTCGTTCACGACGCCGGCGCTGGGTTTGAGGTCGAGTTCATAACCCTCGGCGGCCAGACGGTTGCCGTCGTGACGCTGGAGCCTTCTCAGGTTCGCCCCGTCGGGCGCCACGAGATCGCCCACGTTCGCCCCGTTGCCGGTTGAGGGACGCCTTCGCGAGCCGGGTGCCATCCTTTCGCTCGCGACAGCATGCCTTATCGCGCCGGGTGCCACTGGCGGCTTGCCCGCCAGTGCCCCGCATACGCGGGTGTGGCGGGTGCCCTGCCTTCGCCCCCGCAGGCCATCGCGCGCCGCCAGTCTCCGCCGGCAAACATGGCACTTGCGGTTGCACACATTTCGGGGTAGTCTAAACACGTCCCGCTTCGACAGTGGGTACGCTTGAGTACGGACGTGGGGCCGTTCACATGACCAGATGGCATGGCAGCAAAGTGGATGTCGTGTCCTCCGAACCGCCCTCGAACCGCCGCTGAAGGTTGCGTGACGCTCATGAACTCAAAGAAGAAGGCTATTCTTGATCGCATCAAACATCTTGAGGACGCGATTGCCAAAGGACGTGAGTACTTGGAAAGCGGCAAGCACGCACATTGGCATGGGTTTCGACCTTGGCAAGTCCACAAGGTAAAGGACGGCAAGACGTTGCCGCCTCACAAAGACTGGGTGAAAAACGTGTTTCTTCCGAGGCAAGAACGGGCACTTAAAAAGGCTGAGAAGGCACTGGAAAAGACTGACTTAGAGTCCCTGGCACAGTGAACGGATTGGTGCTAACAGGCGGCCGCGTGCCCAGCCGGGTGCCCTGCCTTCGCCCCCGCAGCCCATCGCGCGCGGCCAGTCCCCGGCGGCAAATATGGCACTTGCGGTTGCAGACACTTCGTGGTAGTCTACACACGTCCCGCTTCGACAGTGGCCACGCTTCAGCACGGACACGGCGCCGTTCACGTGGGCAAACGCCGTGGGAGCAAACGGAATTAAGTCTTGGGTCCACCGAACCGTGTCATGCTATCTTCCTCAAACTCTTTCAGAATCTCCCGTTGCTTCTCAAGCCTCTCGCCACTGCCAGGCCCGATCGTCTGCTCAAACTCGTTCCTGAAGAGGCCCGGCTTGACTTCGCCCGACACTATTCTCAGGGCCAGCCTCCGCTCCGGGCCTGTCAGGAGAAGGACGATAATCAACCGCGCCAGAACTCTCATCCCAACGACGCCGACAGGGATTGCCACGAGCGCCAAGTACCACTTCGCGAGAAACAGTAAGACTATGCTAGCCAAGGCGGCTATCAGGCCCCCGGCGAACAGGATGCTTAGGGGTACCCTAGCAAGCGTAATGAACGGTCTCTCAATAGGTGGAAACTGCTCAAGAACCCAAACGAACAGACGAAATGCCAAGGCGCCTAGAGCCACTATGTACAGGATGATCCCGATAGCCAGTAACATGCCGCTCTCCTTCAAAGGAAAACGTTGTCGTTGACGACAGGCCCGAGATTCGTATATCATAGTCTTTGATGGGGCTCAAGAGAAGAACCACCATCGGAGAGCCACACTGTGGCCAGGCCAATCACGTCAGCGGCCCAGTTCGCCGAGGAACTGGCGAGCTACGTTTACCTCAATGCACTCGGCAAGCGTGAGGTCAGGTCCCTTGCGAAGTCCATCCAGTACCCTATCGGGCTTCTCAATCCCACGAACAAGTCACGGCTCAGAGGGCAGCTGGCCTTCCTTGATGCTTTCATTGGGACGCTGGCCCTCGGCGAGTGTCTAGGTGAATGCGCTCAGCTTAGCAGCACTCAGATACAAGACATCGCGGCAGACTACAGGAAGCGCCTGCTAACCCGTTGCATCCCCGAGGAGATGTTGCCCGAGTACGAAACTAGAAGGAGAGTATGGTGCGAGTTCTTTGCTGAGCCAATCGAGCTGGACGCTACGATGCGACTTGCATCCTCCTTCTACGAACTGCTCACTCGGAGGAAGTGCCCCGAGGTCCACGGATGCGTCCTAGCATTACGCTTCAACCAATATATTGACCTCTTCCGCATCTCTGTACAACGCTTGGCTCAGGACCTTCGATTGCCTGGCGACCCGTAGCGTGCTTGCTCCCTACGGGTGACTAAGAGAACAGGCACGGTGACCAGAAGATCCGGCCGCGAACATGGCACTTGCGGTTGCAGACATTTCGGGGTAGTCTACACACGTCCCGCTTCGACAGTGGCCACGCTTCGGCACCCTGGCACGGGTCCGCCACGGCGGCCCTCGCCCACAAGTACGGCCCGCGGTCAAGCCACGGCAGGCTCGCCCTGCCAGGGTGCCGCGGTCAAGCCATGGCAGGCTTGCCCTGCCATGGTGGCCGGCGGACACGGCGCCCTTCACGTGACCAAGCGCCATGGGAGCAAACCGAGTTAAGTGGCGCGTCCCCCGAACCCAAATGTATGACGAGGAGGAGGATCGATGAGCACCAACACCGGTGTGGCCTGTAAGTGCAACACTTGCGCAGGACCGCAGTGGTACGACGAGGGTGTGTGCCAAGGTTGCCGCACCAGCCAGGAGATCGAGTTCACCTGGGTTGCTGGGTCTGAAAAGGGCGGGTCTCCGCGAGCGGCGCCTGCCAAGAAGCTGTGCCTAGAGCCCGACACTTGCAAGCAGCTTGTGGAGGTGTGGACCGACGCGGTCTTGGTGCGCGCACTCACGCCACACGTGACGTCCGGAGGTCGAGTGCCCCCAGGTCAAACTACTGTAAGCTACTCGTCGCCTGCGGATGGCTGGTACGTAAAACGGGGCGTGGCTGTCGCTGTGAAACTCAACGTGCCTAGTGGCCAGGGGTTCGCAGACAAGCTCAATCGAGCGGGCGGTTGGACGAATCAGTCTCTCTTGGTGCGGGTTATGGCGACCTTCGAGGCTGTCGCGGGCGACAGGGACATTCGCGATTTCCGACTGCCCAACAAGCCCGGCATGCGCGAGTTCCATCATGCCCGCCGTTTGCGCAACAAGATCGCACATGGTAAACCTCTCACTGATCAGAGGCTCGTGCATGAGGCGCAGGAGCTGCTCGGGGCCAAGACTGTTGAGAATGGCACGTGCACTCTCGACATCGCTCTTGTGCTCGAGCCTCTTTGGGCACGGCTACTTCTCTACGCCCGGTCACTGGAGAAGGGGTTAGTTGTACCGGCGAGGCCGGCCGTTGTTGTCACCGAGCCGGACGATACTGGGTTCGATGTTCAGACATTTGGCGGAATGAAGACCGTTCCTAGTACTGGCGTGCCCGCAGACATCGGGGATGTGATCTCGCTTCCGGCCTGATTTGGGAGCTTTGGGTTGCGATAATGTAGGCGACGCGCCGCAGGGCGCGGTTCACCACGCGCCATAGGAGCGACGGCCGTTCGGGGCCAAGCCCCGAACGGCCTCTTTTTGTGGGACATCCATGGTGAGCGAGGCGGCACCGGCAGACTCGGTGGCCTGGCCGCCGGCCACGGCACGAGCCGTACCCGTGCCAGGGAGGCATGCCTTGCCCCTGCGCCTGCTGTTTACCGCCCCTCAGCCGTTCCTGGCGCCCCTGCGGCTTCGCGTGAGCCACGGTTGCCGTTTGCCGCCCGCCCGAATCCGTGCCGTTCCTGGCGCCCTTGCGGCTTCGCGTGAGGCGCCGTTGCCGTTCGCCGTTCGTTCCGCATTCCGGCATGGGCCTCCGCTGCCACCCAGCCCGGCCCTTCTCCAGGCTGGTCTGACCGTCATCCCGATGGCCGGCAAGACGGTCGTTGCGCAAAGGGCAGCCGCCTCGCCGGTCGGCGTCATGCCTGCCCCGTCGGCACGGCACCGTTTTTCGTCTGGACGCGCGTGAAAACGCCGCTACACTGTTGCCTCTTTCGAATGAGGAGGGATATGGGTAAGACCGCTTTTCTGTTTCCCGGCCAGGGCGCCCAGTACGTGGGCATGGGGAAGGACCTCGCCGAGGCGTTTCCCGAGGCGAAGGCCCTCTATGCCAGGGCCGACGAGATCCTGGGCTTCGCCCTGTCGGAGGTCTGTTTCCATGGCCCGGAGGACCGTCTGACGGCCACCGACATCAGCCAGCCCGCCATCCTGGTGACGAGCCTGGCCGCCCTGGCGGCCCTGCGGACCACCGACGCGGGAAGGGCCCTGACGCCGGAGGCGGCGGCGGGGCTCAGCCTCGGCGAGTACACCGCCCTGGTGGCCGCCGGCGCCATTGCGTTCGACGACGCCGTGCGCCTCACACACCTGCGCGGCCGTTTCATGCAGGAGGCCTGCGACGGTCAGGGCGGCGGCATGGTCTCGCTTATCGGCGTGGACACCGACGGTGCGGAAAAGATTTGCGAGGCCGCACGCCAGGCCGGTACAATCTGGCCCGCGAACTACAACAGCCCGGGCCAGATCGTCGTCAGTGGCGTGAAGGCGGCCTGCGACCGGGCGTGCGAGGTGGCCGAAGGCCTCGGCGCTCAGCGCGCCATGCCGCTTACCGTGGCCGGAGCGTTTCATTCGCCGCTGATGGCCTCGGCCCGGGATAAACTGGCGTCGGAACTTCGCGGCCTCCAGGTCAACGAACTCCAATTCCCCGTGGTTGCAAACGTGACCGGGGATTACTATAGTGGCGCGGCCGCGGCGGCCGACCTGCTCGCACGCCAGGTGGACGGGGCGGTGCGGTGGCAGCAGGGCGTTGAGCGCCTGATTGCCGACGGCTTCGACCGGTTTGTTGAAATCGGCCCCGGCCGCGTGCTGACGGGTCTCTTGAAGCGGGTTGACCGCAAGATCGGGCGGGCCGCCGTCACGATCGGCACGGCCGAGGACATCGCGAAACTGGCTGGCGCCTGAGATGGTTCGCCGCGCCCGTTGAGCCGTCGCCGTAACGGCGACGGCCGGTCGCCTGCGGCGACCGCCTGAACGGTCTTTCGGGGAAGACGCATGAATTTCGAGGGCAAGACGGCCGTCGTAACGGGCGCAGCGCGGGGCATCGGCCTGGAAATCGCCCGGCAACTGGCCGAAGGCGGCGCACGCGTCGTCCTCGTCGATGTGCTCGGGGACCAACTCAAGGAAGCAGCCGCTGGCCTGACCGGGGCCGAAGAGGTCCTGACGTTTGTCGTGGACGTGACCGACGAGGCCGCCGTCGAGACGCTCATCGGCGAGGTCGTGGAGAAGACCGGCAAGATCGACATCCTCGTCAACAACGCCGGCATCACGCGAGACGACCTGCTCTTGAGGATGGACGCCGACGAGTGGGACCTCGTGATGGCCGTCAACCTCAAGGGCACGTTTCTGATGACCAAACACGCCAGCCGGTACATGGTCCGCCAGAAGTACGGCCGCATCGTCAACATGGCGAGCGTCTCGGGACTGGTGGGCAACCCGGGGCAGGCCAACTATTCGGCCTCGAAGGCGGGTGTCGTCGGCTTTACGCGGACCGTGGCCCGGGAACTGGCTCGCAAGAACATCTGCTGCAACGCCGTCGCGCCGGGCTTTATCGACACCGAGATGACGCGGGTGTTGCCCGAAAAGGCGAAGGAAAACGCGCTGGCTGCCATTCCGCTGGGGCGGATGGGCACGGTTGACGAGGTGGCCAGGGCCGTCTGTTTCCTCGCCAGCGACGACGCGGCCTACATCACCGGCCACGTCTTGCCGGTGGACGGCGGAATGGCGCCGTAGAGGGTATCAGGACCACCCCGTCCCGGGGCAGGGCGGGGCGCACGGCATTGGGAAATTCGACGCAGGATGGAGGAATAACTTTGGCAACCATCGAGGAACGCGTTGCGGAAATCGTGGCGGAGCAGATGGGCGTTGAGAAGGCCCAGATTACCCGCGAAACGTCGTTCGTCAACGACCTGGGGGCCGACTCCCTCGACACCGTCGAACTTGTCATGGAGTTCGAAGACGAGTTCGACATCGGCATTCCCGACGAGGATGCTGAGAAGATTCAGACCGTCGGCCAGGCGATCGATTACGTGGAGGCACACCTGTAACCGATGAGCCGCCGCGTCGTCGTCACCGGTCTGGGCCTCGTGACCTCCCTCGGCCACGAGGTGCCGCAGTTCTGGCAGCGGTTGCTCGCCGGCCAGTCCGGCGTCAGCCGCGTCGAGTCGTTCGACGTCTCCGACTACAGTTGCCAGATCGCCGGCGAAATCAAGGACTTCGACCCCACCGCCTATATCGAGCCTCGCGAAGCCCGCCATATGGACCCGTTCAGCCAGATGGCCGTGGTTGCCGCCATCAAGGCCGTCGAGGATACCGGCCTCGACCTGGCGAATCTGCCGGACCCCTTCCGCGCCGGCTGTATCGTCGGCAGCGGCATCGGCGGCCTGACCGAATTCGAGCAGCAGCACACGCGCCTCCTCGAAAAGGGGGCCATGCGCGTCTCGCCCTTTATGATCCCCAGACTCATGATCAACGCCGCTGCCGGCCAGGTTTCGATCCTCTTTCGAATCAAGGGACCCAACGCCGGCGTCGCCAATGCGTGCGCCAGCGCCAATAACGCCATCGGCCAGGCCTTCTGGACGATCATCAGCAACGAGGCCGACATCATGGTCTGCGGCGGGTCGGAGGCCGCCCTGACGCCCATGGGACTGGCCGGTTTCTGCACGAACCGCGCCCTCTCCACCCGAAACGATGAGCCCGAACGGGCCTCGCGCCCCTTCGACCGCGACCGCGACGGCTTCGTCCTGGGCGAAGGAGCGGGTATCATCGTCCTCGAAGAGTACGAGTACGCAAGGGGTCGCGGGGCCGATATCTATGCCGAGGTGCTCGGATTCGGCATGAGCGGCGACGGTTGCCACATCGTCCAGCCCGACCCCACCGGCCGCGGGGCGGCGGCCGCCATGCGGGCCATGCTCCAGGACGCGAAAGTCGCCCCCGAAAAGGTCGATTACATCAACGCCCACGGCACCGGAACGCCGCTGGGCGACGTGGCCGAAACGAAGGCCATCAAGCAGGTCTTCGGCGACCATGCCGCCCGGGTGGCCGTTTCGAGCACAAAATCGAGCGTCGGGCACCTGCTGGGGGCAAGCGGCGGCGTGGAGTTTATCGCCATGATCCTCGCCATCCGCGACCAGGTGGCGCCGCCGACGATTAACCTCGAAAATCCCGACCCCGAATGCGACCTCAATCACGTGGCCCTCGAGCCGCGCGAGATGCCGATTTCGTGTGCCGCCAGCAACTCCTTCGGATTCGGCGGCCACAACGCCAGCCTGCTGGTCCGGAAGGTGTAGTTGCCGGCCCGACGCCTGCGGCCCATGACTCGCGGGGCGAGCCCCGCGGCTAACTTGGGCGCTCATGCTCGTTGCTCGCGGCTAACGCCGGCGCCGATATATACTTGACGAAAACGGCCTTTCTTCGGACCCCCCCAAATCGCGCTTTTCGGAGGTCCGAACCCCGTTTCTGGGCCAGAAACGCCGATTTGGGGGCCGAATGTTAAGATAGGCAAGGCAAAAAGCGCTCCGTTTTGATCGGTTTCTGATCGCTTTTTGCTCAAACTTGGTCCGTTCTTCGTCCTTTTTACCCCTTTTTTAACCTACGTGGAGCGGGGTCAATAGGTGCTAAAGTATACAAAAGGCGGGGGCGGACGAGGCTGGAGGCCGGAGACTGGAGGCTGGAGGCACCCGAGATTGTTAGAACTCTAACAAAACCCGAAGGCGAAAAACGGCCTTGGCGCTATCACAAACACCGATTTCGGCCAAAGGGCCGCGCAGGA
>Ga0307379_10011585_pt1 | contig 11562 bp, 20 predicted proteins | sample UN2MG_FD_202237 | JGI IMG/M metagenome (GOLD analysis project Ga0307379, IMG submission 202237) | Soil microbial communities from Risofladan, Vaasa, Finland - UN-2 | ecosystem: Environmental > Terrestrial > Soil > Coastal area > Acid sulfate soil | place: Finland: Risofladan, Vaasa | collected... | reverse complement strand
GGGCAACCGGTCAAGGCCGACGTTTTCCGGGCCGGACAGCGTGTGGACATCATCGGTACGACCAAGGGGCGCGGCTTTGCGGGCGTCATCAAGCGACACGGGTTCCATCGCCAGCCCAAGACGCACGGTCAAACGGATCGCGTGCGTGCACCCGGCGCCATTGGGGCCTGCACCTATCCTGGCCGCGTGTGGAAGGGCAAGAAGATGGGCGGCCATATGGGCAACTCGCGAAGCACATCGCAGCACATTGAGGTCGTCTTGGCCGATGCCGAACGCAACCTCTTGCTGGTGATGGGCAGCGTTCCTGGACCAAACGGTGGGATCGTGCTGGTGCAAGAGGCACGCAAGCAGTAGTCTGGTGCCCTAGGCGCCCCAGATGGCGCATGATGGCCCCGACTTGTAGGAGAAAGACTATGTTGGTTCCAATACGGGATATGGCAGGCCAGACCACCGGTGAAGTCGAATTGCGGGACGACATTTTCATGGCGCCCATCAGCAAGCCGCTGATGCACCAGGCGTTCGAACGGCAGTTGGCAAACGCTCGTCGCGGGTCGCACCACACGCTGACGCGTGGCGAGGTGCGCGGGTCGACGCGCAAGATCTACCGCCAGAAGGGCACGGGTCGAGCACGGCATGGTTCCATGAAGGTGAACCTGTGGCCCGGTGGTGGTGTAGTGCACGGTCCCAAGCCGCGCAGCTATGTGGAAAAGATGCCGCGCAAGATGCGGCGCGCGGCATACCGTTCGGCATTGACGGTGAAGGCACAGGAGGACCAGGTGGTAGTGCTTGATTCGCTCGCTCTGAGCACCCCCAAGACCCGCGAGATCAAGATGATGATCGATCGCCTTGGTCTGCAGGGCAGCGTGCTGATCATGCTGCCGGAGAGGAACGAGAACGTCGAACTCTCGGCGCGCAACCTGCCCAATGTGAAGACGCTACGGGCGAGCTACTTGAACATTCGCGACCTGTTGGGCTATGACTACTTGGTCCTCCCGCAGGAATCGTTGGCAGTGATCGAGCGGATCTTGGGCTAAGGGCTGGAGGATCGAGATGAACATATACCAGATCTTGAAGAGACCGGTCGATACGGAAAAGACGCGCTACCAGGCCGGACTGTACGAACCGCAGTATGCGTTCGAGGTGGACTGGCGTGCGAATAAGCAGCAGATCAAAGTTGCCGTCGAACGGATCTTTGACGTGGATGTGGTCAACGTGCGGACGATGAACGTCAAGCCCAAGCTGGGGCGCTACGGGCGGCGGGTTGTGGTCCGCAAGCCAGCGTGGAAGAAGGCGATCGTGACGATTGCCGAGGGACAGCGCCTGGACATCTTTGAGGGCGTGTAGCCTTTGACAGTGGGTGGCCAATCCGCAAGGCGATGGCTCTTCCATTGGTTCTGAGAGGGAGTTGACCGAGAATGGGAATCAAAGCATACAAGCCGACCTCGCCAGGGCGACGGGGAATGACCAGCTCGGACTTTGAGGAGATCACTCGCTCGAAGCCCAAGCGCTCACTTCTCCAGCCGCTCCGCAAGCGTGCAGGCCGGAACTTCCGGGGCAAGATCACAGTGCGCCGACGTGGCGGCGGGCACAAGCGGCAGTACCGCATGCTCGATTTCAAGCGCGACAAGCTGGGCGTGCCAGCGCGCGTCGAGTCGATCGAGTACGATCCCAACCGCTCAGCGCGGATCGCGCTGCTTCTGTATGCCGACGGCGAACGGCGCTACATCCTGGCGCCGCTGGGATTGACGGTGGGCGACGAGGTCTTGAGTGGCGTGGAGGCCGGGCCGCACGTGGGTAATGCGATGCCCATCCGCCTCATTCCACAGGGCACGACGGTGCACAATGTCGAACTGCACCCGGGCCGCGGCGGGCAGATTGCGCGTTCGGCCGGCACCGGGGCGCAGATCCTGATCAAAGAGGGCGACTATGCGCAGTTGCGGATGCCGTCAGGTGAGATCAGGCTGATCGCGCAGGACTGCATGGCGACGATTGGTCAGGTGGGCAATGCTGAGCACGGGCTGGTGAAGCTGGGCAAGGCGGGACGCGGACGGTGGCTAGGTCGGCGGCCGAAAGTGCGCGGTTCGGCAATGTCGCCGCGCGATCACCCACACGGTGGTGGGGAGGGCCGCACCCCGATCGGCATGCCAAGCCCAAAGAGCCCGTGGGGCAAGAAGACGTTGGGCAAGCGTACGCGCTACAACAAAAGGACAGACAAGTACATCGTGCGCCGTCGAGGCAGCGGCAAACGACAGGGAGGTTAGCGTGTCCAGATCGCTGAAAAAGGGACCCTTTATCAGTCCCAAGTTGCTCCGGAAGATAGAGTCGATGAACCAGCGCGGCGAAAAGCGCGTGATCAAGACCTGGTCGCGGGCCTCGGTGATCTTCCCACAGATGGTGGGTCACACGATCGCGGTGCACGATGGTCGGCGGCACGTGCCGGTGTACATCACGGAGAACATGGTTGGGCACCGCCTTGGTGAGTTCGCGCCGACCCGCACGTTCCGAGGGCACATAGCCCGGGAGCGGATCAGGCGCTAGTTGGTGCACTCCCTGTGGCATCATACAAAGTGCCTGATGTGAACTACAAGGAAGGACCAACGATGTCGGTGGAATACCTGCGAACAGAAGTCAAGGCCGTAGCCCGCTACGTTCGCGTGTCGCCGCAGAAAGCGCGCCTGGTCGTCGATCAGATGAGGGGCAAGGACGCCGTGTCCGCTCTGCAGATGCTCCAGTTCATGCCCCAGGCTGCGGCAAAGCACGTGTACAAGGTGCTGCGGTCGGCGGTTGCCAATGCGGAGGAGAACTTTGGCCTGGCGCGTGAGGACCTGTATGTCTCACGGATCTATGTTGATCCCGCTCCGCTGCGGAAATGGCGACGCTTTGGTGCACGCGGGCGTTTCAAGCCTCTGCTGCGTCGCTCGTCGCACATCACTGTCGTTCTGGAAGAGTACGAGTACGAGTAGCTAGCGCCGGGAAGCGCGGTTCTGGCTCAGACCGAGGAGGAAGCCATTGGGACGTAAGGTTCATCCACTAGGATTTAGGCTGGGTGTGATCAAGACCTGGAAGTCACGCTGGTACGCCGAGGGCGAGGAGTATGTAGAACGCCTCGGCGAGGACAAGCGGATCCGCGATATGATCCGCGGGAGCATGGGGCACGCGGGCATTGCCGAGATCGAGATCGAGCGCTTGCCGAACCAGGTGATTGTCATCATTCATACTGCCAAGCCTGGCATCATCATCGGTCGGCGTGGGGTAACGGTCAAGCAATTGCGCCAAGACCTGGAGGACGACACCGGGAAGCGGATCAAGGTCGAGGTGCAAGAGGTCGACCGACCAGATCTGAGCGCCTACCTGGTGGCGGAGAACATTGCCAGCCAGCTTGTGCGGCGCATCTCGCATGGGCGGGCCATGAGACGAGCCGTGCAGCAGGCGATGCGCGCCGGTGCAGAGGGCGTTATGATCGCCTGTGGTGGGCGCCTGTCTGGGTCGGAGATGGCTCGCCGCGAGACCGTGAACGAGGGCCGGATCCCGCGCCACACGCTGCGCGCAGATATCGACTTTGCTCGTGTGGAAGCATTGACCACCTATGGCCGCATTGGGGTCAAGGTCTGGATCTACAAGGGTGAGGTGATAGGCCAGGAAGAACAGGCCGAAGCGCAACTGTAGCGCTGAGCACAGCCGTATGTGCATCCCTGGTGGGTGCCGACGTGCGAGTGAATGAGGAGTCATGTGCCATGTTGATGCCTAAACGCGTCAAGTACAGGAAGCAGTTTCGAGGACGTCTGAAGGGACGCGCCCATCGTGGCACCCAAGTTAGCATTGGTGAGTACGGATTGCAGGCCCTGGAGCCGTGCTGGCTGACCAGCCGCCAGATTGAGGCAGCGCGCCGCGTGATCGTGCGCGAAGTCCGCCAACACGGCAAGTACTGGATTCGTGTCTTTCCGGACAAGCCGGTGACCAAGAAGCCCGCTGAGACCCGTATGGGCAAGGGCAAGGGCCCGGTAGACCACTGGGTGGCTGTGGTCAAGCCTGGGCGAGTACTGTTTGAGGTAACGGGGTTGGACGAAGAGGCCTCGCGGGGGGTCCTGAGTCAGGCGGCGCACAAGTTGCCGATCAAGTGCCAGGTCGTGACTCGCCAAGAGCTGGCGGGAGGTGCCTGAAGATGAGAGCGTCAGAGACCCGATCACTTTCGTCAGAAGAGATCCGACGTGAGCTTGAGACGGCGCGCGAGAACCTGTTCAACCTGCGGTTCCAGTGGACGACCGGTCAGACTCGTGACCACAACTTGCTCCAAGCGGCCCGCCGTGACATCGCTCGGTTGTTGACGGTATTGCGCCAGCGGGAGCTTGCGGAGGAGGAGTAAGGGATGCAGGGGCAGAAGCGAACGCTAGAAGGTCGCGTCGTGAGCGACAAGATGGACAAGACGGTGGTCGTAGAGGTTGGCCGTCTGTACCGGCATCGCCGGTACAAGAAGGTTGTTCGTGCGGTGAAAAAGTACAAGGCCCACGATGAAGAGAATGCATGCCGGGTAGGGGACTTGGTTCGCATCATCCAATCGCGCCCTTTGAGCCGCGAGAAGCGGTGGGTCGTTCAGGAAATCCTCGAGCGAGCTGGCTAAGGAGCGGAAGATGATTCAGCAAGAGACCCGCCTTAATGTGGCGGACAATACTGGGGCGCGCGAGATCCTCTGCATTCGCGTAACGGGTGGCTCAGGGCGGCGCTACGGTTCGGTTGGCGACGTGATTGTCGCCACGGTCAAGCAGGCTACGCCGACGGCGTCGGCTAAGAAGGGCGAGATCGTGCGTGCGGTCATCGTCCGGACCAAGAAGCCAATTGGGCGAACCGATGGTACGACGATTCGCTTTGACGACAATGCGGCAGTGATCCTGGACCCGTTGAGCCGCAACCCGCAGGGGACCCGTATCTTTGGGCCGGTTGCACGCGAGTTGCGCGAGAAGGGGTTCATGCGCATCGTCTCTTTGGCACCAGAGGTGCTGTAGAACGCGCAGTGCGGTGGAGCAATGGCGCCGGGTATGCCAGCCAGCGCGCAGTAACTGCGCTGCAGGAGGTTTGGTGTGAAGGTCAAGGTAGGGGACACAGTAGAGGTTATCCGGGGCGACGATCGAGGGATGCGCGGAACGGTCCGCGTCGCTCACCCGCGGGAGCACGAGATCGTCATCGAGGGCGTCAACATCGTGATCAAGCACCAGCGTGCCATCCCGGCGGGGCGTCAGCAGACGCCGGGCGGGCGCATCGAGCTGGAGGCGCCGGTCGATGTTTCGAATGTGATGTTGGTATGCCCGAGCTGCCAAGAGCCGACCCGCGTGGGGTACGAGGTGACAGATGAGGGCAAGGTGCGCGTCTGCAAAAAGTGCCAAGCGCAGATCGACTGATCGTTGTGAGGAGTAGCGTCATGCCCAGGTTGAAGGAGCACTACCGGGAGCAAGTGGTTCCGGCGATGATCGAGGAGTTTGGTTACGATAACGTGATGCAGGTTCCCCGCCTGGTTAAGATCGTGGCGAACGTCGGTCTGGGCGAGGCCATGCAGAACGCAAAGGCCCTGGACGCGGCTACCGAGGACATGCGCGCCATCACCGGACAACAGCCCGCGATCACCCGTGCGCGCAGGTCGATCGCTGGGTTCAAGCTCCGCGAAGGGCGGGAGATCGGGGCGAAAGTTACGCTGCGCGGCAATCGCATGTGGGACTTTTTCGACCGGCTATGCAACGTGGCCTTGCCACGTCAGCGCGACTTTCGCGGCGTATCACCCAACTCTTTCGATGGACGAGGCAACTATACGCTTGGTTTCCGCGAACAGCTGGTGTTTCCAGAGGTCAACTATGATACGATCGACAGGGTGCGCGGGCTAGAGGTCTCGATTGTGACCACGGCCGAAACGGATGAAGAAGGCCGTCGATTGTTGGCCCTGCTGGGGATGCCCTTTGCGCGAAGTGAGCAATAGGCTGTAGCCGCACGGCACGGGGCTCCGTGCCCGTGGGAGGAGGACAACTTGTCAAAGACTTGTATGCCATACCGCGAGAAGCGCCGCAAGTACAAAGTGCGCGTGCGGAACCGCTGTCAGTTGTGTGGTCGACCGAGAGGCTATATGCGGCGTTTCGGGTTATGCCGAATCTGCTTCCGTGAACTGGCGCTCGAAGGGCAGATCCCTGGCGTGGTCAAGGCGAGCTGGTAGCTCGCGCGCTGTGGGGCTGATTCTAGACACCCTGTGGAGAGGTTTTGAGAGATGATGACGGATCCTGTTGCGGATATGCTAACCCGCATCCGAAACGCCCTAATGGCAGGGCACACGTCGCTGGTCATGCCGAGCTCCAAGCTCAAGCTTGCGGTCCTACGTATTATGAAGGAGCAAGGCTTTGTCCAGAACTATGACGTGATCCCAGACCACCCGCAGCCGCGGGTACGCATCTGGTTGAGGTATGTTGGGGAGCGCAAGGAACGCCGATCGGTGATCAGCGGCCTGAAGCGCGTCAGCAAACCCGGTTGCCGGATCTACGTCGGTCACGACGAGATCCCGTGGGTGATGAGCGGTTTGGGTATCGCCATTCTGTCCACGCCGAAGGGCGTCCTGACGGACCGCCAGGCTCGCAAGGTGGCCGTGGGCGGTGAAGTGATGTGCTACGTTTGGTAGCCCTGTATTCCCCGACTGTCAGTTGCCGGCCGAGCGTTGGCGCGTTAGGGCAGTAGGGGGATCTGTGGAGGTGTTGCAGTGTCAAGAATAGGGAGAATGCCTGTTCCTATCCCAGAAGGGGTCGATGTAGAGATCAGGGGGAACACAGTCAAAGTCAAGGGCCCGAAGGGCGAGTTGGAGAAGACATTCCATCCTGAGCTCGCCATCGAGCTGTCAGACGGTGAGATCGTCGTCTCTCGTCCCACGGATCAGCGGCAGCACAAGGCGTTGCACGGGTTGACGCGTGCATTGATCAACAATATGGTGACTGGCGTACACGAGGGTTTCAGCAAGACGCTGGACATCCATGGTGTGGGCTACCGTGCCCTGATGCGTGACGACAACCTGGTGCTGCAGCTCGGACACTCTCACGCTATCGAGGTTGTGCCTCCACCGGGGATCAGCTTTGGCGTGGTCCCGGGTGACAGGACAGACCGATCGCTGGTCGGGAGCGTCGTCGTTGAGGGGATCGACAAGCAGGTCGTCGGCCAAGTCGCTGCCGACATTCGTGCGTGGCGGCCGCCTGAGCCGTACAAAGGCAAAGGCGTGCGCTATCGCGGTGAGTACGTCCGTCGCAAGGCCGGGAAGGCCGGCAAGGTCGGCTAGACTCTGTGGTCGGACTGCACACAACCTGCTTTGTACAGGAGGCACTAGATGAAGGGAACACGGAGAGCTGCACAGAGGCGGCGGCACGAGCGGGTGCGGCGGAAGATCTCGGGTACAGGGAGTGTACCGCGCCTGAGCGTATTCCGTAGCTTGAAGCATGTCTATGCGCAGATCATCGACGACACGGCAGGGATGACCCTCGTCTCGGCGTCCACGCTCGACGCGGATGTGCGTGACCAAGTTGCGGGTCTGAACAAGACGGAACAGGCCAAGGTCGTCGGCAAGCGACTGGCGGAGAAGGCTCTGTCCAGTGGCGTCACGCAAGTTGTGTTTGATCGTGGCGGTTACTTGTACCATGGGCGTGTGAAGGCGCTGGCTGATGCCTCTCGCGAGGCTGGGCTCGAGTTCTAGCGTGCTGCGATTGTGGAGGGATGATGAGTAGACAGAGGAGAAACCGCTTTGAGGAACGGGATGAACTCGACGAGCGCATTGTGGACATTGCTCGCGTCGCCAAGGTGATCCAAGGCGGCCGTCGCTTTGGGTTCCGCGTGATCGTCGTTGTTGGGGACAACAAAGGGCAGGTTGGCGTGGGTGTCGGCAAGGCCCGCAGCGTGCCTGACGCGATTCGCAAGGGGGCAGCCCGTGCACGTCGCGACATGAAGTCTGTCGTTTTACTCGGCTCAACGATCCCGCATGAGGTCGTGGCCGAGCATGGGGGCGCCCGTGTGTTGCTCAAGCCAGCATCGCGTGGCACCGGGGTGATTGCGGGTGGTGGTGTGCGCGCCGTGGTGGAGGCAGCCGGAGTAGGGGACATTCTCTCCAAGTCGCTGGGCAGCGCCAACATCCTGAACGTCGTGACGGCTACCATCGAGGGGCTGCAAAGCCTGCGCGGTCCAGAGCAAGTTGCCGCGATACGTGGCGTCCCTCTCTCAGATGTCCGTCCTCCGTGGAGTCAGACCCGTGAGTGAGAAGAAGCTGCGTGTCCGGTACATCAAGAGCGTAATCGGCTACTCGCAGAGCCAGAAGGGCACAATCCGCGCCCTTGGGTTCCGGCGATTGGGCGAAGTGGTCGAGGTTGACGACAATGAGGTGATGCGCGGGATGTTGCGCAAAGTCGAGCACCTCGTGGAAGTAAAAGAGATCGACTAGTCACTGTCCGACAGAGCGTCTGTTGGACCGGAGGATGATAAGCATGAAGTTGCACGATTTGCAGCCTGCTCCTGGTGCCAAGAAGCGTCGCATGCGCAAGGCACGAGGCATTGCTGCAGGCAAGGGCAAGACAGCAGGTCGTGGGACCAAGGGACAGAACTCGCGCGCGGGCGGTGGGGTGCGGCCCTACTTTGAGGGTGGTCAGCTGCCGCTGGTCCGGCGTCTGCCCCAGAAACATGGGTTCCGGAACAGGAGTCGTATCGAGTACGTCGGTGTCAATCTGTACCGTATTGCCGACTTTGAGGGGGAAGTCACGCCCGAAACGCTCGCCGATGCCGGTGTGATCCGCAAGCCTTCGGTGCCGGTGGTGATCTTGGGCGAGGGTGAGCTGGAGCGTGCCCTGACCGTGCGGGCGCACCGGTTCTCGTCCTCTGCCAAGGCCAAGATCGAGGCTGCCGGTGGCGTGACCGAAGTGCTGCCCCTGGGCGAGTAGCACGGTGGAGTCCCGGCACAGACTGGCAAAGCCAAGGAGAGAGCGATGCTACAGGGGCTGGTGAACGCCTTCAAACTGCCCGACTTGAGGCGGAAGCTGCTGATCACATTCCTGATCTTGGTGATCTACCGCTTGGCTGCACACGTGCCGCTGCCGAACATCAACCGGGCAGTGCTGCAGCAGATCGCGCAAGAGAACCAGCTGCTCAATCTACTCGACATGTTCTCTGGTGGCGCAATGACCAACTTTTCGGTCATGATGCTGGGCGTGTCGCCTTATATCACTGCGTCGATCATCTTTCAGCTGCTGACTCCGTTGGTGCCAGCGCTAGAGGAGCTGCAGAAGCAGGGCGAAGCGGGCCAGACCAAGCTCAACCAGTACCAGTACTACCTAACCATTCCGTTGACGCTGCTGCAAGGCTATGGGCAGGTGCGCACCCTTCAGGCGGCGTATGGGGTGATCGCACCGCAGGACTTTGGGTTCACGCCAGCGGCGCTCTTGCCGACCATATCGACGCTGTTCACGCTGCTCGGCGGAACGATGTTTGCCATCTGGTTGGGTGAGCTGATCACGAACGACGGGATTGGCAACGGCCTATCGATCATCATCTTTGGCGGCATCGTAGCCAACATCCCGTCGCGCCTCGCCAGCCTGTGGGGCCAGTGGGTAGAGCTCGTGGTATTCATCCTGGTCACTGTGCTGACCGTGGTTGTCATCGTGTTGGTGCAGGAGGGGCAGCGTCGCATCCCTGTGCAGTACGGGAAGCGGGTGCTGGGAATGCGTGGGAGCCGTCTACGCGTAGCGGGCGGGCAGAGCACGTTCATCCCGTTGCGCGTGAACTCGGCCGGCATGATCCCGCTTATCTTTGCGCAGTCATTCCTGATCTTTCCGGGCGTCATCGCCTCATACTTTGTGAATGCTGACGCAGAGATCGTGAGCCGGATTGCGAACGTCGTCTATGGGTTGTTTGACGGCAATAGCCCGTTCTACTACATCATGTACTTTGTGACGGTGATCGGGTTCACCTATTTCTATACGGACGTGATCTTCCAGCAGCAGAACATGGCCGACATGCTGAAGCGACAAGGAGGGTTCATCCCCGGCATCAGGCCGGGCAGGCGCACTGAAGAGTACCTGATGGGCGTGCTGCGACGTATCACGTTGGTCGGCGCCATCTTTCTGGGCCTGATCGCGATCCTGCCTTGGCTGGTCAACCTCCTGTTGACCGGTCTCGGGGTCGAGACGGCGACTCGGTCGGCACAACTGATCATCTCCAGCTCTGGCCTGCTCATTGCTGTAGGTGTCGTGCTCGACACGATGAAGCAGCTTGAGGCCCAACTGCGGATGCGACACTATGAGGGATTCATCAAGTAGGCAAGGCGGGCAAGGCATGGAGCAGGAGACGCGTCGGCACCCGGTGTACGTGGTGCTCCTTGGGGCGCCCGGTGCTGGTAAAGGCACACAGGCCGCCCTGCTCTGTGAGGCTCTAGATATTGCCCATGTGTCGAGCGGCGAGCTGTTCCGCGAGCATCTGGGCAACGAGACCGAGCTTGGGCTGTTGGCCAAGTCGTACATGGACAAGGGCGAACTGGTTCCCGATGATGTCACAATCGCGATGGTGATGGATCGCCTGTCGCGGCCCGATTGCAGCGATGGGGCCATCTTGGACGGGTTTCCCCGTACCGTGCCGCAGGCGGAAGCGCTGGACCGGGCGTTGGCCAAGGAGGGCCACCGGATCTCTGTGGCACCCTATGTCCGGGTGTTGGAGGAGACCTTGCTGGCACGGCTGGGCGGCCGATGGACCTGCAGGCAGTGTGGCACCGTGTATCACCAGCTTTTCAACCCGCCCAAAGTCGAGGGCGTCTGCGATGTGTGCGGTGGCGCGTTGTACCAGCGGCCGGATGACACGCCCGAGACGCACAAGAGGCGGATCGATGTATATGTGGAGCAGACGCAGCCGGTGATTGATTACTACCGCAAGGCTGGGGTGCTGGTCGAGGTCGATGGCGAACGCGACGTGGGCACCGTGTACAGTGCGCTGCTGGCGGCGATCCAAGAGGCGACGTGATGGCGATCGTGCTCAAAAAGGCGCGCGAGATCGAGCTCATGCGTCGCGCAAGCCGCATTGTGGCCCTGGTCTGGGAGGCGATGGCCGACATGGTCGTGCCTGGAATCACAACCGCGCAGTTGGATGAGGCGGCGGAACGGATCATCCACGGGCACGATGCGGTGCCGTCCTTCAAGGGATATCCGCATCGCGGTGCGAATGACTTCCCGGCGTCGATCTGCACCTCGGTGAACCAAGAGATCGTGCACGGCATACCGAGCTCAAAGCGTTTGCTGCGCGAGGGCGACATCATCAGTATCGACGTCGGCGCGATCTACAAAGGGTACCAGGGGGATGGTGCCATTACCCTGCCTGTGGGGAGGGTGAGCGAGCAAGCACAACAGCTGATCGACGTTACAAAGGGCGCACTCGCAGCCGGTATCTCCCGGGCAAAACGTGGCGGGCGCACCAGCGACATCTCGAAGGCGATCGAGCAGTACGTGCATGCGCACGATTTCGAGGTCGTCCGCGAGTATACGGGTCACGGCATCGGTCGTGAGATGCATGAGGACCCGCAAG
>Ga0307379_10011583_pt1 | contig 11562 bp, 9 predicted proteins | sample UN2MG_FD_202237 | JGI IMG/M metagenome (GOLD analysis project Ga0307379, IMG submission 202237) | Soil microbial communities from Risofladan, Vaasa, Finland - UN-2 | ecosystem: Environmental > Terrestrial > Soil > Coastal area > Acid sulfate soil | place: Finland: Risofladan, Vaasa | collected... | reverse complement strand
TCATCAGCCGTAAAAACGCATTGCGTGCTGCATTGAACGCCGTTGCATAAGACACTGCAAAGACCGCCATTTTGGTTTGCCGACGCCTGGCTCTTGTAAGAATTATAGTCGGTCGAATCAAAATCAATCATCGGCATGGAAAGTAAAGGCATCGGACAGCCTTCTTCCGAACAATCTCCTTGGCAAATATTTTTCGAGCAGATGGCCGTGGCGTTCAATTCACTGCCCCAATCAAGGTTGACGTTGTTTCCCGCAAAAACCTTTCCTTCTTCTTTTTCGGTTTCCTGATTGTCAAAAATGTTGACTTGGCTGCTATATTTGATGTTTATATTATTATTGCCGAAAAAGTTTCCGTCGTAAAGATTGATAATACTGGCAGTGACATCTATATTTTCGCTCGTGCCGCCGGTGAATAGAGGACTGTCTTCGGTCAAACTGCCGAGAGATTTGAAAATCTTTATTTTAACCACCCGTTGGGCGGTCTTCCCTTCGGCGACTTCTATTGTTGAAGTGGCGATTATCTGGCCGCGGGCGCACTCGGAATTTTGAATTTGAATCTGATAAGAACCTCCGGGGAAAAGAATATCGCTTTTTGAAAAATCTGAAGACCAATCTCCGCAAAAAGGTTCAGTCTCAAAATTCTCCAGCCATTCCGGATCGTTTTTCAGTCTCCAGATGGCCTCATTCACCCCGGCTTCGGCCAAATAGTAAGTTTGGGCGGCTATGGCTTGGCTGCGGGAAATTTTTGACTCGGTTATGACGGAAGTCAAAAAATAACTTCCCAAAGTCAACAAAATGGCCAGAATCAAAGAGCTGATAATTAAAATTGTTCCTTTTTCCGATAAAATCATTTTCATTGCCTTAAAAATTACGGCTGAAAATTTTCGTTCCCAAAACTAATGTTTTGTCTTTTTTAGTCAAAGTCAGGGAAATATTAACCACGTCGGACCCCCAAAATTCCAATTTCTCCACCCATTCCCCGATGACCGCCTCCGCTTCCAAGGTTTTCGTTTCCAGAGTCTGGTCCGGAGGAGGAAGAGCGTCCCAAGGTTGAAGTTCCTGCAGAGGGTCGCCTGAAAAATAAAACCCCAGCACTTCTCTTTTAATTTCGCTGTCGCTTTTAAAATAATGAACGTAATGATAAGAATCCGTAATATGGCCGTCTTCAAAAATAACAGAGGATACGGCGCTCTCTCTGGTGTCCGGGAAATCGCCGACTATTTCTTTTACTTGGCGGATTTCCCTGGATATTTTTTCTATTATGACCCTGCCGTTTTGAGTGATCTCCGCGGAATCCTGGCTTTCTCTGCTGGCTTTTTGGCTCAGACTGAAACCGGAATAAACCGCCGCCATTATCATTAAAAAAATGGCGATGGTGATTAAAAGTTCGATTAAAGTGAATCCTTTTTTCATTTTCTGGCGAACAAAGTTATCAATTTTATTTCTTTTTCGCTGATTCCCAAAGGAGAGCGCCAAAAAACAGTTACTTGTACTTTTTTTATTCCCAGATCGCTGCCCGGCACTGTTTGCGGGTTCTCAGGATCAAAATAGCTTATTTCCGTTTCCCTTCTGTAGGAACTGAAATCGGAATCAAAACCGTAATCTTCTTCGACGCTCCCGGTAACGATTTCACTGTAAGATTTGGAAATTATTTCTTCCATTTTTCCTTGGGACAGCTGAATCGCCACGGTAGCCATCTGGCTGGCTTTCTGAATCTGGGTTCCCAAAGGAAACATGTATAAAACGGCGGAGATGCCGACCGTTAAGATAAAAATGGAAATTATCAGTTCGATTATGGTAAAGCCTTTCAACCGCATAAAATTTAATCCGTTACTTTAATAAAGCCCGACGGCTTAACCGAAACGGTTTTGGTGCTGTTTTTGCTGTTCTCCAGGATAATTGTTCCGGCTTCTTTCACCGCGCCGTAAGGATTGTATCTGACTTCGTCGTCGGTAAAACCGCTGACTGAAACCGACTCTATCTCCGCCGGGAATATTTTTTCCCTGATAATTTCCCCCTCGCATTCTTTAAGCTGATATTTTTTATCCTCCGGAAAAAATTGAAGACAATATTCTTTTTGTTCGGTTATGGTAAGCTGCTGGATATAATGAAAATCGTCAACCAGTTCTTGAGTGCTACCGCTTAATTGAAGGACTGGCTGAAACATTCTAAAAGCGGGGATGACAAGCAAGCTTAAAAAAGCAATAATGCCGACAACTACCAAAAGTTCAGCCAAGGTGAACCCTTTGCTTAAAAATTGAAAATCGCCGGCCGAAACAAGACGACCGAGGCGCATTTTTATATCAGTGATTGAAAATTCCATTATAGTGTTTCCAACATCGAATACATCGGCTGGACCATGGAAATAGCGAAAAAACCTATGGCTGCTCCGACAATAATCATTAAAACCGGCTCAATAACCGAAGTCAGATTCTTGGTGGCATAACCGATTTCTTCTTCAAAAAAATCGGCCAATCTGAATAAGATACCCGACGTTTCGCCGGTTTCTTCTCCCACTTTTATCATCTGCATAACAATTAAGGGATAAATATCCTTATAAGGTTCCAGGGCTTCGGACAATTTTCCCCCTTTTTTGACTTTTTCGGAGGCCTCCAAGATCGCGTTTTTATAATAAGTATTTCCCAAAATGCCGGCCACAATATTTAAAGACCTGACAATGGGAACGCCAGCGGTGATTAAAGAACTCAACGTTCTGACGGTATAAGCGGAGTTTGTTTTTTTAATTAAAGGAGAAATAATGGGGATCTTTAAGATTATGCCGTCGATTATTCTTTTGCCTTTTCCGGTTTTTAAAACCAACCATGAGAAAAAGAGAAAAGCCAATATGATTAAAATGGCTAAAAACCATTTCTCAGACAGAAAAGTTCCTAAGCCGATTACTAATTGAGTGGTAAAAGGGAGTTCAATCCCCAATTCCTCGAAAGTTTGGGCTATCTTCGGCACAACCATAATCAACATCAAAATTCCTATGCCGACCATGGCTGAAACAATGACCGCGGGATAAACCAAAGCTCCTTTGATTTTCGACCTCAATTCCGATTCTCTTTCCATCTGCTGGGATAAAATTTTCAAAACCTCTTCAAGATTGCCGGCTTCCTCTCCCACTTTAATCATGCTTTGGAAAACTTCCGAAAAAACATCGGGATGCTTTCCCAGGGAATCGGAAAAATTATTCCCTTTGACGATTTCTTCGCTTATATTTAAAAGAACATTCTTGAATTTTTTGCTTTTGGTCTGGAGAGACAAGGTTTGGAAAGCCCTTGGCAAAGGAAGGCCGGCCGCTATCATCACTTGAAGATTCCTGGTAAACATCAATTTTTCCGTCAGAGAAACTCTTCCGAAAAAAGGCAAAGAAATCTTGAATTGTTTCTTTTTTTCCGGTTTTTCGTGTTCCGCTTCGATTAAAATAAAACCTTCCTCTTTTAAGGATTTTGCCAGTTCTTTTTTATCCTTAGCTTCGGCCGTTCCGGATTTTTCCTCTCCTTGCAAAGATTTTGCGAAATAATGATAAATCGGCATAAAAAAACTACTCAGCCATAACTCTCAAGACTTCTTCGATTGAAGTGACACCCTGAGCGGCTTTGACAAAGCCGTCTTCAATTATAGTCCGCATCCCTTCTTTCTGGGCCTGTTTTTGAATTTTATCGGCATCCGTTTCTTTAACTATCATTTCTTTTATGCTTTCTGTAACGAGCAAAACCTCGTAAATTCCGATTCTGCCCTTATAACCCTCGGGGCAGTCTTTGGAAATTTTCGGCCGGTAAAAAGCGACGTCTTTCAAATCCTGTTTTGCTTCTATTATTTTTTCTTCTTTCAAAACATTTAAAATAATTTCCAAGTCGCAGTATTTTCGCAAATTTTTTATTTCAGCTTCCTTAAGATTATATTTTTCTTTTTCCGAACATAATCTTCTGACCAATCTTTGGGCCAAAACGACATCCAAAGTGGAAGAAATTAAAAACGGCTCGACTTTCATATCAATAAGGCGGGGAATGGCTCCGGACGAAGAAGTGGTGTGAAGAGTCGATAAAACCAAGTGACCGGTTAAAGCGGCGTTAATGCCTAAACCGGCGGTTTCACTGTCCCTGATTTCGCCGACCATGATTATGTCCGGATCCTGCCTGACTAAAGAACGGATGCCGGAAGCAAAAGTTAAGCCGATTTTGGGGTTGACCTGGGTCTGGTTGATTCTCGGCATGCGGTATTCAATCGGGTCTTCAACGGTCGAAATATTAATTCCCGGATTGTTCAAGATTTCCATCATTGAATACAAAGTGGTTGTTTTTCCGCAACCGGTGGGGCCGGTTACCAAAATCATGCCGATCGGCTTCCTTAAATTATCCTGGATGATTTCCAAAGCCTTGCCTCTTAATCCTATCTGTTCCAAAGTCAAAGCTTTGGCGGTTTCCGACAAAAGCCTCATGACGATTTTCTCTCCGTCAAAAACTGGCAGAATCGAAACACGAATTGAATATTTATAATCTTCCGTCTCAACCCGAAAACGGCCGTCCTGAGGCAGCCTGTGTTCGTCAAGCTTCAAGTTGGATAAAACCTTGATTCTGGCGACAATCCCCGAAGAAACCGCTTTGGGAAGAACCATGGCATCTCGCAGAATGCCGTCAATCCGGTATCTGACAATCACTTCTTTTTTCGTCGGCTCGATATGGATATCGGACGCCCTTTCCAAAATGGCGTGCTTTAAAAGAGTATCTACTATTTTCACCACCGGCAGTTCTTCCGCCATCTTCTTTAATTCTTCGCCTTTGCCGGCTTCTCCCGCCGATTCTTTTATCGTTTTAATTCCTTCGGCTTCTTTTTCTATTATTTCGCCGAATTCGGCTTCCAAAGTTTTTTGGTACTGTAAAAGAACGTTTTTAACGCTCTCCGGAGTGGTCAAACGGGCCAGAATCCTGAAATCGGAGGTTTTTTTGATGAATTCAATCGTTCTTAAATCCTCCGGATCCAGCATGGCTACTTCCAAATCTTTTCCTTTTTTTCTGAAGGCGACAATGTTATGGGAACGGGCGATGGGTTCGGGAATGATTCTGAGCACCTCCGGTTCGATTTTTTCTTTTTCCAGATCGACAAAAGGAATACCTAAAATATAGGCTTCTGTTTTAATCAATTCTTCTTGGGAAATCAAACTCTGGGAAACCAAAACATCTCCCACTTTTTGTTTGGTTTTATCGGCAATCTCTTCGGCTTTTTTGAACTGTTCTTCGGTAACCAGCTTGGCGTCCAAAAGAAAAGCTTTTAATTGCTGCGGTTCAACTTTCATAATTTAGCTGCAAAATTAAAAACTTGGCTGACAAAAATTATCCTTCCAACACTTTTTTTATTTTTTCGAGAATCTCCTCTAAACTATAATCAGACTTAACCAGGTAAGTAGCGGCTCCCAACTCCAGAGCTTTACCCACATCTTCCAATCTTTCAAGATTAGTTAAAACGATTACCGGAATGTCCTTGGTTTCCCCTTCTTCTTTCAGTTTTTTTAAAACATCGAAACCGTGGATTTTCGGCAAAATCAAATCGAGTAGAATCAAATCCGGTTTTTTTTCTTTGGCCAGTTTCAATCCTAATTCTCCATCCAAAGCCGAAATCATCGAGTAACCTTCTTGAGTTAAGATTTCTCCGAAAGTTTTTTGCAAAGCCGATTCGTCTTCTATAAATAAAATTGATTTCTGCATGGTCTAAATAAATTATTTTATTGGCAACGTAAACCAAAAAGTCGACCCGATACCTTCTTGGCTTTTAAAATTTATTTTCCCGCCTGATTTTTCAATGATTGATTTGGCAATATACAGGCCCAAACCAGAACCTTCGGTCTGATGTTTTTTCGCATTGGCAGAACGGAAAAATTTCTGAAAAATGTATTTCTGATCTTCTTTCGGGATACCCGCCCCGTTATCTTTGATTTCAAAATAAAGGCAGCGATTTTTTCTTTTCAGCCTTATTTCCACTTTGCCTCTCTCTTTGGTATAGCGCACGGCATTGTCCAACAGATTTCCGATTGCCAGTTTAACCTGGGAAGAGTAGATATCAGCTTCGGGCAGATTATCTTCCGCTTTAAAATCCATTTCAATATTGGAGGCCTTAACGAATATTTCGATTTCTTTCATCGTTTTTCGAATCAAGTCAACCAAAGAAACTTTCTCTTTATTCAAAAGAAATTTTCCTTCCTCTATTCTAGAAACAATCAGCAAATCGGAAATAAGTTCTTTCATTTTTTCGCTGTTTTCCTTCAAAATCCTGAAATATTCCGCCTGTTTTTCGGAAACCGGAGCGATTCTCCCCGACATTAAAAGTTCGGTGACCCATTTCAGATTGGAAAGGGGAGAGCGAAGCTGGTGAGAAACGATGCTGACGAATTCCGATTTCATTCTGTTGGCTTCGGTCAATCTTTCAAAACTGCGGGTGATAATCGCCGAAATTATAAGCAGGATAATGGCAACTAAAAGAACAATGAAAGCCACTATCAAAGGATCTTCGACGTAATGCGTGCCAACGGCGTAAGTTATGATAGTGGAAAAGATAATAATAACCCCCATCACCAGAAAAAGAAATTGGGGGCATTGCCAGAGAGGAAAACCGTATCTTCGGCATTGTTTGACGATGTTAAACTGTTCGAAATTTGTCTTATCGCTCATAGTTCTTTATTGTTAGTTAATTTTACCATATAATTGAAAAAAAATAAAAATGTGATAGATTTAAGAAAACGGGGTATAGTGTAACGGCAGCACGAGTCCTTTGGGAGGATTTAGTCTCGGTTCAAATCCGAGTACCCCGATTGCGGGTGTAGCACAATGGTAGTGCATCAGGTTTCCAACCTGACCACGTGGGTTCGATTCCCATCACCCGCTCAAGCGAAGCTAAGTTGAACAAAGAAGAAAATAAAACTATTTTCGATCAGACAAACAAAAAAAACGGCGCTGAGCGCCGTTTTGTAATTTTTAATTATTTGGCGTGTTCAATCACCCGCAATTCCCTTATAACGCTGACTTTGATTTCACCCGGATACCTTAATTCTTCCTGAATCTGATTGGCGATCTCCCGGGCCAAATCCCGAGCCGCCAAATCGTCAACCTCTTCCGGTTTGACGAAAACCCTGATTTCCCTGCCGGCCTGCAAGGCCCAGGCTTTTTCCACGCCCGGGAATCTCAAAGCGAGCTTTTCCAGTTCACCCAATCTCTTCAGATAATTCTCCAAGGTGTCTTTCCTGGCCCCGGGCCTGGCGCCAGATATCTGGTCGGCCGATTGGATTATAATCGATTCAAGTGTTGAATAAGGGTACTCTTCATGATGGGATTTCATGGCGTCAATCACTTCTTTCTCAACGCCGAACTTCTCCAAAATCTTGATGCCGATGTCAACATGGGATCCTTCTACTTGATGGTCAACCGCTTTTCCGATGTCGTGCAACAAGCCAGCTTTCTTGCAGATCGAAACGTCCGCGCCTATTTCCGCTGCCAAACCTCCGGCCAGATGGCTTACTTCGATAGAATGAAGCAGGGTATTCTGTCCGAAACTCGTTCTAAATTTCAATCTGCCCAGCAGTTGAATTATCTTCTGATCAAGGCCGATCACTGCGGTGTCGTAAACCGCTGTTTCCCCGGCTTCTTTGATCTGTTTGGCGATATTGGCTTCAGCCAGTTGAACCTGTTCTTCTATCCTGGCCGGCTGTATCCTGCCGTCTTGGATTAATTTCTCAAGAGCGATTTTAGCGATCTGCCGACGGACAGGGTCGAAACCGGAAATAACCACTGCTTCCGGCGCCTCATCAACCACGATTTCAACTCCGGTCAATCTTTCCAAAGTCCTAATGTTCCTGCCTTCTTTCCCGATGATCCTTCCTTTGATTTCCTCCGAAGGCAAGGTCAGAGAAGTGGTGGTAATCTCGTGGGCCTGATTCAAAGCGCATTTTTGAATGGCTATGGTCAACAATTCTTTGGCTTTTTCTTCGTATTTTTCCCAACCCTCTTTTTCCAATTTTCTGAGCTTTTCCAGTATCTCCTGTTGGTATTCTTTCTTCAAATTCGAGAGCAGCTCTTTTTTGGCGTCTTCTTTCGAAAGTTTGGCGGCTTTTTCCAGATTAATTATGGCTTCCTGTCTTAACTTTTCCAAATTTTCCTTAATTCCCCTCAGCTGTGCCACTTTGGCCTCGAATTCTTTCTGGTTCTTTTCAAAATTGAGAAGTTTCTGATCCAAGATATTTTCCCTTTTCAGCAAAAAACGCTCGGTTTTTAAAATCTCAAAACGCCGGCTGTCTGTCTCGCTTTTGCCCGAATCCAAAATCCGCTGGGCCTTCTCTTTGGCTTCAGAAAGGATTGTTTCGCTTTCTTGTTTCGCTTTGAGAGTTTTCTTTTGAAGATGAGCTTCCAGGGTTCCGGCCTGCTTTCTGGCGATTGATTGACGGGCATAATAGCCCATAACAGAACCGGCTGCTAAGGCAATTACGCCTATAATAAGTAGGATTAATTGAGTCATAATATTTTTCGAGGATTTTGCGATTCAACATACCAAAATCCGAAGGTTAAATTAAAATTAAATCTGCTTTTAATATAGCAGATTTAATTTTAAATTCAACTACCAGAAGGTCAAGAAGAAGGTAAACCTTCTTCGCCTAGTTGGCCGGAGGCACTTCCCGCCATTCCGGCAAAGGCAGTTTAATAGAAAACGGCGTGTCACCGTTACTCTCGCAAGTTCCGACATCATCGGTTATCTCAAGCGTAACCGTATAATTGCCTTGAACTTCATAGTTATGGGTAACGTCTCCCCGGCACTCGGGATTGATATTGCTGTCACAGAAAATCTCGTCGCCGAAATCCCAAAGATAGCGGTTATTAACATTATCCTGGCAGTCATAAGCATTGTTGCCGGAATCATAGCAAACGGACAAATCCATAAAAGCCACTTCTTCTCCGGCTACGGGATTCTGCGGCCCGTGAATAAAGTCAGGCTGGGGATAAGTATGGAGCGGAGTGCTGAAAGAAAGGGGATTCGACCATTCCGACCAAGTATTATTGCTGTCCTTGACTCTGACCGTCCAGTAATAATTGGTATTGTGGCTGGCCCAGCTTATCCAAGCGGCTGTTGGCGGAGAAAAAGAAGTGGACTGGCTTGGAGCCGAGCACACCTGTCCCCCGCATTTAAATTCATCAGTCTGCAAAATGGGATTGCCTTCGCCGTCAACCGGAAAATTCGAATTGTTTCTGATTCTGATTTGATATTGGGTTTGAGGATCGGTGCCTGGAGGAACGTCATCCGGATCATTATAAATCCAATGAAAAGTCGGTATGGCGATATTGTAAACGCATTCTCCGGACCAGCTGACTCCGGAGGGCTGATATTGGGAAGGAATACCAGGCTTGTCGGGCGGGTAATTGGGAGGAATGAAAGAAAAACTCGTTTCCACTCCATAATTGGCGCCGCTGAAACTTACCCAGCCGATATTGTCCGACCAGGTATAGCCGGAAAAATCACCTATTCCGATGTTTACGGAAACTCCGTAATTGGCACCTCTGAAACTGAGCCAGCCGTCTCCGCTTCCGTAAACCAAAATCCTCGCCCAGCCGGAAATTTCGCCGTTGTCAACATTCAATTTCGTTTGGCAAGTTCCGCTCGGACAGCCGCTGAGATCTCCCGGATTAAAACTAATCCAGCCGATATTGTCCGACCAGCTATAGCCGGAAAAAACTCCGTCTTCGTTGATATTTACGCCGTAATCCGCTGTTCCGCAGGTTCCCTGATTGGTGCAATTAAAACTTACCCAGCCGATATTGTCCGACCAGCTATAGCCGGAAACATTGTCGTCTGTTCCGGCCCGAACTTGGCTTAAGATGGCCAGAGAAAAAAGAGAAAGCGATAAAATTATGAAGAATGTCTTTTTCATCTTTAGAGCGTCTTTTTTAATTCTACCACTGCCGTCTTGCTAAGGCAATAAAGGAGTTTTTAAGAATTATAAAAGCCGATGTTCGTTTGAACACCGGCCTTTTGGGAAATCACTTCAGCAGAAGCATCTTGTGTGTTTCAACAAAACCTTTTGCTGACAAGCGATAGAAATAAACGCCGTTCGGAAAACCCGCTCCGTCCCAGGCTACCCGATGCTGGCCGGCTCCTCTTTGCTCATCGACCAAAACAGCTATCTGCTGGCCGAGAGAATTGAAGACCGCCAAGGTAATATGGGAATCTTCGGGCAGACCGAAAGTAATCTCCGTTATTGGGTTGAAAGGATTGGGATAGTTCTGGAAGAGGACAAAGGTTCGAGGAATCTTTGAACCCGAGCCAACACTGACAATAACGTTAGAAACGACTATTGTCAGCGGACTACTCCAATCGCACGTTAGCGTTCCTTCCTGACAGAAATTTCTGGCTTGTACCTGAACGCTGTACGTGCCAGGACTTTGCCAGGAATGGGACACTTCAAAAACGCTTCCCGAGGGTTGATAACCCGACCATTCGGAAAGGAATTCGGAATATTGGCCGTTATCCCAGCCAAATCTGACGGAAACCTGATCTGCTTCAGGGTCAACAACTTTGGCCGAGAAAACCAGAGCTTCATTGACCAGGCATTGAGAAGGCCCCTGAAACTGGCTGATTTCCGGAGGCAGGTTGGGAGGTGTGACAACCTCGGTTATGGTAACCGCGATTGGACTACTCCACTCACTCTCCGCTCCTGAAGAATCTTTAGCTTGGGCGCTGACATGATATACAACCGGTATGTGCCAACAATGAACTATTTCAAAGACGCTTCCCGAGGGTTGATACCCTAACCAAGAGCTAATCTGGCTCATCGGTTTGGAATCAAAGGGACTAATGTAGTCCGTTTTGAATCTGACAAAAACCGTCCTGCCCTCAGGATCAACAGCCGTAGCGCTGAAAGTCAGTTCATCATTAACGTATCCTTCAGAAGGTCCCTGAAACTGGCTGATTGCCGGAGGCAAGTTGGGAGGCGTGACAACCTCGGTTATAGTGACCGTAGTTAGACCAATCCAATCACTTTCTGCTCCCGAATAATCCTTGGCTTTGATCTGAACGCTGTAAGTGCCCGGACTTGACCAGGAATAGGATAATTCAAAAGTACTTCCTGAGGGCTGATATCCAGACCATTCGGAATACTGACTGTTACCCCACTCAAATCTGACGGAAACCTGGTCTGCTTCAGGGTCAACGACTCTGACTGAGAAAGTCAGCACTTCGTTAGTTAAACCTTGAGTCGGCCCCTGGAACTGGCTGATTTCCGGCGACAGATTGGGAGGTGTGACAACCTCGGTTATGGTAACCTCGAGATAATACCAAGTACCTATTTTCCCGAAATAATCCCTGGCTTGACCTTGAACGCTGTACGTGCCAGGACTTTGCCAGGAATGTGATATTTCAAGCACGCTTCCCGAGGGTTGATATTCAGACCAAGGAGAAGAACCATTTCCCCACTCAAATCTGACGGAAACCTGGTCTGCTTCAGGGTCAACGACTCTGACTGAGAAAGTCAGCACTTCGTTAGTTAAACCTTGAGTCGGCCCCTGGAACTGGCTGATTTCCGGC
>Ga0307379_10011581_pt1 | contig 11564 bp, 8 predicted proteins | sample UN2MG_FD_202237 | JGI IMG/M metagenome (GOLD analysis project Ga0307379, IMG submission 202237) | Soil microbial communities from Risofladan, Vaasa, Finland - UN-2 | ecosystem: Environmental > Terrestrial > Soil > Coastal area > Acid sulfate soil | place: Finland: Risofladan, Vaasa | collected... | reverse complement strand
TTCGGAATGAGCATAGGTCAATATCCCGCCATTATCCGCCACTTGCCTGGCAAGCTCCAGTGGTGGGTCATTTTTCTTTAACCGCACACTCGAATCCACACCGAAAGGCATGAAACCATAGTCCATCTCAAAGCCCGGCACAAAAAGTTTCCCATCCTTCAGGCCCCGCCACTGCCATTCGAAATCCGCGATATTGTTCACACAATGATCCGCCATGAAGATAAAATCACAATCTGTTTCCTTCAGCGTGGCCAGAATTTCCTCAAAAGAGACCATGGAATCATGAGAGATGGAAGAATGATTGTGGATGGGACCGCGATAATCCGTCCAGCCGTCGTCCAGCGTCACTTCCTGCCGATCCGCTTTAATCGCCGCCCAAGCCCTGGCCTCTTTCGGGAAGCGGACAAAAAGTTTATACAGATCCGCCCGAAAGGTATAACCAATGATCAACAGACTCAGGATAATAACCATCGCAGTGACACGAAAAGTCCAACGGAAAAAGAGTCGTAATTTACTGTGTTTCCTCTTTTTCGGCGGAGTCAACATGACAGTCATTCCTTTCATGATGATATAATATCAAACAAGCCTGTAGTATAAATATTAGCGTCACATGAAGCAAGCAATCATTATATGGGCACATGGACCACGTGAAAATTTCTTTACAAATAGCAGGTCACCTCAAAAATAAACAAAACACCCAATATCGTTGGAGGCTGGCAGCTTGAAAAAATTGCCGGCTCTTTGTTTTGGCAACGGGCATTGAAACCGTTCACAATTTTTGTGATTTCTGTAAAGCACTGATAACATGCAACCTATGGAATAACAATTTTACATAAAATTGGATATAACGTATTGTTAGGTTGTGTCCGAGTTGTAGGCGATGACGGACAAAAACGGAGCTATATTTCGCGTATATGAATGGCTTGATTGCTGCGATGGCGCAGGTTTGTGGATATTCACATAGCAGATAAACAGGTAGTACAGTCTCTCGGGCATCACTACACTTTGTCTTTCGCCATCCATCAGCACCGCGCACACTACATCCGTTTTCATCATTCTGCTCACAGACTAACAGCGACATGAGGCGCCGAGCGGGCAGTCTGACACGCCGCTGTCGTCAGAGCATAAGGCATTCATCGGTACGCCTGCTTACCGAATTCCACTGAGGGTCTTTCGGGCTCTCTGTTTGGTTCTATTGTTCCTTGATTTCTCAATCACAGTTTGCAGTACTTGCCGGCGCTGGTCCTTGGAAACCCCACGGATATCCTGGCTGGCAACTTGGACCATGGCCGAATAGGCTTCCTCGACAACTGCCGGGTCCTCAGCGAACGTCCTCAACAACTCCAGGACACTAGAGCTCGGCGCTTCCCCCAAAGCAGCGATAGCCTGTCGCTTCTCTTCGGGCCGTTTAATGTGGGGCAGTACGTCTTTGATCTTGGCCACCTTTTGTTCGTTGCTGAGCTTCTTATTGCCGCGTATGTACTGGAGGTAACCACGCAGCCCCAGAACCTGGTGGGGCATCTTCTCAGCCGATGTGGCCAACATCAGTAGGGCTTGCCCTGCCTCGCTGTCCTCAGGCCAGTTGTTCGGCCAGGTCGATAAGATGCGCACGGCCTCGTCTTGCACGGGGCGCTCAGCACTCTCAATGGCGGATTTTACTGTCGCCAGCGCATCGGGCCCGCCGATTATGGCCAACGCGTGCAGCCCGATTATGTGGAGCTCACTGTCGCGGCTCTGCGTCAGGGGTCGCAGGTGTGGGATGCACTTCACGCCGCAACGGCCACTAATCGCCAGCAGGGCCTTATTGATGCCAGCCCGTTCCCTGGAATTGTCGGTCTTTTGAAGCAGCTTGACGAGATCGTCTATCTGTGGGTCTTGGCCGATGATGCCTATTGTCTGTACGGCCAAGCCGCGAGTCTCGGCATCAGTGTCGTGAAGGCTCGAGACGACTGCAGGAAGGGCCTCGCTGATTTGCCTCTGGCCGGCAAGCTCGATGAGAACTTGCTGCTGCTTGCCTCGCGCTTGCGGCAGGCGGGCGAGCAGGTCGTCATCTACGTCTTTGCCAGGCAGTCTGACCAGCGTTTCGGTGGCTGCTTGTTCCAGCATGGCATCGTCCTCAGTCGCGGCCTCCAGCAAGACCGGCACGCACGAGACATTACCCAGGCGGATCAGGATGTTGATGGCCGTGATGCGCATGTCCTTCGAGCCGCTCTGAGCCGCCTTTTGAACGGTCGGTAGTACAGCAGAGTCGTTACGGTCGGCCAGGGCCAACAGCAGCAAGGGACGCCGGTCCGGACTTAAGCGGGGCAGTTCGACTGCCAATGCCTCAGTCACGTCGCGGCCGGGAAGCTCGCGGGCCGTGCGCAATCCGATGCCAAGCCTCTTTCTGTCTTCCGATTGCAACTGTTCGATTAACAAGGGGACACCGGTGGACTGGCGGGCCAGAATAGCGCCGCGGATTGCTTCAAGATGTCTCTGGTCTGGTACATCCGCCTGGCGGACCGAGTCGTACAGTTTGACGGCTTCGGCAGTCCTGTCGTGTGCCAGGAACCACTCCGCACATAAAATGCAACCTTCGGCCACCGCCGAACGAACGCTGGCCGGCGCGTCGGCCAGGGATTGCGTCAGTGCCTTGGCTGCCTGCTCGCCACCGATGTGTCCCAACGCCACGGCTGCGGCCGATACGACGTCGGCGTTGGCATCGTCGAGTTTCTGCACGAGGGTATCGACGGCGTGGACATCACGACGCACGCCAATCGAATTGATCACTCCAACAAGCAACCGGCCCTGTAGCTTGCCCAGCGCATCGCGTAAAGCTGCGTCGGCGACGGGTCCGGGGATTGCTTCGAGCGCGATCCGCGCCCATGATGCCAATTCCTTGTCCGCCAATAGCGGCGCCAGGACGGGGACGGATTGCTCGGTGCCATAGATGGATAATCGCTTACAGGCGATGGCTTTCTCGCCCTTGGGGGCATCTGACTGCAACACAGCGATTAAGTCACTTTGTTTCACATTCGCGGCCTGCCGATCTTGAGCTACGATCCCGGCCGACGCAGCGACTATAATGAGAATAACACACCAGGAGAAATATCGTTTTTTTATTATCATGATTGACCTCGTAGTTTGGGTGGTTTCTTTCATAAGATCAGAAGCTAAATTCGCCATGGTTCCCGTAAAGCCTCGGAACGTAACCGGTTGGCCTGCTCGTCGCCAATGAATTCATTCTTCTTAGGGTCATACTTGAGCTTGCGATCAAGGAACAAGGCGATATTGGCCGCATGGCAGGCGATATGCGCCCAGCACGCCGCATCGGCATTGGCCCGGGTCAGGGCTCGCGTCTTGACACAATCCAAAAAATCACGTACGTGGAAGTCGGCGGGGTAGCCCGGTATCTTGGTCCCTCTGCGGAGCAACAGCGATTGTGAACTCGCGCCGAACTCCGCATCGTCGCCTGTCTCGACCCAGCCGGTTTCGCCTTCGAAACGTACCGGACATGAGCCCATCGGCAGCCATCCGTCGTTACGCATCACGAGTTTGACGCCGTTGGCATAGCGGGCGTGCAACTGACCGTTGACCGGCTCGTACTCCACAGGCGCCGTGTCGTCGGCATCGTTGGCCAACTGGCACAGGTCAACGCAGTGAGAGCCCCATTCGAGGCACCCGCCTCCGACCAGCCCACCGCCTTTTTCGAAATTGAAGGCGTTCATGAGCTTGCGGGTGTAGGGTCGCCAGGCGGCCGGCCCGAGGTACATGTCCCAGTCCACCTGCTCTCGGGGCGGTTCGGGCTCAGCTGGGAGCCAGCCGCTCATCTTGGTCCCCAGGCCGCCGGGGTGAGCGTGGAGTGTATGAAGTGGACCGAGCTTGCCGGTCCGGGCCAGCTCGATCGCATAGGCGAAGTTCGGCAGGCTGCGGCGTTGCGTGCCGGCCTGGAATACGCGGGCCGTGCGGCGAAAGATATCCGCCAGAGCCAGGCTCTGGGCGATGTTCTTCGTGCAGGGCTTTTCGCAGTAGACGTCCTTGCCTGCCTTAGCTGCCATTGTCGCAGCCGTCGCGTGCCAGTTCGGACCGGTCGCGATCAGCACGGCGTCGATATCGTCGCGAGCGAGTAGCTTGCGCATGTCGATGTATGGCGTGCAGTCTTTGTTGCCGTTCTGGGCATCGACCATGTCCTTGGCACGCTGCCGGTTGTCACCCCGTACGTCACAGACGGCAACACAATGCAAATCAGGCTCCCTCAGGAAGCAGCCCAGGTCGTACCGGCCGCGATTCCCGATCCCAATGACGCCCAGCCTTATTCGTTCGCTGGGGACCACACTGCCATTCTTGCCTAACGCCGTGCCTGGGATCAGTTGCGGCACCGCCAGGCAGACACTGGTCTTCACTGCTGTTTTGAGAAACCGCCGCCGGTTTAGTCCAACTCTTTCTTTGCACATACTTGATCTCCTGCTGAGGAAAATTCAACGGGGCATAGACACCACACTTCTCATAGGCCCCTTTTCTCATATCCAGGTACAGACATCCTGAGACTTCAATCCATACCAGTATCAGTTGAACGTGTCTATCACGCTCGACATCATTAATCAAAGTTCGCTGTATATCACCAACATCACTGGCCACACGCTTGGAAAGTATAGTTGAAAATCCTATCCTGTGCAAAGAGATTCTTGCGCCACCGATAGCCCTTTTTTGGAATAGTACATTGAAAACGATGACGACAGATAATTTCCATAAAATATTTGCTTTTAGCGAAAAAATGGGTGTCTATCTATGCTCGAATTGGGGAAAATCAGTGTCTGTGTTGACAAAACGGTGTCAGAATGCCCCCTGGTCTTAGCGGCATATTGTGGCTCCTGAAAAAGGTGGCTTTTCGAAGTAATTTATTGTTTTGTTTAACCCTTCATCCAGATTTACGCATGGTTAACAGTCCAAGGCATTTTTATAGGGAAATATCCGGTTGCCTTTTTCCGGGATCATCATCAGGTAATGGGCTGAATTCGATTTTAGAACTTGATCGTGTAAACTTAATGATCTTTTCGGCAAGTTCCAGGTGGGATTATCGAGGTCCTGCTTTATCGAGAGCGAAGGGTTTAAAGCCTATTTGGCTTGCCGGGCTACCCTCTGACAAGCGGAAATCCCCATTAGGGGGATCTTTAAAACCAGGATCAGCAATGACCGTATGTTGGTCGTAACCCAGCGTCTGCCACTGTTTCCAGGTCAGGACTGGTTGGTCAGGTTCATAAATACGACTGGGAAAGCGATCCTGCGCCCCGAGAACATTGCCGTTGGTCGACCAGACCAGATTGCTATCGGCCTTGAAGATCCCACTTTTATTGACTTGATGTGCATAACCGCCATATTTGCCAGCCCAGATATCGTGAAACACGTTGTTGCGGATGACTGTCCCGGCTGAGTCCGACAACAAAGCCTTCGGCCGCAAGAAATCAGCACCATTCCTCGTCGAGGAGAGTCCCATTGGTCTGAATCCCGTTTGCAATGCGCCGGTTCGATGGTTTGTGCTCGTGCTGCAGCGCTACAATCTTGCGAAAGTAGTCCAATCCCAGCACGGTTGGTTCACCACCATGCCAGGAAAAGCGGATCAGCGATTCAGGGCATGCATCGATGTGCTGGATAACATACTGTTCCAAGACGTCGTCGGGCATCTGAAACGACTTGCCACCTGGGTAGAGCTGTTTCTTCTTAAGATAGTAGCAATAGTGGCAATTCAGATTACAGATGGAGCCGGCTGGCTTGGCGAATACCTGAAACTCACGAGAAGCTCTGGCCAAATCTGCGTCTTCCTTATAAAAAGAGAGCCTGCCGAAGATTCATCCGGCAGGCTCAATAGGGCTATGCTTCATTTATGTCGCACTACGTCTTCTGGATGTGCGGACGACTTTCGTACCCTTAATCTTCTGGCTGCCTCTGGAACTGGTCAATTCTCCTGTCAGCTTCGAATCCTCCACTTTGCCTGCAAAGCTCATTTCGAATGTCTGATCGCCGAATTCCCGCACGATTTTGAAACTCACCTGGTTACCTTCAAGGTTGACTTTCTTGATGGGAATAGCCCCGTACAGTCCGCTCATATCCGGGTTGACCATCAGTCTATTCTTGCGACTGCCCCGCTCGGACACGGCTTCAAGATTCCACGTGCCGATAAGGGAACCACCAATTTGCTTTCCCTCGGCTGTAATCTCTCCCCTCTCAGACTTGATCACACCGGAAAGCGTATCTCCCTGGACGGTTCCCTCAAAGGTTGATTCCCGCTCACGATCCTGATATGTGCTTTTTCTCTTGAAGGTCAGCTTACCCCGTTCGTATTGCAAGTCGGTGATCTCACTTTCACCCCGTTGACTCTGCCATTGGCCAGTGAGTTTGCCTTCCTTGTCAACATTGACGATAAGCTTTGATGTGAATTCCCGCTCACCCATCTTGAGCTTCATTTCCCAGCCCCCGACAGCACGGGGCATCCGCGGGCTCGGCTTGCCCTCGACCTTGTATTCTCCTCTGTCACTTGACATGGTTCCGGAGAGTTTGCCGTCCTGAATCGTTCCCGTAAACTTTGACGTTGTGGATTCACCGTCACGACCGCGACTGACCCGCGAGAAGCTGAACTGACCGTCTTCGTACTTGAGGTCTCCCAAATCGCTCAAACTCATGAAACTGATCCACTGACCCGTCCGGTTACCCTCGCTGTCCCTGGAAAACGAAATAATCGCTTCCCTCTGTCTTTCGCCGGCCTGGTATTTAATCTGCCAGTCGCCGTACAATCCGCCTCTGCGGGACTGGGCGCTGGCCTGCGCCGAGAGCATGACATGAACTGTCAACAAACAACACAGGACCGCCTTGAAAAATGTTCGATGTTTCATAATGTGTGCCTCCAATAAAGGTTATCATTTACCTGTTATCTTCTACGTTATCGACTCGCGCTTGTCAAAGAAAAAGGCATTCTTCGCAATTTGACATACAGCCTCAAAGGTCCTTTTCGCTCAATTGTGGTTCATTCGTCATTCACATCTTCTTTCTTCAGCGGAGTGGTCCAGAGATAGATCGTATGGTCCCCGTAATCATCTTCTTCGTCTTCGATCATTATTACCTTATCCGGCTTGACCCCGTTCATGTCGAAGTCGTGTGAGACAATTCGCGAACCAGGCTTGAGCTTTTCCAACTGTGGGATCAGTTTGACGTTCAGTTCGGGAAGCAGATAAAGCGTGATTACACTTGCCTTGCTCAGGTCCAGAGTGAAGATATCCTTCTGCTCTACTCGGACCAGGTGTCCGACGTTGTTCTTTTCGACGTTCTCCAGGGACGCTTTGACCCGCCCCCGGCGCAAATCAAATCCCGCGGCCTTGCATCCGTATTCCTTAGCTGCCGTAACCACAATCCGGCCGTCGGTATCCGCAGACCGGGCAGTTCCAGTCTCCGCGCCGTTGCAGATGCCCCGCCCGGATTTTTTTCATATTCTCTTTTCAAATAAGACTTTGCGCTCTTTAGAGCCGTCGCAAATTGGCTTTGTTTTTTCAAATAGCCTTTCAACCCGTTTCGGATTTTGAACTTCGTGCTTCGGATTTCCGGCCAAAGGCCGGTTTTGGTTTTTCAACCCCCAGCGCAGGTCTGGGGGCTAAACACGGATTGGCTTTGTTTGGCTTTGAATTGGGTTTGTTTTTTCGCCGTCTCAAAGCATGAAATTCTTCATAATCACCTTTCATGTATACACTTAAGCTCATTCCGCCCCTTCAAAAATTGGCTTTGTTTTTTCAAATTCCTTTTCGCAATACGCAGCACGCAGTACGCAATACGAAATAAATTGGCTTCATCCGGATAATGCATAGGTGGGCTGGACAAATCGGCTCCTTGGGGTTGTCTTGAGAGAAAAATCGTTTGGGCAGAGGCGTAAATTTGGGCAGGCGGGGGGAAATTTTCGCCTCTGGGGCCCCGAACGATTTTTCTCGGTCGCTCCGAACATCGATTGTACCTGAGCATTATACGGAAGAACCATAAATTGGCTTTGTTTTTTCAAATTAAGCTCAATTTTTTGTCGTTTTCTACTCTTTTTCACCTGTTTTTTGCATTATTTTGGCTTTTTTTCCTCTATATTTCTCAATTCTACATTCTAAATTCTCAATTCACGACATACCACATACGAAATACGAATTCGTTAAGTATTATACGAATCTAAACGGAGAAAGGCGGGCAAATTTTAAAAAATGTCCATGACTCGCCGCATGTCAATTAACCGCAGATTAACGCAGATGAACGCTGATTTTTGAATAAATTCTGTCTTCTGAATTCTGTTTTTTCCCCTTTTTCCTTTTGACTTTTGCCTTATTGTCGTGTATCATAATTCCAAAGGCGTAATACGATATGCGACATACGATATACGGATTTTTGATGAGAAGGCTTTAGAGGATGAGATTTTTAATAGTTGAATGTCCCTAGTTTCTCTTTGAAACGGGATACAGATTTTTGTTTGATATGAATATGACTAAATTAGCAGTGTTACTCAAAAAGTCGGAATCATCTGGAATAACTACTAGTGAAACTCCAGAAGAGATTCAACCTTGGGATAAAGAAAACTACATCATTAATCATCTAAATGTTGGTAAAGAAATAGAAAACGAGCTATTAGAAGCAATAAAAGAAATTCCTGAATTTACAATTTTTGATGGAAAGATGTTTAATTGTGGTTACCAGTCACAGAGAGTTGAGTTAATGCAAATTGTAAAGTGGCTTTTGTACAGTACTTATAGATACGGTGTAGATAGAACTATAGATAACATTAACGAATATTTTGAGCTAGATGGCAATCCGTTATATGAGGTTCAATTGGTTTCTGGGATTGAAGTTGAACACGAAATTGATCTTATAGATAATACTAAGTTAGTGCCCTTTGACAAGATTCCTAATTGTTGGCAAAAAAACCGTTTCTCTCCATCTTCGTACGACTTTCCATATAGTGAGTATTGCTCTAGAGCTGCAATTCTGAGGAAAACAAAAGCATCTCCAAAAAGCTGGCATCAAGATAACAGCCCTAATAAACAGCTTGAAGTAGATATTCAACTATATGATATCTGTGAAATATTGACTTTGGTTGGTCCGAGCGCTCCATGTCCTACTTACTATTGGACTATATTAGAAGAAATAGTCCCACTGAAGGCTGCGACCGGATTTTCTGGGGGAGCCAACTCAATTTCTTATCGCGTTTATAAGTATAAGCATAATGACGATGCATTTGCTAAAGATACTGTAAATAGCTACTTGTCATTAAACGCGGACATCAAGAATAGCCTACTATTATCAGTTAAGCGATTAAACATGGCTCAAAGGAAAGACAGGATAGAGGATAAGGCCATTGATCTCGGTATCGCTCTGGAAATACTCCTACTACATGACCACAGCGATCATGATCCGATTTCTTTCCCATTCAGATTAAGAGGAGCTTGGTTTTTAGGGGAGGATGTTAAAAGAAGGAGAGTTATTTATGATTTGTTAAAAGCAATTTACGATTGTCGTTGTAGTGCAGTTCATAGTGGAAAATTGAAAAAAGATAAGTATAAAATTAATAGCCAAGATGTACAATTAACCAAGCTATTTGAAGAAGGCTTTAGTCTTTGTGCAGACTTAATAACAAAAATTATCAAAGAAAATAAATTCCCTGATTGGAATAAATTAATACTAGGAGTTGAAAACTTAATTAATTAGTGCCCTCATTATCTCTCTAATTCTTGATTGATATTCAGGGAGTTTATATAAGCCGATGAAATTAAACAAGTTCGAATTTTTGAGTAGGAAAATGGGTTATGGCAATAGAGTATTCAATTCTTATAGAAAACTAGGGACAGTCACGAACAGGTGAAACAAGAAAAACAAGTAAGGAATTAATTAGTGACGCACCCCATTATATAGAAACGAAATGGTACCAATAATAAGGTCTGTCCCAATTATTGCCCCAGTTTGGCCAGGATTAGGGTAACACTTGTAGAAGCTGTTACGTAGACCGGAGTAGATAGTGTGTCCAGAAACGTGTTACCCTCGTTTGAAGCAGGCCAGTTTTTCTCCCAGAGAAAACTTCTAACCGCATTACATTTAAGGACTTATAATGAAGATCGCATCCCAATATCAATATTCTACATTCTGCCTACTGGCTTTAGTTTTGAGCGTTTGGGGGGCCGTCCCTGTCTCTGCCTCACTGCTGATTACTGAATTTATGGCACTCAACGACAACACCCTGGAAATCGCTGGAGAAACGACTCCGGATTGGATTGAGCTGTACAATAGTGGTTCCCAGACCATTCATACCCAAGGGTATTACCTGACCGATGATCAGGACGAACTTGATAAGTGGACATTGCCCGAGACAACCATTGAACCCGGAGCCTACCTGCTTGTCTATGCCACGGGTTTGAACGACATCATCGAAGGCAACTTTCACACCAATTTTAAGCTTTCGTCCGAAGGGGAATACCTGGCCATAGTCGCCCCGGACGGCAGCACGGTTTTGCATGACTATGCACCGGCCTATCCCCGGCAACTCGCTGATATCTCGTACGGTATAGGTGATGATATCAAAGAAGGCAGATATTTTAAACCTCCCACACCGGGAGCCCAGAACAATATCGGAGTCCAATATGTGGTCGAGGACGTGCAAATGAGTCTAGACCACGGATTCTATGAGTACGATCCGAGGAACCCTCTTACCTTGACCCTATACTGCCTAACGGATCAGGTGGATATCTATTACACTACCAATGGAAGCGAACCGAATGTGTATGACAAAAACAGCATTCATTATCAAAATCCCATTGAACTAAAAACGACCACCTGTGTGCGTGCCAAGGCCTTTAAGAACGATGCCCTGGACAGCCAGACCGTAACCCAGACCTACCTCTTTCTTGACGACGTCATACGCCAGAGTGAATCTCCTGCAGGCTTTCCCACCTCTTGGGGCGGCGGCAACGGCGGTGGCAGGGTAAATTATGATATGGATCAAGTCATAGTTAACGAGTATGCCACTGACATCAAAGCGGCATTTCTGGATATTCCCACTCTCTCGATTGTCACTAAGCTCGAAAATATGTGGGATCCGGATACGGGCATCTATAACAATTCTTTGGAGAGAGGCGAGGCATGGGAAAGGCCCTGTTCCGTGGAACTGATTTATCCTGATGGACGGGAGGGATTCCAGATCGACTGTGGCATTCGTTCAGCAGGCAAGGGAAGCAGACATCCTGCAAACAACAACAAACATAGTTGGAAACTCAAGTTCAAAAGTGAGTACGGCACTAGCAAGCTGCGATTTCCCCTGTTTCCAGAATCGCCCGTAGACCAGTTCGATACGCTGGTCCTGCGCGGCACGTCAAACTACAGTTGGATCCACTTTGGTGGAGGCGGATTGGCTGAAACCAGAAACAAGGCCCTTTATATTCGTGATCTCTGGGCCAAGGATGTACAATTGGCCATGGGACATCCAGCCTCACGCGGCATCTACGTGCATCTATATTTTAACGGTCTGTACTGGGGACTCTACAATCCCTGTGAGCGTCCGGATGCCGACTTTCTGGCTGATC
>Ga0307379_10011580_pt1 | contig 11565 bp, 11 predicted proteins | sample UN2MG_FD_202237 | JGI IMG/M metagenome (GOLD analysis project Ga0307379, IMG submission 202237) | Soil microbial communities from Risofladan, Vaasa, Finland - UN-2 | ecosystem: Environmental > Terrestrial > Soil > Coastal area > Acid sulfate soil | place: Finland: Risofladan, Vaasa | collected... | reverse complement strand
CGCGGATGACGATGCCCCCGGCCACGTCCGCGCCCTTTTGCCGGAGCGCGTCCGCCAGGTCGTAAAGCACGCGTCCGGGCCCGCCGCCGGAGGTCGCGAACACGAACGCGCGCCGCCCGTCGAGCCGCGGCAATGCGGCCAGCAACTCGCGCACCGGGAGCGGCGCGCGGCTGGAAAAGCAGGGCGTGCCCACGCCGATCAGGTCCGCGTCCAGCGCGTCCTGTGCCCGCGCCTTCTTGAGAGCAACGCTCCGCACCCGCGCGCCCGCCGCGTCCAGGGCCTCCGCCATGGCCCGAGCCACCTTGCGCGTGTTACCCGTCTGCGAAAAGCGGATGAGCGTGACTTTCATGGCCCGATCCCAAGCTTATAGCACGGATGGAAAAGGTCAAGCCCCCTCATCGTGCCGCTTCTTGACATGTTCAAGCAGATTCAATAGGCTGATTCAACTCGGACTTTATTACGCCTTGCACAGGAGGAACGCGCCATGTCTTACGATTCGAGGCCGTGGATAAAATTTTATGATCCGTGGGTGGAGCCGGATTTTCAGGCCCCGGACATCACCTACCCGGACCTCTTGGAGGCCGCGTTTTCCGACTTCCCGGGCCGCGCCGCCATGCGCTACATGGGCGCGACCATCACCTTCCAGCAGCTCGACGACTACTCGCGCCGCTTCGCCACCTTTCTCCACGAGATCGGCTGCGGGCCCGGCGACGTGGTCGGCATCAACCTGCCCAACATCCCGCAGTACCTGATCGCGCACGCGGGCACGCTCCGCGCCGGCTTGGCCGCCACCGGCATCTCGCCCCTGCTCACGCCCAAGGAAATGGCGTACCAGTTGAACGACTGCGGCGCCAAGGTGCTGGTGACGCTCGACGCCATCTTCGAGCATCGGGTCACCAAGTTCCACGAAAAGGCGGACAAGCTCAAGTACGTGGTGGCCGCCGGCATCGCTGACTTTTTGCCGTGGCCCAAAAAGACGCTCGCCAAGCTCCTGAAAAAGGTCCCCACCGGCAAGGTGACGGACCTGCCCAACAAAACCGTGCTCCGCTTCATGGAGCTGCCGGGGAAATACCCGGCGGAGAAGCCCGATGCCAAGATCAAGCCCGGGGACACCTGCCTCATCCAATACACCGGCGGCACCACCGGGCTGCCCAAGGGCACCGAGCTCACCCACGCCAACATGGTCACCAACCTGAGCCAGAGCCTGCAATGGTCCAAGACCGAGCGCGGCGGCGAGATCCAGATCTCCGGCTTCCCCTTCTTCCACCTCGCCGGCCTCGCCTTCGGCATGATCGGCATGGGCTTCGGCAACACTCAGATCCTGATCCCGGACCCCAGAAACACCCGCCACTTCTGCGAGGAGTTCGCCCGCTGGCTCCCCACCGGAATGGCCAACGTGCCGTCGCTCTACATGATGCTGCTCAAGGACCCGATGTTCAAGACGCTCAATTTCACCCAGGTCCGCGGCTGCATCTCCGGCGCGGCGCCCTTCGCGGTCGAGGCGATCAGGGACTTTGAAAAGGTGGTGGGAAGCAACAAGGTGGTCGAGGTTTACGGCATGACCGAAACCAGTCCGCTCCTCACCATGAACCCGTACGTGGGCAAGAAAAAAATCGGGACCGTGGGCGTGCCCATGCAGAGCACCTGGATCAAGATCGTGGACCTGGAGACGGGGACGAACGAGGTCCCGGTCGGCCAGGAGGGCCACCTCATCGCGCGCGGGCCGCAGGTGATGAAGGGCTATTATCAGAAGCCGGAGGAGACGGCCAACGCGCTCCGCGATTTCCAGGGCCGGAAATGGCTTTACACCGGCGACGTGGCGCGCATGGACGAGGACGGCTTCTTCACCATCGTGGACCGGCAAAAGGACATGCTCAACGTCGGCGGCTACAAGGTCTTCTCCCGCGAGGTCGAGGAAACCCTCTACGAACACCCCGCCATCGAGTTCTGCGCCATCATCGGCCTCAAAAACCCCGACCGCCCCGGCTCCGAAATCGTCAAGGCCGTGATCCAACTCAAAGCATCCCACAAAGCCAAAGACCGCGCAGCCGTCGAAAAAGAGATCATGGCCTACTGCCACGAAAACATGGCGCCCTACAAAATCCCCAAACAGATCGAGTTCGTGGACAGCCTGCCGCTGACGCCGATCGGGAAGGTGGACAAGAAGGCGCTGAGGTGAGGAGAGAGGCTTGGGGCTTGGGGCGTGGGGCTTGGGGCGTGAGGTTAGGGGCTTGGGACTTGGGGCGTGAGGCTTGGGGCTTGGGGGAGGCCGGTTCACCGGCCTTGAAGCCTTGGTGCAGGCCCGTGCTTTAGCGCGGGTGAGTAGCACAGGTTTTAAAACTGTGCTCCGGACCCCGTTTCAACGGGGTTCTCGATCCAGAGGATTTATCCGGCGGCTGAAGCCGGGGCGTGTACGGCCCGCGCTTTGGAATGCGCGCGGCTTGCCGCCGCCTGAGGCGGATCATCCGCTTTCGCTCGGCAAGCTTGCTTGCCGGCCCCCGAACAAGCTCCCCAATCCGCTGCATGCGCGCGGATTTGACTGCCATAACGCCGGTCATTATACTCGGTTAGTGCCCGATCCGGACAAAGGAGACTTCAAATGAAAAGAGATGCCAAGGACCTTCTTGAACAAGCCATGAAGCTTCCCCCGGAAGCCCGGGCCGCCATCGCCGGAACCTTGCTGGAAAGCCTGGACAAAAATATTGATGAGGACTCCGAAGCGGCCTGGGCCGCTGAATTAAAAGCCCGCATCCACGAGCTCGACTCCGGCGCCGTCAGCACAGTTCCATGGCCCGAAGCCCGGAAAAAGATCATGGAGGATTGATGCCCAAGGAGGTCGAGCTCCATCCCGGTGCGCTGGAAGAATCGCGGGCGGCTTGAGCCAGCTCGGCAGCGCGGTGATGACGAGCGGCGTCGGGCCGGTCTTTTGGCGGATGGCGGCGAGCCAGGAGCGATAGCCGTCAAGCTTTCCGTCGGCGCAGTCAAAGTCAATCTGCAGCTCCTGGACATTAAGCCCCGAATCTTTGGCCCGGGCCATGATCTTGGCCGCCAGGCCGGCGATGGTCCGCGCCGGCTCGCCGTCTTCGGTGAATGGCCCGGGGTACGGTCCGATGCGCAGGGCCAGGCCCACCTGGAGGCCTGATTTTTTCAGGGCCGGATAATCACATGGGACCATGACCGAACGGAGCCTGCCCTTGTCCCAGGAGATCTCCGCGGCCAGAACGGCCAGGCCCGAGACCTGCGATGGCATCATGTTGATGGATTCCTGGACCGCTCCGTCCCAGGAGCGCTGCCAGACGTAGACCTCCTGGCTGATGGGCCCGGCCGCGCGCGGCACGGGGCGGGTGCATGAGACCGACGCGAGAGCAGCGCAGGCGGCCGGGAGCAGGAACGCATATTGAACGCGGCGCAAGGCTCCCCGGCCCCGTTCTTTCCCGCCGGACCCCATCAGCGTCCCTTGAGCGGGGCCGCGTCAGCGCGGTTCATGCTTCATACTCTTTCCGGAGGCTTCCATCCGCCGAAGATTTCCTCGAGTCTTTTGGCCGCGGCCAGGGTGAGGTGGTCGTTCCACTTGGCGGCGACGACCTGGATGGACACGGGCAGGCCGTCGGCGCGGCGGAAGATGGGGACGATGGTCGCGGGGAAGTGCATGATGTTGATGACGCCGGAGTAGCCGATGCCGATCAGGTCGAGCCAGATGTGGTGGTGCTTGGGCGCGGGCACGGGGAACACGGGGCAGATGAGCACGCCGTCGTCGCCGAGCTTCGCGCTCATGCGGCGGCGGAGGTCGTCGGCCAGGTCGAGCATCTTCTGGCCGGTGCCGGGGAGCCACTTGTTGGGCTTCTCGATCAGGGCGGCGCCGAGCGCGGGCCAGGTGATCTTGGAGCGGCGCAGGATGAACCTCACGACCTCCCGGCCGAGCTTGATTTTCTCGTCCCCCTCCAGGTTCTCGAGAAACGGTGTCGGGTTCTGGGCCATTCCGGCCTGCCACATTTGCAGGCTGTTCTCGATGCCCTCCGGGACCCAATGCTCGACCATCGCGGCCTGCCCGGTGAGCGCGCCCGCGGCCATGGCCACGGCGCGGCGCACGTCGGCGCCGGTCTTGGCCTGGCCGTTGTAGTCGAAGAAGAAGACGCGGAGCTTTTTCAGGTCCACCTGATCGAACGGCTTGAGCTCGCGCTTCTCCACGATCCCGTCCTTGCCGTCGGGCCCGGCGATCAGGGGGAGGGTGTAGGCCAGGTCCGCGACGGTGCGGCCGATGGGGCCATAGGCGCAGTAGGGGCGGAGCGGGCCCAGGATTTCCGGGAAGTGGCCGGTGCCGGGCACCATGCCGCCGGTGGGCTTGTGCCCGGGCACGCCGTTGAAGGCGGCCGGGTAACGGATGGAGCCGCCGATGTCCGAGCCGATGCCGATGGGCGAGCCGGCGGCGGCCACGATCGCTCCCTCCCCTCCCGACGACCCGCCCACGCCGCGGGCGAGGTCGTAGGGGTTGTTGGTGCGGCCGTAAACGTGGTTATAGGTCTCGTTGAACATGGCGGCCTCGGGCACGTTGGTGCGGCCCAGGATGATCGCGCCCGCGGCCTTCATCCGCTCGACCACGGTGGCGTCAAAATCCGCTTTCAGGTCCTTCCGGGCCCACACGCCGCCGGACCAGGTGTAGCCCTTCATGGCGTACGTGTCCTTGATCGTGCACGGCACGCCGAAAAGCGGCGGCAGATTGTCGCGGCTTTTTGCCAGACGCTCCGCCGCCTCCCCGGCCTCCTTCCTGGCCTCGTCAAAGCGCGGGACCACCACGGCGTTGATCTTCGGGTTCACCTCCTCGATCCGCCGAATGTGCGCCTCCACCGCGTCCACCGGCGACAGCTCGCCCTCCCGGATCCTCCGCGCCATCTCCTTGACCGGCATGGTCAACAACTCTTCCATGATTTTTTCTCCTTCCTTTTAAACAAGCCGAATTAACCGCCAAGACGCCAAGAGCGCCAAGAATTCTTTTTTAAATAAGAATTAATTCTTTTTCTTATCTTGGCGGTCTGGGCGTCTTGGCGGTTCATCTTTTTTTCTCTCATTCACAAGGCGACCCTTCCGGCCCCGGCGCCGGGATGGTGGCGGCGCCGGTGTCTATGAGGGTGCGGAGGAAGCAGCCGTACTGGTGCTTGGTCTCGGTAAGGTTGTAGTCCACGTTGTGGCCCTCGTGGGTCCAGGCGTCCGGCTCGTACTGGAGCGCGGCGGCGGTCGCGGGCCGGCCGTCCTCGGATTGGACGTTTTGGCGCACCGGGTAGTTCTCGGGCGCGGGGTGGCCGATCAGCCGCTCGTTCATCATGATGGAGTCGTCGCGGACCTGGCCGGCCAGGGGCAGGCCGAGCGCGGTGATGATGGCGTTCTGGGTGACGGGCTTGGTGTAGAAGTCGTTGGCGCCGACGGCCAGGTACACGTTCTTGGCGGGCGCTCCGGGGAATGGCCTCTGCCATAGGTGGGGCGCGAAGGTGATGGTGTCGCACGGCTCGAGCACGGCCTGGATGATGCTGATCGTGGGCCAGCGCGCGTCCATGGGCTCATCGTGAGCGCCGTTGGTGATCCAGGCGAAAAACCAGGGCTTGGCCGGGACCGCGGTGAAGTTGCGGATCAGCAGGCCCCAGTGGCCCGAGGCGCCCGCCGGAATGGTGGCGATGATGCCGGGCTCGACGCCCGACCACGAGCCCAGGATGGTCCCGCCCATGGAAAAGCCCATGCCGAAAAAGTAACGCGGGTCAAAATGGATCTTGTGGTCGGGTGACGCGGAGGCGTCGGTCTCGGGGCAGAGCGATGGGTCAATGGTAAGGCCGCGCATGAGGCGGAGCAGCGCGGCGTTGTCGGCGGCGGCCTGCCAGTGGTTCGCGACCAGGACGTCGCCGCGGAAGAAGTTGTAGAAGGGCAGCTCGGCGGTTCGGCCGCGCTTGCCCCAGCGGTTGTGGAGCCGCTCCGGGTTCTTGACGGTTGCGGATGACACGCCGGCAATGTCCTGCTCGGCGAAGACGCGGGCGGGTCCCTCGCCGGGCGTGAATTCGTTGCCCTTGCCCTTGATGATGTGGTCCAGAAACTCGTTGGAGCCGTTGCCGCCGCCGTGCAGGTAGATGACGAGGGGGAAGCCGGCCGCGGGCATCCTGCCCTTGGGCACCATGACGATAACGGGGATTTTTTCCGTGCGCTGGACCACGGGCGCGCCGGTCTGGTCGAACACGGCCTTGCCGCCGTGGAGGAACTGGCCGCCGCGTCCGGTCTGGAACTGGGGCGCGGTGAAGGACGAGTTAAGGGCGTAGAAAGCTGGGTGGTCGCGGAAAGGCGCGAGCGGGGCGTCGAGCTCAAGCGTCGGCTGGGCGTCGGTCCAGGCGATGATGGAGCGCAGCGGCGCGGTGGGGTCGCCGGTGGTATAGACGGTGGCGGCGGCCACGTCCGCGGGCGCGATGCCCTGGTCGCGCAGGAATTCGGCGAGGGGCTGATAGACCTTGAACACGGACAGTCCCTGGGCCGTGTGCGCGGCGTAGCCGGAGAGGAGGCCCCGCAGGAAGTCGGGCGTGGCGAGCGCCGGGTCCAGCGAGCGCATGACCACCGCCGCATAAACCGTGTCCTCGCGCAGCACAAAGCCCGGATACGGGCAGATGGCGAGCAGGTTGTGAAGCGGGCCGCGCTCATGCGCGTGGAACCAGCACCATACCGGCACGCGCTCGCCGTAGCCCGGCGAATTCTTGTCCGCGTTGACCAGGAACACCGGCGAGCCCGGCTTGACCGATTCCTCCGGGCCGGGAAGCCGCGCGCCGTCAATGGCGCCGTCGAAGCGGATGAACACCGACTCCGTGACCGCGAACCCGTCCATGCCGTCACTCAGGTTACGGTAATGCACCGAGAGCGGGCTGTCCGCCGGCACCGGGAACCCGCGCCGGTCCACCCTCCCGTCCGGATAGCGGTGAAGATCATTGGGATAGGGGACGGCGAAGTAGTCGCGCCCGGCCGCGGCCGGGTCGAAGACCATCTTGACCTCGGCGCGCGCCGCGCCCGCGATCAACACCACCAGCGCAGCCGTCATGACGCTGGAATACATCAGGCCCCTCCCATTCATACTGTTTAATCGTATGGCTCCACCACCACTCTGGTCCCGATGTCGGCGAACTCGAGGTTCAACCATTTAGCGTCCTCGAAGAAGATACGAACGCAGCCGTGGCTGGCGTTCCTGCCGGGCACGTCGGTGGAGGCGTGGATGCCGAAGCCGCGGGTGAAGCTCAAAAAATAGGGCGTGGGCGCTCCGCCCGCCGGCTCGTCATCCTTGGCGACGGGGAATTGGGACGAGGAGGCCCAGCGGCCCTCTTTGCTGTTGACCTTGAACTCACCGGTCACGGTCAAGCAGCGCTTGCCGATGTCCGGGCACCACGACCTGCCGCCGGCGGCCGGTCCCCACCGCACCAGCCGGCCCTGCTCGTCATAGGCGGCAAAGGCCAGCAGCTTGGGGTCGAAGATGATGAGCTTCTCGCCGTGAAGCTCGCCGTCCGGGCCGAATGCCAGCTTCTGGGCCGGATCGCACTCCTGCTCGCACACCCTTTTCACCTTCTCCTGGCCGCTCCCGCAGTTGTCGCAGCGGAGCCGGCAGACCGGCTCGCCTTTGGGCGCGCACACCGGCTCGAGCCGGAGCGGAAACGGCGAGTAGTCCATGTAGGTCTTGCCGGCCATGTCGTCGGGCACCGCGACCACCATGCCCTTTCTGAGCCGGAGGTTCATCCGGTTCAGCTTGATCACGATCTCGCGCTCGCGCGGGTCCGGCCACAGGTTCTCCCAGGTGTCGCGCACTTTCTTCTTGATTACCGTCTTGCCCTTGCGCGTCCTCACCGTCTTCTCGACCACGCTCGTGCCCGCCGTGATGCAGTGATACCCCGGCGTGTCGCACAGGCTCTCGCCGTAAAGCCCGCGCTGCGCGGCCCGCGCCGGCAACGCAACGCAAATTCCCACAACCACTATCGCGAACCATAGCTGTAACGATCCAAAATGTTTTTCGCGCACCTTCCGACTCCTCCTCTCTGAATTCCTCGGCCCCTGAAATGCCAGGGACACAAGTAATAAATAATATCATATTCCCGCCGCAAGATCAGACGGAGCGCTTGCTCGCTAACCATCTAACCCATTTAAAAGGCATTTTCAGGGAAAGCAGCGGAAGTGGCCGACGATTCTCCCACTTGATATTTCGGGAAGTTGAGTATGAACCTGGCTGCGCAAGATCAATCCTTCCATTCCGTTTCCGGAATCTCGGCGTTGACGAGGATATTTCTTAAAGTGCCGACTGGAAGGACACGCCCGCGATGCTCGGGCACGATTACTTGGAGGCCGGTTTCGGGATGACGCCATTTGCGGTGGCTGCCTTTTTGCGAGACCATCTCGAATCCGTAACGCCGGAGCAGCGCCTCGACCTCCCTGGCCGTCAGCCGGCGGGTGCGGGGAGTCAACCGACGCTGACCTCACAGGCAATGGCGCCATCCTTCAGCGACACCGGAGAAGGCTCGAGGTAGAGCTCGATGGCTTCCCTGATGTTTGACAGCGCCTCTTCTTGGGTTTCGCCCGCGGAGGCGCAGCCGGGCAGTTCCGGGCACCATACGGCCCAGTCGCCCGATTCAGGATCGCGTTCCAGGATGACCCGCCATTTCATTTTTTCTCTCCTGCCGTCTCCATGACTTCCATACAGTATCTATTTTAACTCTCCGGCCATTACATTTCAAAAACTATTTCAGGGCACTCTTGTCCAAAATAGGAGCTAAGAAAACCGCCCAGGCGCCAAGAACGCCAAGAATCGCCAAGTAAATCCTGGTGTTTCTTTGCGGCGGGACAAAAAACAACTCCAGGGCTTTGGCCCCAACCTGCTTGGCGAACCGGCCGACGGGAGCGCCAAGAAAGAATCATTTGGCCGGAAGCTGGACTGAGTTTGAAATAAAATCATGATTCTTGGCGTTCTTGGCGCCTTGGCGGTTTTCTGGTTCGTTTGTTTTGGACAGCGCTGATTTCAGGGAAAGTAGCGGAAGTGGCCGACGATTTTCCAGCGGGCGAGCGAGTCGTCCTCGGTGGGGAGGGGAGGGAAGTGGTGGATGATGAGGGGCCGGCCGGAGGGCGCGGTCTGGTCGGAGACGATTCCGATATGGGAGGGTATTCCGTTGTCGAGGAGGTCGAAGATGACGATGTCTCCGGCCCGCCACTCCGTGAGGTGGTCGGGTTCGAGGGAGGTGGTGAGGGACTTGGCGTGGCGCTTGAAGAAGGCCATGAGGTTGGGGCAGCGGCGGTGGTCAATGTTGGTATCGGGCCGGGTCTGCTCGTAGAGGCGGCGGGCGGGGTAGGCGTCGAATTCCTTGACCATGTCCTCGTGGACCAGGACCTGGAGGTCGAGGCCGATGGCGCGGTAGGCGCGGACCACCAGGTCCGTGCACGCGCCCACTCCTCCGCCCGGGTCGCCCGCCGGATAAATGATCACGCGGTAGCTCCCGTCATAGGCCACGCCCAGGCCCACGTACGCCCGCGCCGCCTTCACCAGCTTGAGCGCGGCCGGGTCCTCCGCGCCGCCGGACCGGCCCAGGCAGAACGCGCACGCCAGCAAGACATATAAAGTTAAATTCCTGATCTTCATCCACTGAACCAAATCAGCACAAAAGATTTAACGCCAAGGCGCCAAGAAAAAAATTAATTCTCTTTGTTGGCGTCTTGGCGTTATTCTTCGCTCGATACGAGGCCCTCGGACTATTTCACCGGGAACAGCCACTTGTTGTACCGCCTGACCTTCCCTGTCACCACCTTGTCCATGACCTTGTCCAGCAGCCTGGTGATCTCGCCGGGGGCCTTGAGGCTCTTGCCGTTCACGCGGGCGATGGGCCAGGTCTTGACGATGGACGAGGTGAAGAAGGCCTCGTCGGCGTCCATGAGCTCGGCGGGCTTCAGTTTTTTCTCGACGGTGGTGATGCCGATGTCGCGGGCGACCTGCAAGATGGATTTCCTGGTGATTCCGGAGAGGATCTTGCCGAGCGGCGGGGTTTTGAGGACGCGGTCCTTGACCAGGAACAGGGATTCGGTGGCGCCCTCCGCCAGGTTGCCGTCGAGGTCGAGGAGCACGGGCGCGGTGAAGCCCTGCTTGATGGCCTCGAGCTTGGCCACCATTCCGCCCAGGTAATTGGCGGCGCACTTTGATTCGAGGGGCACGGTGCGGGGGTCAAGCCGGCGCCAGCGCGCGATGGTGACGGATGCGGGGGAGCGCTCGTACTGGTTGAAGCGCTCGGCGTTCACGTCGCGGGCCAGGTCCACGGCGGCCACGAAGACGGAGACCGCCGGGTCGCGCGGCACCACCTCGAACTCGACGCCGCCGTAGTAGCAGATGAGCTTGGCCATGCCCATACCGATCTTGTTGGCGGCAACCGTCTCGGCCACGGCCTGTTTCAAGGCGCGGGCGGAGAGCGGGAGCTTCATGTGCACGAGCTCGGCGGAACGGGCGAGGCGCGCGACGTGCTCGTCGAGGCGGAACACGGCGGGCCCGCGCGGCGTTGGGTGCACGCTCATGACCTCGAACACGGCCGAGCCGCGGCAAAAGGAATGGCTCAGGATATGCACCTGCGCCTTGCTAAACGGCACGAGCTTCCCGTCCATCCACACCTTGCGGCGAGAGAGCATCCTGGCCTCCTTCAGCGTTTGAAATTGAGCGAGCCTTGCGTCTGTTCGTTGTGCTTGACCGGGTAACCCTTGATCGTGTAAACGGCGTTATAGGTAAGGGCGTAGTCGGCCTTGCCCTTGGCGATCAGGGAGTAGGCCCACGAGCCCGCGCTCGCGAAGTCGAGGTGGAGGGGCACCTTGATGGTCCCGCTCGCCTTCCTGGGCACGGCCTGGTCCGCGACGTGGCCGGAGGAGAAGTCCTGGCCCTCCAGCTTGAGCGCGTAGTCCATCGCGGCGATGGCCAGGGGGAAGGAGTTCGGGTTCTGCACCTTGATCCCGATGACCAGGTCCGCGCCGAAGAGCGAGAGCTTGGACACGTTGACCGTCACGCCCGAGAGCTTGGGCGGCCGGACCACCGGCATCATGCCGCTGGTTTGGAAGGGCACGGCGATGCGGCCCACCGGCGTGTCGAGCTGGACGCGTCCGGAGAGCTTGTAGGGCAGCTCGTCCTTATTCTGGCTCGCGTCGTAGATCTTCTGGACCTCGCTGTAGGCCAGGCTGAGCGGAAAGTCGGCCGTGCTTTGGCCCATGGGCTTGAGCTCGAGGCCGGAGGCGAGGTTGCCGGAGGCGAGCGGCCGCTCGGCCAGCAGGAGGGCGTAGTCAATGCCGGCGAGCTTGAGTCCCACCGGGTTCGGGTTGTTGATCTCCGTGGCCAGGTTGAGGTCAATGGTCTGGTAAGAGATGCCGGTGAGCTGCACTGCCTTGACCGTGAGCGAGGGCGGCTGCACCACCTTCTCGATCACGTCCCTGGCCTGGGGGCACCCGAACACCGCGACGATGATGAAGGCTAAGAGAAGCGTCGGATGAAACTTGATCCTTCCATGAGTTCCGGGCATGGCGTCCCTCCTTTTGTTCTCATCATAT
>Ga0307379_10011576_pt1 | contig 11567 bp, 9 predicted proteins | sample UN2MG_FD_202237 | JGI IMG/M metagenome (GOLD analysis project Ga0307379, IMG submission 202237) | Soil microbial communities from Risofladan, Vaasa, Finland - UN-2 | ecosystem: Environmental > Terrestrial > Soil > Coastal area > Acid sulfate soil | place: Finland: Risofladan, Vaasa | collected... | reverse complement strand
TCGAGGAGCTGGACCCGTTTCTGGAGGTGCAGGTCCGACTCCAGGGCATCACGGTCGACGGCGGCAAGGACATCCTTCCGCTCCTGGGAGAGTTCGACCCGGGCCTCGTCGCCCGCACGCTCACGGCGGCCGGCGTGCCGGGCGCGGACCCCGAACTGCTGCAGACGCCCGCGCCGCTCGAGACCGGCCTGCCGGAGCGGCCGCCGACGCTGTGCCCTGGCTGCTCGCATCGCGGCGTCTTCGTCGCCCTGCGCAAGATGCGTGCTTACGTCGCGGGAGACATCGGCTGCTACAGCCTCGGGGCGCTGGCGCCCTTCGAGGCCATGCACTGCAGCACGTGCATGGGCGCCGGCATCAGCATGGCGCACGGCATGGCGCAGGTCATGGATGAGGCGGCCGATCGCAAGAACCGGCCGGTCGCGGTCATCGGCGACAGCACCTTCTTCCACTCCGGGATGACATCGTTGCTCGACGTCGCCTACAACCGCAGCCCCGTCCTCACCATCATCCTCGACAACCGCACCACGGCGATGACCGGCGGCCAGGAGAATCCCGGTATGGGAGCGGCCCTGGGCGGCGCGGAGGCGTCGACGGTCGACATCCCCGCGCTGTGCCGGGCCCTCGGCATCGGCCGAGTCCGTGAGATCGACCCGTTGAACGTGGCGGAGACCGAGAAGGTCCTGCGAGAGGAGCTGGAGTCACGCGAGCCGTCGGTGGTGATCGCGACGTCACCCTGCGTGCTGGAGTACAAGGTGCGGCGGCCACCGTGGAGCGTCGATCCCGACATCTGCACGGGCTGCAAGGCGTGTCTGCGCGCCGGCTGTACGGCCCATAGCCTGATCGACAACGGCCCGAAGGACCGGCGCGTCGAGATCGACCCGACCGTGTGCAACGGCTGCGGGGTGTGCGCCCAACTCTGCAAGTACGGCGCCATCACCGGCCCTCAGGCCGACGACGGAGAGGATGCCCGATGACGCCGCACCCGGCCTTCAACATCCTGATCAGCGGCGTCGGCGGCCAGGGCGTCGTCCTCGCGAGCTACGTGCTCAGCCAGACCGCCCTGGCCGAGGGCTTCGACGTCAAGCAGAGCGAGGTCCACGGCATGGCGCAGCGCGGCGGGTGCGTCACCGGTCACCTGCGCTTGGGCGAGCGCGTCTACTCCTCGCTCATCACGCCCGGCACCGCCGACGTGCTGCTCGCCTTCGAGTCGGTCGAGGCGGCGCGCTACCTGCACTGGCTGCGCCCCGGCGGCGTGGTCGTCTACAACACCGTGCACCTCAATTCGAGCACGGTGTCGGCGGGTCTCGACACCTACCCGGAGGACATCGACGCGCGCATCGCCGAGGACTGGCCCAATGTGCGCGCGCTCGACGCCAGCGCCCTGGCCGCCCAGGCGGGGACCGTCAAGGCGGCCAACGTGGTCATGCTCGGGGCGGTGTCGTCGGCGCTGCCCTTCGGGGCCGACGCCATGGAGGCGGTCATCCGCCGCTCGGTGCCTCCGAAGACCATCGACGTCAATCTCGAGGCCTTCCGCCTCGGGCGCGTGGTCGAAGTGCCCGCGTAAGCCTATGCTGTCAGCTGCCGACGACGAAAGGACCTGAGAGCGATGAAGAGCACCACCTGGCAGGACGACCACCCTTGGACGCATATCGACTGGGAGCTCGACGACGTCACCCCGTACCAGCTGAACTGGTTCTGGGCGAACATGGAGAAGGCCGACTACCTGTGGCACCCCAACCAGCACAAAGGCTTCGAGTGGTGGGTGAGCCTGCAGGAGGCCGGCGGTCCGCTCGGGAGCATCCACGTCGCGCCGCAGACCTGGGGCGACGGCGTCAAGATCCGGCCGTACATCCGCATGGAGAAGCTCGAAGACGTGGCCGACGAGATCAAGGACCTCGTCAAGTACGACCACGCGGTCATCGTGGGCGCGATCAGCATCCTCGGCGACAACGTGAAGCGCGATGATCCGGTGCTCGGCTACCGCGTGCACCAGTGGCAGAAGAGCGACAGCGGCTGCGTAGGGATGTCGTCGGCCGTCGAGGCGCGCGAGAACGCGGCCGACGACGGCCTCGTCTGGGCGGCTCACGCCAACGAAGAGGTCGGGAACTGGGAGGTCTTCCTGCCCGACCTGGTCCGGCTCTACCGGGTCATCACCGACCCGGAGATCTGCCCGTACTACTCGTTCAAGGTCGAGGGCAGCGGCCGGGACCTCCGGTATCTGGATCTCTGAGGAGACGCCGGCCGCGGGTCTCAGCCCGGCGAGGTGCCGTCAAATGGACACACCCCTTGCGTTTCCGACGACCCGTAACTATGGTTTATGACACTCTAACTAGAGTTGTGAAGTAGCTGATTCGAGTAAGACTAGTGGTGTCGTTTCTGTCAGGGGAACGGATGCGGGCACTGACCATTGGGGATCTCGAAACCGAATCGGGCACGGTGCGCAGCACGATCTACTACTACGTGCGCGCCGGCCTCCTCCCGCCGCCGCAGAAGTCCAGTCCGACCCGGGCGCTCTATACCGACGTGCACGTCGAGCTGCTTCGCGACATCCGTCGGCTGAAGGGCGAGGGTCTGGATCTGGAGACCGTCCGCAGACGCCTGGAGCCTCAGATCAGCGCCGCCAGTCGAAACGGCGAGGATCTGGTCAAACGGCAGGGCGAAGCGACGCGACGCGCCATCCTCGAGACCGCCGCGAGAGAGTTCGCGGCCAAAGGCTATCGCCAGACGCGTATCGCCGACATCCTCTCAGAGCTCGGAATCACTCCGCAGGTGCTCTACAGCTACTTCCCGACGAAGCGTGACCTGTTCGCCGCCTCCTACCGCGCCTGCCTCGACGCGTCCATGAGCATCATCGAGCCGCGCGTGGAGGCGGAGACGGACCCTGCCGTCCACCTCATCTGGCGCATGCTCGGCGACTACAGTCTGCGGGCGCTCAACCCGGACCTGCTCTACCTCGCGCGCCGGGCCGCCTACGACGACCCCGAGACGACGCGCGAGCTGCGCAAGGCGCACGAGCACATCCTCGGTAATCAAGAGCGCGACCTGGCCCGTCTTCGCCCGGGGCCTGACGACCCGCCGCTCTCCGACGAGCTCATGTCCTACGGGCTGTTCGGCGCCTTCCAGACCATGCGCATGCGCGCCTCCTGGGACGGGCGCTTCTCCCGCAGCGACGTCATGTGGAACAACATCGCCCTCTTCCTCGCCGTGCTCGCGCTCTACGACGGCACGCTGGACGTCGAGGGACTACGGCGCAAGTACGCGCACCTGATCGACGAGGTGGCTTCCATGCCGCCACCTTCGATCCCCGGATTCGATCAACGACCAAAAGGTCGGAAAGGGAGCCGATGAACACGATCCAGATCGACCGCGACGCCTGCAGCGGGTGCCAGACCTGCTTTGAGGCCTGCTTCGTCGACGTCTTCCGCTGGGATGGCGGCGAGGACAAGCCGATCATCGCGTACCCGGAAGACTGCGTCGAGTGCAACAAGTGCGAGCTCGAATGCCCCGAGGAGTGCATCAAGGTCGTGCCCGACTACCTTGGCAAGTACTGGCCGGAGGTGGTGTGAGATGGCGACCCTGGAGAGCCTCGGCACGGTCCTGCAGGCGGACGTCCTGATCGTCGGCGGCGGCATGGCGGGCCTCGCCTGCGCTATCGCCGCCAAGGGGACCGACCCCGACATCGACGTCCTCATCGTCGACAAGGTCGTCACCGGTTGGGGCGGCAAGGCCAACAAGGGCGGCGGCAACATCGTCTTCATGGACCCCGCCGATGGATTCGAGAATGTCCTCGACTTCCACGTGCACAACGTCGGCGATTTCCTCGAGGACCAGGAGCTCCTCATGGACTTCGTGAGGGAGTCGCGGTCCAATTTAGAGAAGCTCGAGAGCTGGGGCGTCCACATCTATCGCGACGACGCCGGAGAGCCCAAATACGTGCGCTGGCTGCCCGAGCACCCGTGGCGCATGGCGGTGCTCGACCAGGACCTGACGCTGAACATGGCCAGGCACGCCCGCAAGCTCGGCGTGCGCATCGAAGACCGCGTCGAGATCGTCGATCTGCTCAAGGACGGCGATCAGGTCTGCGGCGCCATCGGCTTCGGGATGATCGACGGCGAGTGCGTCATCGCCCAGGCCCGCGCCGTCGTGCTCGCCAACGGCAACCAGTGCTACAAGCTCATGCCGCGCTGGGCAAGCGCCGGCGGCGAGGGCATCGCCGCCGCCTATCGCGCCGGAGCGGCGATGCGCGGCGCCGAGTTCGGCAACTTCATCAACTGGGTCTTCGCCGACACCAAAGAAGTCTGCCAGGGCGCCGAGGACGTGCTCTACAACAACAAGGGCGAGAACATCTCCAAACGCGTGCGCCCGACGCTCGAGTCGGACGTCCATTCCAAGGAGGTCGTGGAGTGGTGGAGGGAGATGAAGGCCGGCAATGGTCCCATCTGCGCCAACATGGCCGAGAACTACGTGAACAACGAGATCGTGCCGGCCTTCCATGCGGACGCGCTGGCGGTCCGGCCGGTCTCGATGAAGTTCTGGGGGCTGACCATCGGCAAGGCCATGGCTGCCTCCACCGTTCACAGTCCGATGCAGCCGGTCATGCCGGGCCTCAACGCCGAGCTCGCCCCGGTCAAGGTCGACCACCAGATGGCGACGACCGTTCCCGGCCTGTTCGCCATCGGCGATACCTGCTACGCGGGAACCTGCCTCGCCGGCGCCGTGCCGGCTCCCCCCGGCCGCATGCGCGGCTCGGGCCTCGGCTTCGCCACCTTCTCCGGCGCGCGCTGCGCGCCGGCGGCGGTCGCCGCGGCCCGGGCCGCCTCCGGTCGTCCGGACGCGGCGCAGGCGGAGGCGCTCAAGGCTCGCGTCTTCGCGCCGCTCGGGCGGAACGGCATGGCGGCGCCCGAGATGGTGCGCGCCGTCCAGGACGTCATGGCACCGGTCGGCTACAGCATCTACAAGCATGCCGACCGGATGAACGAGGCCCTCGACACGGTGCTGGCGCTCAAGGCGCAGGTGCCTTCGCTGACCGCCGCCGACCCGCACTACCTGGCGGCGTGCCACGTCGCCGAGTCGATGGTCCTGGGCGCCGAGATGTTCTACCGCGCGTCCCTGGCCCGCGAGGAATCCCGCGGCTGGCACCTGCGCGAGGACTTCCCGGAGCCCGATGATGCGAACTTCCTGAAGTGGATCGAACTGCGCGACGACGGCGGTGAGATGGCGGTATCGCTTCGTGATGTGCCGCTCGACCGGTACCCGATCCAGCCGTGATCGCCCAGGCGGGACAAGCGCGGGAAGCGCCGCCGTGATCAAGTTCATGCTGGTGTCGCGGCGCAAGCCCGGCGATACGCAGGAGAAGTACTTCTACGAGTGGGGAGTCGTCCACGTCGCCCTCATGATCACGACGCCCTCGGTGATGCGCACGTTCCACCGGTACGCGCAGCACTTCACCGTCAGCGGGGTGGCCGAGGGCGACCTGCTGTTCCCGCTGTCCGCCATGGCCTGGGACAACTTCGCCGATCACTGGCTCGAGAGGGCTGAGGACAACCTCGTGCCGTTCCGCTCGGCCGACTACATGCAGCGCATGCATCCGCACAGCTTCGGCGACTCCAACTTCATCATCGAGTACGCGCGGGAGACGCTCAGGGACGAGCAGCCGGGATTCGCCGCTGCTGGAGTCAAGCTGGTGCACGTCGTCAGGCGTCGGCCCGAGCTGTCGGCGGACGAGTTCGAGCGGGCTTGGGGCGAGCAGCATGTCCGCGCTTTGCTCACCGCCGGCGCGACGCGCCCGGGCCGGCTGGTGCAGAGCCTCCACGCGGAGGTCGACAAATCCGACTTCGCGGGCACGCTGTTCGAGTTGGCAGGCGTCGGCGGCTACGCCGGCATCGAGGAGCTCTGGTTCGGCGACCTGCCCGATCTGCTGCGGTTCACCGGCGACACTTCCGTGCGCGCCGCCGTCCTCGGGCCGGATTCGCCGATCGACGCCGACGGGTCGTTCTCGATGGTCGTCACGGAGCGTGTGATCTACGACTACACGCGCGGGGCCGACAGCAGCCCGGGGCCTGCCGTGCTCGATCCGGACAGTCTCGAGGCCGCGATCGACCGCCAGGGCTATCGCGGCTGGAACGTGCCGGGATGGGAGCGCCGCGAGGAGGGGTCCGCGTGACGCGGAGGCGCCTACGTGGAGGGCTGAGGCCCCGCCACCGGCGGGCCCGCCTCGACCAGCCGGTCGATGAGCGGCAGGTACGTCTTGAGCCGATCCCCGGCGTCGTTCCGGCCCGTGTACGCCGCCTCCACGGAGAGGTACGTGAAGAGGTGCGCGATCATGATGTCGCGCCAGGAGTACGTGTCGTCCCAGGAGGCGCGCATGACGATTTCTTCGGTCGCGCCGAACATGCTGTAGGCCATGAGCTCGTCGGAAACGGGCGGGGTGCCCGGGCCGCGGCGGAGCGCCGCGAAGTCGCGGGTCGGACCGCCGGTGATGAGGCCGAGGGCCTCCTGCACGGCGGCGCGCGTCTCCGCGTCCTCCTGCAGGGCCTCGGCGCGCGCCAGGCCGAGCAGGTCCGGACTCAGACGCTGCAGGCCCCAGTACGCGTACAGGCGCATGATCAGGTGGACCGCCGGGTCGGGCTCGTCGGCCAGCGGAGGCTCGATGAGAGCGCTCATCCAGTGCACGAACACGTTGAACGACTCGATGAAGAGCTGGCGCTTCGTGGCGAAGTGCGCGTAGAACAGCGGCGGCGTCACGCCCGCCTCCCGGATGATGTCGCCGATGCGCACGCGCTTGTACCCGTTTCGTGCGAACTGCAGCGCCGCGGCCTGCAGGATGGCGTCCCTCGTCTGCTGGGTGCGAAGGGCGACGAGATCCGGCTCGTCCGCCCGTCGCCGTTCCGCCAGCGGGCGAACGCACTTGCGGATCTTCTCGAGCGGTACCCCCTCGTGCTTGAGCCGACGGATCTCCCGAAGGATCTCCACATGCACGTCGCTGTAGACTCCGCGGCTCGCCGCCGCCTTCTGTGCCGCGGGGAGGAGGCCGTCACGGACGTAGTAGTAGATCGTGCTCCGGGGTGTGGAGGTGGCTCGTTCGAGCTCGGAGATCGTCAGCGATCGGATCTCCACATCGGGGCCACTTTCGTTTCGACTGGTCACGACAGACATGGATTCACACGCGCCCGTCTCTCGTCAAGCTCGGCGTTGACAGGACCTGATGCTGACTCTACTATGCTACACCACGATTCGCAGTACTATAGTGCCATAGTGGCACGGAGCGGCCGCGGTGTCTGCCGTTGCCTTCCTGGGGGGGCGGGATGAATCTCAGCCAGTGGCTGCAGCTCGTGATCTCGGGCATCGTGGCCGGGTCCATCTACGCACTCGTGGGACTCGGCTACGTGACCATCTACCGCACTTCTCGAGTCGTGAACTTCGCCCAGGGCTCGTTCGTCATGCTCGGTGCATTGATCACCTACTCGCTGCTGACCGAGCGCGGTCTGCCGTTCTGGCTGGCCGGTATCCTGTCCGTCATCAGCGTCGTGGCGATCGCGGTGGCGATGTACTTCCTCGTCATCGCACCCATCATGAAAGTCTCGCTCGTCTCGATGATCCTCGTGACCATCGGCGTCAGCCTTTTGCTCGAGAACCTGGCCTTGGTCAAGTGGGGCGGCTATGGTCTCGGGATCCCGGCATTCCCCGGCGATCGTACGCTCCACCTCTGGAGGCTCACCTTCGAGGTGCAGAGCATCTGGGTCATCGGGGTCGCGCTCCTTCTGTTCCTGGGTCTCTACCTGCTGTCGAATCGCACTCGGGTGGGCAAGCAGATGACGGCGACGGCCAGCGACCCGCTTTCGGCCAGCCTCTCCGGTATCTCGACCACGAGGATGGTCGTGCTGGCGTTCGCGATCAGCGCGGCCATCGGCGCCATCGGTGGCATCTGCGTGGGCTCGATCAGCGCGATGAGCTACGCGTCGGGTGGCGTCCTCGGGCTGGCCGGGTTCATCGCCGCCATCGTCGGCGGCTGGGGCAAGAGCAGCGGGGCCATCGTCGGAGGGCTGACGGTGGGGATCGCCGAGTCGCTGGCGTCCGGTATCCTGCCCGGCGGCTACCGCAGCGCCGTCGCCTACGTGCTCCTCATCATCATCCTGTACTTCAGGCCCTCGGGTATTCTGGGCACGGGGGCCGCGGAGGCCGATGGATGAGCGCCCGTGTCGAGCAGCCCGCAGCTCAGGCTCCGCCGCGACGGGAGAACCGCTTCGTGTCTGCAGCGCTTGTCGCGAAGCTCGCCGTCATCGCGGTGCTGGCTGTGTGGCCGTTCTTCTACAGCGACCTCTACACGCTCAGCTGGATGACCTTCGCCGGCCTGTCGCTGATGGTCGTGGTCAGCGTCTACCTCATCATCGCGCAGGCCGGTCAACTCTCATTCGGTCACGCCGCCTTCTACGGGGTCGGCGCCTATACGGCGGCGATCCTGTCGATGAAGTACAACGTTCCCACGTTCGTGGCGCTACTGGCCGGCGCGGCGCTCGCCGGTGTGATCGCGGTCGTCGTCGGCCGCCCCGTCCTTCGCCTTCGTTACTTCTACCTGGCGCTGGCGACGATCGGCCTCGGCATCATCTTCAGCGCCCTCATCGTCGAGGCGCGCGGCGTGACCGGTGGGACTCTCGGACTCGCGCCGGTGCCACCGCTCGACCTCTTCGGGTTCAAGGTGGACACGTACATGCGCCAGTACTACGTCGTGTGGATCGTAGCCTTGCTCATCCTGCTGTTCACGGAGCGCGCTCTCGGCATGCGCGTGGGGCGCGCCCTGCGTGCGGTGGCGACGAGCGAGATCGCGGCCCAGACCCTTGGCGTGCGCACCGCGAACTGGAAGCTCGTCGCGTTCGTCGCCAGCGCCATCTTCTGCGCCATCGCCGGCGCGCTGTACGCCTTCACGCTGGCGGCGATCACGCCTGGGGCGTTTGCGTTCGGGGCGGCTATCCTGCCCATCATCATGATGCTGATCGGCGGTGGCGGGTCCATCTGGGGCGGGCTGGTCGGCGCGGTGCTGATGACGTGGCTCTCCAACTCACTCTCGGGCACCCAGCAGTGGAGTGGGGTCATCTACGCGGCGATCATGATCCTCCTGCTCCTGTTCCTGCCCATGGGTATCACCGGTCTGTTCACGAAGCGGCGCCTGGTCAGCGTGAAGAACGCATTCAGGCCGCAGAGCCGCGCCGAGACGCTCGAGTGCGCCGCGGAGGCGGAAGCAGACGGCTCCACTGAAGCGTGCGCGACGCAGATGTCGCTGCCGGGCTACGTGCCCGAGCACGTCAGCCCCGCCCTCGACGCCGGCGCGCCGGGCGCCCTGTTCGACGACCTCCGGGATGCGTCGGGGACCGAGGGAGAAGAGCTGCTCAAGATCCGCGACGTCTCCGTCGACTTCGGCGGGCTGCGGGCTGTCAACGAGGTCTCCCTCGAGGTGAGCGCGGGCCAGATCGTCGCCCTCATCGGGCCGAACGGCGCCGGCAAGACGACGTTGTTCAACGTCGTCAGCAGGCTGCAGCGCGCCTCGGGCGGGCAGGTCTGGCTCGGCGGTGAGGACATCACTCGCCTGTCGCCGGCGGACAGCGCTCGACTGGGCATGGCCCGCACCTTTCAGAACCTGCGCATCTTCGAGAACATGGACGTCCTCGAGAACGTCCTCGTCGGGTGTCACCGGCACGAAAAGGCGGGTCTGATCGCGGGAGGCCTCGGCCTCCCGAAGCAGCGTCGGGAGGAGAAGGCATCCCGGGCCCGTGCCCTGGACGCGCTGCGGCTCGTCGGCCTCGACGCGTTCGCTCATCAGCCCGCAGCGAGTCTTCCCTACGGACAGCAGAGGCTGGTCGAGATCGCCCGGGCGCTGGCGTCGGAGCCACGTCTGCTCCTGCTCGACGAGCCGGCCGCCGGCATGAACGCCGCCGAGCGCGAGTACCTCGTCGACCGCATCCGCCGCATCCGCGACGCCGGCGTGACCGTCCTCCTGGTCGAGCACGACATCGAACTCGTGATGGGCCTGTGCGACTGGGTCACGGTCCTCGACTACGGCAAGCTGATCGCGTCCGGGGTGCCGGCCGACGTGAAGAACGACCCGTCCGTCATCGATGCGTACCTCGGCGTGGGCCACGAAGGCGCCGGCGACGAGTGCGGCGACCTCAGCGCGACGCAGGCCGCCGTCACGGCGACGTCCGAGGCGCCCGTCGCCGAGAGCCTTCTGGAGGTCCGGGACCTGTCGACGCGCTACGGCGCCATCCACGCGCTTCGCGATGTGTCGCTGGATGTGTCCAAGGGTGAGATCGTCGCCGTCCTCGGCGCCAACGGTGCCGGCAAGACCACGCTGCTCCACACCATCTCCGGCGTGCTGCGCTCTAGCGCCGGTTCCATCATCTACTCGGGAGCGACCATCACCAAGCTCGCTCCCTCGAAGATCGTCGGCCGCGGCGTCTGCCAGGTACCCGAGGGGCGGCGGCTCTTCCCGTCGCTCTCCGTGGAGGACAACCTGCTGCTCGGTAGCTCCGGTCGCCGCTCGCGAGAAGGTGTTCCCGACGACCTCGCCTACGTATACGAGCTGTTCCCGGCGCTGGCGGAGCGTCGCGCGCAGTCTGCGGGGACGCTCTCCGGCGGCGAGCAACAGATGGTCGCGATCGGGAGGGCGCTGATGGGAAAGCCCGATCTGCTCTTGCTCGATGAGCCGTCCATGGGGCTCGCGCCGCTGGCTGTGGAGCGGATCTTCGAGGCGCTCAAGTCCCTGAACGATGACGGCCTCACCATGCTGATGGTGGAGCAGAACGCGGAGATGGCGTTTTCAGTGGCCGATCGTGCCGTCGTGCTGCAGACCGGGTCGGTGGCCCTCACGGGTCTCACCTCCGATCTGCGCCAGGACGAGCGCGTGAGGGAGTGCTACCTGGGTCAGGCCTGACCCTCAGTTTCTGTCAGTGAGCAAGGAAGCAACAAAAGGGGGAGCGATGAGTAAGCGCAAATGGATGGCGGTGGCGCTCGTGGCGCTGACCGTGCTGGTCGGGGCGGCGATCGTGCTCGGCGGTTGCGGCAGCTCGGACGACGGGTCGGACAGTTCGGCATCGCCGGCGGCCGACGGTGCCACAAGCATTAAGGTGGGCTTTGTCAACTCGGCGACCGGCGTGAGCGCGGCGCCCAACGCGTCCATCGTCGGGTCGACCGAGGGCGCCGTCGGCCAGATCAACGGCGCCGGCGGCATCGACGGCAAGATCATGATCGAGCTCATCAGCAAGGACGACGGGTCGGACGTGGCCAAGGCGTCCGCGGCGGTCACCCAGCTGATCCAGCAGGACAAGGTGGACTTCATCCTCCAGCCGTGGGTCGACTTCATCGCCCCGGTCGCGCGCGGTATCGAGGAGAAGGCCGGTATGCCGGGCGTTCTCTCCTACTCTCCCCAGAAGGGGAAGGAGACCGAGGCGTTCAAGTGGACCTTCGCCAACGCCCAGGGCGCCAAGGACAACGCAGACGCGCTGGTCAAGGTCTTCGCCGACATGGGCTGGAAGAACGTGGTCGGGGCCGCCGACGTCCTCACCATCCAGCAGGAG
>Ga0307379_10011575_pt1 | contig 11568 bp, 8 predicted proteins | sample UN2MG_FD_202237 | JGI IMG/M metagenome (GOLD analysis project Ga0307379, IMG submission 202237) | Soil microbial communities from Risofladan, Vaasa, Finland - UN-2 | ecosystem: Environmental > Terrestrial > Soil > Coastal area > Acid sulfate soil | place: Finland: Risofladan, Vaasa | collected... | reverse complement strand
CCAATTCAAACCCAATTCAAAGCCAATTCAAACCCAAAACAAACCCAATTCCCGAAAGGACAAAAATGATACAAAGTCTCCGTATACAAAGGATTATGAACAAAAATGCGGATATGGGCCAAAAAAAACAAAGCCAAAACAAACCCAATTTTCCTGCCCCCACGTTTAGAATGCCATGTATTCTGTGGGGGATTGTCCATAGAAAACCCCGAAGTATGAGAATAAAAAAGTTGACAACCAGTCGGATGGTTGCTAATTTGAGATTCGAAGAGTTAAATAGCGGTTTTGTTGTTTCTAAATTTGGGCAGTAGGAACCTGTTTTTTGGGAGATAGAAAAATGCAATCTTACATGAAATTATTCACCATTATTATTCTAACGTCTTTGTTGTCCGTCGGCTTTGCCCGGGAAACTACCAGTGGCTCCGACGAAGCTGGCACTCTGTCTTTTCCGTATATGGCCGAGATAACCGGAGAAAATGTTTACGTCCGCTCCGGCCCCGGTACAAATTTTTACGACTGCGGCAAGCTCAACCAGGGAGATAAAGTAAAAGTAATCGGCAAACAATTTAGCTGGGCCCGTATTGTTCCACCGCCTGGAAGTTTCTCCTGGATTTCAATACAATATGTCAGTATTGACCCGGCCAATCCTACCGTTGGTACCGTTACCGGCGACAGAGTCCGTGTCTATGCCGGGTCAGACCATGTAGAGCCGTTACATTCCACGTATTTGCAGGGAAAGCTCGACCGGGGCGACAAAGTTAAGTTATTAGGCGAGCAGAAGGACGATTATTATAAAATAGCCCCTTTATCTTTTGCCTATCTTTGGGTAAGCATCAATTTCACAAAGCCCCTCCCCGCCGAGCCGGTTAAAGCGGATGCCCCAACCATCAAACCACCAACTGTTAAACCTACGGTAGTTAAACCAACGACAATTAAACCAACAACTGAGCCCAAAGAAGTTCCTAAGGAAGTGCCTCCGGAGCCTGACACGCCTGAGACATTGCTTGAAAAATATCGTGCTCTGCAACAACAAGTCCAGGCCGAACGAACTAAACCAATAGAAAAACAAAACTACACAGAGATAAAAAAGGCGCTCATGAAGATTGCCGAGAACAAAACAGCCGACAAAGCTGCACTCTATGCCCAGGCTGTTCTTAAGCAGATAAAGGACCTTGAATTAGTTCTGGTAGTAAGTAAAGAAGTTCGGCTCCAGGATGAGCAATTGCAGAATATCAGGGAGCGGATAGTTAAAACACGCACTACAAAACTGTCAGAATTTGAAAATTTGGGTAACTTTGCTGTAGTAGGCAAGCTTAAAAATTTTACAACCTATGGCCCCGGACACTATCGTATAATCGACAATTCGGGCAAAACGATATGTTATGCTTTACCGAGCGGTATGATCTCGCAGGTCGGGCTCAGTAAGCTTATAGACAAGAAAGTTGGCCTGGTTGGAACAATAGAGCCGCATCAACAGACACATGGTGCTTTGATACGATTTACAAAAATAGTGGAATTAGACTAATCTGCTTCCAACGATTCATAATACCTGAAGCTTTAGAGAGCAAGGTATTAAACTTACAAATATAAAAGTCGCACCTGTTACGGAGCGGCTTTTTTTGCTAATAATACAAAGCTGGTTTGTCGCCCTGAAGCGGACAGTTACAGCCTCATCGGCAGTGGAAAATCTTTATCATTTATCTCTGCCCGGAACCGCAGCAATATCATCCAGCGGAGCCTCAACCTCACCCTTTTCGAAATCTTCAGCGGTCGGCTTAAGAGTAAGATTGTACCACGGTGAATTTTTATTCTCAGTAATATCCGTCCACCTGACCAGTTTGCCTGTATAGGCGGAAATTCGACCCATAATCGCAGTAAGTGTGGATTCGGCAACGTTGCGGGCCTCGTTAAGCGGCTCCTGCCTAAGAATGCTGTTGAGCAGGTCAACATGCTCCTGGCAGTACGGCCCCTTGTGCTCTGGGAAGTCCGGCGTGCTTATATCCCTTCCTCTTAAGCCACCGCCACCCATGGTTTGTCCTTCGGTACCTCTGAAGAACTCCCTGACTCCGCCGTCAGTGCCGTTAATCTGACGGCACATGCTGTGAATACGAACACCATCTCCATAATCCAGGTCAATGCTGAAAAAGTCGAACTGGTCACCGGTCTTACGACGAGCACGACCACCAAAGCCAAGTGCACTGTCCGGAGGATGTCCGATATACCAGTTCGCAACATCTATGTTGTGGACATGCTGCTCGACAATATGGTCACCCGACATCTCGGTAAAGCTGACCCAGTTGCGTACCATATAGTCCGCATCGCTCTCGTTCGGATTCTGAGTCCTGTACCACAGTGCTCCACCACACCACCAGAGACAACCACCAACTATTTTGCCAATTGCACCACGCTCAACGGCATACTGGGTACGCAGATAGCTTGCCTGGTGACGGCGCTGTGTACCGGCTACAACCGCCAGGCCCATGCTCTTTGCCAGTTCACCGGCCTCGATAATCCTGCGGCCTCCGGGCGGGTCAACAGCGACAGGTTTTTCCATAAAAACGTGTTTGCCTGCCTTGATGGCGGCTTCAAAATGCACGGGCCGAAAATTCGGAGACGTAGCTATCAACACAACATCAACGTTTGTATGGAGCAGGTTCTTATAAGCATCGGTGCCGTCAAAGCATCTTGATGCCGGAACATTATATTTTTTCCGGTCGCCTCAGCCTTATTCTTGAACCAGTCAGCCGTCGCTACGACTTCCAACTCCAAGTTTTCGATGTGTTCGCCAGCATCCAGGCAGTTTTGCAAAGCCCCATTACCACGGCCGCCGCACCCAATCAGACCGATGCGCAACTTCCTTCCTGCTGATGCAGCAAATATGACGTTTTTACCGGCCAGAACCGTCGTCGCGCCGACCGCCGAGGTCTTGATAAAATCCCTTCGGGAAATACTACTGCTTTTTAAGTTTGGTATTTTCTGCATGAATAAACCCTTTCAACTAAATTGATTTCATATTTAGTTTACACTCCCCCGATATTTTACAGAAGCAGCCGGCTTAGAAATTGTCACAAGCTCTATAAGCTTCAATAACCGCCATCTCACCCTCCTTGCCCGGTTTGCTTCTGCCATGCTCCATACATAATACACCTTCATAACCTTTCTTATGGAGGTGTTTGAAAATGTTTTTGTAATTAATTTCTCCGGTTGTCGGTTCCTTTCGTCCCGGATTATCGCCAAGATGGAATGTAGCTATTTCATCCCAGGCCATATCTATATTCGGAATAAGGTTGCCTTCGGTAATTTGCTGGTGATAAATGTCATTGATGATCTTGACAGAAGGACTGTTCACGGCCCTGCATATCATGTAAGCCTGCGGAATCTTGGTCAGGAACAGGCCCGGATGATTCGTCCATGCGTTTAGAGGTTCGAGAACGAGTACAAGTCCCGACGGCTCACATATTTCAGCACAATACCTGAGATTGTCAATCACGTTGGCCGTCTGATAGTCCCACTCCAAGGCGTTGTCATACGCTCCGGGGACAAGCAGCGCCCATTTAGCTTTAGCCCTCTTGGCGAATTCAACGCCGTCTGTGACCGTCTTTATGATGTTCTTGCGGATTTCTTTGTCTTTTGTGACAAAGGATTTCCCACCGATACCCTGGAGGACGAACGGCCCCAAATCCATATTACGACTGTCCAGTTCCCTGACGATCTTGTCCACAAGGTCTTTGGGCTTTCCCATCAGGCCGTTGTCAAAAATCGCCCTGAAACCCTGATCCGACATAAATTTAATCTGATCGATTTCATCCCTGCCGGCGTGCTGGCGAAACATGCCAAAAGATGGCGCATATTTGAGCTTGAATTTGTTTGAAGTGCCAGCCGCTTTCGCCGTAGAGGTTACTGTTGAGGCTGTAACCGCTACTGCGGCAGCGGAAGCCATAAAATTACGCCGGGTAATGTTTTTTCGGGTGTTCATTTCGGTACTCCTAAAACTGATGTTCATTGTTATGCTGCATTCTCCTCCATATTTGGGTATGCAACTGTCGTTTACAAATATTTACCTGCAAAGGGAAAAACGCCAAACTCCACCAAGATTTTAAAAAGTTAGACCATTTTAATTTATTGGAATAAATATTCAATATAAATCCCGTACCTCGTGGCTCGGATTCCGGATTCCGTGAGGGGTATTTTGGGTTTGTTTTGGCTTTGAATTGGGTTTGTTTTGGGTTAAATTGGCTTTGAATTGGCTTAAATTGGGTTTGAATTGGGTTAAATTGGGTTTGAATTGGGTTTGTTTTTTGGCCTGAACCAGCGGGTAAAATCTTGTAAATGCTTGATGTATCTATGGTTATGCCCACTTTGTCATCTCTGAAATTGGGTTTGTTTGTTAAAATAGAGTGTTTTTGGAAATATGTTATAATTAGTAAAGACGGTTGGGGCAAAGGGGCAGAGGTGCAAAGGCACAGAGAGGGCAAGCCCTTTCGATTGGTTATTGGGTGCTTCATATCTCATATTTCATAGTTCATATTGTCAGTGAGGGCAGAAAAAGACTCCCTCTATAATTAGAGCGATGTGCAGTTTTGAGTCGAAAATTTGGCTATTTTTTTTGGCTTGTTGCTTGTAAGATGTTATTAGAAAAGGAGATAAAAATTTTTGAAATATTTTATTTTTGTTTTTGAGAGTGAGCGTTTTTGACTGAAAATGGTGATTTAGAAGTTAGAATTTAGAATGTAGAATTATAGTTGATTTTGTCGGTTTTTGGTGGTAGTTTTGGATTGATTAGCGGGTAATGCACAGCGTTGAACGGATAGAAAACAAAAGATGGAAGACTTTGGTATATCACGGGATGAAACGTGAATAGTTATTAGTTTTTGAGGGATTTTGCGTTGGATATAGATAATTATAGGGAATGACCAAAAAGAAAAAACGAGTGGCATGGGTTAAATACGCTACGGTGGTCGCCTGTAGGCTGGCGCTTACGAATTTTCCATCTTATTGTGGAAAACACGCAAGGCACGGAACAGTTACAATTGATTGAATTGTAGCCAAGGGAACGACAGGTGAGGTCAATGCAAAAAACAATAAAATACGGAGATGTCATGCAAGATGAATCAAATATATGTGAACCTTATGTAGTGTTTGCTCCTCTGTCTCAATTGAAGGTGGATAGCGATATAGATGAAGGTGTAATGGCTCCTTTAATTGAACATGGATTGCTATTCACCAAGATGGAACCTAATTTAAGACGAGCTATTATTGAGAAATCTAAGTCAGCAAAAGCCTCAGACCAAGTATTAGAGATTCTACTCGAATCGGAGCTGATCTTCTGGTGTTCAATACCTCAACCATTACCACCAGCACTACAAAAAGTATCTCTTAATGTAATTAGGCTAACATCTACAATTTACTCGTTAATTGCAGGTGAGATACTCAAACGGATGTACAACTGTCTTATGATTTTTAATTTACACAGACATGGACCTACACGGGAGTGCTGGTTTTGTGCGAACGGTTCCCCTAACCAGATTAATTTTGAAACTATTGAAATTACCGATTCACAATGGAAGCCAGACGACTTCCCTTACTATGGAGTTGACGATCTGAGGTTCGATAAAGCAGATGGAAGTATTAAAGCCCTGGGCATTATGTGGGATAGATTCCTACCTTTTCTCAAGATAGATGAGTACAAGGCGATGTTTACTGATGAAACAAAATGGAATGGATATTTGAAAGCCGCTGAAGTATATTCAAAACATAAAGCAGAAGAATTTGCGGTTATAAGATCAGATGAGACAGGCAAAACAGTCGAGCCAATCGGGCAAATATTGGAGGGGGAAATTTATGATGGTTGGTGGTTTGATGGTGTTATGTCTGCATTTGGACGTGATGTAAAGAAACTTGACTTTAATCTGGAAAAAGGAGCACGTGGGCGACGATTAATTAGAGCTTTACAGTTTCTATCTACTTCAATTATGCTTCCAAACCCGTATCAATTCATTTCTAAAATCACATGCCTTGAGTGTCTTTTCAGCAAAGAACCTGCAGAAGTCACTTACCAACTCGCGACAAGGACGGCTTGGTTCCTTTACCCAGACGAGCCCGTGAAACGCTATGATACTTACAATGACGTTATTTCTCTGTACAAAATACGTTCTAACATTGTTCATGGACGCACTTATGATATTGGGAACGAAGGGGATAATATAGTAAATTCCGAAACTATCATTAGAAGTGTTCTTATAAAAATACTGTCGAACGACGAAATATTAAAATTGATTTTTGATAAGGATTCAGGAAAATATGACAAATATTTGGCTAGCCTCAGCTTGGGGAAAACTGATATAGATTAAGCGATGACCAAACCATAAAATATTCAAGGAATAACTTTTTATAATATTACTATTAAGATTTGATCAGTGACTGGCCAATAGGTGAGAGAATTAGAAGTTAGAAATTTTGAAAAAGTTTCAGATTCGTTGGCTTGCCTTTTTACATGTGTACATATGTAATTTCGTGTGCCAGATTTATCGACTCACTTCCCATTCGACTTCGCTCAGGGCTAAAGTTTCAATTCGGTCGAAATGACCACCGTTAGAGGCAACTGCATGGGCTAAAGCCCATCCTACCAAACCGGGCAACCACATGGGGTTGCCCCTACATTGGGGAATTAGATATAATGGGCGGTTCGCGAACCGCCCCTACAATGATAACGGTATGCACATATCCCCGGCAGAAAAGCAAGTAAGCAATCACCGGGGACAAGCTCTTGGGATAAAGATTATACCAATTTCTTGAGGTGGTCGAGGCTTCGCTGTGCCTGGTCTGGGGTGCCGCACTCTACGGAGAAAACGATGTCGCGAGGGGTCTTGTTTTTGACGATATCGATTACCCTGGCCCAGTCGATAACGCCGTCACCACAGGCGCAGCCTACGGGCGTACCAGTCACTTTTCCCCGCTCGGCTTCAGAGTGCTCTACGGAAATATCTTTTGCGTGCAGATGTACCAGTCTTTCAGCGACCCTATCCAGCCATGCATAGACATCCTGGCCGGCCAAATAGGCGTTACCGGTGTCGAGGTTGATGCCGATGGCCGGAGATTTGACAAGGTTGTAGATACGGTCCAAACCGTCCGGTGTTTTGGAATATTGCGCGTGGGGCTCCAAGCCGATTACAACGCCCCGACGCTCGGCGATAAAGGCAGCTTCCTGAAGTGTGTATTTAATCAATACGTGATCCTCTTCTTCTGTGGTCCATTTAGCTTTGATGCCTTCATCGGTATTGATTACGGGCACTCCTATCTCAGCAGCAACACGAATCGCCAGCTTAATGTACTCACCATGGACCTCGGGCCTTCCCAAAGGGCCGTGCGACTGCAGGGCGGACATCTTCAATCCCGCTTTGTCACACGCATCTTTTATTCGGTACGGGTCGTCAAACATCGAAACGGTGTGGAAATACCCGGCCTCGCTCATCAGCTCCCGCCCGAAGTGAACCATAGGCTCTATGTATTCATAGCCCATTTCAGCAGTTTTCTCAACAGCCCACTCAAAAGGCTTATCGCTGCTACGAGAAAACTCCGTATTTAAGCCGATATAAATATTGCCCATTTTCGTAAGCTCCCTTATGAAATATCATTTTATATTCTGTAAAAGACTGCAACTTTTTTTATAAATGCCAGGGGCTCCGCATTGGCCGGGTCAACATTCGGTTCGCTTCATTATCACCGATGAACCTCTCATTGTCCGGGTCCCACTTGAGCTTACGCTTTAGCCTGGTTGCGATTTCCGCGACCAAACCAAGCCAGGAGGCCTGGTGGCCGGCTTCAACCGGAGAGACCGGGTCACGGCGTGTTCGAACACAATCCAGGAAATCACGATGATGATCCTTAGATTCGTGGAGGCGAGTATCATCAGGCTTAATATTTACCTCTAACAGCGAAGCCGGCTCGGCCCAAATCCCCCTGCGGTTGACATGGACCCACCCCTTGTCGCCTTCGAACCGGCAGCCTTGTTTATTCGGGTTTCCGGTGTCCGTGTAAGTCATTCTCAGGCCGCTGGTGTAGTCGAATTCAGCTTGCCAATCATTAATATTGTCGGTCAGGCCATCGTTGCGATAACTGCCTGTACACTTAAACTCAAACGGCACACTGGTAAGAGCCGGACAACCCCAGTTAGCGATGTCCAGATGATGAACACCCCAGTTGACGATGAAGCCAGCACAGTAATCCCATATCAGGTACCAGTCCGGCCAAGCCAGCCTACCCCCGTTGTAATGTTTCAGAGGAGCCGGACCAACATACATTTTGTAATCAAGCCCAGGAGGAATCGGTTCTTCGGTTGTAGGTTTGCGATATGTCCGCTTATAAGATGGCCCAGGCGCAGCGACCTTGACTGTGTGGAGTTTGCCAAGGTATCCACTTCGCGCAAGCTCGCAGGCGAAACGGAACTTTCGGTCCGACCTCTGTTGTGTGCCGGTCTGGAACACCCGACCATATCTCCGCACCGCGTTGCGAATCGCCTGGCCTTCTGTTACCGCCACACCCAATGGTTTTTCGCAGTACATATCTTTGCCGGCCCGTGCGGCTGCAACTGCCATCAATGCATGCCAATGGTCCTGTGGGGCAATCACAACGGCATCAATATCATCGCGAGCGAGCAAGTCGCGAAAGTCATTGTAGGCGGCACAGCCCTTGTCGCCATAGTGACTGTCAACAATATCTTTGGCTCTCTGTCGGCGGTCGGCAATAACATCACAAACGGCTACAACCCGTACGTCCTCATTGCCCAAAAATGCACGCATCTTGGAGGTGCCCTGGCCGCCCACGCCAATACTGCCCATCACAATGCGATTGCCTGCTGCGACACCGCCGGACTTGCCTAAAGCTAAAGAAGATACGATATATGGAAATGATATTGTGCCGGCAGCAATTCCTGCTGTTCGCTTAAGGAGCCGACGCCGACTAAATTTTTCTTGCCTGGACATCACTAAAATCTCCTCGATAATGACACATTTGAATCCGTGTGGCTAAAAACCACACGGATTCATATTGTAAAACTCAAGACACAAAGCTGCGAAAACAATAAAAGAATTAAACCGTTTCGCCACACCTTTTATGCACATATCCTATATTTTACATGTTACTCTACTTTTTGAATGCGGTCCATTTCTGCTTACTCCTGGTGCTCGCCAAGACAGTCTCTATGAACTGCATACCCCGCAGACCATCGTCCACATTCGGGAAATCCAGTGCCAATGGATTTGGTTTCGAGTTGGTTATTCTTGCACGCACGGTTTCTGCAAAATTGAAATAATTGTTAGCAAAAGCCTCAAAGAAGGCCTCCGGATGACCGGAGGGCAGTCGTGTAGCCCGGCCTGCCGCAGCGCTTTGCGCACCGACATAAGGATTGCCCCGCTTCCAGACCTGCTCAGGACCGTTCGGCACTTTTATATACAGGTAGTTTGGATGTTCCTGATGCCATTCCAGACCTTTATCCTCACCATAAATCCAGATTGCCAGATTGTTCTCTTCGCCGATGGAAACCTGACTCGCGTGCAGGACCCCTCTGGCACCATTGTTAAATCGCAGCAGAACGTTGCCGTCATCGTCCAGGCGACGACCTTTTACAAAAATGGTAAGGTCGGCACAGAGTTGTGTAATCTTCAGGCCGGTAATATACTCGGATAGGTTCTCGGCATGCGTGCCAATGTCACCCATACAACCGGCGCCGCCGCTTTGCTTAGGATCGGTTCGCCATGCGGCCTGCATCTGGCCAGTTTTCTCCAGCGCAGTGGCCAGCCAGCCCTGCGGGTATTGTACTACTATCTTGCGAATCTTACCTAATTCGCCTTTTCTCACCATGTCCCGAGCTAATTTGACCATTGGATAACCGGTGTAATTATGCATCAGTCCGAACACCTTGCGGGACTTTTTAACGAGTTTTTGCAGCTCCTTCGCCTCCTTGACATTGATTGTCATCGGTTTTTCGCACATCACGTGGAAACCCGCCTTAAGAAAATCCCTGGCTATAGGAAAGTGCCAGTTGTTCGGTGTGGTAATCGAGACAAAATCTATCCTTTCGCCCTCAGGCAGCTTCAGCTCACCCTCGATCATTTGCTGGTAAGTACCATAGACACGTTTACGGTCGAGAAGAAGCTCACGCCCCATTTGCCTGGATTTTTTGGGGTTAATGTCAAAGGCCCCGGCCACCAGGTCGATACCATGATCCAAACTTGACGCCTTGCGGTGTACTTCACCTATAAACGCACCGGGTCCACCACCAACCATTCCCATCTTCAATTTTCGGTTGAGTTTCATATTTGCTCCTTTCAATAATCCATCGAAATGATATCCTTTATTTTGCTATTGTTTTAACTGTTAACAAATGTATTTTGTTTAAAAAGTACAGCCTCCCGTAAAACGTCTTTTCAAGATTATAAAGCCTCAGGCCGACAAAGCAACCCAAAAAGACGTCCTCTTCGAATACAGAGGTTTAAACCAATAGAAACAGTAAATATAACCTAAACCTCCTCGCCCCGCAAGGCCTCGTACAAAAAGAAATCATCACAAAACAATCTCACCCCCTTGTTGAAATAAATGGTTAGTTTGAGATTACGGCAAAGTAAGGGTTGACAATAACTGCTCGTAAGTTATAAATCTTCTAATGAATCACCAGTAAATCATTGAAAATAATCGGACAATTGCAATGAGGAAAATATGAAAACCGATATTAGCCCGGTATCTGTGGATGTGTACTTTATCCCGGTAGAGACAAGGGTTCCACTGAAGTTCGGCCCTGAAACATTAACTTCTGTAATCTGTGCACGAACTTGCGTAACGGTTAGCAACAGCCAGGGCAAAAGAGCACAGGGCTGGGGAGAAACTCCGCTGAGCGTACAGTGGGTATGGCCAAGCAGTCTGGGATATCAGGAAAGATGCGAAGCGATGCAGCTTTTCTGCCGAATGCTTGCCGAGGCCTGGGCACAATTCGACCGTCAGGGTCATCCGATTGAAATAGGCAATAATTTTATTGAATCGATATTACCCGGCCTTTTGGAGAGTCTCAACAAACAACGTGGTGAACAAGCAGAGCCGATGCCACATCTGGCAGCTTTGGTTTGCTGCTCTGCCTTTGATGTTGCCATACACGATGCCTACGGTCAGCTTCTGAAGCGGGATGTGTACACGACTTACAATGCCGAATTCATGAATACTGATTTGTCCGACTTTATCGAGCCGGCCGACGATGCAGACATATCATTTGCCAGTAAATACCCTGAAGATTTTTTCGCCATTCCCACGGCGAAGGCTATGCCTGCCTGGCACCTGGTAGGCGGTAAAGATTTGCTCGATGCCAGTGAACTAACAGGCAGGGAACCTAACGACGGCTATCCGGTTTTACTGCCGGACTGGATAAAGCGGGATGGGCTGACTTGCCTGAAGGTAAAACTGCGTGGGAACGATTCTGTGTGGGACTACGAACGATTGATTAAGGTCGGCAAAATCGCATTCGAAAATAATGTTGTGTGGCTGACCAGCGATTTTAACTGCACTGTTACCGACCCCGCCTAC
>Ga0307379_10011574_pt1 | contig 11569 bp, 8 predicted proteins | sample UN2MG_FD_202237 | JGI IMG/M metagenome (GOLD analysis project Ga0307379, IMG submission 202237) | Soil microbial communities from Risofladan, Vaasa, Finland - UN-2 | ecosystem: Environmental > Terrestrial > Soil > Coastal area > Acid sulfate soil | place: Finland: Risofladan, Vaasa | collected... | reverse complement strand
TCACATCGAACGCTGGCATAGCTTGGCTCATGGCCTCCCCGATGAAGTCGATGAACTGGAAGGGGTCAATAAAGTCCGCGTGCTGGATGGAGCGCGGCGCTCGCATCAGGCTGCTGGCAGCTCCACCCTTCGTGTCCTTGCGCTCCACGACGCGCATGGCGGTGCGCGGTGAGCTGAAGTGGATCTTGGGTTTGACGCCTACCGGCCAAGTCCGCAGGCAAGTCTCCAGGGCTTCCATGGCGGCCATACCTTCAGGATTGTGGTTGCGGAAATGAAGGTAGTCGAACACCAGAGGCACACCCGTTCGCTGGTACAGCCACAGAATGTCGCCGACCGAAAAGCGCCGGTCGTCGTGCTCCAACGCCAATCGGCTGCGTGCTGGAGCAGGCAGATCCTCATAACGCCGCGCGAATCGCTCAAGGGCGGCGTCCCTATCGCCATAGATCCCTCCCACGTGGGTGACGACCACCGCATGCGGCCCCAGGCCCATGCCTTCCAGGATCCTGGCCTGGGCTGTAACCAGCTGGGCGCTCTGGTGAGCAATGGCTTCATCATTGGCGTTGAGGACGGTGCTCAGCTGGAGATGGAAAGAGAGACGCAAGTCGTAGTCTGCAGCCATCTCTCCCACGGCTGCTAGCTCGGCAGAGCAGTCCTCGATCTGGGAGTGGAACTCGGGCAGGTCCGGGTGTGACACGTAGGGCGCGAGGTCCGAAGCCATGCGATACATGCGGATGTCTTGGCGGTGGAGGTAGAGGAAGATGTCTCTCAGGTAGGCCAGGCTCACACTGAGGTGTGGATGGTTCTGCCATCGTCTGGTGTCGTGGGACTTCAAGCTGGGGGGTCCCAGTACCTTTACGGCAAATCCCAGTCGCATGAACAGCTACTCCCTTGGTTCAAAGCCGGGCTTGTTGCGGAGCGCCCACATTGTAGCAAGAGGGGCCGCGAGAGACAAGGAGGCTACCCATACATGGTTGCCTGCAGTCAGTACCTGCTATATAATCCGTTGCGTTGCGGCTACGATGCAGGATGTATTGTGCCTGGGAATACCTCGGTCTCAAGGCGGCGGCTTTCTAGTCCTGGCAGGGTAGAGGAGTGGAAATGAAGGGGCATTCGGAAGGTATCAAGGCAGCAGCAGGTGGCCCGTTGACCAAACCTTTGTCCGTGGAGGATCTGGGGGTTTCGAAGGGCCTCCTGACGGATCTGGTCCTCAAGCTCCTGTACTTCGAGGGCGAGATAGACGGCCCCGACATCGCGGACAGGATGAAGGTGCCACTACCCGTGGCAGTCGATCTCCTAGACGTGCTGCGCAAGGAGAAGCTCTGCACTGTGCTGGGTAGTGAGAGAGGCGTGGTGCCCGTCTATCGGTATGGCATCACGGAGGCGGGGACCGCCCGGGCTCGCGAGGCCCTGGCACGGAATGAATACGTAGGGCCCTTGCCTGTGTCTCTGGACGCCTACGTGGAGATCGTCAAGAGACAAAGCGTAGGCATGGCCTGCTCCGTGATCAGGCGGGAGGATCTGGAGCACGCGCTGAATGAGCTGGTGGTCAGTCCATCGGTGATCAACCAGATGGGTCCGGCTCTGAACTCGGGCCAGGCGATGCTGCTGTACGGAGCTCCGGGCAACGGAAAGACCTACATCGCACACAACATCGTCAATCTGGTGCTAGGCAGCATCTTCGTCCCTTACGCGTGCGAGGTAGAAGGCCAGATCATCAAGGTGTATGACCCTGAGTATCACCACCTGGTGGATGGAGGAGTGGAGGGTGGGGACGTCGACCGCGACGCTCGCTGGGCACTGTGCAAGCGCCCTGTGGTCATGGTCGGCGGCGAACTGACACTCACGTCACTGGGATTGGTCTTCGATCCCATCTCCAAGTGCCATGAAGCCTCACTCCAGATGAAGGCCAACGGCGGTATCTTCTTCATCGATGATTTCGGACGGCAGTTGCTCCTGCCGGAGGAACTGCTGAACCGCTGGATCGTCCCTCTGGAGGGCCAGGTGGACTATCTGGCCCTGCACACAGGCAAGCAGATCCAGATACCGTTCGATTCCCTGGTCATATTCTCGACCAACCTGGATCCAGGAACGCTGGATGAGGCGTTCCTGCGCCGTATCCCGCATAAAGTGATGATTCCGAACCCCACGCTGTACGAGTACTATCTGCTCTTCGAGCGAGTCTGTGAAGCAAAGAGGGTTCCTTTCGACAAGGATGGGTTTTCGTACCTGGTGGACAGATACTACCGGAAGGCCAATCGATCACTGAGGGCTTGCCATCCCCGCGATCTGGTGGAACAGATCGCGAACAACGCGCGGTACAATGAGAAGGCGCCAGCGTTGACCAGAGAGTACATCGACCAGGCCTGCGCCAGCTACTTTGTGCATGCCCCCGGCGAGGAGTCTGAAAGGTCCTGATCTGGAAAAGATTCCCGTCGCTGATCTAGAGCGACGGCAGCAGTTCAGCGGACAGAAGGAGGGGCCACTCGTCCCGTATCGGGCGGTGGCCCTTCTTGGAGACAGACTGGATGTCTGACAACAAGAGTGCGTTGACTGAGCGGGAGCTGGAGATAGTGCGCGCTGTGGCTACCGGCGCGACCAATCAGCAGATCGCTCGGGAGCTCACGATCAGCGTCAATACGGTGAAGGTTCATCTCAAGAATATCTTCGCCAAGCTGGACATCCAGTCTCGCACCGAAGTTGCCCTCTATGCGGTGAAGGCGGGTCTGGTGGAGGTGGAGCGGCCTGCGCCGGCGCTGGAGGAGCTGGCGGCGCAGGCCGCTCTGTCCACCCCCGAGCCCATCTCGCGGCGCAAGCGTGTGATCCTGGTGATGACTCTGGTCTTCGCCACGATGCTGGTGCTGCTGCCCCGCGTGGAGACTTCCCCGGAGTCGGCGCCAGGAAACGATTTCGTGGACGCGGGAGAGTCCAGAGTTGAGGGAGGCGCTGCCGTGCAGTTGCAGCGCTGGAACTCGATGGCTCCGCTGCCCTCGCCGCGCAGTCGCCTGACCGCCGTATACCACGATGGCAAGGTCTATGTCATCGGGGGCGATACCCGGGATGGCGTGACCGGCGCGGTTGAGGAATACGATCCTTCCAGCAACAGTTGGCGTGCAAGGAGTTCCAAACCCATTCCTGTGCGCAACATGGGTGCCGCCCTCATAGGGGGGAGGCTGCTTGTGCCTGGAGGATACTCCGCCGATGACGAGGTCATCGCCGATCTCGAGGTCTACGATCCGGAGGCCGGTTCCTGGGAGCGTGCGGCGCCGATGCCGGTTCCTCTCTGCGCGTACGCCATCGCTGCCGTAAATGGAAAACTGTACGTCTTTGGTGGCTGGAATGGGTCGATGTACGTCGCTTCGAACTACGAGTACGACCCGCTCACCGACACCTGGTCTGAAAGGACGCCGATGTCGTTCCCTCGAGGGTTCGCCTCCGCCGGGGTGATCGAGGGCAAGATCTACGTGGTAGGGGGGTACGACGGCCAGCGGGAGTTCGCCACCGTGGAGGAGTATGACCCTGCTCGAGAGGGTCAAGGCGATCCCTGGCGGGAGAGGACGCCCATGAGCATGAAGCGAGGAGGCCTGGGGGTGGCGACCATCGCTGGCAGCCTCTATGCCGTCGGCGGGGGGTGGAATGGATACCTGGCCTTCAACGAGCGGTATGATCCCCGGTCGGACCAGTGGTCGACGATAGAGTCGCCGGTATTGGGCCAGTGGCGGAATCTGTCGGTGGTGGCTGGGAAGACCAGGATCTATGCCCTGGGTGGGTGGAACGGCGACTTCATGGACGTGAACCAGGAATACGAGGCGCTGTTCACGTACTACTTGCCCGAGGTTCCCTAGCAGGGCGCGTGCTGGCCTGGCGTGAGTTACTGCCGCGGATCCCGCTTTCGTTCCTGGGGCCTCCTGGGCGCTTGACATAAGAGACGGTCCATGGCGAGGGTTTCAGCCCTCCGGACGCCCTGAAGCGCGCACTACGAACGGGCGATGGGTTGAAACGCCCTCCGGGAACGGGGCTTTGGCCGCCGGACCGGATGAGTGGGCAGTTTGCTCAAGGCCTCGGGGAACTCGGAAGGTCCTCGAGGATCAGCCGCTTGTCGAAGTTGACAGTGCATGAAGTGGTGTGTATAATGGGTATTTGCTGAGGCCCGCTAGCTCAATTGGCAGAGCAGCTGACTCTTAATCAGTTGGTTCCAGGTTCGAGTCCTGGGCGGGTCATGGAGAGTACAGAGACCCTTGCATGGGTCTCCATCGGAGCGTAGGGGTGAAAGGTGGCGCCGCACGACCGGTGGGGGTTCGGGCAAGGGTTTCTTGCGTGTAGGGCCTGCTGATTGACGTGCCTCTGAGTCGGGGTTAGACTATGGGGCAAATAAGCGCTCAGAGCAGGCAAGAAACAAGGAGGAGCGGGAGATGAGGAAGTCTGGGCTGCGAGGGGCCCTGTTGGGAGTGAGCCTGGTGTTGCTTCTGGCCGGGGGCGCTGCCCTCGCGCAGGGCATGGAGAGCGTGACCATCGACCAGGATTGCTTCGAGTGCTGGCCGGGAGCCGGCGACCCGACCGATGAGTACGTCGTCGAATTCACCTTCAGTGGATGGGCGAGTGGCGTCATGTATCACATCAACGACAACGCAGAGGTGGGTGACTACATCTACCCACCGTGCATAGATCCTATTCTATGGGTAGGGTGCGACGGGCGATGGGAGCTGTTCCCACCGACATGCGCTGATCTCGCGCCCGCTGCGCTGCCTGCCCCTTCACTAGGGGAGATCAAGTTCACCTTCTACGACCCCGATGCGGACTGGCCTACGGAGAACGAGGTCTACGTGCTGTACGCCGAGGATTGTCCGGCCCGCGGGGTAGGGGAGTTCGTGCCAGAGCCAGGCACCGTGGCCCTGCTGGGCAGCGGTCTCGTTGGCCTGGCGGGGTACGCCGGACTGCGGCTCACGAGAAGGCGGTAGACGTGCTGTTCCCACAGCCAGAGTGAAGAGGAGGGGCTATCTGGAGTCAGGATAGCCCCTCTTTCGTTGGCTGGAACGGACGCGGCGGTGGAGTGGCTTTCCAGTTCCCATCCCTCACGGTGGAAGACCATCGTGGATTCCTCTGCAAGATCCGCCGCTCTCGGGCGCACTGCGGCTTGACAAGATGATCGGATTGCGGTTTAATAGAGAGTGAGTAGAGAGTGCGAACGGCGTGGCTAGTGCAGAATCGAGGAGGAGGAGTGAGATGAAGGGCAAGGTAGTTGCTGTCGCAGCCGGAGTCTTGGTCCTGATGCTGGCACTCGTGTCCCCGGTGTTCGCCCAGGGGCCAATCGACGAGAGCATCCTGGATGGTTTCCCTTGGGAGGCGGCCGGCGCGCAAGTCGAGGAATGCTTCCCGGTGCAGAAGGTGTGCCGATACACCACCTATCTGGACAACGAGAACAACGCCGGGACTGGGGTGCCCGACAACGACATGGGCGAGGACGGCATGGGAGGTTGGTACACCACCTGCGCTGGTGACGCCAAACACCCTATAGAGTTCAACTTCGCTGTGTCGGCCGTAACCTATGACGTGGATGCCTGGTTTGGGCTCATTACGCAGCCTGGAGCTGACCTGACCAAGATGAAGAAGGTGACCTTCAATGGGACGGAGGTGACGGAGTACAGGCTCACCACATCGAGCCCCAGTGGCAGCGCAGTGTGGGTCGGTCATCTTGACCCCAAGCTGGTGCACGCTGGGGACAACCTGGTTCAGGTCTACCTCCGGTCTGGATCCTGTGTGCCCGTGGTACTCTCGGCGCTGTTCATGTTCGACCAGGTGGAGTGGACTCCGGAGTTCGTCCCCGAGCCGGGAACCGTGGCCTTGCTGGGCAGCGGTCTCGTTGGCCTCGCGAGCTACGCTGGACTGCGGCTCAGGAGAAGCCGGTAGACTTCCTGCTTTCCGAGCCAGAGGGATAAAGAGGGACTATCCATGCAGCGGATAGCCCCTCTTTCGTTGGCTGGAACGAGCGCGGCGGTGGAGTGGCTTTCCAGTTCCCATCCCTCACGGTGGAAGACCATCGTGGATTCCTCTGGAAGATCCGCCGTTCTGGGGCGCACTGCGGCTTGACAAGATGGTCCAGGTGCGGTTTGCTAGAGTGCAGGTGTAGCCAGCGATTGGCGAGCGTGTCACGGAATCAAGGGGGAGCAAGATGAAGGGCAAAGTAGTCCCTATCGCAGCGGGCGTGCTGATCCTGGTGTTGGCGGTCCTGTCGCCGGTGATGGCCCAGGGACCGATCGACGAGAGTGTCCTGGATGGCATCCCTTGGGAGGGGGCCGGCGCTCTGGGGGAGGATTGCGACCCGGTCTACAAGACATGCCAATACATCACGGATTGGGACAACGAGAACAACGCGGGAGCTGGCGTGGGCGACAACGACATGGGAGGTTGGTACACCACCTGCGCCGCTGACGCCAAACATCCCGTAGAGTTCAACATCGTCGTCTCATCCATACCCTACACGGTGGATGCCGTGCTTGGGCTGTATGCGCGGCCCGGAGATGATCTGACAAAGATCAAGAGCGTACGCTTCAATGGCATGCAGGTGACAGAGTACTCTCTCTTCTCTGGCACTGGCATCTCGGGGTGGGCCGGTCATCTGGACCCCAAGCTGGTGCACGCTGGGGACAACCTGGTTCAGGTTCATCTCCGCTCTGGCTCCTGCATCAGCGTTGAGTGGTCGTTGGTGAGGATGTTCGACCGGGTGGTGTGGACCTCGGAGTTCGTGCCCGAGCCCGGAACCGTGGCTCTGCTGGGTAGTGGTCTCGTTGGCCTGGCAGGGTACGCTGGATTGCGGCTCAGGAGAAGGCGGTAGACCTGCCATTCGCAGAATGAACAAGAGGGGCTATCGGGAGAGAGGATAGCCCCTCTTTCGTTGGCTGGAACGGACGCGGCGCCCCGCTGGCCGGTTCGCCGAGCCGCAGGCGCCCACCGTCCTCTATGAGTACACGGGCAGCACCCAGTCCGAGTACTCTGGATTCTTCCCCCTGATCACGTCCTCATACTCTTTCTGCAACTCCGCGGTGATGGGGCCGATCTGGCCATCGTCCACAGGGAATCTGTCCACCGAGACGATGGGAGTCACTTCCAGGGCGCTGCCGCACATCCAGACCTCGTCGGCGATGTATAGCTCCGTCCGGTCCACCTCGCGCTCCACGACGGGCACCGACATCTGATCCTCCAGGAGCTCTATAAGAGTGGTCCTGGTGATGCTCTCCAGGATGCCTCCGGTGATTGGTGGGGTGAGGGCGATGCCATCGCGCACGAGGAAGAGACAAGCGGCGGGGGCCTCGGCGACCTTGCCCCGCTCGTCGAGCAGGATGGCGTCGTCGTAGCCGTCTTCAACGGCCTGGACTGTGGCCAGCCTCCCGTTCTGGTAGTTGGCGGCGGCCTTGAGCCGCGGAGGCATGTCGCGGTCGGAGATGCGCGTCCAGGAGCTCACGCACACGTGCAGGGCCTTGTCCGTGCCCAGTATCGACTTCCTCGGCCCTGCCAGGACGTAGGCTCCCACCTCCACGGTGCCCGGTTTGTGGGAGAAGAAATCCTGGCCCACGCCGAAGTAAACCGATGGGCTGAGGTGTACGTCTTCGCGCAGGTCGTTCTTGACCACCACGTCCACCAGGGCCTGTCTGATCTCCTCCAGGGAGAAGTCGAGGTTCATGCGCATCATCTTCATCGATTGGGTCAGTCTGCGGAGATGCTCATCGATCTTGAAGATGTAGAGCTGCCCCTCCTCGTCGTTCCAGTAGCCCCTCAACCCCTCGAAGATCCTGCTGCCGGTCTGTACAGCGGCGGTGCTCACGTGGAGCTTCGCCTCGTCCCAGGGGATGAACTCCCCATTCATCCAGATGTACTGTGGTGTCTGCCTTGCCATCCTATCTCTCCTTTCATCAGTCGAACGGTGTCTTGATCGGCGAGCCGTCGGCGGCTGCCCATTGTGCAACGTTTCCATGGCGAACGATATCACGATCGGGGTAGTCGTGCCAATGGGGTAGGGGGGGATGTGTGACGACACGCTGTGAGGCGTGGCAAGGGGCGGGGCGCGAGTGTCTTCTTGCCGAAGAAGATGCTGGGTTATCTGAACGTCGAGAGAATGGAACGATAGGCTCACGTCGCCAGCGTCAACGACATGGCCGCCGCGCGGCACATGATGGGTTGGCTTGGAGCCGTGGGCCGTAGTCAATAGGTCTAGCTGCACAGCATCCCCGGGCACAAGAGGCGTGATTGAAGTTTGGAGAATGCGGTTGTAGAAATTGCCGGTCGCTCCGGGGCGGTGCTGGAGGTTTTGTCTGACGCGGCGCCGACGTTGTTTGTGGCCGTGAATCCCCAATGTTTTCCCCGTATTTGGACCTTGACAGTAGGCTATTTCTGCTGTATATTAGGCTTGTGACAATGAACCGAGGAACAGGGAATCAAGGAGGAGAGAAGCATGCAGAGTACGAAACGTGTGGCTGTAGTCCTGGCTGTGCTCACCATGTCGATGCTCATGGTTGGCCCGGTGTTGGCCAAGCCTTTGTCCATCGATCCGGCCCCGGAGCCCCCCGCCGCCGTCGGGGGCCTGTACGTCACCAGCGAAGACAACGAGAACAACAACCACCAGGGCATCGCGGATGACGACATGGGCCTTTATCTGGACGGGTCCGACGAGATCGAGCCGATCGAGTTCAACATCTTCGTGGACGCAGAGACCTGCTCCCCAGGGGAGTTGACGCTGATGGTGGGGAACCTGCAAAGCTCTGAGCACCAGGTGTTCCTCAATGGCCACCTGTTGGGCAACCTCGTGGGCGACGAAATAGGCTGGGTCGAGGTCCTTTTCGAAGTGCCTCAGGCCTCGCTTCAGAAAGGGAAGAACCTGGTCGAAGTCGACTTAGTCGGCGAAGACTCTATCCTTGTAGCCTGGGGGGCCCTGGCGGTGGAGCCTTGCCAGGTTGAGGAGGAGTTCGTCCCGGAACCCGGGTCGATTCTGCTCTTCGGGAGTGGCCTCGCCGGCCTGGCGGGTTACGCTGCGGTGCGGTGGAGAGGAAGGAGCTAGGGTTCGAGAGTCTAGCGTAGTGCGAGGGGCTATTCCGGTGCGGGGTAGCCCCTCTTTCGTGCCCGGGCTCTTGGCCACGCAAGCCGTAGTGCTCCTGCGATCCCCAGCGCTGATTTCTCCACACTTGACAACCTCTACTGACCTGTGGTACAAGTCATTCGGGCGCACCTCACCCCTTGACCGCGTACTTTTCCGTCAGTGATCGGTGAGTCCCGTCCGTTATAATGGGCGAAGAACGTGCAAGACTCCGCAGTAACACCGGAGTGCGCCTGTTGGGTGTGTGTTCTTGCGGAGTCCCCAGACCGGGCTTGCTGGCCGAGGTTGGAAGTGGACCTCCGGATAAGAAGCGCACCGGTTGCCAAGCCAAAGACCACGCCCAAGCTGGTGGTCCTCAGCGGGCTGCTCCAGTTGGCCTCCGCCGATCTGGAGCGGGCCATACAGACGGAGCTGGCGGAGAACCCCGCCCTCCAGGTCACCGAGGCTCGCTCCTGTGAGATCTGCGGCTCGATCCTCTCTGGCGCCTCGTGTCCTCTCTGTCAGGGCTCGGTGGGCCGCAGGCGCGAGCGTGTCTTCGACGAGGAGGACAGGTTTGGGCGAACGGCGGCCTCCATCGACGAGGAGTGGGATCCTTTCTCTACTGTGGCCGCCCCGTGGTCGTTCCAAGATCACCTGCTCTGGCAGCTCTCCCCGCAACTCTCCAGCGTCGAACTGGAGGTCGCCTCCCTCCTGCTGGAGAACCTGGACCCCCATGGCCTGCTGGACTGCGAGCTGGACAGCGTGGCCGCGGTCGCCGGCGTATCGGTGGACCGCGTGGAAGATGTGCTCTCCACTATCCAGAGGCAGGACCCTCCAGGGATCGCGGCGAGGACGATAGAGGAAAGCCTGCTGATCCAGCTGGAGAGCCTGGATGCCGACAGGAAGACGGTGCAGCTTTGCCGGCGACTGATCAAGGAGCACTGGGCAGAGCTGTGTAAGGGCAAGGTGGACAAGATCGCTCGAAGCCTCAGGGTCGCGGGGGAGGACGTCGGCCGCGGCAGGGATTTCATCAGCTCCAATCTCTCTCCCTATCCCGTCCGCTCCTGCGTCCAGTCGCCAACCTCCGCGGAGCAACCCGTCGACGAGGCGTATCTGCGGCCGGACGTGATCATCGCCGCCCAGGGCCCAGAGGGTGAGGAGGAGTATGAGATCCGGTTCCCCGAGGAGAGGCGGTACCGCCTGGGACTGGATCGTGAGTATCAATCGGTGTCCGAGACTCTGGAGGGGAAACTCGCTGGAGAGGACATCGAGGGGTACGAGCACGTTCGCCAATGCCTGGAGAGGGGGCGGCTCTTCATCTCCGGATGGGAGGAGAGGTGGCGGACGCTGCGCAGAGTGATGGAAGAGCTGGTGGAGTACCAGAGGGAGTTCTTGCAGGGTGATGAGCGGTCGCTGCGCCCTCTGACGCGCCATCAACTGGCGGAGAAGCTGGGCGTTCACGAGTCGACGGTGAGTAGAGCCGTAGCCTCCAAGTACGCTCTCTTGCCGGGGGGACGCCTGGTGGCCCTGGCCGATTTCTTCGATGGCTCGTTGAGGGCCAAGTCACTGATCAAAGAGGCGGTCTCCCTGGAGACTCATCCGCTAACGGACGGGGGGCTGGTGGAGTTGCTCGCTGAGGCCGGCATCTCCGTGGCCAGGCGGACTGTACAGAAGTATCGGCAGGCCCTGGGGATTCTGCCCTCGGAGTTGAGGTGAGATGTCCATCATCAGCCTACTGACTAGACATAAGAGGTACGCCATCCTGGCTGCCTGCCTGGTGGGCGCGGTGTTGGTCGCCCTGGTGGGGACCTACGCCCTGCGTGGCCCAAGGACCCCAGCGGGAGTAGTTCCCCTGGGGGAAGCCGAGCGCGCCTGGCTGGCGGAGAAAGGCCAGCTGCGATTCGCTGGCCGGAGACAGGAGCCGCCTTTCGGCTTTTCTGAGGCCGACGGTCCCTACCAGGGGTACGAGGTGGAGCTCGCGGAGACCCTGGGTCCGGTGTTGGGAGTAGGCATAGAGGTCCAGCCCATGACCCGAGAGGAAGCCCTGATCGCCCTGGCGAATGGAGAAGTGGACGCGGTGATGGGCATGGTGCGAACCGCGGCGGGCGGTGAGCTGTACGAGTTCACCGAGCCCTACGCCAGCAGCTCGCTCGCCATCTTCGTGCGCTCGGACAGGTTCGACATAGCCCGGATCGAGGATCTCCGTAGAGAAGAGGTGGCTGTTCAAGCCGGCACCACTGCCCAGAAGGTGCTGGAAGGGGAGCCTGAGATCTCGCCCACGGTAGTGCAGACGGCAGAGGAGGGGCTGCGCTCAGTCGTTGACGGGCAGGTGGTGGCCCTGGTGGCGGACGAGATTGCTGGTCTGCGCGCTGTGCAGGAAGCCAATCTGGAGGAGCAGATCAAGCTGGTGGGCCTCCCTGGACAGACCGTGAGCTACGCCCTTGCCGTTCCCAAGGATGACCGCACACAGCTCGCTGTGCTGAACCACGGCCTGGCCGCAGTCGAGGC
>Ga0307379_10011570_pt1 | contig 11571 bp, 8 predicted proteins | sample UN2MG_FD_202237 | JGI IMG/M metagenome (GOLD analysis project Ga0307379, IMG submission 202237) | Soil microbial communities from Risofladan, Vaasa, Finland - UN-2 | ecosystem: Environmental > Terrestrial > Soil > Coastal area > Acid sulfate soil | place: Finland: Risofladan, Vaasa | collected... | reverse complement strand
CGGCCTGCGCCTGATCGCTGCGGCCGACCTTGACGGCCATGATCGGCTTGCCGAGCTCGAGCGCTCGATCGGCGAGCGCCAGGAAGCGTTCCGGGCGCTTGAACCCCTCGACGAACAGGATCACCGAGGTCGTCTCCGGATCATCCAGGCAGTAGGCGAGGTAGTCGCAGATGTCGAGCACGACCTCCGAGCCACAGCTGATGATCCGGGTGAAGCCGATCCGGTTGCCGGAATGGACGAACGCGTCGGAGACGGAGCCCGACTGGGCGATCCCGGCGACCCCACCGCGGGGCAGATACGGCGAGACATCGCCGATGTAGGTCGCGCTGTTGGCGGTCAGATCGATGACGCCCATGCAGTTGGGGCCAAGGAGCGCGAGACCGTGTTCGCGGGCGATCCGGGCTACGTCGGTCTGCATCGCCGCGGCCGCCTGCCCGCCTTCGACAACGCCGCCGCCGGGGATGATCACGGCCGGGATGTCGGCGGCGGCAGCAGCCTCGACGACGGACGCGGCTCGCAGCGGATTGAGCGCGACGACCGCGATATCGGGCCGCTCCGGGAGGGCGTCGAGCGAGGGGAAGCAGGCCTGCCCGAACACCTCGTCGTATTTCGGGTTCACGAAATGACAACGAGTCTCACTGCCCATCCGACGGAGGTTGTCACGAACCGTTTCCGAGATCCAGGATCTGGGCGAGGCGCCGACAACGGCCACGCTCCGTGGCGCGAAGAGGGGCCGCAGGTCGATGACGCCAGTCGCGTCCCCCGGTGGCACGGTCACCCGACCACCCGGTCGACACCGCGCTTCTCGAGGGCGCGGGCGATGATCATCCGCTGGATCTCGGACGTCCCCTCCCAGATTCGATCGACTCGCAACTCACGCAAGAACCGCTCCGGAGCGTACTCACGCATGTACCCACGCCCACCAAAGACCTGGACGACCCGATCGGCGCAGCGCCAGGCCGCCTCGGAAGCGAACAGCTTGGCGAGTGAGGCCTTCGCATGGACGACCTTCGGGTCGGCTCGCGTGTCGGCCAGCCAGGCGCACTCGCGGGTGAGCAATCGTGCGGCAGACGCGTCCGCAGCCGAATCGGCGAGCGGGAAACTCACCCCCTGGAAGTCGTAGATCCGCTGGCCGAACTGGATCCGCTCGGTCGCCCACTCAAGGGCGAGTGACAGCAGCCGCTCCATCGCCCCGGAACAGCGAGCTCCGATATGGATCCGCTCCTCGACGAACCATTCGTTGGTCAATTCGTCCGCCCGACCGAGCCCGCCGAGGACCGCCGAGGCCGGCACCCGGACATCGGTGAGCACGAACTGCGGATGCCGATCCGCGAAGGTGTGGGTGTAGTCCGGATCGTGTTTGACGACCACGCCCGGCGTGTCGTAATCGACGAGGAAGAGCGTCGGCAGCCGGGCATCCCCGTCGACGACGATGCAGTGGAAGATCATGAAGTCGGTGTCGTCGGGCCCGGTGACGAACCACTTCTCCCCGTTGAGCACGTACTCCCCCGTCGCCGCGTCCCGGACCGCGGTCGAGCTGAGCGTCCGGGCGTCGGACCCTGCGCCATCCTCGGTGATGGCGTAGCTCCCCGAGCGCTCGCCGCGCAGCGACGGGTCGAGGTAGCGCCGGCGCTGGTCTGGGTCGCCATGAAGCAGGACGTTGTATGCGCCCGGGATGTACGACCACAGGCCGCCGGTCGACTGGCCGAGCTGCTCGTGGACGAGGACCTGCTCGAGGACCGACCAGCCCTGGCCGCCGGCCTCGACCGGGAACGAGCCGCCGTACAGACGCGCTTTCAGCGCCGCCGCGCGGATGGGCGCGCCCCAGTCGCGCGCTACCCGACCGCCGGCGCGCTCGAACTCGACCTCGCGCGGTTGCAGGACGTCGCGCACGAATGTTCGGGCGCGTCCCTGGAGTTCAAGCTGGGCGGCGGTCAGGGTGAGATCCATCGCCACCAAGGATGCCGCACGCCGTCGACATTCGCCCGGTCCCGTCGCGGGCCACGAGACGCGGGGCCCGATCAGAAGTCTGGGTCGCTGGCGCCGGTTCCCGTGTCCCACGACGACCCTAGGTGGGCTGGACGTGCTCCATGTCCCGTCGTGGGCGCAACCGGCTGGCCGCTCCATTCGGCGCGCCCCCGACCCTGCCACTGGTCCAGGGCCAGACGGCAGCGTTCGGCGCCAGGCGCTTCAACGAACCACCGAACCATCGCGCGGACCCTCGCGTCGGCTGACTCGGGCGCCTGAAGCTCAGATCGGCCAAGGAACAGCCCAAACAGGGTCCAATGCCTTCGGCTTCAGCGCTCCCCCGGTCGCTTCGGGCGTGTGGCGCCCAGACGCGGCGCCCAGACGCGGCGCCGTTCGTGACCGGGCGGACTTGCTCCCAGGTATCGGGAGAACTCGGGGATTGTGCGGCCCTACATCGGCTGGGCGAGAACCATGATCCGGATCTCGGTCATGTCCTCCATCGCCCAGCGCAGACCCTCGCGGCCGAGCCCGGAGTCCTTGACGCCGCCGTAGGGCATGTGATCGATCCGATATGTCGGCACGTCGTTGATGATCACGCCACCGACCTCGAGGTCGCCGAACGCTCGCCAGGCAGCGCCGAGGTCATTGGTGAAGACGCCCGTCTGAAGACCGAACGACGAATCGTTGACCATCGCGATCGCCTCGTCGAAGTCCGCGAATCTCGAGGCGACGACGAGCGGAGCGAACGCCTCGTCCGCACAGACATGGGCGCTCAACGGGACATCGGTCAGGATCGTCGGCGGGAAGAACGTGCCGTCCGCACGACCGCCCAGCCGGAGCGTGCCACCCAGGGCGACCGCCTCTTCGACCCAACGCTGCGTCCGCTCGGCTGCCTTTGCATCGACCATCGGTCCGAGGTCGGTCGTGGGGTCAAGCGGGTCGCCCAGCTTGAGCGCCCTGGCGCCTTCGACGAACCGATCCATGAACGTGTCCCAGATCGCTTCGTGGATGACCATTCGCTGGACGCTGATGCACACCTGCCCGGCGTAGGCGAAGGCACCGACCAGGCTGCGCCGGACCGCCCAGTCGAGATCGGCGGTCTTGTCGACGATGACGCCCGCGTTGCCGCCGAGCTCGAGGACGACCTTCTTCTTGCCGGCCCGCTCCTTCATCCGCCAGCCGACCGCGGGTGAGCCGGTGAACGTCAGCAATTTGAAGCGCTCGTCGGCGACCATCCGATCGCCAAGCTCGCGGGTCATGGGCAGGATCGAGACGGAACCTGGCGGCGGACCGGCGGCCTCGATGATCTCCGCGATGGCCAGCATCGTGAGCGGATCCTTGGACGGCGGCTTGAGGACGATCGGGTTGCCGGTCGCGATAGCCGGGGCAACCTTGTGGGCGGCCAGGTTGAGCGGGAAGTTGAACGGACTGATGGCCGCGATCGGGCCGATCGGAAAGCGCCGGGTGATCCCCACCCGATCCTTCGAAGAAGGCAACAGATCCAGTGGGATGACTTCGCCGGTCATCCGCTCCGCCTCCTCCGCTCCAAGGCGGAAGGTCAGGACCGCCCGATCCACCTCGACGAGCGCATCCCGGATCGGCTTGCCGCTCTCGGTCGCGATGAGCCGTCCGAGTTCCTCGCGCCGAACACCGATCCCGGCACTGATCTCACGCAGGATCCGACCGCGTTCGTACGCGGGCAGGCGTCGGGTGAGGTCAAATGCCGCGACGGCCGCATCGACCGCCTCCTCGTATTGGGCGTCGCTCGCGGTATACGTCGACCCCGCCGGCGTAGCCGCGTCGGCCGGGTTCTCGATGACCAGGATGTCGGGGGATTCGACCCAGCGGCCGGCCAGGAAGATCGGGTGCGGCTTCGTGCCGGCGGTGATGGTCATCGACAGTGGTCTCCTTCGGGTACGGTTGGCATCGTACAACCGCTGATCGAATCGCCTGAGGACCAAGGAGAACCATGGGCCGTCATCCTGACCTGCGCCACCTCCTGCTGGTCAAGCCCGGATCCCAGGCGCGTCTGACGAAGTTCGACCCCGGGGCGACCTTTGGGCTCGACAAGGCAGCGGCCGCGCCGCTGACGCAGCGCCATCTCGAGCGACTGAGCGACCTTCAGGATCGGTTCTGGGCGGAGTCGAAGCGGTCGGTTCTCGTCGTCCTCCAGGGGATCGATGCCGCGGGCAAGGACGGGACCATCCAGAAGGTCATGGAGGCCTTCAACCCGCAGGGCTGCGTGGTCTCCGCGTTCAAGGTCCCAACGGAGGAGGAGCTCGACCACGACTTCCTCTGGCGGATCCATAAGCGGACCCCGCGCAAGGGCGAGATCGGGATCTTCAACCGCTCGCACTACGAGGACGTGCTCGTTGTCCGCGTCCACGACATCGTTCCAAAGCGGGTCTGGTCCAAGCGCTATGCGCAGATCAACGAGTTCGAGCGGACGCTTGCCGAAAGCGGCACGACGATCGTGAAGTTCTTCCTGGCGATCGATCGCGACGAGCAGCGGGAGCGCTTCCAGGCGCGCTATGACGATCCGACTCGGCGCTGGAAATTCTCGATGGGCGATCTCGAGGAGCGCAAACGCTGGGACGACTACCAGCGGGCGTTCGATGAAGCACTGTCGAAGACATCGACCCCGTGGGCTCCCTGGTATGTCATCCCGGCCAACCACAAGTGGTTCCGGAACCTGGCCGTGTCATCCATCCTTGCGGACACGATCGCCGCACTCAGGCCGGCGTATCCCCCGGAACCCGATCTTCCGACGGACCTCGTCATCGACTGATCCAGCCGGTCGGGTCGGCGTTCAGCCAGGCGGCGAAGTCCATCAGCCAGCCAGCCACCGCGTCGCCGTGGTCGTCCATCTCGTCGGCCTCGAGGTCGGCCAGCGCCCGCTCCCAGGCCAGCGCCTTTCCGATGCCACCAAACCCGCGAGCCAGGCCGGCCGCCTCGATCTGCCTCGCTCGAGACGCCACATCGGTCCAGGCCTCCGTATACACATCGCGCAGGCGGACGAACACCGGATCGTCGAGACCGCGACCTGTGTGGTGGGCGATCGAGTTGAAGGTCGCCGTCAGGGTCGAGAACGGGTGGGCAACGGCTGCATCTCCCCAGTCGAAGAACGCGACACGATCCTGGTTCACGAAGATGTTCCCGCCGTGCAGATCGTCATGCTGGATGGTCGGCGGGATGTCCAGTGCCTCGAGGGTGGCCACCATGTCGGTCAGCCTCCGCTCGCGGACGAGTCCTGAAAGTCTCGCCCGCGCAGCTGCAGCGGGCGCTCGTTCGTCGGGCTGGACGAGCCTCCAGATCCGATCGTCTGCGACTAGTCGCTCCAGCCCCGGGAGGAGCGCATCTGGTCGACCATCCGGCGTCCCGGCCAGGAGCATCGCGCTGACCGTCGCTTCGCGCTCGACCGACCGCTGGACCCCCGCATACGTCCGGAGGATGCGCTCCCAGGCGATGAGGTCGTGGTCGCCGGTCCCATCCGGTCTCGCCGCGCGAAACGTCGGCCCACCATCCTCGAAGAGCAGCCACGGACGCTCAGGATGGAGAGCCATGGGCATGAGTACATGTCCGATCTCGAACCGCCGGAGCACTTCGAGAAGCGGGCCTTCGTACGAAGCACCCGGCCCGCTGGCCTTGAACCAGAGCGACCCTGCGTCGGTCGGGATGTGGATCGCCGTCGACCACGGCCGCACGTGACGCTGGTCGAGCGGTCCGACGATCGTTCGCCCCGAACGGGTCAGGACGGAGTCGACCCATGCCCGGGTCTCTGCAAGCCAGACCGGGTCGAGCCAAGTGCGACGCCCCGTCGGGGAAGGAGTCAGCGGCCCTTGCCTCCGCCGAACAGCGTCCCCAGCACGCCACGGATGACATCCTGGCCGAGTCGCGAGGAGGCGACCTTGCCCCCGGTCCTGACGGCGTTGTCGATCGACCGCTGCCGGGCCCGAGCGGTGTCCGCGGCCGCCTTCGCCTGGGCCTTGCGCTGGCGCTCGGCCTCCCGGGCAGCCTTGACCTGGGCCGCCGCGAGCGCCTTGCTCTGACGGGCGATCTCACGTTCTTGTTGGGCGGGTGTCATCGTGTTCATTCCGGTTGCTGTCGTCGGGTCGACCGCAGTCCGAATCACTGCTTCCGCCGAGGCGATTCGGGCAGCGGCCAACCGCGCGGTGATCCGCTCATAGGCGCTATCTCGATCGATCGTCGCGCCGTACTTGGCGTGCATCGGACTCGTCGCGATCCGACCATGGAACTGGACATCGTCGATCGGTGACATGAGCGAATCGGGAGCCAGCAGACGAGTGGCCGCCAGCGGCGTCGGGACGCCCCGAGGCGACAGGACGGTGACCAGCGCTTCGCCGGTTCCAAGCGAGGTGATCGTCCGTTCGACGTCATAGAAATCGGTCATCGGGAAGGTTCGGGCGGTCTTGCGCAGCGCATCGGCGTCGTCCGGCGTGAACGCGCGCAGCGCGTGCTGGACCCGGTTGCCGAGCTGAGCCAGCACCGGCGCGGGGACGTCGGTCGGCGCCTGGGTCACGAAGTAGATGCCGACACCCTTGGAGCGGATGAGCCGGGCCGTCCGCTGGACCTGATCCATCAGCGCGTCGGACGCGTCATCGAACAGCAGATGCGCTTCGTCGAAGAAGAAACACAGTTTCGGCTTTGGGAGGTCGCCCGCCTCGGGCAGCGACTCGTAGAGCTGGGCAAGCAGCCAGAGCATGAACGTGGAGAACAGCCGGGGTTTGTCCATCACGTCGGGCAACTCGAGGATGCTGATGATCCCCTCACCCTCGGGAGTCGTGCGCAGGAGATCCTCGACCTCGAACTCCGGCTCGCCGAAGAAGATGTCGGCGCCTTCCTGCTCGAGCACGATGATCGACCGCAGGAGGACGCCGACCGAGGCCTTCGACATCCCGCCGTACTCGGCGAGGAAGGGCTTGCCCTCATCGGACGCGAGGTACTTGAGGATGGCCGTCAGATCCTTCAGATCGAGGAGCGGCAGGTCGTTGTCATCGCAGTACTTGAAGATCAGCGCCAGGATGGAGGTCTGGGTGTCGTTCAGATCGAGGACCTTGCCGAGGAGCAGCGGTCCGAAGGAGTGGACCGTGGCCCGGACCTGCGCACCAAGCTTCCCCGACAGGGACAGATACTCGACCGGGTGGCCGGACGGCTCGAAGGTCCAGTCCAGCGACCGGACTCGGTCTTGCAGCCTGGTGCTGGTCGCGTCACCCGGCGCGGCGAGTCCGGTCAGATCGCCTTTGATATCCGCGACGAAGACGGGGACGCCAGCCTTCGACAGCTGGCCGGCCAGGAGCTGGAGGGTCTTGGTCTTGCCCGTCCCGGTCGCACCCGCGATCAGGCCGTGGCGGTTGAGCATGGAGAGCGCGATCTGGACTCGCGCCTCGTTGGCCAACTCGTCACCGAGCATCGGGCTGCCGATCACGACGCCCGGTTCGGTCAGTTCATAGCCGATCGTCATCGCATCGCGAAACGCCTGATCCATCGATCCCTCCGGGGGTGTCCGGGTCACTTTCGGGGCGGTGGCCAGAATGTAGCATCCTGGGCGGGCCTCGACCCGGGCCGATCAGGTGGCGGCGGCCGCCGGGTAGCTCCCAAGGACTCGGGCCATCGTCGTCACACCGGCCAGCGCCTCGAACGCGGTGGCCGTGGTCGGGTCGGCGGTGTCGGCGTCCAGGTCGATCCAGAACACGTATTCCCAGGCGCGCTCCCGGCTCGGCCGCGACTCGAGCTTGTGCATGTTGAGTCGATGGTCGGCGAAGACCTGCAAGACTGCGAGCAGCGTCCCGGGTTCGTTGCGGACCGCCACCACCAGGGTCGTGCGCCGAGGCGAGTCGGCGGCGACGAGTGGGATCGACAGTTCCGTCCCAAGGGGGGCCACGACGAGGAACCGCGTGCGATTGCCGGGCAGATCGCCGATCTCATCGGCCAGGATCTCGAGCCCGAAGAGAGCCGCCGCACGCGGCGACAACACGGCCGCAGCAGCGTGTTCGTTGGACTCCGCGATCGTCTTGCCGGCCCCGGCCGTGTTGTAGGTGGTCAGCAGCTGCCACGGCCGGCGACGCAGGAACGCCTCGGCCTGGCCGAGTGCCTGGATGTGCGAATAGATCCGCTTGATGTCGTCCAGACGTTGCCCGGGCAGAGCCGCCAGACACAGGCGGACCGGAACGACCACTTCGCCACGGATGACGAGGTCGTGCTCCAGCAGCAGGTCGTAGTTCTCACGGACGGTGCCGTGAATGACGTTCTCGATCGGGATCACACCGGCTGATGCGCGCCCGTTCGTGACCGACTCGAAGACTTCCCTGAACCCGGCGAGCGGGACACGCTCGACGTCGCCGAACCCGGCCAGGACGGCATCCTCCGCGAACGCGCCCGGCTCGCCCGCGTACGCGATCGGCGTGTTCACGGATCCCGGCTAGCGCTCGAACCAGCCGGTCGTGTCGCGGGGGACATCCGCCTCGTCAAGGTCCGCCCGCTCCCCACGCGCCACCCCGGCGGTGACCGACGCGCCGCGCTGATTACCGGCAGCCTCCGTTGCACCCGCCCAGTGCGCCTCGGCGAGCATCAGGTTCAGGGCGGCCACGTACGCCTCGATCGAGGCCGCGATGATGTTCGGTCCACGAGCCTCCCCGGCGTACTCGCCGGTACCCCGCTTACCGCCGACGTCTGGTGGAGCGATCCGGACCGAGACCGCACCGATCGTGTCTGTCCCCTCCCCGAGTGCGTGGATGTCATATGCGAGCAGGCGTGGGTGACCCGCGAGCACCCCGGCCAGGGCCTGATCCACCGCCCGATAGAGGGCGTCGATCGCACCGATGCCGTCGGACGAAGCCCGCCATTCGTGATCCCCGGCGGCGATGACGACGGCGCCTCGACTGCGCGCGTTGCTGCCCGAAGTGGCCGTCCATCGAGCGAGGTGCAGAGTCTCTGGCGCCGCTTCTGTCATCGGATCACCTCCGTGGATTGGCCGTGGCGCCGCCCTGCGCGGGTCGCTCTGGGGCGACCGCGACCCGGTCCGTGGCGAATTGTCGCTCATCGCGGCGTCGAAGCTCGGACCCACCCTTCCAGATCGCGTACTCGAGCGAATCGGCCAGGGCAGCCGCGGATGCGGCGATGATGTTCGTGTCGCTGCCCATCGTCGACCACGTGCGGGCACCGTCCATCGAGTCGATGATGACCCGCGTTCTGGCCGCCGTCGCCTCGCCGCCATCGAGGATGCGCACCTTGTAATCGACCAGGTGAACGTGCTCGATGTCCGGATAGAACGCGCCGAGCGCCTTGCGCAGCGCCGCGTCGAGCGCATTGACCGGGCCGTTCCCGTCGGCCGCCGTGTGCAGGATCTCGCCATCGACCTCGACCTTGACCGTCGCCTCGGCGAGCAGTTCGCGTCCGGCCCGTTGCTCGATCAGACACGTGTAGTCAACGATCCGAAACGGGGCAACGTAGTCGTTGGCATGCCGTCGGATCAGCAGTTCGAAGCTTGCCTCCGCGCCTTCGAAGGCGAGTCCGTCGGCCTCGAGTTCCTTGATCAACTTCGAGAGCTCACGCGGGTCTACGACGCCTTCAAGCTGATGGCCAAGCTGCTCGGCCCGGATCGAGATGTTGGCCCGGCCGCCGAGCTCCGAGACGACCAGTCGACCCGCGTTGCCGACCGAGGTCGGGTCGATGTGCTGATAGCTCCGCTCGACCCGCGCGACCGCCGCGCCATGGACGCCACCCTTGTGGGCGAAGGCCGATCGGCCGACATAGGGCTGGTAGTCGTTGGGGACGACGTTCGCGATCTCCGCCACGGAACGAGAGAGCTCGGTGAGGGACGCCAGGGCCCCGCCGCCGGCCGGGACCAGATCATGCCCGGTCTTGAGGGCCAGGTTGGCCAGGATGCTGATCATGTTGGCGTTGCCGGCGCGCTCTCCGTAGCCGTTGATCGTGGCCTGTACGTGGCGAACGCCAGCGGCGACCGCGGCGATCGCATTGGCGACGGCCAGGTCGGCATCATTGTGGGTGTGGATCCCCCAGGTGAGGTCGGGGGCATCCGGGTCTGCGCCGAGGGTCGACTGGACGTCGCGGACGATGTCCACGAGCTCGTCAGTCAGCGTGCCCCCATTCGTATCGCACAGGACGAGCGTCCGCGAGCCCGCCTCGCGGGCGGCCCGAAGGGTCGACAAGGCGTAGTCGCGGTCATCCTTGTAGCCGTCGAAGAAGTGCTCCGCGTCGTAGACGACCTCGCGTCCGCGCTCGGCCACGAAGGCGACCGAGTCGGCGATCATGTCCAGATTCTCGGTCGGCGTGGCACCCAGCACCTCGATGACGTGGAGCAGCCAGCTCTTGCCGAAGATGGTCACGACCGGGGTCTCGGCAGCCACGAGCTCGTGAAGGTTCGGGTCCGCTTCCGGCCGGTTCGAGCGGTGGCGGGTCATCCCGAAGGCTGCCAACCGGGCCTGCTCCCAGCGCATGGTGCGGGCCGCGGCGAAGAACTCGACATCCTTGGGGTTCGAGCCCGGCCAACCGCCCTCGATGAACGGCATCCCGAACTCGTCGAGCATCCGTGCGATCCGCAGTTTGTCGGCCAATGACAGCGTGATGTTCTCGCCCTGCGTGCCGTCGCGCAGCGTTGTGTCGTACAGGATCACCGGCTGATTCACGGTCGGCGCATCCGTCACGATGGTGCTCCCGCCGTCTCTCGAGCGTTCTCGTGGATCGCCAGCCGCTCGATGATCGCCGTCGCGAACGCGGTCGTGCCGATGACCACGAGTCCATCGCTGGGATCGGTCGGGTCGGCCAGGTCGGCGGTCCGCCAGCCTTCGTCGAGGGCCCGACTGACCGCCGCCTCGATCGCGGCCGCCGCATCCTCACGACCGAGCGAGGTCCGGAGCAGCATCGCCGCGGACAGGATCGTGCCGATCGGATTTGCGATGTCGCGGCCCGCGATGTCAGGCGCTGAACCGTGGATCGGTTCATAGAGGCCGAAGATGCCGTGCTCGGTACGGCGCTCCCCGAGCGACGCCGAGGGCAGCACGCCAAGACTGCCGGCGATGACCGCAGCCTCGTCGGACAGGATGTCGCCGAACAGGTTCTCCGTGACGATCACGTCAAAGTCGGCGGGCCGTCGCACGAGCAGCATCGCGCACGAATCCACGAGCTGATGATTGAGTCGCACGTCCGGGTACTCGGTGGCGATCTCATCCGTGACCTGCCGCCACAAGCGCGATGTGGCGAGCACGTTGGCCTTGTCGACCTGGGTCACCATGCTTCGGCGGGTTCGGGCCAGCTCGAAGGCCAGCCGGACGATACGCGCGATCTCGTGCTCCGCGTACGGAAGCGTATCGAGCGCCGAACGTTCCCCGGGGCCCCCAGAGGCTTCGCTGCGATCCCCGAAGTAGACCCCGCCCGTCAGCTCGCGAACGATGAGCATGTCCACGCCGGCGAGCAACTCGGGACGGAGCGGCGAGGCGCCGGCGAGTGCCGGATGGACGGCGACGGGCCTGAGGTTGGCAAACAGGCCCAGCCCACCGCGTAACGCGAAGAGCGCCTGCTCGGGACGGACCGTGGCAGCCGGATCGGACCATTTCGGGCCACCGA
>Ga0307379_10011569_pt1 | contig 11572 bp, 15 predicted proteins | sample UN2MG_FD_202237 | JGI IMG/M metagenome (GOLD analysis project Ga0307379, IMG submission 202237) | Soil microbial communities from Risofladan, Vaasa, Finland - UN-2 | ecosystem: Environmental > Terrestrial > Soil > Coastal area > Acid sulfate soil | place: Finland: Risofladan, Vaasa | collected... | reverse complement strand
CACGTTCTATGACGACGTCCCTCTGGGGTCAGGGATCCCTTCGAGGACTGGCCCGTGAGGGACGTCGTCATAGAACGTGCTTACATGAAAAAATGAGGAGCTAAAGAAACTCCAGCTCGTAGATAACGGGATTGTAGCCGTCCGGGCAGGCGTGCCTCGCCACTCTGACGCCGTCCTCCCTGACGGCGAAGGCGACGTTGGCCCCGTGGGCCAGTGCGTAGACCTTCGGAAGGATGGAATAGAGGGCGTGGAGGCAGATCCTACCCTCGATCTCGTGGGTGTCCCAGTCGAAAATGACCTCGTTGCCGACTTCCTGGCCTGCAGAACAGGTGCCCTCCTGACTGATGACCCTGACGCGTACCTTTGACATGGATTATCCCACATCGCCGGCAGTGAAATTCCTTTCTATCAAGCTAAAAAAAAGGAGAAGAAGATAGTCAATCGGGCCGGGGTATCCTCTTCATGATGGGCTTGGCGAGTATTTCACCGACGTCAAGGTCGAAGAAACTGGTTGTGTTGGCCGACTTGATGACGACCGCTGTATCCGCCCACATACCCTGACCCGCCACGACGATGACGTTCTCACCGATGGGTATAGCACCCGCGTCCGCGGCCATCACCGTGATCTCGAACACGACCTTCATGCCCTGACTGAAGAGGCGAAGTATATTGGCGATCAGGTCACCTGTGGAAGGAACATAGGCGGGCCAGAAGGGCTGGGGGCGAGGCTGCCCAGGCTCCCTCGGGGGGGATCGCCTAAGGCTGCTGCCGACCCCGCCGAAGGCGTGGGTACAGGTGACGATCTTTCCGCCCATGTCCTTGATCTTCTTCTCGTTCTCTGGCAGGAGCTCGGGGCCCCTGGGGCCGATCTGATGGGTCACCACGACGACTGTGATCCCGGTGCCCTTGAAGGCCTCGACGGCCTTGACACCGGTCTCGCCGCGGGTGGAGGCGACAACGACGTGCTTGATGCCCTTCTCCTCGGCCTTCTCCTTAGCGAGCTTCAGGACGACGTCCATGTTCTCCGGCTTCGATTCTTCGAAGTAGACGATACTGCTTTTCATAAATTTCACCAAGGTTCTAGAGGGAATACCTGAATAAAAAATGGAACGGGAGGGCCGTGAACTCCTTGGTAATGGGGGTTTTACTAGTGGAGTATTTTTTTTATAAAAGCCCATCCCATGGAGGGAGTTATTTCCGGGCACTGAATCCCTTGATCGGGGTCAAGTTTGGCTGACACTAAGGGGGAGTTCGAGAACCTGGAGGAGGCCTTCAAGGCCCTCGACACATTCCTCTCGACCATCATCCTCCCCAGCCTCGCAGGGGGTCAGCCTAATGGTCATCAACGAGCTCTTCGAGTAGCGACCGGGCCTCTCAACCCTTTTAACCGCATGGAAACGTAGACAGATCGAGATGGAGATCCCAAGGGTAGATGTCGCGGTCATCGGGGGCTCGGCCATCATGGGCTCGGGCTTCCCCTCAAGCTTCGAGGGTGTCGATGTTCTGGAGGACGGGGTCATATACGAGACACCTTTCGGTTCTTCGGCCCCCTTCACCCGGGCTCGCGTCGAGGGGCTCGAGTTCCTCTACGTCCCCTTCCACGGCATCACGTCCGAGATAAGGAACACGGAGCCGGATAGCGCGGGGGAGAGGATGTTCTACATCCTGATGAGGGCGGGAGTCAGGAAGATCATCGGATGCGCCCTCTGCGGCTCGACGAACCGGCTCCTCGACCCGGCGGACGTCGTGATCCCCGATGGCTTCGTCGACTACACAACGAAAAGGGCCCAGTCCCTCACCAGGAGTCTCCGGAGGAAGGGGGTTGAAGTTGAGTCCACGATGTACAGGCTCCACCAGCCCTTCTGCCCGAGGCTCAGCGACCTCCTCGTCCAAGGCTCCATGGAGGTGGGATTCCCCAGGGTCTTCAAGAGGGGGGTCATCGGGGTCGCCGAGGGGCCGAGACTGGAGTCTCCCTCGGAGATCAGGATCAGGTACACGGAGAGAGGGCTTGACGTCGTCACCATGAACACGGTGCCGGAAGTCTTCTTCGCCCGGGAGATAGGCGCCTGCTACGCCACACTGCAGCTGGTCTCCAACTACGGGGAGGGGCTCGTCTCCAGGGGTTGGAGCGGCCACGAGGCCTTCGGGGAGTTCCTAGAGCACTGGGGCAGGCCTGCGGCAGAGTCGATCGTCCACGCGTTGAGGGGGCTCGATCCCAGAGACGACGGGTGCAGCTGCTCCAGATACAGGTGGCGCACGATCATCGAGTGACCGCTAGGTCCCCCCTCATGAGGGAGTTGGTCTCAGCGCCCCTCGGCTTCTATCCCACGACCCGCTTGATGAGCCGGAGGTAGTTGCTCCCGAGTAACTTCCTGACGTCGTCCTCCTCGTATCCCCGCCTCAGAAGCTCGACCGTGATGTTGGGCATCCTTGTGACGTCCTCGAGGCCCTCGGGCGTAGAGGGGATGCCGTCGAAGTCCGAGCCGAGTCCCACGTGCTCGGAGCCTACAAGGTTGACGATATAGTCGATGTGATCGACCAAGGTCTCAACGGTCGCATTCGTGGGGTGAACGAAGTTCGGAGCGAAGTTCATGCCAATGACCCCGTCGACGTCCGCGATGGCTTTGATCATCTGGTCGGACAAGTTTCGCGGGTGGTCGCAGACCGCCCTGCTGTTGGAGTGGGAGGCGACGATGGGGCCCTTCACAACCTCTAGGACGTCCCAGAAGCCCTGGTCGCTGATGTGGGAGACGTCGACGATGACGCCGAGGTGGTCCAGCTCCTCGACGGCCTCAACCCCGAGCTCTGAGAGACCGCCTCCCGTCCTCCTGTCGGTGACGCCGTCTGCGAGAAGGTTCCTCAGGCTGTGGACTAGGCCGACCATCCTGACCCCGAGGCGGTGGAAGACCCTGAGCATGCCCATGTCTCCCTCGATGACGTCCGCCCCCTCTATGGAGAGCATGGCCGCCACCTTCCCCTCCCCCACTGCGCTCATTATCTCATCGTAGGTCGTCACGGGCTGGATAGCACCCTTGTTCTTCTCACATTGAGAGTAAAAGACATCGATCATGTCAAGGGCTGTCCTGAGGGGGAACGGTGGAGTCCTGGCTCTGGCCGAGGAGATAGCGAAGACCTGGCAGTCCACGCCACCCTCCCTGAGCCGGGGGATGTCGACGTGGCCCAGCTTAGAGCGTTCCCCCATACCCAACTGGGATCTGTCGTCCCACATAGAGTCCCTGGGTCGGGTGAACTTAGGGCAGAGGCACTTCAACGTGTCGCAGTGGGTGTCCACGACAACGGCTTCCCTGTGGAGTCTCATGGTGTCTTCCATGGAGTATCAGATGCGTATCATCGGAGATCGCTTAAAAGAGTGCCCAAGCCCCGGGATCGGCTCTGACAGGTTAAATATGGTGTCTGACGATTCATGTTAAAATGTTCAAGGTTCTGAGATCCGTGGTGTGGGGGGAGGCCGCCCTCGCCCTTCTCTCCAAGTGCAACCGCCTCGATCCCGGGCGCCCCGCCGTGATGCACATCAGGCACACCGAGCGACCCGTCATCGACACCATCGGTGAAGGCCGGGGCATGCTGTCGACGCCGAGGGGAAAGGAGGCGGCCTTCGAGTTTGGGGCGGGTCTCCCCGAGAGTAGAAGGTACAGGCTCTTCCATACTTACTACGACAGGGCCAAGGAGACGGCTCTGAAGATCCAAGAGGGAATCAAGGATAGAGGCTCCGTCTCGAAGGTCGGGGGGGCCATCCCCGTTGCCACGGTCCTGGACCATGATGCCTACATGGAGTATCTCTCAGAGTATGCCGACACTGACGACCATGCGAAAAACTTCTTCAGGGACTGGACCTCAAAACGGATACCGAGCAAGATGGTTCTGCCATCATTGGAGTTTGCGAGGGAGATGGCCCAGTTCATGATGGATACTCTAAGGGGAGCGCGCCACGACTCCTTTGATATATACGTGAGTCATGACGTGTGGGTGGCCGCGCTCATGTTCCACTGGTTCGGGCTGAAGCCACACGACGACTGGTACACGTTCCTCGACGGCTTCATCATGCAGCTGGGGGACGAGGGGATGACCGTCTACTACAGGGACGAGTTTAAGGCTGTCCCCTATCCCAGCTGGTGGCCGCGGTGACCCTCCGGAACTGGGAAGGATAATTATATCACGGCTCCATATGGTTGCCAAGTGTTTGTCATGGTGAAGCTAACAGAAGAGATCAAGTCAGTCTTCGAGAAGCAGAGGGTGATCTCCATGGCCACAGCCAACGCCGCGGGGAAGCCAAACGTCATCCTGGTGGGGATGTGGTGGTGGGAGGACGACGAGACCCTCGTGGTCGTCAACAACTTCCTGAACAAGACCTACAGTAACCTCGAGTCGAACCCCCAGGTCTCCTTCGTGGGCTGGGACCGGGAGGCCCGCAAGTGCTTCCAGGTCAAGGGGACCGTCGAACTTCAGTCGGAGGGTCCCATCTACGAGAAGGGGCATAAGATGGCGACGGAGAGGAATCATCCTCTGCCGGGAAAGTCGGTGGTGGTCGTAAAAGTTGAGGAGATCTACCAGGCCTCCGCGGGAAAGGGAGCCGGGGACAGGCTCCTCTAGATAACGAACCTGACGTTCTGCTGGTTCTCGGCCCGCTGCTTGGCGAGGCCTTTATTCATCCCCTGGTTCGTCACCTCGATGTCGAAGGCGACGAATTTTTCCACCATCTCGGTAATGTTGCGGGCCATCTCATCCAGCTCCTCGCGAGTGAATGTCGACATGACCTCGGGGCTGTTGATCCACTGCATCCATCCGCCGAGGCTCTGGCCCAGTGCGCCGAACGCGAACCTCATGACGCGCACGAGCTCCAGCCTGTCCTGATCCGTCTTCTCCATAAGCTCCCTGATCTGTTCTAGAGTCTTCTCGCTCCTCTGGGTCCAGTTCTGTTGCATCGGTTCCACTGCGGATACTAGTAATCGGTTCCTCTTAAACGTCTTGGAGGGCCTGAAACTGCGCCCTCTAGTCGACGTCCTGCCAGATGGCGAACCGGTTCTCTTCCGGGTCGGCGACGAGGGCGAACCAGCCCATGAAGAGGACCTCCTGCTTGGGCACGACCACCTCCCCCCCCAGCTCCACGACTCGGGTGCAGTACTCGTCCACGGACTCCACGGAGATGTAGTTAGTCACCCCCTCATCGGGGAGGGTCCTTTTCTTGAGGCCTCCGTTTACGCCTGCCCCCGCGGGACCCCCCTTCTCGCCTATGGGCACCGTCTGTATCATCCAGTAGCCCTCCTGGCCAGGGGCCTCCTCGAAGACCCATCCGAAGAGGCTTGAGTAGAACTTCCTCAGCCTGTCGACGTCGTCCGCGGGTATCTCGAAGTGGGTTATCGTGTGGTCAACCATCTCGTTCATTTTAGAGGGTGGACCTGATGAGATAAGCATTGCCAGAGGGGACTGATCTCACTCTGACGACTTGAGGAGGGCCCTCAGCAGCTTGACGGGCCTCGGGATCAGGAAGGGCGTCCGCCTCCTGTACTCCAGGTACTCCTCACCGAACCTCTCCTCGAGGTTGGGCTCCTCGTACACCTTCACGATGAATACGTTCACAGCGACGACGGCCGCCGGGATGAAGAGGAACATCCCCGGGGAGCTGAACATGAGACCCATACCGCAGGGCAGCAGGGAGTACCCCAGGATCATCGGGTTCCGGGTGTGGGCATAGGGCCCCGTCTTGACGAGTACACTCGTCTGGACCCTCCTCTTCGCCTCTCCCCACGGGAGGCCCAGCCCCACACTGTACAGCACCCTTGTCGATTTTATGCCAGTGTAGAGCCCTGAGACAAAGACGATGGGGCCCCCTACCAGGTTGATGGGGAAGGGGGGCGTCTTGGAGAGGGAGAGGGCGGCGTCGATCCAGGAGCCTACGACGTACGTGAGGATCGGCGCGACGATGAAGATGGTCATGTAGGCGAGGAGCTGGCCCCGGGGTATTCTCGGTTTCAGCTCGGTCGTGAGCTTTCCCTCCAGGATTCTGTCAGAACAGCCCCCTCATCGTCGCCAGTATCGTCTGCTTCGCCATGTACCTGTAGGTCTTCTTGACCAGGGGGTTCTTGGAGAAGAGGGCGCTGTACCTCCTCGTTCTGGACCCGAAGAAGGCCCTGTAGCTCTTGAAGAGTTCCTCTTGGACCTCCTCTACCGTCAGGTGCTCGGTGGGCATCACGGCGTGGATCATGTCGAAGTCGGCCCAGTCGTCGCTCTCGATCCAGCCGTTGGCTTTGGCGGTCTCGTAGATCTCCGTGCCGGGGAAAGGGGTGAGGGTCATGAAGGTGGCGATGTCCGGGTTCAGGGCGTCGGCGTAGTCCCTGATCCCCTTGATGGAGTCGAGGGTGTCGTGCCGCTCCCCGATGATGAAGGTCCCCTGGGAGAAGATATCGTTCTCCCTGAGGAGGTCGACGGCTTGCTTCGCCTTGGACTCGTCAATCCCGTCCCTCCGGAAGTCCCTGAGAGTCGACTCGTGGGGGGTGTCGAAGCCGATGAGCATCCAGACTGCGCCTGCCTCCCTCATCTTGGGCAGGAGGTCTCTCCGCTCGACGATGTTGTCGCACCTTGCCTGGCAGAACCAGGCGACCTCGTCGCTGAGCCCCCTGGAGACTAGATCGTCGCATAGAGCTCCGGTCCAGGGGCCAAGGGCGAGGTCATCGTCGGTGAGCCAGAAGAAGCGGCTCCCGTATTTTGTGTGCAGATGCTCCATCTCGTCGGCGACCCTGCCGGGGGACTTGGACCTCTGCCTGCCCCGCCAGAACCTCCATTGGGTGCAGTAGCTACAGTTGTGTCCGCACCCCCTGGAGCCCTCGACCATGGCGAAGGGGGCGTCCTCCTCCGCCATGAGGGCGAAGTAGTAGCCCTTCATATTTACCTCGACGAGGTGATAGGCGGGATATGGTAGGGAGTCCAGGTCGCAGATGAGGGGCCTCTCAGGAGCGTGATGGACGGCGCCACCCTCACGGTACGAGAGGCCCTCGATACCCGACATGCTTCCGCCCTGGGAGACGGCGTCCACGAACTCGGTGAGGGTCGCCTCCCCCTCGCCCCTGACCACGGCGTCGACGTGGGGGAAACGCTTCAGGGTCTCGTCGGCGAGGGTGGTGAAGTGCTGGCCCCCGAGGATGGTGACGGCGTCGGGGCAGGCCTCCTTGGCGATGGCGGCGGTCCTCAGGACGAGGCTGGCACAGCATGAGGAGAGCCCGCTCACCGCGACGACGTCGGGTCCGATACCCTCTATCCTAGGCCCGAGGGCGTCCCAGTCCAACCCCTCGGCCTGACAGTCGACGACACTGATCTCGGCGTCCGGGTTCTCCCTCTCCAGGTAGGCGGCTAGGGTCAGTATCCCGAGGGGTGGGGGGACGTACTCCCCCATGGGGAACCAGAAATTCTTGGGGGGCTCGATGAAGGCGACGTGGGTTTTGGGCATCTCGGTTTTTCCTTTCCTATTGATCTGGTCTGCCTGTTTTTATTGTCTCTGGGCGGTGGAATCCTTAAATCGTGGTTGTGGAGGGTATGTTATGAGCCGGGGTCTCCTAGCCTGGTAGGGAGCTAACGCCTTCGGGTGGCTCATGCCTGGAAAGCTAGTGTCCGTATGGACGCAAGGGTTCAAATCCCTTTCCCGGCGCCATTTCTTCACTTCCTTGACCTGTGCCAAACCTCCTACAGGTATACTTAAGCTTACATTTAGTAAAGTTTATATTACATATTGTATAGTAAACTTTACATCGGTGATAGTGTTGAACGCCATGACACAGAAGATAATCACTGTGGTAATAGTCGCCGTCACAGGGGCTTTGATAGTCATCGGGATAAACCTGGGCAACCTGTATCTGCCCGTGGTCACCCTCATGACAGGGGCGCTGGCCATACGATACATGCGCAGGAGGACCCGGGAGGTCCTGTACGACGAGAGGACGACAATCATCAATCAGAAGGCATCAGCCGCTGCAATTGCCGCTTTCACCCTGGGTGTGACGGTGATCGGATGGCTTATGATGACAGTGGGTGACACCATCGACCCAGCCTACAAAGGGCTCGGATACGCCCTCGCTTTCCTAGGCTGCGGGCTCCTGCTGCTCCGAATGATATTCCAGTACTATTACAGCTGGAGGCTCGGGGGCTGGGACCGTGGAGAATAGGGTCAAGGTCTACCGGGCCATGAGGGACGTCACCCAAGAGGGGCTCGCGAAGGCGGTGGGGGTGTCGCGGCAGACGGTGATGGCCATAGAAAGGGGAAACTACAACCCCTCCCTGGAGCTTGCGTTCAAGATCGCCCGGTTTTTCGGCGTGGGGGTCGAGGACGTGTTTACCTACGACGGGGCTGGTGAGGGGTAGAATGGACAGAGAGATTGCTGTCTCCCTCAGGGGTGTAAGCAGGAGCTTCGGGGAGACCCCGGCGGTGAGGGATCTGGACCTGGAGATCGAGAGGGGGTCCATCCACGGGCTCCTCGGACCCAACGGATCAGGCAAGTCCACGACCATGAAGATGGTGATGGGGATCCTGAAGCCTGATTCAGGGAGAATCGACGTCTACGGCAAGGAACCCCAGGGGGACCCCATGGGCGTGAAGAGGATAGTGGGGTACGTCCCCGAGACCCCCCGGCTCTACGAGTACCTCACCGGCCTGGAGTACCTGGACTTCATCGCTGACGTCTACGAGGTGGATCCCGAGATCAAAGAGGAGCGGATATACGAGTTCCTAGACGCCTTTGGGCTCGACGGCAGGGAGAACGAGATGATCAGCGGCTACAGCCACGGGATGAAGCAGAAGACTGCCCTGATTGGTGCCCTACTCCACAGGCCCCGGCTCCTCATCCTAGACGAGCCCCTGGGGGGCCTCGACCCCAAGTCGGCGAGGATCGTGAAGGACGTACTGCACAGGCTCTCCGGGGAGGGGGTGACCGCCATCTTCAGCACCCACATCATGGAGATCGCGGACGCCCTCTGCGACAGGATCTCAGTCCTCTACAATGGGGAGAAGTTGGGTGAGGGTTCCCCCGTCGAGTTGCGGGAGAGGGCGGGGAGGCCAGGATCCACCCTAGAGGAGGTCTTCCTGATGCTGACGGGGGCGGACGACGTCGCCGAGATAGTCGACGCATTGATGGGGTGACCCCATGAACCCGAAGAACGCGCTGCGTCTGGCATGGATCTTCAGCCTCTCCGCCTCCAGGGCTAAATGGACTGGGGGAGGCTCACCTGAGGGATTAGCCAAGAGGCCCGTCACGAACCTCTACGCTTCCCCCATCGCGTTCGCCCTAGCCGCGGCGTTTACCTGCCTCGTGCTGGGTCCGTCAATGGAGGCGTTCATCCTAAATGTCCTGGCTTTCCAGTTCTGCGTCTTCATGCCGGCCTTCACCATGTTCATGTCGATGGTCTACAGCCTCATGACCGAATTTAGCAAGCCCGGTGAATCTGCCTCCACGGACATCGTGAACTGGCTTCCAATCCAGGCAGGGGACTTCGTAGCGGGCTCAGCGTTGACCACAATCTACTTCGTCTCGCCCATGGCATCGCTGTTCATCGGGTTCGCCTTCGGTCTCGCCCTCCTGGCCGGCTCACTGGGGACCTGGGCGTTGGGGGCCGCCGTCAGCGTGCTGGGATGCTTGCTGGGCGCCCTTGCGCTTGAGATAGCGAGGGGGGCGATGAACAGGGTGTCCGGTGCTTTCTCCAAGGCGGAGGGTCAGAGCGCGGTCGTCCTACGGATGGTGCTCAGCGTCACCCTCATCGTCGCGATCTCCATGATGTTCAACTTCTCAATGATGATGCGGGTGGTCGCCTGGTTCTCATCAGGGCTGGAGGGGATCCGATTCGTCCCCGTCCTCTGGCCGTCGATGATCATCCTGGAGCAGGTCTCGGGGAACATGACCGGTGCAGTGGTCTACTCCGCCCTGAGCGGCCTCCTCCTAGTCTTCATCTACATCGCGAGTGTAAAGGTGAGGGAGAGGTACTGGGCGCCCGCCCCCGTCTCACTTAAGATGAAGCCCGTGAGGATATCGCTCAGCCAAGGCTCCCTGGGCTTCGACTCCGGGGAGACCGCACTCATTCGTAAGGATCTCAAGTCGCTGCTCAGGAGGAGGGAGATGGCGTCGATCCTCGCCGTGCCGGTGATGATCGTCCTGATGGGGTTCCTGGGCACACCCCTCGCCGTGCTGATGGATCCCACGGCCCCCCTCGGGTCCAAGACCTCCTTCCTCCTCCAGTGCGCCATGGCCGTCCTCGTGCTGGAGCTTCAGCTGTCCCTCAACGCCGTAGGACAGGAGAGGGAGGCTTTCATGAACCTGCTGGCGGCCCCGATTGATCCAGGTCGGCTGCTGAAGGCTAAGGCCGGGTCCGCCCTCATACCGGCGTTGCCCGTCCTCGTGATACTCTCAGCCCTCGTGGGCCTAGTCACCTCGATGGACGCCGTGTCCATGATCGCGATCACCTTGCTTGGACTCACGCTCCTCGCGGCCGTCGCCTCAGTGGAGCTGACTGTCGGCACCAGGTACGCGATTTTCACGAGCGACGGTCGAACCAGCTTCGTGAGCCAGGAGGGGCACATCGTGGGCCTGTTGCTGTGTATAGTGACGGTCGGAGTCTCTTTGTCCCCGCTGGCGCTCCACTACATGTTGGGGTACGTGGGTATCCAAATCGCGTTTGTGCTCACTATCGCATTGACGCTGGGCGTCGCCAGCGTGGGTCTCAAGGTCGCTCACGAGGAGCTCGAGAAGCTGTACGGGCTAAACTACTGACCCATCCCTCATCTCTACCTGAATAAGGCGGCGAAATGCAGGCTATAATCCCCTATGGTGCCAAGGCTTCTGATCTTAGGTTAGAATTGGTCTAGGTTTCAAGGGATTGGAATGCAAGTATCAGTCCAAGGATACGTAGGTCCAGTCTCGCTGGAACTCAAGCTTGTAGACCCCCTCGGACTCGAAGAACAGGTACCTGACAACACCGTCGATCCTGAACCTCACCGTGATGTTGTGCTTCTCGTCATCTAACCCAAGGGGGGAGCCGTCGATCTTGATCAGCCTTTGGAACTCCAGGCTACGCCCTGGCTTGACCAGCGTCCCCACATCGTCGTTGAGCTCGGTGAAGGCGTAAGCGTTGCCGTCCACCAGTACTTCTGCGTTGATGTCGGCCACCGTGACCGTGGTGTCCGTCGGGTTGTCGACCTCGATGATGAAGATAAACGTGGTGGAGCCGTACTCGGGCACCATCTGATGGAGGCCCCACGTGGTCACCTCCGCCGTCCTGAGGCTCCTCGACAGGACCATCCCCGGCTTAATGGAGGACCACAATAACAGGACGACCACGACCAGGACTATGCCTAGGGCGAAGACCCTGCTTCTACTCCTGGTGAACCGCCTTATCATCACGATCGCAGATTAGCTTGAACAACAGGATATAGACGTTGCGATATGCGGAAAACGCCCTCTATTCTTTCGAGGGAGGGCCTCAGAAGATGATCTGAGACGCTCCGTCGGCGACCTGCTCCAGGGTCCTCCCGTCGATCTTCTTGATGGACTCCAAGTCGAAGAGGTGCTCCGCGTAC
>Ga0307379_10011567_pt1 | contig 11572 bp, 7 predicted proteins | sample UN2MG_FD_202237 | JGI IMG/M metagenome (GOLD analysis project Ga0307379, IMG submission 202237) | Soil microbial communities from Risofladan, Vaasa, Finland - UN-2 | ecosystem: Environmental > Terrestrial > Soil > Coastal area > Acid sulfate soil | place: Finland: Risofladan, Vaasa | collected... | reverse complement strand
CAAATACTGTTGTCTTACCTGTATTGGCCAACAAGAGCTGAAATTCTTCCAGTAACCGGGTTCGTGTGGGTGTATCCAGCCCGCTAAACGGCTCGTCGAGGAAGACGATTTCCGGATCAAGGGCGAAAGCCCGGGCCAGGCTCACCCGTTGTGCCTCACCGCCTGATAGGGAGCCGGCTCGTTGCCCGGATAGGTGCCCGATATGCAATTGTTCCAGCCAAAGGCCGGCCCGCTGCGATTGTTCCGCCTTGCTGATGCCGTGAAAACGAAGGCCGGTCACCACGTTATCATAAACGGAGGCGTTCAGGAGCATTGGCGCCTGCAGCACGAGTCCGATCTTGCGCCGGTAGGCCAGGCCGTCTCCCCTTCCAAGGGTTCTGCCTTCAAAGAGCAGGCGACCTTCATCAGGTAGAAGCAGGCGGGCCAGCACCAACAACAAGGTACTTTTGCCGGCTCCATTGGGGCCAATGATGGTCAACACCTCACCCGGCCGGACGGCCAGATGCTCAACGTTCAATATTTCCCGGCCGTTACGCTGAACAACGGCATCCTGGAGTTCAAGTACATCATTCATTTATGAGCAGACCTTTGTTGGACCCAGGTCAGGACCAAGTTCACCAGAAAAGCCAGGAGCAACAAGATAACCCCCAGGGCAATGGCCGGGGCAAACTGGCCCCGGCCGGTTTCCATCACGATAGATGTGGTCAGCACCCTCGTTTGGCCAAGTAAGTTGCCGCCAACCATCATCACCGCACCGACCTCGGAAATAACCGCTCCGAAGCCGGCCATGAGCGCCGCTAGCAGGGGTAGACGGGCTTCTTTCCACAGCAGCCAGATCATCTGTATCCGAGAGGCGCCCAGGCCGTATAGCTGGGTCTGTAACCGGGGATCTTGGTTTTGTAGTGCAGCCACGGTTAAGCCGGTTACCACGGGGGCAGCGATAACCACTTGGGCGATCACGATAGCAGCCGGCGTGTAGATCAGACCCAGGCTACCTAAGGGACCGCTCCGCCACAATAGGATAGAGATGCTCAAGCCAACCACAACCGGAGGTAGGGCCATGCCGGTATTGACGATACTTAGCCAGAAGCGGCGGGTTGGAAAAAGCCCGAGAGCCAGCACCGTGCCCAGGGGCAATCCTATAAACAGGCTGATCAACGTGGCAATGCCTGATAATTTGAGCGACAACAGAGTGATCTCCAGAACCTCGGGGTTGAGGTTCAGGAGCATCTCAAATGCCTGGCTGATGCCTTCCCAAATCAGATCCAAAACAAATCACGCTAACTATTAATCAATAGGTTCAGGCGATATGACTGACCTAGCCCACACCTTACTCGAGACCTAAATCACTGTCGCTCTTGTCTGCGTCAGCGAAAAACAGCGGCTGTCCGAACTTCTCAATACCAAACTCACCGATCAGCAGCTGAATGTCAGCCCTGGTTAGAAAATCGATCCAGCTCCGAGCCCCTGCCTCGTTGACCTTGGGCCACATTTCCGGGTTGACCAGCATCGCATGATAAACATTTAGTAGCGAAGGATCACCTTCAACCAGGATCTCCAAATCAAGCGCATCCTGTTGGGCCAGGTATGTTGCCCGGTCGGTCAGGGTATATCCCTGTTTTTCTGAACTTATTATCAAGGTCGCCCCCATGCCCTGTCCGGACTGTAAGTACCAGTCGCCCTCTGGCGTTAGCCCACTCGTACTCCACAGCGCTAATTCTTTCTTATGGGTGCCCGAATCATCGCCCCGCGATACAAAATTGCTTTGCGCCTGTGCTATTTGCTTTAGAGCTGTGACCGGGGAGGAGATACCCCTGATACCGGCCGGATCGGCCGCCGGTCCGACGACAACAAAATCATTATGCATGATCAGCTGCCGGTCAATGGCGCTTCCGTTGTCGATAAGTACCTTCTCGGCTGCTGGGGCATGGACCAGGAGTACATCGGCGTTACCTTCTTCTCCCATCTTAAGCGCCTGCCCTGTACCTACGGCAATAACCTTCACGATATAGCCGCTCTCTTCCTGAAAGAGAGGTGCCAAAAAATCCAGGAGGCCTGAATCCTGGGTGCTGGTGGTGGTAGCCAGGATTACATCAGGCTGATCCGGTAACTGGCTGCCATTCCCCGGCTCTTTCGCCTGGTCACAAGCGACCAGAGCGATAGTGGACGATACGATAATCATAATCCAGATGATTAGGAAGAGTTTATCTTTCATGAGCACCTATGATGTCTCCTGTATGTTGTGTGTCGTAGCCGCCAAGCTGCCGTATGGATTGGCGGAAGCTGGCCGACTGCATGTGATTAAGAAACGGTTGAAAAAGAGGATCCACGGCACTTTCGGCCGGTATGACCAGGTCATAACGTTCTTGAAACAAAGGGATAAAATCCAGGTCCAGTTGGCGAGCGGCCGCAAACAGTCCAAGGCCTACGTCAGCCTCGCCCTGAATAATCGCCTGGCCGGCTGACAAATGGGTATCGGCAATGCGTTCGTACCCCTGGACGCTGGCCGCCGGAAGCCCTGCCTGTGCCAGGTGGCTATCCAGCCAAAGCCGGGTGCCGGATCCGAGCTGGCGATTAACAAATCTGACATCCTGCCGGACCAGGTCCTGCAGTGAATGAATCTCCTTGGGGTTGCCGGACAATACCATCAATCCCTGCTCCCGGTGAGTCAGGGTGAGGAGCAACATCTGCCGGCCTGGGAATAAGCGGCGTACGGTATCACGATTAAAGTCGCCGCTGAGTTCGTCAAAAAGGTGGCATCCGGCTACCTGGCCTACTCCCTGGCGTAGCGCGATCAGGCCATCCAGGCTACCAACGGGTAAGGGGACCAGGACGGCTTCTTGATTTGCCTGGTTTGTTTGGCTGGCCAGCAAATCCAGGGCCATATCATGGCTACCAAAAGCGAGGATATTCAATCTATCTGCTGCTTCGGGAACAATAACCAGGTTAACCCGATAAGATCTGGCGCTGGCCTGGTAATATTTTTCCACGAATCCACCCACCACTCGGGTTGAAATAAGTTCTACCAATCCGGCATGTTCCAACAGTTTGAGATGGTGGCGTATCTTGGCCGGGTGGCTTTTCAGGGTCCGCCCTAGCTGGGTGAGAGTTGCCGGCTTGTCCATCAACAAGCGCAAGATGGCCAGGCGCCGGGCATCGCCCAGGATTTTTAAGGGATCGACGCTTTGGATTTCGTCCAGCTGTTTCATGACCTTTCACCGGTGTTCAAAGGCTCACTTACCCATAATCGTTGCTTCAACATAAAATCGTGGCGACAACTATCAGAACAAAAAATGACGCTCTAGCGTTCTCCTAACCTTATTATACAAAATATTTTAACGTTAAGAAAATACCTACATACAAATGTCATATAGAATACGGGACTTTCTGCTCTACATCAGAACAGCAGGCTCCTTTAAACTGTAGATGGTGGTATCAGGCATCGGATTGAAGGGTCCCTGGAACAAGGGAGTTGACCAGGATAACGAAATGTTTTGATTTACTGTCCGTAAGCAGGATTAGGGAGGTTGTTATGGGATTAGGTGGATTTGCTAACAAGATTGCCCATGTTGACTTAACGGCTAAGAAGATTGAGTTCAAGGAGATCCCCGAAGAGTGGGCCAGAAAGTACCTTGGCGGGCGTGGATTGGGGGACCGTTATGTTTTTGAAGCCGGCCCTGAGGTAGATCCTCTCTCACCTGACAATATCCTTTGCTTCATGAATGGACCGCTTACCGGAACCGCGGTCAACATGAGCGGCCGGATGGCTGTTGTTACCAAATCGCCTCTGACCGGGACAATTACCGATAGCCATCATGGGGGTTGGTCAGCTGCCCGGCTACGCTGGGCCGGTTTTGATGGCCTTATTTTTAAGGGGAAAGCGGACCATCCTGTTTATATTTACATTCATGACGGCCAGGTCGAGATTCTGGATGCCAGCGAAGTGTGGGGTAAGACCGTTCACGAAACCGTGAAACATTTCCAGGACAAATACGGCGAGCGGGATCTTAGTGTGATAACCATTGGCCCCGCTGGCGAGAACCTATCCCGATTTGCCAATTGGGTAAACGAAGATGATCGTTGCAGCGGCCGGGGCGGCACCGGCTGTGTTGGCGGGAGCAAGAACCTGAAGGCTGTGCTGGTAAAAGCCCAAAAGGCGATGCCCCGACCGGTAAAACAGGAAGAATGGAAAGCTGCGCACACTAAGGCTCTGGCCGAGCTTATGGACGAGCGCTACGTAACCTCGCCTCGGAAAGGTGGGCTATCGGTATATGGCACCAACGTTTTAATGAATATGGTCAATGTCATCGGCGCCATGCCCACCAAGAACTCCCAGGGCACTTTCTTCGAGGCCCATGAAAAACTGAGTGGGGAGTATGTCGAAGAAAACATCCTGGTCAATGATCCTACCTGCCATGCCTGCCCGGTGGCTTGCAAAAAAGAGGTCGAAATCACCGAAGGGCCGTATAAAGGCTTGCGCATGGAAAGCATGGAATACGAGTCCATCTGGGCCCTGGGGGCTAACTGCCTCAATGACGATGTCAACAGTGGGGCCAAGATGATCGACATGTGCAACGATTATGGCATGGATACCATTGAAATGGGCAACGTCCTGTCAGTGTACATGGAGGCGACAGAAAAGGGATATACCAATGGCGAAGGCGGCTTAAAGTGGGGCGATAGCACGTCTATGGTCGAGGCCATTCGCAAGATGGCCTACCGTGAAGGCATTGGCGAAGTCCTGGCAGAAGGCTCTCTGCGAACGGCCAAACATTTCCAACATCCGGAAATGGCAATGGAGGTCAAAGGCCAGGCAATACCGGCTTATGACCCCCGGGGTATCAAGGGCATGGGTCTCGGCTATGCTACCAGTAATCGTGGGGCCTGCCACTTGCGTGGCTATACGCCCGCGGCCGAGGTTGTGGCCAATACCCTCGGTGGCACTGACCTGGTTGATCCTCTGGAATGGAAAGGCAAGGGCGAATTGACCGTCATTTTCCAGAACGTCCATACCATGACTGACTGCCTTGATATCTGTAAATTTGCCACCTTCTCCGAATCGCTGGACACGTTTGCCGAACAATATTCGGCCATGACCGGCGTCCAAGTCGATGCCAATTACCTGCTTGAGGTTGGCGAACGGGTTTGGAACCTGGAGCGATATTACAATAACCTGGCCGGTTTCCGGGAGGGTTCGGACTACTTACCCCAGCGCTTCCTGACCGAGCCATCCACCAGTATTGGTTCAGAAGGTCATGTTTGTGAACTCGAGTTGATGCTTGAGGATTATTATAGGATCCGCGGCTGGGAAAATGGCGTCGTGCCCGAAAGTAAATTGCGGGAACTTGAGATCATCGCTTAATACGATACGCTGCCCAAAGTTAGTGGGCAACGATCCCTGCTAATGAATATAAGCGGTGGATTCCTTTTCACAAGAATCCACCGCTTTTTTGAACCCTATTGATTATTTGTTACTCTTCTAGGAAGGCAGTTAACCGCCGCCGACGGGCGGAAAGATATCTATCTTATCCTCTGGAGAGAGCACCGTATCCAGCCGTTTCTCCAGGAGAGGCACGTCTCGCCCATTGATAAATACGTGGATATGGCCATACAGTTGGCCTTCTTCATCCAGCAGCTCCGCCCGCATCGGGGGATATTGTTCCACAACCAATTCGACCAGTTGGCCGATAGTTGCGCCGGCCTCGATAGGAAATTCAACACACTTTGTACCCGTAATTCGGCGTAAGGTAGCGTAAAAATTAACCTTCATGCCTTTCTCCTCGGCGTAGATGCCTGTCCAGGCTGCTGGTTTGCTGATTAGAAATGACCGATCGGGAAGATATCGATAGCGTCGCCGGCTGAAATTACTGTGTTCATGCCCATTTTCAGCAACGGCGCGTCCCGGCCGTTTATTATAACGTGGGCGTGTAGGCCAATCTGCCCCTGTTTATCCAGCAGTTTTTCGCGCATATCAGGATAACGGGCCAGCACAGTTTCTATCATCTGGGCCACAGTGCTGCCGACCGGAACCTCCAGATCAACTGTTTTTTGTCCCGTTATTTTTCTTAGACAAGCGTAAAAATTTATGCGCATCGGCTCATTATATCGGCCATCAGGAAGGCTTCAAAGGATTAAACACACTGGTCACTTCCAGAACCATTTGGCGGCCACTAGGATAGTTAACCAGGCCAGCAGACTAATCGACAGACCAATCCACCATCCTACCGGTGAGTATCGAAACTGTACCGTATGTTGGCCGGGTTCCAGGTAAACAGCCCGAAAGGCGTAATCGGCTATTTGGATCGGTTCGCTTCTCCCATCGACCGTGGCCTGCCAATCAGGATGGTAAATGTCAGTCAGGAGCAAATAGGCCGGCCGGTCTGTAGTGACCTCAAAGGAGGCCTGGTTGAGATCGTACCGGCTAATCATGACCACACTCTTACCAGGTTCTTGGCTTAAAACCTGGCCTTCTTCAAGGATCACGGTTGTCGACGGATCAAAATCGCTCCGATGGGTTGCTTCGAAAGCGGCATCATGGCTGGCGACGACTTCGGCACTATTGAGCAACATGACTCGGGGAAGGGCCAGTGTATTCAAATAGACATCAACATCAGGGTCATCGGCGAAGACCGGTACCAGGAAGTTGGTGTCCCCAGGAGGCCGGTCCTTGGCCGCAATAACATATTTTACACCCATCAAGTTGTAGAGGTGCGATCCACGATAGCCTACTGATCCAGCATAGACTGAATAGTTGGCCAACTCCAGAGGATTGTAAACGCCGCCAATCGAGAACAGCCTGGCCATCTGGGGCAGGCTGGGTTGCCAGCCGCTGGCAATATCTACCCGGTGGATGCCCGGATCCGAGCGGACATACGCCATCGCTACGGAGTCAGTGGCGAATCCCAGGGTGGGATCATGCCAGTCGATCTCCACATGACGGCCTAATCCGATTAGATCGATGGCCAGAAGCAGGATCGCCATCATGGCAAACAGGCCCGGAGAAAGCCAGCCCCGCAAACGGGCCAGGATAAATAGCATGCTGACCGCCGCCAGCCCGGCAAAAACCAGGATTGCCCGGCTCATCTGCTCTTGCCGTTCTGGAGCGGCGTCTTCCAGCCGGGTCATCTCCCAGGTCATGATGATCAAGATGGCAACCAGCACAGCAGTAGCCCCACCCAGGAAATAGTTCATGGGTCGCCTGGGAAGAGGCGGTCCACAGAGTGTATCCAGGCCGGTTGCCGCCAGGACCGCGACGCAGAACCCGGCCAACAGCACGAACCGTGCCGGGGCCTGGAAAGGAAATACGGGAGTCACCCGGAGCAGAAGCGGAAAAATGGGTGTGTTCGCTCCCAAAGCTAAGAGCAAAAAAAGCATGATAGAAATCAAAAAAAAGAGGGTACGCCTTGATGGTCGGATAACAACGGCCAGGCCAGCCAATAACCAGGGCAAAATACCCAGATAACCGTACTCAACCCGGGACCAGGGACCCCAGAAGCGGTAAATACCCCGGCCGAAAAAATCAGGGGCGGCTAACCCTATCAGGGCGCGCCAGGTCAAAGAATAGCTACCGGTCCTGGACAGATCATATTCAGCCCTTACTGTCTGGTTAATCGATTCGAGGGCCGGGGCCAGGCTGATCGCCGCCGTTGCCAGGCCCACTATGCCGATTAATAAGAAAAGGGGAATAGCCGACCATTGCCGAGCTGCTACAGTTTGGTATAGGGCATAAAAGCCCAGGAATGCAGCGATTAAAAAAGTCATCTGGCCGTGTCCCGCCAGGGTACTCAGCCCAAAAACAGCGCCGCCGGCCAAGGCCCAGCCGATCCGTGCCCGCGGCTGTTGGCTGCGGATAGCCCGGTGCAAGCAGATAAATATCAGAGGCAACCAGGCAACCACCGCGATCAGGTTCAGGTTACCGATATGGTTGACAAACACGCCAGAAAACATGAAGGCCAGCCCGCCCAACACGGCCGACGGGCGCCTCAATGGGTCTTCTGGCTGAAGCCAGCGCAGGCAGAAATACATGGTTAAGCCGGCCATAAAAATATGCAAGATGACCAGCCCCTCGATGGCCAGGAAGGAAAAGTCGGGCAGTAACAGGAAAAGCAGAAGGTTGATCGGGTAAAAGACGCCAGATTGATTGTCGGCGATAAACGGGGCGCCGGCGTATAAATATGGATTCCACAAGGGGATCTCTCCCCTGCTAAGGCTTTCCCCGGCAAAGCGATACATAGGGAATATAAAAGAGACCAGGTCGCCCCCACCGGCCGGAATCCAGGCTCGACCAAGGATCACCGGCCCGAAGAATAGAAGTACAGCAACAGCTAAGGTCAGAAGCGGTAGGAGATCATAGCGGCTTACCGGCCGGTGATTATCTTGCCCAAAAGCTATAGAAGAGATTGTGCTTTGGAGAGGCATAAGGGCTTTGCTCACCAATTGTTCAGCGTGAGATCGTGATCACTTCAGGCAGCCGCGTCGAGTCAACATCCAGGCTATTACCACTGCTGACCGGCAAACGCACTGCGACATCGTCAACAAGTTGGTAAAGCCCGATAAGCAGGTGGTATCTTCCCTCGGGAACTTCGCTTAAATCAAGGGTCAGGGGATCGGCCACGATTTCTTCGATTGACCACAGGCGGGTCGGGTAGCTGTCATACTTCGGCATGCCATCATGTTGGCCCTGGATATCGCCCGTCGTCGAGTCTACCAGGTGAACAAAATGGGAGTAATTGGCCATATCCTCTGACAAGGCCTGCCAATAGAGGGTCAAATCCAACGAATCTGGCATTTGATCTATCTGGTAGCCACGCAATCCAATTTTTTCCCCGAATTCGGTCGAGATGGGGCTCAGGTTTTCTGGCAACTGGTAGACAGGGACAGCCGCCTGATAGCTTAATTCGTCTCCGGTCCAGGTCAACTCTCCCAACGGCCGGACCAACGCCACGTCGCCACTGGTGACATCGTATAATCGAACAACCAGGGAAAGCGGTTGCTGAACCTCCTTTAAGAAATCAGGGGCAAGGGGCACCGCCAGCCAGTCATTGACCCAAACACCGGCCGGCCAGCCGCTGCTAGGTTGGAAACCGTAACCCGGCTGGTTGTCCAAATGGGCAACCGGTCTGCCGGTTGAATCCATGAGTCGCAAGGAGAAATTATAATTACGGGTCAGGGGCGATTGGGTAAACCACTGCATCTGGATATCCAGGGTAGCCGGGTCACGCTGCTTGACCTGAATGGCCCGGGCGTCCAAGGGTTGCTTCTCGTCTTTGGACTCCGGGGGGTTGTTTTTTACCCGCACAGGCCGTAAAAACAAATCGCCGCGCTTTTGACCGGACACCATCAGCGGGTCCGCACCTTCAACGATGACCCGGGGGATATAGAGGCCGCTTGGGCTATTCTCTGACAAGTCTAGATGAAACAAGTTGACCCCTTCGACCACCGGCGAACTTTGGCCGGCCAACAAAGGGGCATCTTTGAAGCGGTTGACGGCCGGCGTGGCCAGGGACACCGTGACCTCTTCGGCGCCGGCCCCTTCCCAGATCAAGGTAATGGTAAGACGATCGCCGGCCGATAGTTGCTCGGCGCTATATGAATAGGATCGCAGACGGCCGCCATTGTCATAGGGCACGCCATCCTGATCGTGATGCAAGAAAGCCATCTGGTCGAAATCCCAGGTCAGGTTATCGGCCGATAGTTGCTTCTCAGGCCAAACCTTTAAAGCCAGGAATAGGAAGATGAGCGCGATGACGATCAATCCGTGGCTTTTCCGTAGCCGGATAGACCTGGATGAGAGCCCAAGCCAGATAACAACGCCCAGCGCAGCCAGGGCAACTAATTCGCCGGCTATTCGTACCGGTGGGTCGGTTAACTTTATTGCCAGACTCTGTTCTCCCGGCGGCAGGTCCACCAGGATCAGCCCGGAACCGGCCGCCGGCAGTAGAGGGCCTTCTGTCCCGGCCGTGCCGGGTGCCTCAGCCTGCCACTCTGGCCAATCCAATGTGGCTATCGTCACCTTCGCCCCGGGATTCTCACTATCAAAGCGCCAGCTTTGCCCGGTCGATTCTCTCTCCAATAAATTCGCCGAAACCAGCGTGCCTTCAACTTCTTGCACCGTATCTCGTTTGCCGCTGTTTAGCCAGGGGCTTGTATAGGGCCGTGGTTGTACTGTGTAAGGAAGATACTCGGCGCTAACCGTGCTGCCAATGTTGCCGCTGAACCATTCATATTGAGCCAACCTCTCCGGGCTCACATCGTCATCAGTGAGTAACAGAAAGTCCGGCTCCAACCGGCCCAGGCTGCTGATTAACAATAACCCAATCGCCCCGAGCACGATGAGCTGTCGGCCGGGTAACCGGGCTAGCGCGGCGATGATCAGCGCGGCAAAAAAGGCCTGCACCGATAAAAAGCGCCAGGGGAACTGGGTAAATGATAGCAGTGGCAACTGATCCCATAAGGATCGAGACCAGGGGGTAATCATGAACGTGGCTATGGCCAGGCCCCCAATTAAGAAGATCCGCATAGGGACCATCAAGCGCGGGCCGGCCTGCGAATCGTGACCCGTCCGGCGTAGCAACTGGCCTGGTAGTAAGAGGGCGATCAACCCGAGAATCACCAGGATTGCCTGGACGAGGCCCATTCGAAAAGAGCCGCCGCCGGCAACATCATAATCGAAAAGCAGCTGTGGTTGGACCAGGTCGGTTCCCCGGAAGTGATTGCTGTAATGGAAATACCCGGAGGTGACCGGTTCCAACTGAGCCAAGGAGCGCTCGGCCAGAGCCGGCAACCAGAACCAGGCTGAGAGAGCCAGCCCCACCGTCAGCGCTAAAAGCGGCCAGCTGAGTTTGCCCAAGCGCTCTCGCAGAGGAGTTGCTTCTGCCTGGCTCTCAGGGCGATTGTCGAGAACTCCGCTGATCAAAAATAGGAGTAAAAACGGCGAGATGATTAGGGCTGAGATATTGTGACTTAGAACGAGAGCGCCATAAGCCAGGGCCAGGGCGGCCAACCTCAATTTTGGAATTGTTTTCGTCCGGTGATCGTCCTCGTCCACATTATTCCGACCGGTGCGTAATAACTGATCGGCCGCGAGGAAAATCAGCGGGTAGATGGCCATAGCCCAGAATTCGGCTAGAGAGTCGCCACGCACATAGATATTAACCAGATGAAACGGAGCCAGGGTGTAGGCTGCAGCGGCTAAAAGGCCAGACCACAGCCCGCCCAACCAACGCCGTCCCAGGACGAACATCGCCCAGGCAGCCACCAGAAAGCCACTCAGCTGGGCTAGCTTGATGGCGGCGACGAAACTGAAGCCAAAGAAGTGAAATAATGCCGCGATATAGATAGAGAGGGGGGCGTAGAAGTTGTAGAAAGGATAACCATAGCCGTAGTTGGCGTCTGGCATCCAGCGAACGGGAAAGTGGCCGTCACCCAAGGCCGTGACTAGCTGCTGCAGCCGTTGAAGTAAAAAAGGGCTATCCCCGCCTCCCCTGGTATTCAGCAGACCGGGATTGCTGAGCAGCGGCCAGGCTGCGACCAGACCGATCAGCAACACAAGCAGCAAGAAATAATTTTCTTT
>Ga0307379_10011566_pt1 | contig 11573 bp, 10 predicted proteins | sample UN2MG_FD_202237 | JGI IMG/M metagenome (GOLD analysis project Ga0307379, IMG submission 202237) | Soil microbial communities from Risofladan, Vaasa, Finland - UN-2 | ecosystem: Environmental > Terrestrial > Soil > Coastal area > Acid sulfate soil | place: Finland: Risofladan, Vaasa | collected... | reverse complement strand
ACAAAGGAAATCTGAAATCAGTCAGACCGCTTCTTCCGATCAAACGCGAGTCCCATATCGGCCGTTCACCCTTTTCCCACGTGCGCTGTCTCAAAGGCTTCTGCCAGGAATGTCTCGATTGCGGCAAGCGCCATTTCTGCCTCCGGCGTTCCAAACCGCAGGATAAACGAATGCTCTGCACCTTCGACGGAAAGATACGCAACATCGGCTCCGGCCTGCTCAAGCACCGCAGCGAGTCATTGGGAGTTCTCGCAGCTGACTGCGGCATCGTCTGTGCCGTGCACGAGAAGTGTCGGCGGAGCCTCTGCAGTCACGTACGCTATAGGTGATGCTTTGTGGCACAGACCAACGGCTGCTTCACAGGGTCGCCCGAGGAACGTTGCTACGATGCGCCGGGCACCCTCGCTCTGCTGGGCGTGGTAGGCCAGATCCACCGGCCCAAAGCAAGAGACAATCGCCTGCACCTGGAAGTTCGCCATTTCATTCACACGCGTGGGTCGCTAAGGCGCCGGCGGTGCCGTTCGAGCGCTCGCCAGGCCAGCCAGCGCCGCCAAGTGTCCACCGGCGGATGTGCCCAGCAAGCGCAATGCGATCAGGGTCAACGCTGTATTCGGCCGCATGCTCCCGCACCCACGCGACCGCATATTGGACATCCTCCACGGCAGCGGGAAACGGGAAATCAGGCGCCAACCGATAGTTGATGGCAAACGCGGCGTACCCCCACAGCATCATCCGGTTTGCCAACCTCGCATGGCTTTGCTTATCGCCGCTCTGCCAGTAGCCACCGTGAATCAGAATCACTGCCGGTACAGGCATGGAAGTCTCTGGCAGATACGCATCTAGGGCCAGATCCACGCCATCGATGGTTGTGAATGGAATATCGGCTGCCGTTGCATTCGCCGGATACGTCACCTTTTCAGCGCGGACCGGCAAAAGGAACGACCCAACGAATAGAGCAACCACAAGCATTGGAAAGAGACGGGCTCTCATCATGCAAGTCCCTTGCTACGAACAGACACAGGCCCCTGAGCCCCGCCGGCTCAGGGTGCAGGGGAAAAGATGGCAATCGCAACTGTCGGAGTACTCACCGACACTGTGACAGCACCTAACGGCCACACTCGTCCCAGACAGTCATTAGCTGGATTTGTGGAGATTCTTCCTAGCCTTCCTTGAGCTTCAACGGGCCACTGCAGCAATCCGCTGCCGAGCAAGAACACTCTTCGGCACCACTGCTGCAGTCACACTCCTTGACAACCTCAAGCTCAAGGCCGCAGTCCTCACAGACGTAGACCTGCCCTACTTTCATGTCTGCGCACGTTGCCATCTTCGTTCACCTCCTCTTCTCGTTGCGATTGGACACCGCCACATTACTGATGATACTACGCAATCCTTGAAGTGCCGCCGTCCCGCTGATTGAGATTACGGCGGACACTTCGCACAGACCGACCTAAACAGCATTGTGCTCAAGTATCGGTCACCCCGGTCCGGCAGAATCACAACGACCGTGCCGGAACTCATTTCGCTTGCTATCCGCAGTGCTCCAGCGACTGCCGCACCACTTGACATACCAACAAATAGGCCGTCTTTGGTGGCAAGGCGTCTAGTCATTTCAAACGCCTCGCCATCCTCGATGACGATCTTCTCATCCAGCTGGCTTGGCTGATAGATTTCAGGAACGATGGATTCGTTCATGTTCTTCAGCCCTTGAATCGTATGCCCCTGCGACGGTTCGACCCCGACAATTCTGATTTCGGGCTTCTTCTCTCTCAGATATCTTCCTGCTCCCATCACAGTCCCGGTCGTCCCCATCCCCGCAACGAATACGTCCACTTCGCCATTCGTCTGAGCCAGGATCTCTGGCCCGGTTGTCTCGTAATGAGCAAGCACATTCTGCTCGTTGGCAAATTGATTGGGCATGTAGTAGCGCTCGGGATTCTCTTGGTGAATTTGGTGTGCTTTCTTGATCGCACCGTCGGTTCTCTCCCGCGCAGAAGTGAGCACTACTTCAGTTCCGAACGCCTCAAGAATCAGACGCCTTTCGGAGCTGACGCATTCAGGCATCACGAGTGCGACCGGATAGCCCTTTGCCGCTCCAATCATCGCCAGAGCTATCCCCGTATTCCCAGAAGTCGGCTCAAGAATTGTCTTTCCCTTACCGAGCCTCCCGGATTCTTCGGCGTGCTTGATCATGTAATAGGCAGGCCGATCTTTGACCGAACCGCTGGGGTTACATCCCTCAAGCTTGCCCAAAATCTTCACTTTTGAGTTCTTTTTGTTCAGATTCGTCAGCTCAATAAGGGGCGTATTCCCAATCGCGGATAATATGCTCACTACTGCACACCTCCTTAAGACAGCACGTTGGACCGCTCTACATAAGCTCTTCGGGGCTATACACCTCCAATTGTGCACGAAAATCGAACCATTTCCACCTTCTCCTGCATCAAGGTTTCTTATCCGATGATAGCCTCCATCCGTCTTGGAGTTGGCGTTCTCCACGTAGAATCCTATCCTTTTGCCGAGGAGGTGGACCAAGTTCAAGGGAAGATTTCACAACTGAAGTGACTCCGGGAACAGGCGCCCTATTGTCTCAGCGTGGCGGCCGACTCCACATCGAGCGCACAGCCTGAATATCCACTCGTCGGCCTGGTGAGGGGATCGCAGGCGAACCGTCTGCAAGTGAACGTGGGTTGACTTGCGGACCCTCACGCGCCATATTGAAGCAACGACTATCCGCATTCAGTGGACGCACCTAATAGGCAGTGGGAGATCAAAGCTCGCGTTTGAATTCCGGCGTGTGCTGTAGCCGATGACTCCGCTTCAGACGACAGGAGGAAGAATGCAAAGCAAGCAAGATGCCCGACGGGCAAGAGGAATTGTGACATCAGCTCTGGTAATCGGAATGACGGCGGTCTTGTGTCTCATCGTCCTGCCGGCTTACGCGCAGAGCATCGACGAAGCGATTGTGAAGGTATTTGCCGTTTACAACAGGCCCGATTACTACAACCCGTGGCAGATGCAGGGCGCACAACTGCGGACCGGTTCGGGATGCATCATCGCCGGAAACCGAGTCCTTACCAGCGCCACTGTCGTGGCGGATCAGATCTACGTTCAAGTGAGACGGGCCGATCAAGCGACGACACACCTGGCTCTCGTGAGGAGCGTGGCTCACGAATCGGACCTCGCCATTCTGGAGGTCATCGACAAAGAGTTCTTTGCCGGCGTCGTCCCCCTGCAGATTGGGGATCTACCCTCACTCAGAGATCGGGTCGTCGTGTACGGCTTTCCGACAGGGGGCGAAGAGCTGGCCATCACCGAGGCCGTCGTCTCGAGGATCGAACATCAATTCTACGAGCACAGCCAAGAGTACCTCCTGGCCTGCCAGTTGGACGCGGCCATCGACCCCGGTAGCTATGGCGGTCCCGTGATCAGGGACGGCGAAATCGTCGGAGTCGCCATTCAGGCCGGCCGCGGAGAGAGCATCGGCGCAATGGTGCCCGCCCCTCTCATCGAACGCTTCCTTTCGGACATCGAAGACGGAACCTACGACGGCATGCCCGGCATCGGAATTGTCTGGCAGCGCATGGAGAATCCCGATCTCAGGGCGAGGTTCAAGATGAGCGAAGAACTCACGGGGATACTCATAAACAAGGTCCTGCCGGGCTCCCCCGCTGAGGACCTCCTGCAGCCGGGAGACGTGATCCTTGCCCTCGATGACACGAACATCGAGAACGACGGATCGATCGAGTTTCGCCCCGGCGGGCGAACGTCGTTCAGCCACCTCGTCCAGGGCAAGTTCATCGGAGACGTTGTGCAATTACACATTCTACGCGACGGACAGCCAAGCGATGTGGAGATTCAATTCACCAAGACCCTGGCGGGCTTTCTTTTGGTGCCCAACGAGCAGTTCGACGTGGTTCCTCGCTACGCCATCGTGGGCGGCCTGGTGTTTGAGCCGCTCACGCTAAACTTGCTGCAACTGTGGGGCGAAGACTGGTACAGTACCGCCCCCCGCAATCTGGTGAACTACTACCGCAAGGAGAAGACAGAAGACCGCAGTGAAATCATCGTACTGGTGAGGGTTCTCGCCGACGAGGTCAACACCGGCTATCACGACCACGTATATGAGGTCATCCTCGAGGTCAACGGCACGGCAATCGCAGACATGAAAGACCTCATCGAAGCGTTCGAGAGCAATACGGATGAGCATCACGTCATCGTCACCGAGAGCGGAGAAACGATCGTCCTTGACAGAGTCAAGGCCGAACAGAACGGCCCGCTGATCTTGAAAACCTATGGGATCAGCCAGTAGAGCCACCTTGAGCTACGCAGGAAAACAACCGTTCTGACGAGGGCTTTTACCGCAACCGAGACATCCGATTGTGGATCTCACTTAAGAGCGCTAGCTGACCGTTGACCCTCACAGCGCGCGTTTGGAGAAGCTGGCGATCTTCGGCTGCACGAGCCGTTCGTAGTCGGCGTAGGCCAAGCGGATGAGTTCCGAATGGGAGCCCGCAGAAAACGCAATCTCGACGTCCTCGGCAAGTACGTCGGAGACGTATACCTCCATGTCATAGAGATTTCCAAACGGCGGCATCGCCCCGACGTCACAGGCGGGGAAGAAGTCCTTGAACTCCGCCTCGCTCGCGAGTTCCACGTGTTGCGCTCCCGCTACATCGCGCAGGCGATCGAAATCCACCCGGTGTGACGCCGGAACCACAGCCATCGCCATCTTCCCATCGACCTTGACCATCACCGTCTTCGCCAGCTCCTTTCCTGGGATGTGGGTGTAGGCAGCGGCTTCTTGTGCAGTGTAGGCGGCAGAGTGCTGGATCGTCACATACTTGATCCCGTTCTCATCCAGGAAGGCCTTCAGTTTCAGGACCGGCATGGCAACCTCCTTGATCGTTGCATTTTCCCCTCGGTCGCTATTGTCCAGCGGCCTCCTTTGCCTGGTAGGAGTATAGAACGATTAACGTCGGCAGGGAAGTCCGTCCGTCCACAAGTCCTGGCCTGCAACCCCGAACCGATTCCTTCCGACATGCCTTATCAAGCAGAGGTATTGAGGACTGCGATTGCATTCGCGGGAAACCTCCGCTTGTCACGATGCAGGATCCTACCCTGCGTCTCCACGGATGGCGCGCGATCGAGCCCTATTCGTGTTTTTCCCTTCCGGGAGGAAAATCAGAGAGCTGAGTCATGTCACGCAGGACAATCTCGGGCACGCCTTTCTCATCGGGGTACATCGTCGCTTCTCCCCTCACATAAACATACCCTAGCCCATGCCCGGCATAGCGAGTCTCTATCAGACGCAAGATTTCCTGAGCCGTGGCAGAATCTCTCTCCGGAATCCACAAATTGAATTTCTGAGCGATGGAGCCTGCATAGATCAGCGCCCCATCACCGGCCCATTTGTGAATCCCGCCCTGCAGATCACAGAAGACCGTCAGTGAGCTTTCGACGTTCGCTGCTTCGACGATCCCGTCATAGTCCAGCCGGACCGACAACGCTCCAGCCTGAACGCCGAAACGCCGATAATCTTCAACAACACCGGCTCGTGAATGCCACCAGGGGAGAAGTACATCGTAGCATCTGGAATTGCCGCCGGCGTTTATGTCGGGGTTCCACACCCCAATGCCCTGCGCCTGTGCCTGCGCTTCGGCCTTCATGAGGTCTTCATGGTAGAGCCGGGATCGTCCATACTTGACAAAATACGGACTCCATCCTTCCTGCACCGCGTCAAGATTGTAATTCCTGCCATCCTTGTACACATAGCAGATCAGTCGCCCGTAGTTGCCTCGATGCTTTTTCATGCAGACCGGAACGGGATCGCTGGTATCAAACTCAACATCCACGAAGACATCACCCGCCGGGAGCCCTTTGTCGTCCGCGCCAAAGAACTCCTTTGCCCATTTGGAGGCAGCCTTTCCTGCGTTCGTCACAGGTTTGTAGCTACCATGACAACTTTCTTCGGTGTCCAAGCAGGCCAGACGCAGCGATTCTTCTTCGGTATCCGCGAGTACTTTGACGGTGTCTCCATCAACGACTTTCGTCAGTTTGGCCTGCTTCATGCACGTTCCCTTCACAGCTCATCACCTCCTGGATGACCCGACACCCCGATTTAGGAAGCTCAGTCCGTGCGCTCGTACCGTTTCAGCTCCAATCCATTCACCGGCCTCTGGCTCCAACTGGTTCCGAGGTGAAGAGCGTTGCCCCTTCACTGAGCACCTCGGCGTCCTTGTCGGTCTTGTACGTGTGCAGAAGCCGCTCCGATGTCACCCTTTGCTCGGTCTGCGATGATCGCCGAGTTGCCGCTATACCCTGGAACTCCGCTCAAACCGACAAAACGGTATCACGAGCCATCTATCATGTCAACTGGGAAGAGAAGACCTTCCTTCAGCATTTCTGTACAACTATTGACGTTGAAGACTCTCCCGAGTGGTTGTGTCTGTCACGTCGTGGGAGAGGAGAGAAGCGCCAGGAATTTCCGTTTCATCCACCGAGAATTCTCCAAATATCGAAAGCAAGCACCAATTGCGAGGCTCCCTCGACAACAGGACAGGAACCGCGCCGCGGGTTTGCCTATCCTTGCGGCAGCCCGCCCAAGGTCCTATGCTCTGCGCCATGCACAACCCTCCGGTAGCGAACACTCTGTTCCCTAGGTTGGCTGCGCCGAGTGGTGGACGCCGGTTCCTGCGATGAGCATTTTCGATCCTGCGGCGAACTACGAGAGATCGCAAAGCCTCGTGGGGTACGTCCCACGATCGCAGGCGACCGAAGAGACCTACGCGCAACTTGGGTTTCGCTGCGGCCTGGAGATTCACCAACAACTGAAGACTGCGAAGAAGCTGTTCTGCCGCTGTCCTGCCGGTCGCTACCAGAACGGAGAGGACGACTACGATGCCGAGCTTGTCCGCCACATGCGCCCCACCCTGAGCGAGCTCGGAGAATACGACGGCACGGCACTGATGGAGTTCAAGACGAAGAAGGACATCATCTACCGTATCAAGGGGGAGTCGGCCTGTACCTACGACATCGACGACACTCCACCGTTTCCGCTGAACCGGAAGGCACTGGCGATAGCGGTGGAGGCTGCGCTTCTTCTCAAGACGAACATCGTCGGCGAGCTACACATAACGCGTAAACAGTATCTCGATGGAAGCATTCCCACTGGATTCCAGCGCACGGCAATCGTGGGAATCGAAGGTGAGATTCCACTGGCCAACAAAGTGGTGCGGATCATCCAGCTCTCCGTTGAGGAGGACTCGTGCCGGGAAGTGGCGGACATCGGCCACGAGAGAACCTACACCACCGATCGACTGGGTATCCCCCTCATCGAGACGGTGACCTATCCCGACATGACCACTCCTGACGAAGCCGAGGAGGCCGGACAGTACCTGCGCTTCGTCGCCCGCTGCACCGGCAAGGTAAACACGGGGATCGGTGCGGCGCGCCAGGACGTAAACGTGAGCATCACCGGCGGCACGCGGGTGGAGATCAAGGGTGTGTCCCGCCTTCGCTTGATTCCCGAGCTGACGCACAACGAGGCGTTTCGCCAGAAGGCGCTCCTGGAGATCCGCCAGATGTTGTGCAAACGGGTGCGGGATCCCGACAAGTGGACGCTCCGCTGCGCGGAGGTGGAGTGGGATCAAATCGAGATGCCGTCTGATCTCATCGATCGAGTAGTACAGCACGATCTGAAACTACTGGCGATCAATCTCCCCTCATTCGGCGGGGTCCTCTCCTTCTTCACCCAGCCCGGCCGGGTATTCGCCGATGAGATCTCCGATCGGCTGAAGGTGATCGCCTGCCTCGATGCGCCGAACATGGCGCACTCCGAGGACTCCGATCCGACGTTCACACAGCAGGCTTGGGCGGCAATCTCTGCCCTGCTCGACGCCGATTCGGGCGACGCTCAGCTTCTGGTGTGGGGACCGCAGGCCGACCTACAAACGGCTCAGGAGACCGTCGATGAGCGGTGTCGCCTGGCGTTCGTCGGTGTACCCAACGAAACACGAAAAGCGCTTCCCAATGGCACGACGGTCTTCGAACGGGTTCTGCCCGGACCGAATCGGATGTACCCGGACACAGATTCCGCCCCGATTCCGATCGACGACACGTTGATCGAGTCCATTCGCGCTACGCTCCCTCCCGACGTCTCTGAGCAGATTGCGAAAATGGCCGCCTGGGGAATCCCCGAAGACGCGCGCCGCACCCTCCTGCGAAGGAATTTGGTACCGTTTGTGGAGCGGCTGGCCGATGATGGCGGTGAGGAGCCCGCATTCATCGCGACACTCGTCGCCCACACGCTGAACCGATACACTGCCATGCTCGCCGATTCCGGGTCGTCCGCCGCTGATCGACTTCACACTCTGGTCACGTTTCTCAAACAGCGGGGTCTCGATCGCGACCTCCTCAAGGCGATGGCCCCGGCGGCGCTGAGCAATCCGACAAGAGACTTCGAGTCAATCCTCTCTGAGCTCGGCCATCGGCCGCTACAAGAAAAGAAGATCTTGGAACGGATTCCCGCACTGCACAACGCGTTTGACCGTCAGAACAAGACTGACTGCCCCCGTGCACGACGGGACTGGATCATGGGGCAGCTGCGGCCGCTGGCACTGGGAAACATGCGCCTGGCACGACTCGCTCGCGCAATCGAGGAGGAGGCGCCATGAGCGACGCCCACAAGGGATACAAAGGCAAAGCGTTGGCGATTCTGAAGCGGTTCGACGTGCGTGTATGGAGCGAGGCCGTGATCGATACCACGCGCGGCACGTTTCGCGGGATCATCCTTCCCCGATCGGAGAACGACGACGATCACCACGTCGTGTTGAAGCTCGTCACCGGCTACAACGTGGGGATCACCGTGGAGACAATCAACGACATCCACGAGGTCGGCTATCGCGAGGCACACTACAAGATCCCGGAAAGGGAGTTTCCCTCCTCTCCGAACAAGCCCAACGTGAAGCTCCTCGGCACCGGCGGAACGATCGCCTCGCGCCTCGACTACCGCACCGGCGCCGTGATTCCCGCGTTTTCACCCGGTGAGCTGTACGGCGCGGTCCCCGAACTGGCCGACATCTGCAATCTCACCACCGATAAGCTGTTCGCCGTGTTCAGCGAGAACATGGGACCGGAGGAGTACAAGGCACTGGCACTGGCGATTCGCGACGAGATCGAGAAAGGAATCGACGGTATCGTTATCGGCCACGGCACCGACACAATGCACCACACCGCCGGCGCGCTTGCGTTCATGGTGCAGAACCCACCCGTCCCAATCGTCATGGTCGGCTCGCAGCGCTCCTCCGATCGCCCCTCGTCGGACGCGGCGCGCAACCTGATTCACGCAACCACTACGGCAGCGACATCGGACATCGCCGAGGTGATGGTGTGCATGTTCGGCCCCACGTCCGACGAATACGGTCTGCTCCACCGCGGCACGCGGGTGCGCAAGATGCACTCCTCGTATCGATCGACCTTCCGCACGATCGGCGATGTCCCGTTGGCAACGGTGACCAGTGATGGGGTCACACCGTTGCGCGATGACTACAATCGGCGCCGCAACGACCGCCGCGTGGAGATCTACCCGTATTTCGAGGAGCGCGTAGCGCTGGTCTACTACTATCCGAACATGCATCGCGACATCGTCGATACGCTGGTCGACAACGGCTACAAGGGGATCGTCATCGCCGGCACAGGCCTTGGCCACATCAACAAACCGGTCTATCCTGCGATCGAGCGTGCCACCGCCAAGGGCGTAGCGATCTACATGACCGTGCAGACCCTATGGGGGTACGTGCACATGTTCGTCTACGACACCGGCCGCGACCTGATGGCCAAGGGAATCATCCCCGCCGAAAACATGCTTCCCGAGGTCGCCTACGTGAAGCTCGGTTGGGCCCTCGGCCAGACCGACGATCTGGACAGGGTGAAGGAGATCATGCTCACCCCGATCTGCGGCGAGATCACCGAACGGGAGCCACACGACGGCTATCTCATCTTCCAGGGCGGCATGCCGGAGCTCGATGCCTTCCTCAAGCGGATTCACAAGTAGATCTCTAACGCGTTGAAATCCCACCAATCGGACTCAACGTGTGAATCAGTCCTTGCAACGCGATTGCGGGACAACCCCGGCCCAGGGGATAGCAAAGAGATCACTCCGGCAGAGCCGGTTTGAAGGCAGGATGAGAGACGCTACGCAGCAGTCCGATCACGCAGCCCATTTGACCACATCCTCCTCAGATGTGTTTCGATTCGGTTTGACGCGTAGAACATGCAAGGTCGGCTGGGCGTACGATCCGGCCGGAAGAGCTTTTCAATCCTTTGTTTTTTCGTAGCGATTCTCCATATAATGAGTCTCATCCTCGCAGCTGTGATAGGAGGTCGTTGGTTGACACTCTCGCCCGTGGAGCTTGCTGCTCTGCTCCTCTCACTGGCAGCGATCCTGGTCGTGGCTTTGACAGCCTTCCTTTTCTGGCAGCTGTACAGAAAGTCTCAACACGCCGTTTCATCCATGCGGGACAGGATGATCCGCGTCGATGAAGCAATTCGCGGTCTCAAGAACGACATCGCTACCATTGTCAATGATGCGGTGGAGCACTGGGCCCGCTTTTCAGGCGTCGCACCAGCCTCACAACAAGATCCTACTGTGCAGCTTGACAAGTCCGTGGCAACACTTGAAGAGAAGATCGCATCGCTTAAGGACGGAGAGAATCCCGCGTTGAAGGCTTCGGTATCGGAGTCTCTCGCAGAGATTCGCGTACTGCAAAGGGAAATCGCCAAAGAGAGGCAATCCGCGATCGAAGCGCTCAAGGAAATACAGCGCCAGGCCATATTTCCAAACCTCCCCCGCACCCTCACCCGTGGCGTAGAACAGACTACTACGAGCAAAGGTGACCACATTACCCTCGACTATCAGGGAAGGATTCGCAATTCGGGGTTCCTAGACCTCCACGTTTCCTACGAAGTTTTTCGGGTCGAAGCCGTATTCACCTTTGCCGCTAGGTTTCGCAGTGCCCCACGGCCGACGGTCAAAGTGGTGACGACACCCGCTCCGATAACCCCGAGAGCCATAGAGCACACTGTGGGGGTTACTTCAAAAACCATGCGCGTGACCCTGCTCAGGCCGGACCGAAACTTGCTTCCCGCGGGCACGTACGTAATTGAGTACCGGCTGCACAGCGCGGAACCCCACTCAGACGAATTGGCAAGCTAAGTGCTCGGATTTGTCTTTGCAACACAGGACACGCTTTCAGAGACGTCCCTGGGGTTCTCCGGTGATGCCCGTACGCGTCAAAAGGGAAGACCGAACCCCAGACAACGTGCAAAATACAAGGGGGCAGCTGATGCTGTCCCCCTGTCTGAGATTGTCTTCGAAGTGTGTTCTCTACCGTCTTGGACAACCAGCGGATGAATCGAATCCATAGCTCTGCCCGAGACGATTCGCGCTCAGACAAGCCCCGTAATCTCCAATGCCGTTACTGCTGTCATAGAAAGGGCATCCAGCATTCGAGCCGTTATCGCATCCGCACCCAGCGTCGCCTTGGTGGCCGGTCCCATCGAGTGGACGCGCCCAA
>Ga0307379_10011563_pt1 | contig 11574 bp, 6 predicted proteins | sample UN2MG_FD_202237 | JGI IMG/M metagenome (GOLD analysis project Ga0307379, IMG submission 202237) | Soil microbial communities from Risofladan, Vaasa, Finland - UN-2 | ecosystem: Environmental > Terrestrial > Soil > Coastal area > Acid sulfate soil | place: Finland: Risofladan, Vaasa | collected... | reverse complement strand
GTCTCTCCTCCTCCGGCAGTCGCTCCCAGAACAGCCTGACGATCTGGAAGATCCGCTCCGCCGAGTCCAGGTCATGGGCCACCATCACCGAAGTAACATGGGGATGGAGTGCGGTGTCGGCTAGCAGCAGCGCGTCGATCGCGGTGGTGAACCCCAGCTGGCGAGACTTCAGGACGATATCCCGGTTGGTGCGCCTAGCCCAGTAGTCAAGCTGCGCCGGATTCAGCCGCAACGGGGCCACCGTTTTCTGCTTGGTGCGAATCTGCACGTTGGCCTCGATCCAGGGGCGGGGATCGGCGCGCAGGGCAAGCAGTTGCTCCAACTCCCGGATGAGCCCGTCGTACTTGCTGTCGAGCGGCGCTGACCTTTGCCTTCTTCTTGTTCCCACTTGCTGCCACCTCTGCTGTGTCTGTTGACGATGACCTAGGCGCGCCTGGCCTTCTCTCCCGTCAGCGCCTCCCATCGGGCAACCACGATGTCACAGAAACGGCGCTCCAACTCCGCCGCCAGGCACGTCCGTCCGGTTTGCTCCGCCGCGATGAGTGTTGATCCCGATCCGGCAAAGGGATCGAGCACCCGCCCCTTTGCCGGCGCCGCGGCGCGGATGATCTCCGCCAGCAGCGGCACCGGCTTGGGCGTCGGGTGATCGCCCGCTTGCGGAATCGCGCGAGGGAAGCGCAAGACGTTCCGCTGTTCGGTACCACCGTGCCAGACGGTGGGTCGGCCCACTGAGGCCTCCACAATAGCTTCCCACGAGCGCCGGAACCGCCAACCCAGACCAGGGTCGACCCGGTCCCACACAAGCGTATTCAGCAAATCGAAATGGCGCTCGATCGCCAGCAGCACCTTCGCCAAGGCGGTGCTGGGCCCGCCGCCAGAGGCGAACCAGAAGATAACCGACCCCTTCTTCATCTGGGCTCTGATCGCAGGAAGCGCGCGCTCCAGGAATGCCTCGAAACCCGAGGGCTCGTCGTTGGCGATCCGCTTCTTCCGCCGGCCGGGCGCGGCCTGGGTGGAGGCGTAGCCGATTCCATACGGCGGATCGGTCAGCACCAAGTCAACCGGCTTGCTCTCGCACAACCGGTCCAGCATCCCGTTCGCCAGGCTGTCCCCGCAGAGCAGCCGATGCCGGCCCAACAGCCACAGCTCCCCCTTGCTCACGCGCGTGGGCGCCTGTTCCATCCATTGCTGCAGCGCCTCCGCCGCCTGGGGAAAGCTGCCCTCTCTGGGGTCAGGAGCATGGGCGCGTTCCAGTTCCGCCAACAGATCATCGATCTCCCCGGCGCTGAAGCCGGTGAGCGCTTTGTCCAGACCGGGCAGGGCCTGGAGCTCCTCAAGGAGCTCACCCAGCCTGGGCAGGTCCCACTCACCTTGGATGCGGTTGAGGGCGAGCCCCAGCGCCTTCCCTTCGGCCTGGGAGACGTCGACCCAGACCACGGGCACCGCGGTCATGCCCAGTGCCCGCGCTGCCTCCAGCCGCTGGTGGCCGGCGATGATGGTCTGGTCCGCCCGGCGCACCACCAGGGGCTGCACCAGGCCCCACTGGGAGATGGAACGCTGGAGACTGGCCATCTCGCCATCCGGCATGGTGCGGGGGTTCTCCGGCCAGGGCCTGAGCCGCTCAATCGGCACCTGTTCCACCGTCAGCATCGATCCCGTCGCCCCCCCGACCATGGGCGGCACTCGCGTTCGCCCCGCGTCCGCTCTTCGGTTGGCGCTTCTCTGCTTGTTCGTTGCTGTCATCTCGTGGCGTCTCCTGTAGCAATGCCCTCTCTTTGGCCACCTCCAGCAGTTCCTGCAACTCCCCCGTCGAGACGGAGCGCAGGTTCGGCTCTGGAGTCTCTGACGATCCGGCCCCCTTCCTGGGCTCATGGGCCTGGGTAGCTTTGCTCTCCGTCTCCCAGAGCAGTCGCAACAGGTCGATCATGTGCCCCGGCTTCACCTTCTCATCAAGCACCCACTCGCCGGTCGCCGGGTCCCGCCGCATCCACTTGGAGAGCCCGGCCAGCGGCAAGCCCCGCAGCCGCTGCACTTCCTCCAGCTGCCGGCGCGCGACGTCCTCCCGCAATCGGCGCAGGTCCGCTTCCTGCTGCTGTTGCTGTGCCAGCTCACAGGCGAGCGTGCGCTCCTCCCAGTCGAAGCGGCGCGACAGCCGGTACAAGTAAGAGGGGTGCTTGCCCAACTGCTCGGCCACCTTAACCACCGTCCGAGTTGATCCCCCGTCCCGGTACATGCAGAAGCGCTGATAGGCCAGCGCCGACTCATCCGGCAGGCGATGCCATGGCTGCGGCTGCGCCGCCGAGGTCCCGGGCAGGTTATGGGCATCACGTTGGCTCATGCCGCTCATCCCGCGCTGCGCCAGGCATTGCCTGGCCAGCGCCTCCTAATCGGTGTCCGCCCGGGAGAACCAGCCCCTCACGAGGCCCAGCCGCTGGATCGACTCGGCCAGCCGGTTGGCCTCCACTAAGTCGAGCTCCTCCCCCTCCTCTACCAGGCCCAACCGCTCCGCCATCTGTTGTGCCGAGGGGAAAGGTCCCCACTTGCCCTTGTCCCAGGTCTCGCCCTTGACCGGGCCCGAGGATGCCGCGCGTCCCAGTCGCTCCCGGATCAGCTCCCCTATCGCCTGCAGCACTCGTTTGTCGAAGCCGTCTTTCACATCCTCGGCCACCAGCAGGTTGATGACTTCGAAAGCCAGCAGATAGACCTCGTCCCCCAGCTTCAGTGCCAACTCTGGTGCGTGCCGGTGCAACCGGCGCAACGTCTCCCCCTGCTCGAACATGGAGATGGCGGCCACGTCCAGCTTGTCGCAGCCTTCCACCAGCTGCTTCGGGCTCAGCCCGCTCATGATGCGCAGGTCCCTCAGCCGCCGCCCGATCGCTTCCCTGGTGATCTTCCCTTGTCGCATCTTGCGGTTGCCTCCCTTGCCAGTATTATACCTCTTTTTGAAAACGAGTACAAGACAATAAGCTGGGGCCACGACAGGATCCCGCTGAAGCGACGGTTGACTTCCGACGCGGCGGACTGTCGGCAGAAGGCCTGGCCTCAATCAGAGCCACACCTGGATCGGCGTTTGTCGGCGTCAGCCACAGTTGCAGTCAGCCGACACCATTCCGGCACTCGTGGCCGGGGCGGGCCGGCACCTAGCTGGCACGTGGGTGGCACCAAACAAACACCAAACTGACACCTGCTGCTGGGTCGGGAGGACCACCAATGGCTTGGCCGTAGAAGCCGCCAGAGACGCTCCTACAGACCGAGAAGGCTATCGCCGGTCATCGCCGCTCCGACCGCGCGAGGCATGAAATCGGCCCCGCGAGCCCGAAATCTGGCACCTAACTGACACCTAAGTAACACCCCACTCAATCGCGACCTCGGCTTCTGGGCTTACTTAGGGTGGCCAAGAGATGGTGATACTCAGTCAGGTGGGCATCAACTCCTCCCCCACCAGAGCCTCGATGTCCGACTGCCCGAAGATCTGCTGATCTGAGCGTGCTGCGGCCACTGGGGCCGGACACAGTGGTCACTGACCCCTAGCGGGGCAGCAGCACCTGCTCGTACACTTCTTCGGAGGCACTGGAACGCGCTGGAAGCAAGGCCATCGTGAGACTCCACGAGTGGCAGGAAACTCTGCTGGCCCCGCTGAAGCTGCCACCAGTGCAAGAAAACAGAGGGAAAAACGAACATGCCAAGGCCCGAGGACCGGAGCTGGCTGGGGTGGCGGTGAGACGGAGCGCGGCCTACGATGCGAGCAAGAGGCTTGCAGACACAGTCCTCGGCGGCATCGCCCTCGCCCTCTCCCTGCCCTTCTGGATATGGGCCGTGACGCTCATCCTCCTGACGGACGGGTGGCCCTGCCTCTACTCTCAGACCCGAGTTGGGCGCGGCGGTCGCATCTTCACTCTCTACAAGTTCCGATCGATGATCAAGGACGCCGAGAAACATACCGGGCCTGTCCTCGCCGACAAGGCCGACCCGCGCGTCACGCGAATCGGCCGGATCATGCGGAAGACTGCCGTCGATGAGATCCCCCAGCTCATCAGCATCTTCCGCGGAGACATGAGCTGGGTCGGCCCACGCCCTGAGCGGCCCGAGTTAGTACGGGAGTTCCTGCGGGACATACCCGGTTACTGGCGCCGTTACCGTGTGAAGCCAGGCCTCACCGGCCTCGCGCAGGTCTGTGGGCACTACCGTTCGACACCCGAAGAGAAGCTTGTCTACGACCTCGAGTACATCCGCCGGCGGACCCTGTGGCTCGACCTCCAGATCTGGCTCCTCTCCTGGGCCAACACGTTCTTCGGCCGCTGGGGCGCCAAGTAGACCTCGAAGTTCCGCGCAGCCTCTGGGTGTGCCTCGCGGCATATTCCCTCTGCGAGACTCCCCTGCCTGGAAGTGGTGCCTCATGCGGCACCAGACGAAGATCTCTCTTTCGCGATCAGCGATGCCGACCTTCCTCTTGGCGACCTCAATCCTGCCCTGCTGGCAACGTGCTCTTTCCCGATCGCAGTCTTATCCGTCCCCGATGGAGATGGATTCGATGGCGCGCGCAAGCAGCTGCAGGAACCCCGTATCACACGTGGGAGCGCGTAGCCAAGCTGATCCGCGCGAGCCAAGAGGTCTCTGCGGGCTGTCCGCCCCAGAAACGCTGTACAGACGCCTGTTAGCTGTCACCGGCACCGGATCCAGCGAGTTGAGGACGCCGGGCCCGGGTGCAGCGTCGTCGCTTTCGGCTACGCTTTCTGCCGAGTCTCCTCAAGCCACTCCAGCGCGCCGGCACTCTCGCGCCACACAGCCATGGCTTCCGCTACATAGCTGAGGACCTCCCCCGAGGGCCGCTGCCAAGCGCGTGAGGCTCCACCCCGCGTTGCAGGTGTCAGCCAGCTCTTTGGCGTATTATGGAGCCATCCCACGGGCTGCGCCGGGCCTCCATTCCCTACACCAGGGAACCGGCACCACCGCATGAGCAGGAAGCGCCGGGCTAACAAGAAAACCCGCGCCGGGTCACGACCCGGCGACGTCCGCGATTGGCCGCGGCTGCTGGGACAGGCCGCCCTCATCCTGCTGATCCTGGTCGTGCCGCTCGTGATAAACTGGCGCTCGAAGAACCTCCTCGATGTCAAGGACCTAAGCCTGGGGATCGGTGTGGCGCTGGGACTCTCGGCATGGCTCGTCGCCAGCCTCGCGCGGGGCCGAATCGAGTGGGTGACCGGCCGACTGAACGTCGCAGTGTTGGCCTTCGCCATCTGGGCCGGTGCGAGCATCATCTACTCCGGCTATCGCTATGCCACTGTATCTGAGGCGGGCCGTCTCGCAGCTCACGTCGGGCTGTACTGGCTGGTCATCTTATGCATCCGTGACATACGCCAAGTACGGCGGCTGCTGGGCATCGCCGCCGTCGGTGCCGTACTTGTCTGCGCCTATGCCTTTCTACAGACTGCCGGGCGCGACCCGGTGCCGTGGGACCAGGCAGGCAGCCGCGTGTTCTCTTTCCTCGGCAACCCGACCTATCTGGCCGGTTATCTCGTGCTCCTGATTCCCCTGATGATAGCCGTCGGCCTGCCGCCCTCCGGCAGACGGGACGCACCGCCGGGCATGTGGCGCCAGTATGTGTCGTCTTTCTTCTACGTGCTCGTGGCAGGGCTGATGCTGCTCTCCCTCTACCTCACGGTGAGCCTTTCGCCGATCATCGGCCTGGGCCTTGGCGCGATCCTGGCGCTGGCAGTCATGCTCGCGAGGGGCTGGCGGAAGCTCAGAGCCGTCACCGTAATCGGATTCGTAGTGGCGGGTGTGCTCGCGGCAGGGGTCTTTGCCGTCGTCTACCAACACCTTCCCGCAGGACAGCAGCGCCGCATACAGACCGTCCTGCATCTGAAGGACCCGTACGGCGAGGAACGATCGCTGATCCGGCAGGTCGGAATAGAGATCTTCCGCGAGCATCCCCTCGTCGGTACCGGATACGGTACCTATCGAATCTACTCCCTCGAGCGGCTTGCGCCCGGATGGTACGCGGACCTGGGCGGGAGCACGCAGAAGATGCTGATCCCCAACTACGCGCACAACGAGTACATCCAGGTGCTGGCCGGGACTGGGCTGATCGGCGGAGCGATCTTCTTCGCCATGCTCGGACTGGCCTATTGGGTTGGGCTCCGGGTGGCGTTGCGACACCCAAGCCCGGACTGGGCGCGCCTCGGGCTCGCCGTCCTCGCAGGCATGACCGCCTTCCTCTTTCAGAACTTCTTCGGGGTTACGTTCCGGCAGCCGGGCACCGTGATGTTCTTCTGGCTGTCGCTGGGGTTCCTAACGGTCGCAAGTGCGGGCATCGGAACATGGGACGGAGACGAGCCGGCGGGACCCCGAGTACGGCAGTGGCGGTTCAGGAGGCTGTCACCGGGCGCTCTGGCGTCAGTTGCCGTCGCCTCGGCCGGTGTCGTTCTTCTGCTCGGCTGGATGCTGCTGAGAACGGTGAATGCCGGCGTGATGGTCAAGCAGGCCGAGGGCGCCGCCAAGCGGGGTTACTTCGAGCCTGCTGGCAGGCGGGCCGAGCAGGCCATCGAAGCGAACCCATACTCGGTTCTCGCCTACTACGTGGCCGCCTACGCCTGGGGCAACCTCGGTGACCACGAGAAGTCGTTGGCGGCCAACAAGAAGGCGCTCTCTTTATTGCCGGGCAACGCCAGCGTCTACTATAACCTCGGCGTGAACTACAAGGAGCTCGGACGCTTCGAAGAAGCGCGGGAGTCGTTTGAGCACGCGATCGAACTCATGCCGACTTCCGAGAGACACCACGCGGCGATGTCCGAGCTCCTGCTCGAGGCAGGCAGGCTGGAGGAAGCGCTGTCTTATGCTCGGGAGGCCATCAGACTGAGTCCGAGAGACCCGCGCTGCTACCTGCTGGCGGCGGATATCGCGTCGAGACAGGGGAAGCTCGAAGAGACTCTGGAGTTTCTTCGGCAAGCCGCCACCCAGGCGCCGAAGGACCCGAGCATCTGGCGGCAATACGCGCAGCTGCTGGTGCGCCAGAAGCAGTACGGCGAAGCCATCGGAGCATGTAACACGTGGATCACGCTCGAACCCGACTCCGCGTCGGCACAGAACCTGCTGGGAACCAGCTACTATAACACGCGCCAATTCAGCGCAGCACGGGCAGCCTTCCAGCGGGCCTTGCAGATCGACCCCACCTACGGAGATGCGAGACTCAACCTCGCTTACACCTATGGCAAGCTCCAAGACCGCAAGGCGATGTATCGTGAGCTGAACTATCTCGTCGACACGGTGCCCGACACGCGCCCCGGACGAGTCGCCGGGCAGATGCTGGACCGCCGGAGAAGAGGTCCGGCCCAGTAAAGATGTTTGCCCCCGAAGTGACGCCCAAACATCCGGAAAGGCGACAGAGACCCGAGCCAGGTGTAGTGGTTGTTAGCCGGCGTGCTGGCATGACCCATATGGAGATGGAATCGGCGTCGAGACTTGACCCACCAGAAATGAGAGCTAGACGATCAAGACGAGGGTTCTGAGGGGCGAGGCGACCTGATTTCACTGATCCAGGGTGGGTCAGTATTAAACGCCGATAGTGGGTCAATTCCCGATCCCGATTGACATATGTCGGGCGCGCTTGCATCCAATCCGACAGCACGAGCGGCCACCAACTGCCTCCCGCGACGCCCCCGCCGGCGGGCCGCTGATACGCGCTACTCCAGCCCGAATGCCCTCGCCACATACACGGCCATCTGATCGCGGGTGACGGGCCAGAGGGGCTGGTAGAGGGAGATGGTCGCGCCCGGGGTGTCGGGGTCGGGATACTCGTAGCCCTGGACGACGCCATGCTCGACGCAGTATTCGATGTAGCGGTAGGCCCAGTAGGGGTCGGTGTCGCTGTCACCGTAGCCGGTGGCGGGGACGTCGGGGAAGCTGCCGGGGTCGGGCGGGATGTAGCCGACGAGGCCTTCGTCACCGGTCGGATAGCAGATGGAGCGGGCGATGAAGACGGCCATCTGGTCGCGGGTGACGGTTTGGGCTGGTACGTAGAGGTAAATTGTCTCGCCGGGGGTGTCGGGGTCGGGGTACGGATAGCCGGTCACCACGTTGTTGTCTACGCAGGCCTGAATGGCAGTGCCGGCCCAGAAGCCCGCGGGGACGTCCGGGAAGACTTCGGGCGCGGTGTCCATCCGGTCGTCGATGTTGATCCAGCCTTCGGCGCGGGCGATGTAGACGGCCATCTGGGCGCGGGTGACGGGCCAGTCGGGGTGGTAGAGGCCGTCATCGTAGCCGGCGACGATGCCGGCGTCCACGCAGGCCATGACCTCGTTATAGGCCCAGCGCTCGGCCGCGACGTCGATGAACATGACGGTGATGTACCTTGTCTTGGTCTCGGAGTCGGGACCGCTCGCATTCGTCGCCGTCAGACAGACGGTGTGCCGTCCGGCCTTCGTGTACTCGTGGGTTGGGTTCTGCTCCGTGGAGACCCCGCCATCGCCGAAGCTCCACTCCCACGACATCGGATCTTTCGTGGATAGATCCGTGAAGTCCACGGTCAAAGGTATGGTGCCGCTGGTCGGGCTCGCGCTGAAGCCGGCTACGGGAAGGGGGGGCAGCACGGTGATGTAGTCCGTCTTCGTCTCCGTATCCGAGCCGGCTGCATTGGCCGCAGTCAGGCTAACGGCATAGCTGCCGGAGATATCATACTGGTGCGTTGGGTCCTGCCGGCTGGAGACATTGCCATCCCCGAAGTGCCACTCCCACGAGTTCGGGTAGTTGGCGGACGAGTCCGTGAAGTGGACAGTCAGCGGCAAGGGGCCGCTGGTCGGGCTGCCGCTGAACTCGGCGACCGGAATGCTCGGCGACACCACTGTGATGTAGCCAACCTTCGTCTCGGTATCAGAGCCTCCGCCGTTAGTCGCGGTCAGGCTCACCGTGTAGCTGCCACCGCCCACGTACTCATGGCTCGGGTTCTGCTCGGTAGAGCTGCCCCCGTCACCGAAGGCCCACTCCCACGACGTCGGGAAGTGCAGGGACAGGTCCGTGAAGTTTAGCGTCAGCGGCGCAGAGCCAGTGGTCGGGCTCCCGCTGAACTCAGCCACTGGAGCGGCCAGCAATGTCACCGTAATGTAGTTTGCCTTGGTCACAGTGTCGGAGAGGCCCGCCTTCGTCGCGATCAGGACGACCGTGAAGGTGCCGGGGCTCGCATATACGTGAGTCGGGTACTGCTCGGCGGAGCTGGCGCCGTCGCCGAAATCCCATGCCCAGCCGCTAGGATTGCCTGTAGAGAGGTCCGTGAAAGTGACAGTCAGGGGCACTGACCCTTCTCGAGGGCTGGCATCGAAGTCGGCGACCTGGTGCCTCCCCGTCCGTCGCCTGTCGTGCCTGAACATCGGCCAGGGGGAGCGATCCACTGTGGGAATATCGCAGGTCCAGGCGTAGACGTTGCCGTCATCCGACCCGATTGCGACTTCCAGATCACCGTCCCCGTCCAGGTCGGCCACCGCGGGCGAACTGTGGAATGCGCTCGTGGGGCCGATGCTGTATGGCCAGCTGTTTACGGCCGTGCCATCGTCGTGCCAGGCATAGACGTCGCCATCCCAAGAGCCAACGACGACTTCTAGGTCGCCGTCGCCGTCGAGGTCCCCCAAGGCCGGCGACCCGTCGACGATCCAGCCCGTGCTTTTCGGCCAGCCATCCACTGGCGTACCGTCGTAGTGCCAGGCATAGACCCTGCCGTCATTTGACCCGACCACCACTTCCGGACTCCCGTCCCCATCCAGATCGCCGAGCGCGGGCGAGCTGTTCACCCAGCCCGCGGTGCCCTGAGGCCAGCCTGGCGCATCCGGGAACGTGACAGTTGTTCCATCGTGATGCCACGCGTAGACCTTGCTGTCAGACGATCCGATCAAGACCTCCGGATCGCCGTCCCCATCCAGATCGCCCAGTGCCGGACAGCTGTAGACCGCGGCCCCCGTGCTCCGAGGCCATCCCGGAGATCCAAGCAGCGTTACCGCCGCGCCATCATGATGCCACGCGTAGACGTCGCCGCTCTCCGATCCGACGATCACCTCCAGATCGCCATCCCCGTCCAGATCCCCCAGCGCCGGTGAGCTTGAGATCCTATCCCCTGTCGCAGGAGGCTCCGCCCATACGGCCGTGCCGTCGGCCCGCCAGGCATAGACCTTGCCGTCATCTGAGCCGACCACGACTTCGAGGCCGCCGTCGCCCTCCAGGTCGGCCAGCGACGGAGAGCTGCGGACGCCGGCCCCCGGGCGCCGCGGCCATCCGGGGGCACCGAGAGGCGCCACGACCGTGCCGTCGTGATGCCAGGCATAGACATTCCCGTCCTTCGACCCAACGATCACTTCCGGATCGCCGTCTCCATCCATATCTCCCACCACCGGCGAGCTCCAGACCGGGCCCTGCGTATCTCGAGGCCAGCCCGGCGCCCCGGCCGAACTCACTGCCGTGCCGTCGTGATGCCAGGCGTAAACCTTCCAGTCAGACGACCCGACCACCACCTCCAGGTCGCCATCTCCGTCCAGATCGGCGAGCGTGGGCGAGCCATAGACGGCGTCTCCTGTGCTCCGCGGCCAGCCAGGATCACCAGGTTGGAGTCCTACGCACAGGGCCGGCACCGCGCTCAGTACGATGGCCGCGCTCATCGCCACAAGAACCGGCGCGAACCGTCCCGACCATGAAGCTCGTCTCCTCGCCCCACGGCATACGGGGATCCTCACTCCACTCTTCACGATGCCTCCTACGGATTCTCTTGCATTACGGTTACGACCGTAATGCGAGAGAATCTGCTGTGTGAGCCTCACGCCGTGCGCTCTAGAGTGCGCCAACGAACACCATTTCACGCCGCGAAGTTGCGTCCCGGCCGTCTGCAGAGTCAGCGCCATGAGCGTCTACGGAGATGCGGCCCTGAGGGACGGCCTCCATGGAGCGCGTCCTACGCGGCGCCGGATAGGAGGACCGCCCGGTGCCGACACACACCCGCGCGCGGCTCGACGAGAGGCTGACTTTGGTAGCTGCTCGTCCCGGGTAGCAGGCAGCTTTCAGCACACGCCTGCGGAGCAGTGCGCCAGGCTCTGCATACGGCCTGCGTTGGCCCTGCCGAGAAGGTGAGGCCGCTCGCCCAGCCGTCACGTCCACTGCCTGACAAAGCGACCCTTTCCCACTCTGACGCTAACGACAGCAGGACGTAACCGTGTCTGAAGATCGTGGTGTGAGGGGCTCTGGGAGCTGACGGCTCACGACAGACCGCGTGAGTCACCAGCAAGGCCGCGGAGGGTAACTGCCTTTAGCGTGACACTTAGGATGACACTTGCTTAGCTTGGCGTTCCCTGCTTTGCAGGCCAGTCTAGCAGGGCGCTCTCCGCGTGTCAACCGCCACTCACGGGACATATGGCACGATCTTCTCCTATGAAGCCGCAATCGGACAAGAGATGCTTCACAAGGCCCGTTCGGACCCGTCCTTCGACCGCTGCGGCTCGCCGAACTGCCTTGCCGTTACGAGAGAGTGACGGCCGTCAGCGACCACACAGACGGGCTCTTCCGGCAGGCTTCCGAAGGTCCAAAGTTCGCCCTCATGCCCCG
>Ga0307379_10011560_pt1 | contig 11576 bp, 15 predicted proteins | sample UN2MG_FD_202237 | JGI IMG/M metagenome (GOLD analysis project Ga0307379, IMG submission 202237) | Soil microbial communities from Risofladan, Vaasa, Finland - UN-2 | ecosystem: Environmental > Terrestrial > Soil > Coastal area > Acid sulfate soil | place: Finland: Risofladan, Vaasa | collected... | reverse complement strand
GCCCCCGTATATATAAAAAAACGTACACACCTAACAATACTGTCACTCTTTTCCATATTGTTATAACTGTTTATATATGTATGTAGGTTATTATTATGTATGATACAAAATGTTCCCTTCGCACAGCGATTTACTGAATATTTTATGAAAAATCCAACTAAAACTTTACGGGAATTGTATCTTAAATATGATGAAACGCCCCAGAATACTGTAAGGGGTAATTATACCAGACTTAGAAAAAAATATCCAAAAATATTCAATATATCCAAAACATTAACAAATTATAACAAAAATACAACTCAAACTCCTGCACAAATAATGGATCCCAAAATTTTTGAAGCATTGCCTAAAAAAGTACAAAATTTGGTGGCACTGGCTCCGGCTATGAAAAACGTGCCCGCATGGTTAGGACCCATTATAGTTGCCGAAATCATGAAAGGGAATATGAATCCTACCCCAACATGGACCAGACCCCCCATACTTCACCCAATTCAAAACGAGATAATTGATACTATTCTCTACAAACCAAAAATTAAAGTGATCATGGTAGATGGGGAAAAACGGTTAGGGAAATCATGGATGGGTTGGATTGCGTGGTGTGAAGCCCAGTATAACAATAACGGTTATTTGAGATGGTTCTTGTATGGTGCAACGGAACAGAACGCCTCCTTTATCCTAAAGGCATTAAAAACAGAGCCCCTATTAGTTAATTATACAACTCCCTTACTGGATGGGATGGGCTCAGCCATGAAGGTGACCAGTTATATTCAAGGTTGGTTGCAAGTTATGGCCTCAGGAAGTGAACGGGCAACCAGTGGAACTGATAGCGATTTAGTCTGGGTCGATGAAAGCCATTCGGTGCTTATAGAGAATCCAAAGACTATTGCCATGAGTGCGATGGTCCTACGGGCATCTAAAAAATTTAAAATCTTATATACTATGAACCGGGAAGGTGAAGCCTATGAATATTTCAAAAATGAAATGTTAGAGAATTTCCCTCCTGAACAAATAGCCTATTTCTCATTAACTAAAGAAAACTGTCCCCATATTATTGTAGAGACAGATAAAGCAGTAAGGACCATTGTGAATGCTTCTGCGGGTGCTGATTATGCTGCTCAATATTTAGATAATCAATATATCCGAACCGGAGGATTATACTATCCCAGTGCTAAAATAACGAAAGCCTATCATCCCTTTGATAAACCGAAATTAGAGCAATATGATGTAATTGGCGCAGGAATTGATTGGGGCGATTCTCATGATTTAGCGATTATTGTGGGTGGGTTTCAAGTGCAAGTGGATGGATTACATCAAATGTATCAAGAAGAAATGATCTATATGCAACATCCTACAAATACGGAAATAGAACGGGTTATTGTTAGATTAATACGAGAATATCCGGGTATTATTTTTGTGTGGGAAAACAGCCCATTAGGCACATATGTGCGGAATAGTATCAGAAAAGACTATCCCAATACCAGATTCATCGATTCGGGCTTTTCTAAATATAAGCAAAAATATATCGACAATATATATATTTGGCTTGTGGATGAGGATATTCATCTAATCGATGGGAAATTAAAGCGCCAACTCCGTTCGTATGTGAATGATAAGAAAAACGATGATGGGCATGATGCCTTAGCCCATTTATTGTTTAAGATAGTGCCAGCACGCACAACGATGAAAATAGAAGTGAAAGTAATTATGAGGGATTAAAAATGAGCAAATATCAAACATTAGTAAAAAATAAAAGAAAACCAGAAGTATTAATTCATATACCGAAAGAAGAGCATTATAAACCGAAACCAGAGCCAGAGGATACTGCAAGTTATACTGCCCATCGGCTCTTTAATCAAATAACCGTGCCTGAAAAGATTGGGCATGTCTATTGCCCAAAGTGTGGGGCAGCAACGCAGAAATGGCTTAGTAGTAAGGGAATGGTCGATGTGTGTTGGTATTGTCGACAAATTCAAAAGGAGTAAGGAAAATGGGATTACAAAACATGATAAATAATCAAGTAAAAAATATGAAAAACTCATTATTAAAAGCAATTAAAGAAGAATATAAAGACATATCTCCTTTATTAATCCAACACTGTGAATTAGAATTAACGAGAATTGAAACACCGTTTAATAACTGGAAGAAAAATGGAAATGGAGATTATATAAAAGAAATCAAATATCAATTTAGATTAATACCCAGAACACATTATTGAGGGAGAATAAAATGAAGGGAAACCCGTATGGCGTGAGGAGATTTTGTTGTGGCACCCAAATGAAGTGCACCACAACGAAAACGAAGATAATCCATAAATGCAAGACTTGTGGATATAAATTAGAGGAGAAGATCGTGCAATGAGAGAAAAAGTAAGAGGAGATGCCATTTATCGGGAACGAGTTCAAAAATTGGTATCGGTCCTCCCACATGATGAATTAGCCAAAATGGTGAAACCTTTCAATTTCGTGGCTAAAGAAGATACAACGCAACGAAGAGCATCTATTTCGAAAGAAGATGCTACTGGGGATATGTATGATAACCGAAACCCTAAATTCGGAGACCAGAGTTTTCCACAATTAAAATCGGGGTATGTACATCGGTCAATCCTTATTCGAAAAGGCTATGTGCATTTCAATAATCTCCATCATCGCCAAATGGTCTCCTATTTCCATCCGTGGGTCAAAGGGTATCTCGAACGGGTGCAGAAGGCCTTATGGTCCACGCCACCCCTTTTTATCAAACCTAATAAGAAAGAAGATAAAGAAGAAGAAGACGAGACCATAAAGGAACAATGGGAAGAATTACGACTCCAAGCAGCCATTGGAAAAAGTTGGTATAAATCTCAAGTGCATGGAATCTGTTTCTATTATCCTATGCAGAAAGAGGGCTTTTTTGCTGGTTATAGTGGTCCACCGTGGTATATTTATTCTAAAGATGAAATGGGTGAACCCTCATATTTTATTCAAGGGCATCCAGTCGAATGGGTGCCAATTCACTCCAATCCGAACAAAGATGAGCCTAAAATATTTCATATAAATGATGGTGTTTTCTATGATTATAAACTCTCGGATGATTTTACGGGTGAACCCTTTGGAATAGGGATTTGGGATTTATTAATTGATTGGATTTGGATTGAAGACTCCGTAAATGCCTTTGACCAGCGTATGGGTAATGGGTTTCTCACAATGGTTGTGCCAAATAACACCGATGATGCTGATATTGCGAAATATGAAGCCATTATCCGACAAACCAGAACAGAGAAAGGTATAGTTATTAAAGGGGCTGTAGATGAGCCTGTTGAACTGAATTGGGTTGGAATGGCTGGAGTCCAAGTTGATTTCATTGGGCATTTAGAGAAATTAGAAGATTTAATCGCTTTCAACATGGGCTTTCCTAAGCGTTGGATAATGGGCGATTCTGAGGGTGCAATGGAATCCAGTGGCAAAGATGCTTTACAAGTCAATATTCAACTCAAAAATCTCTTTCAGGAGTGGATTATCTATATTAAACGAATTCTCATGAAACATAATTTAATTACTAATTTTAAGGATATTATTATCAAACCACCCTTTGAAATGCAATTATCAGAGCAAGAGCAAGTCGAATTAGACCGAATCAAAGCAGAAACCATCGCTATTAAAGTGTGGAAAAGTATCGATGAACAACGCATGGAAGATGGGTTAGAACCATGTGGTGAAGAAGGCGCCGATAAAGTAATGCTCCAACAAGAGAAAAAAGAAGAAGAGACTGGAGATGGGGAACCCACCGAAGATAACTCGAATCCAACTAAGAAAACCACTAAGAAGTCTGATACCTACGATCAATTAGAGGAAATCTTTACGAATGCTGATAAAAACACCGTTAGAGATTTAGCAATATTAACGGGTTTATCAACGGGGTCTATGAGCAAAGTAAGGGCCAAATTCGATATTAATAAGAATCCTTTGTATAAATTTGATGATTTGATGATTAAACAAGATGCCGTGAGTTTAGGGGATGATTTATACGAGATTAAAGATGTTCCAGTAATATTACCCCAAAATAAAGATTATCCTGAATATGGCTACAATGCAATCAGACCAAGAGAAGAAATTGCTCGAATCTTTAACGATCCCAAATATCCGAAAGAATTCCGAATTGGGGCAACTCTCACCGATGATCATAAATCAAGAGTTCCATTAGAAGTTTTAAATGAGAATACTGTCGGAATGGTAAAATTGACCCGATTAGATGAAGATGGGAATGTCAGAGGGGATATAACCTATAGTCTTAAAGAGGCAGACCGAATCTTAGGCAATAAAAACTATATTCGTGAATTTACAGCAAAAAATGAGAATATCCCAACATCAGTAGCACTCTATTCCAGAGATAGACCCACGAAAGAAGGGATGGTCGAAAGGGATTTAGATATTCGTTCCTTTGTATTTTCGAGACATAAAACCCGAAATAAAAAGGCTGGAATATAATTTGAACAGAGTGTTCAAAAATGAACGATTTTTTGAAAGTGGTTTTAAATATATATGAGTGCAAATAAACGTTAAATAGGCCATTAAATATGGATGAAAAAGAATTAGAAACACTTGTAAAGAAACTGGATACTTACGATGATTTAGTTAAGAAGGTTGATACAATAATTGAAACCATCGAAGCATTAAAGCCTAAAGAAGATGCTGCTGAAAAACCAGACCCAAGAGACAAATCCCTTGCAGAGGGTGTTACATTCCTAAAAAGTTATATCGGAAAAGCCCTCCCACAAGCAAAATTAGATACGATGAATTTTGACCAACTCTTGACTGCGGCTGAGATGAAAACGACATTAACGCCACAGAATACGCTTAATCCCGCACCTCCTATCAGTAAGAAAGATGCAACTGATATGAGACCATCGTGGGAAATTCCGGAGGTAAATTAAAATGACACTTACTGGAAATTATTATTATGACGGTCCCGCATTACCCGGTGCAACTGTTGTCCCTACTGAATTCAATCTCTATAAAGACGTAAGGAGAATCAATGCTACTGCTGATGTAGCGGACTTATTAGCCGCAGGAACGCTTTGTTATCTCACTGCCACAACCAATGCTTCTGATATGACACCATGCGTGACTGAACATGGAGAAGCCGCAGCCGAAGGATTTATTTGTGTGGTTGAAATTAAGCAATCAGACCCATATATTGCTACGACCACAGATAAAGCAGTTTATCCGAATAAATTGATAAATGCAACCACCACAATAACGCTTTATACTCCCGCAGCCAATACAAATATCATTGTTATTCCACTGGAAGAAGAGATGAATTTCTGGGTATTAGGATCCCATGATGGAAGTTTCGACACGACATTTGGAACCAGTTATATTTCCGCAGCGAATGGATTAATCAAAGCCGAAGGACAACCAACGGGAGCCACTCCGGATAAACGAGCCATGACATATCTAAGTTTGGCAACCACAGCAAATCAGAATTGGGCTTTCGTTCGATTTAAAGGCGTTCGCATGTATGACGCAGCATAAGGTGATTAAAATGGCAAAACGAAGAAGCAAAAAAATAACGGACTTCCTTTTACAAAGGATAGAAAGAACTGAGAATTCTATTTTAGAGAATCATGGTGCTGTTCCATTCGATTTTGAGAAATTAGTGCGGTATCATAAAGTTTTAGAATGTTATGATTATGATGAACCCGAAGAAATAGCAGAAATAGAAAATAAAGAACCACCCAAAAAAAAAGGCAAAAAGCCAAAAACCCCCATTCCACCGGTTGATGAACCCGAAGAACCCGAAGAGGAGGAAATAGAGGAGGAGACTGAATAATGACCGACTATACAAATAATCGCTTTCTGAATCATATTAAGGAATTTATTAAAGATAAGGACTGGTATGCTGGACAAGTAATTAAAAAAGCCGGGCGTTTTCCATTAGGAAAAATCCCCAATAATCAAGAATATATCCAATTGGATAAATTATATGCGTTAGGGGCAACAATTAAGAAATCCGATAAACGAGATTTCCCACCTGCTGGGATTACTGAAATGAAGTCGATGCTCAGAAAACTCAAATGGTTTAACTCGTTAGTCGAATGGACTGAAGAGCAATATGAAGACTATACTTCTGGAAACGATTATGAAGTAGAACGGACAAAGAAAAAAATCGATGCTGTAGATTACAAATTTGATTATGATATGGAAATTTGGTTCGTTGGATATGGGACCACATTCACTTCAGATTTAGATTATGATGAACGGTGGATACCTTGGATGAAAGCGAAAGCCTCCACTGCTGGAACTGGAACTATGTCCGACCCGGGAGATTTAAATGATAAAGTTACGAACACAGCCGGAACCACTGGAACCACAGCCACAATCTTAAACATGGTCACAAAATTGACATCCTTAACAACTAACCAAACAATTGACTTTGCACGGAAAACATTCGGTCCAGTGAAAAGAGCGATGTCTTTATTCAAAGATTCTAATACCGGTCGACAAATGGCGGAACCTCACAATAGCGATGCTAAGAAAGTAGCCAATGCTACTTATCAAGTCCACGTTGCTCCTGAATTAGCCGAAGAGTTTGAAAATATCAAAGTGTTCGATGGTGAAAAATATCTCGACAGAAGTATTGCAGATGATATGAGAGCAATGGGATTAGAGATAGTTGTTAATCGACAATTCACAGCGCTTTTAGTGGAAGATAATGGAGCCGGAGCAGGAGTTTGTCAATTTGGAATGACTTGCGATTTTGAATCAAACTTCCAAGTGGGAATTGCACAAAAAATCATTTGGGAAGCAGATAAGCGAATTCCCGGAATTAAAGACAAGTGGATTAAAAGAGTCACCAGCCGATATGTGCCTTATACTCATCCGTATTATGATGGTTCTAAATGGTATAAAGCATTTTTCCATGGATACTTCTACTATATGGATGATACATAAACTATTATTATCCATTTTATACTTTTTTTTTTATAAAATCATGGAGCGAGGGAAATGGTTCAAGTAGGACATCAAATCACACAAATTAATAAAAAATTCGAGGATTATTCCTCATTGAAAAAACTCTTATCGCATTATAATCATGTTAAAGAAGATATAAGAGAATTTAGCCGAACAACCACCGATGCTGCAGCCTCCCTTGAGGAAAACTCAGCAGAAACTATTGATGCAATGGCTGCCAATAAAGTTTTAGAAGTATGGCAAAAAACAGACCAAGTCGCTACCGATGGAGGACTTACGGGAACAGTTATTTGGTCTGATGCTACTGGTCTAAAAACTTCGGCCACATATACGCTTAATGCTGTCAATACAACAACTCATGCAATTATAGTTGCCCCAAGTGCCACAGCAAGAAATATCGAATCATTTGAATTGGATGACACACTTTGCGCCGACGAAGTTATAATTGGAAATAATGCGGGCACGGAGATTTTCGGGGTAATTAAAGTCGCTCAATTCCAAATGCTTAAAACGAAGATTATAACTACGATTGCACGTAGAACTTTCATAGGGCGAGTTAAAATAGCCCTTTCGTTAGTGACGGCTCTGGTTTCCATAGTTGCCACATTTACCCCGGTTGGTAAATCATTATCTACTACAAAAACCTTTTTAATAAAGACCGAAACCCAGAAAATTTGGGAACCTTGTATCGAATTAGAACCGGGAACCGTAGTCAGTTGGACTATCGAAGACGACAATGCTGCTCATCCGGTGGCCACGTTTGAAGTCGTATATGTCGAGGCTTGGAATTAATGGTCAGAGTTGCTTCTACTGCCTTATTTGTTAATTTCGGTATTGGAGCTACATCGAAACCAACCACAGCACAAGTAACGGCTCTGATAAAGACGTTTTATCAACAAAGTTATGAAAGTTTCTATGGGGTTGGGAAATATAATGATACGGATGATGCTACAAGCGACCCTAATACTTTAATTCGTTCCGATGAATTTGTGGGTATTTTAACCGTTACATTATCCAAACAAGTCCAGCAATGGCACGATTCGGGAATGAGTTCTTCAGGAGAAGTTATTCCAATGCCGGATTTTTTACTTCCGGGTAAAATCGATAAGAAATTTAAAGCCATGTTTAAACATGCTACTAAAGGGACTCGTATTGCGAGTATTCGGATTTATGGCTCAGAAATTGATGATATGGGGGTTATCTAATGCCCGTTTACTCTGCTGATTATCGTCCCAAAACCCAAGTAGAACTTCGTCTTAATCAACAGAAATACCGTGATATCTCAAGCGCTACGGGTCTTCCATTAGCGAAAGTGATCCGATACGGAGATAGTATTTTAAATAAATCCATGCAAGAAACGATCATTGATGTCGAGAAAAATATCTATAAATATGTGCCTTCGGCTACGTCTCAATTACGAGATTCCTTAGCGAAACAACTCCATTATTCTAAAGTATCGAATAATTGGTTGCAAATGAAACTTGGAACGTACATCTCTTATATGAAATATGTAGCAAATATGAAAGAATCTAAATTACGTCATCCTAAAAGTATTACTCAGCGATTTTCGGTTTATCAACGGAATAGCCGCCATGGGAAAAAAGGGCAAATGAAACGCAATCCGGGACAATGGCGATATGTCCGTTATTATGGAGCTCCTCGGTGGGTCCGCTTGAATGATCCCCAAGCCCAGAAAAATTTCTATACGCAACTTATTATGCATATTAAAACCCAACTCGAAAAACATATTGCTTACGAAATCAAAGGTACATTTAAACCCGGTGAACGTAGAGTATGGACCGATAAATTCAAGGTGATTAAGAAATGACCCGATCAACACCAACATCAATCCTTACGTATCTCAATACTAATTGGGATATTCTCATTATTGCGAAACCAGCATGGGTAAATCAATTTGAAAATGAAGTAATCCAAGGAGATCATACCATCGCTTGTAATTGGGGGCCTGTGAGGTGGGAACCAATGACCGCAGGATTTGCTTCTAAAGATGAGGAAACAAATACTCTTATGATTCAAATCAATGAAAGTACCTTAGCCAATCTTTTACTCACATGGGATCATGCCCGTGATCTCTTAAAAGCGAAAACGTTGGCTGGAGGGCATTATATGATTACCGATGCGAATCCAATTAAGGTGGGTAATTATTACATAGTTTTTTTAACATTAGAGGAGGTTATGAGTTTAGTATGACCGTATATCACACAAAAGATGGCTGGTGGGAATATTACATGGAAACAAACATCGCTGGTGGACCAGCGGGAGTGGCCTATGCAACTACTGCTCCGAGTGGTGCAGCGGAATTATTACCGTGTAATGCGCCCTTTAACGAAGAGCAGACCATGCCGATGGTTGAATATATTCAAGAAGCATTGGAAATGGCTGGACAAGATATTCAAAGTAAAACCGTATTTACAAAGGGAATTAAAATAATTCCCGGTAAGATAACTCAATATATGCAGAATTCTGTTTGGTTAGATTTAGCAGCGGGTATTTCACCAGCCGAAACTGGCGGGGGTGCTGTCCCAGATACATTTTTATTACACTTCGATAATCTGGTAAATCAATATACTGCGTATGGGTGTCGTATTACGGTATATTCATTATCTGGATCAAAAGGAGCAGAATTTCTAAAAGAAACTATAGAATTTGAACCGTACGATGTCCAAGATGAAGACGTAGCCATGGATACGGTTCCATTCGATTTAACTACGGCTCCTGCTAATTTCGAGGATGTGGGGACCACTACCATTACTATTGATGGAGATGCGGTTGTGGATTTAGAATCGTTTAACTTAACTATTACAAATACCTATACCGAAGGACCACATGGAGGATCATATTTTCATAAATACCCCTTCTTAGAAAAACGAGATATTGAATTGGAAATGGAATTCCTTACATTTGTTGCTGATCTCGACCAACTCTTAGCCGAAGGACCTTCTGCCGACCCAATTGATATAGTTTTTACTCCGATGGGAAAATGTAATGTCTCTATTACAAATATGAAACTCAAACCTGAATCTACAAACATTAATACAATCCCAGAAAAGGGTATGAAACGTTGGAAAACCACTTTTGAAATCGGTGGGGCTTGTGTTATAACCACACCATAGGAATGATTAAAATGACAAAAATAAGTATAGGGACACATGAATTTGAAGTAAGAGAAATCTTACTTATGAAGCACCTCGTAAAAGTCAATCTCTTTGATTTAATGTCGTTAGACGCTGATTTTAAAGACGAGGAAAAGAAAATGAAATTAATTGGAGACCTCAATGGATTAGTTTCAAGGATGGAACCCCTTCTAACCGCATGTATCGTTTCTGGACCATCTATTGATGAACTAACAATGGGAGAATATATTTCTCTTATGATGCATCCTTCTATAATGGGAGCCTTTGCACGATCAATGGAAGGCATGCCCGTTCTTCCGGATATAGACTCAAAAAACTAACTAACGAGGGAGATTTCTCTCTAAAATTTTTCATCGATGATCTCGTATTTTTTTGTTTGGATCACGGCATAGGATTAGAAGTCACTATAGCCTTTGCCATGCGCATGGTGATGGCATACGTGCGGAAGGTAAAATTAATAACCAATATCTTCGATTTTGACTCTCCTACAAATACATCAAACATATTAACCCCCCACATACCACACCCGAGAGAATGGAATAAATGAGCACAGAAGACACCAGTCTATATACAGCAATCCAACAATTAACTGCAATCATACAATTGCATTTTAATAGATTAGTGGCTGCTATTGTGAATAATACCAAGTGGATCTCACAACTCATTGTAATAGGTCGAAAGGGATTAGAACTTTCAGCCTTTGCCAAATTGAAAGGATTGAAGACAAAAGAAGATCTTTCTAAAGCAATTGATGCTATGGAACCCCCAGCATTTTCTCAAACACATTTAAAGGCACCTAAAAAGGGTGGTGGTGTTATGGGTGCGCTCGGTACGGGTATAAAAGGGCTCTTATCATCTATTCCACAACTCGCTTTAATGGGCGTTATCATGGAACCCTTAACGGCTTTAATAGGGGCCTTTTTAGAACCATTGGAAATGATTACACCCCTCTTTGAAGCATGGGGAGCGATGTTGAGTCAACTCTTAATCCCGATTGTGATGGCAATTATGGATATTATGATGCCCATGACTCCCGCCATTCAATCCATTATTGATATGTTGGTACCATTAATTCCACTGGTTATTTTAATCTTTAAATTACTGAATCCAATAATATTTCTCTTACCAATTATCATAGATGCCATTGGGATGTTAGCAACGGTTCTCACGATTGTTACGGGTTTTATTGGCGGATTAACTGCCATGATTAGTACCTTTACTGATGGAATGGTCTCGGGAATTGTCAATTGGTTAAGGGGGTTATGGACTATTGTTTCTGATTGGGCGGGAGGGATAATCCCCGGAATAACTGCATGGGCACGAGATGCCGTTCAAGCAGTAAAGGACGCAGTCGCAAACTTCTTTAAAGGGGGATTCGATGGCGATCCAGATACATGGTATTAGGAGAATAAGAAAATGGGCACAATAGGCGGAGATTCTGGATATGGATTTGCAATGTCGACAACCATAA
>Ga0307379_10011559_pt1 | contig 11576 bp, 9 predicted proteins | sample UN2MG_FD_202237 | JGI IMG/M metagenome (GOLD analysis project Ga0307379, IMG submission 202237) | Soil microbial communities from Risofladan, Vaasa, Finland - UN-2 | ecosystem: Environmental > Terrestrial > Soil > Coastal area > Acid sulfate soil | place: Finland: Risofladan, Vaasa | collected... | reverse complement strand
GGGCCGCAGATCGAGCGGCTGGCCCTGGCGGGCGAGAACAACGTGGGCGACATGGTCGGAAATGTCTGCGGCCGGACTGGACTCGAGACCCGACGGCCAACCAATAGGGCGGGTCTGAAGGCCACCGGCGCGAACGCAGAGTTCGGCTAGTGTCTCTTGGGGAATCTGGGGTGATGGCGCAGGTGGTCAAAATCACTGTCTTGCTCGAGGCGCCGATAGAAGGCGGCGTCAAGCCTGGTGGCTTGGTCCAGTGCGGCTAATACCCGCTCAGCCCAGCCGTCGCCCGTAGTTCCAGCGGCTGCCCGGCCAGCGCGTGCGGCGCACCAAGCCAAGTCGTAGTATAGGGCTGCCTCCTCCGGAAACAGCCGGATAGCTTGCTCAAGGAGTTCCGCGCCCTTCTCGAACTCCTGCATTTCGCTGTACGCTACCGCCAGCTTGAAGTAGTACTCGCAACGTCCGGGCATGAGCCCCAAGAGTTTCTCATATGCTGCTATCGCCCTTCCGTATTGACCGGAATCCAAGAGCACCTGGCCGAGTAGTTCCCAGGCATGGCAGTAGTCGGCCTGCAACTCTATCGCTCTGCACAGCGCGTCCTCTGCAGACACCAAGTCGTAGACGGCCAGATAGGTCCGCCCCAGCCTGAGGTGGCAACGTGGGTTATCGCGGTCGTCCTCGAGCGCGGCGGAGTATTTCTCAAGAGCCTCCCGGTGAAGTCCATTAAGCCGCAAGTTATCACCCCATGCGATGAGGTAGTCTGGCGATGGGGGTTGCTGGGCTTTTGCAGAGGCTTCGGCATGCAGGATCATGAGCTGCTTGGAGATAATGGCAGGCACCTTTGTGGCCCTGTCGGGATTGTAGGGCACAACCTTCATGCCGGCCAAGTCCGAAAACCGTTGGAAAAGCTGCCTCATCTCGTCTTGGGGCACGCAAAACACCGTAGGCTTGCCAAGAGCGTAGGCAACGCCGGCCTCGAACGCCACGTTCAACGAGATCGACTCAGCCAAGACAACTACGAAATCGGTCCTTCGAATGGCCTCAATTACACCGTGAAAGAGAATGGTACTTGGTGGGAGCATGTCATCCAGCACGTCGATCTGCCAGCCGAGATCCGAGCTGAATGCGCCCTGTTCCAGATGCTCTTTCAGGTGTTCGACGGTGTCCTGCAACTTCTCCTTATAGCGAAAGACCACGAAGACGCGTTTCGTCTGAATCGCGTTGTTCATGTTGTCCTCTGGCAGTATTGCGTAGGCGGCGTTCTGCACGGCTGTCTGGCGCTGCCATCAGCTTCGTAGCCGATGGGCGTAGTGTTCGCGAAGCAGGCGCACGTTCTGATCGAGCTCGTCAAGGAGTCTTTTGGCTTTGCGTTTTTGCGGTTTTGCGAGGACATACGCGACAAAGAGTGGCAGAACTAGTGTGCAGTCCGCATAGCAGACGACTGTGTTGGACAGAGCGTTTGGGTCTATTTTGCCCCAGGTTACGGCTTCAGAGGGAGTCGCACCGCTCAGACCGCCGGTGTCGACCCTCGCATCAGTGAACTGGATGAAGAAGTCGTGTCCCGTATCGGAAAGGCCAAGCACTTCCTGGATGTGAGGCTCGGTCTGCAACTGGAAGTTCTTGGCGACTCCGCCACCGAGAATCACGGCTCCAGTTCGACACCCCCTCTTCCTAGCAGCATAAACGAGTGCTGCCGATTCGGTTATATCAAGAAGTGGGTCTATGGTCAGTGCGTGGCTTCTGAGTGCGACGGCGGCAGCGTTCATGCCTATTGAGGAGTCGGCGATCGCCGGGCAAAACACGGGAATAGCCTCTGCAGCTGCCGCCGCGAGTATGCTCCTCCGGGCCGCGCGTTCGTCTAGGGAAAGCAATCTCTCACCGAGCAACTTGCAGACTCGTGATGTAGACAGGTGCTTATCCGGGCAGGAATCGCTCAGATGCTCGAAGAACTCCTGAAGGAAGCGATCTGTGACGAAGAGCGCCTGCTGATCGAATGCGACGTTGTGGATGCGAATGACGCCCTCGTCGCGAAGACGTCGGTCGTCGTTCTGGTCGCGGGCGAGCCGCATCTCGTATCCCAATTGGGCGTGCAAATCGTGATACAGGTTGGCTCCGGTGGATACGACCCAGTCCACCAGATGTGCCTTCATGAGGGGGATCAGCGCGGACTCACCCAGCCCGGCAGGCACGAGCGCCCCGCCCACGGAAAGCCCCACTACGCAGTTGTCCTCCGACGCCACGGCGGAGAACAGACCACAGGCATCGCGAAAGGCGCGGGAATTGTGGGCCCAGTACGATTGGTTGACCAACTCGTCGACGCTCATACCGCCGTAGACAGCTTGAGGCGCCATTACGGGCAACTGATTGAGAAGCGGGATCTTGGCCATAGCGAGCTTCTCCTCTGGTGAACTCACTGGCGCGCCAGGAATGGCAAGTTCCGACCGGGGCGGCGACGGGGCTCGCCATTTCGAGTTGCAGTGTGTAGAAACCCGTCTCCTTCCAGCAATTCCTCGATGGAGTCTACCTTCCTGCCCATGACGTTCTCGCAAATGGATTTTGTCACAAACACGCAGGCGTCCAGCGCGCCGTTTATCGTCGTATCATAGAGATAGTCCCCAAGCATGAAGACGTTCGGATAGTCCGCTGAAGGAGCGTGGCGCTTCGCCAGAGGGCGTAGCGGCACGCCTCCTGGCAATCGGCTGACGCCGACCTCATTGGTCCACCTGTCCACCCTGAAGGTCGAGACTAAGTTGCGGTCGATGTGCGCTTCGTCCGGAAGAGCTTGGAGCACCCGGTGGAAGACTTCGCCATCCGGGCGATGTGCTAACTCGGTGGCGTGGCGCCCGCCGATAAGCAGGCTAAGGATGGGGATCTCTTGCGAATCCGACAAGATGCTCTTCTCATAGACTGTGGTGCCACCGAGTCCTTGGCAGACGAAATAATCTTCCGGCAGCTCGTCCGCCCAGACACGCTCCGTCGTCCGAAGGGTCACCCGCACGTAGTCTGCAGGATAGCGGTGATGCCTGATGTGCGCGCGAATTGCGCTTTCCAGCGGGGTCGGGGTCCAACAGATGGTGTCCAAGCTAAGCGGCGGGGGAGTGACCAGTATGTAGTCTGCGTGGAAACGCCTGGTTAATTCACCTGTATAGGTCACTTCGTATGATCCACCGCGCTGAGCACAGATCTGTGTGACGTGTGCGTTCAAAAGGACCCGGGCGGAGATGCGCTCAGCGAGCGCGTGGACAAGCTGCTCATTGCCGCCAACGAGTGTAAACATTTGCACGTAGTCAGGGTGGTCTACAAGTAGGTTGTCGACGCCGAAGAGACCAGTCGTGAGATCGGGCTCGGTGGACACGTCGCTGTGTACTTGGACTTCTGTGAAATGTCTCGCCTGTGCGTCCTCTATGAGTCGTAGGGTTTCTGAGAAACTCTGGCGCGACCATGGGTGACAGTTGTCCGCAGGATGCCCGGCCAACGCATACTGATCCGGCGTTCGCATGGAGGTCAGGAGTTCCCAGAAGCGTGTCAAGGCCGCTCTTGCGGGCGTTCCGAGCACGGCCTGAAAGTCGTCTTCGCAGCGCAGGAGGGCGTCGGCAAAATGGAAGAATGGCGTTGCGACCATGTCGCGGGTTTGGAGGCCAAGGGCGTGTACCAGTGCCTTGAGACTATACCCGCCGGCTATTTCGTACAGCTCGGCTGCTCCCGAGTCGTAATACGAGTCAGGTCCGCCTAACTCCAGAGTGCAAATCCGCCCGCCGAGCCTGCCGCTGCTTTCGAAGATGACGATGTCAATGTCAGGCCCGAGGATTTTCTCCAAGAGGAAGGCCGACATCAGTCCGCTGAAGCCTGCACCAACCACTGCGACTTGCACATGTACCTCCCAAGAGTGTGGCCTTGCACCCAGTCGCACACCGCGCCCGGCCCTGGGCATGGAGTCGCGATGCGTTCTACGGCAGGTTGGCCAAGTGTCCCAGCCTGATTCCGTGCAGGGACCATAGTGGCCAACCCTATTGATGTCAACGCAGGGGCGTTGACGGCATTACGCCCACCGTAGGGCACTGATGGCCTGTGGGCACCTAGCCGCGTTGCCTGCAGCGGCTCGGTGAGGCAGCCTGATGGAGGCGTGTCGGGCGGGTCAAAGGTCTGTGCTACCCCGTTCTCGGCTGGTACCTCAAGGGTGTGCGGACTGCCCGGAGAAGTCGATGGTGGCGACAGCGGCGCAGTACGAGGTGCCGATCTATACCTCGTCACGGGGGGACTCTTCGATCGGGATGAACCTGGTGATACCGTACCTGTTCGACAAGCCGGTGGCGTTGAACCCGATTCTGGACGTGATCGAGAGGACGGCCATCGTCCGGGAGGCGGAGAAGAACGGGGTGGTGGAGGTGGGCGGGGGCTCGCCGAAGAACTTCTACCTGCAGACCCAGCCGGTGTTGCAGCAAGTCCTCAACGATCCGACCAAGGGGGGGCAGGACTACTTCCTGCAACTGACGACGGACTCGCCGCACTGGGGCGGGCTGTCGGGGGCGACACCGTCAGAGGCCAAGACCTGGGGCAAGGTGAAGGACGCCCGGAAGAACAACGTGGTGGTCTATTCGTGTGCGTCGATCACACTGCCGCTGATCGCCCAGTACGTTCTGATCCGGAAGAAGCCGCGGGAGCACCGCCGCCTGCTGGGCCGGATGAACGAGCTGGTGGCCACGTTGCGCGACTCGGCGATGGAAACGACGCAGTTCCGGGCTGGCCGGCCCGGGCCGAGCGGTTTCGAGGAGCTGTGGCGTCATCTGGATGGCGACGCGAGCTGACGGAGCGCATCCCGACTCCGCGACGCAGGTGTGCGCCCGACGGCTACCAGACTCCGGCGGTGATGCCGAAGCAGATCTTGTCATTCTCGATGTCGTAGAGGACGTCGCGCTGCCAGCGGCCATCGGTCCGGCGGTAGCGGCAGACCTGCTGCTGGCTGTCGGCGGCGACGTAGATCTCCTGAGTGCCGTCGCCGTCGAGATCGGCCAGGACGGTGGCGTGCTCGAAGCCGCCGGAGTTCCGCTCGATGAGCTCGGTTTTCCACTGTCCGGGGCCGGGGCGGGCCATCCAGAGGCCGATCTTGTGCATCGAGGCGGTGACTTCGGGCTTGCCGTCTCCATCGAGGTCGCCGGCGTTGAGGAAGCGACACATCTTGTCGGGCAGGGCGCAGACTTCTTGGCCGACGTATTGGCCGTCCTCGATGCGGTAGCGCTTGAGCACGACCTTGTCGGAGTCGGGCTGGGGGTTGGGCTCCTTGCCCAGGTCGGCCTCGACGGCGGCGATCAGGCAGGGGCGGCCGTCGATGTCAGCGGCGAGGATTTCCTTGGGATGACGTTTGGCAAAGGACTCCACCACGACTCGCTCGAAGCCGTCGGCGGTGTGGCGATAGGCGACGATTTGTCCGGGCTGGGAGGTGCCGTTGAGTCGGTTGGGCTGGGAGGGGGTGGTGTAGATCTCGGCCAGGCCGTCTCCGTCGAGGTCGGCCAACTCGACCTCGTGGATCCAGGTGCCCGGTTTCCGATCGAGTTCGGTGGCCTTCCAGCCGTCGCTGGAGCGGGTCAAGACGACCACGACTCCCTGGTCGTGGGTGACGATGACGATGTCCGGGCTGCCGTCGCCGGTGACGTCACCGACCTCGAAATCGCGCAGTCGGTTCTGCTTGCCGCCGAAGGTGGTCTCCCAGATGGTCTTGGCCGACCAGCCGTCGTCGGTGTGGTGCCAGATCTTGGCCAGGGCGGGCTTGGGCGCCCAGTTGGCTGCGATGGTCAGGATGCCGCGTTCGGCGGACGCGTCGCCGGGGTCGGTGAAGAAGACGGCCTTGTGAAAGACGATGCAGTCGGGGTCTTCGAGCACGTCGCGCTTCCACTCCCGGCCGGACTGGCTGAGGATCACCAGGCGGGCCGGGCCGGGTGTCGACGTGGTCTTGCCGTCGGGGCCGACCTCATCGACGAACTGGGCCTGGGCGACCAGGATGGTGGGACCGGATGGAATGTCGGCCTGGGCGGGTTTGGATTTTTCGCAACCGGCGGCGAGCAGGATTGCGGCGCCGATGATCGGGGTAAACAGGCGATGGACGAAACGCATGGTATGACTCCGTTGGAGGTCGTTGGCCAGAACGGGGGATTCTTGCGGGTGGGGTGGGTTCTGCCAGTGGGTTGCGGCGTCTGGGGCTTTGCCGATGGCTGGTGTGCTTCGCGCGTGGCGAGCGTGCGTCACCGGTGGCTACATTCCTCCGCCCCATCCGGGGCGGAGTCCCTGAAGAGGCGTGGTTTCCACGGGTTTCGCTTCGCCCGCCTTCCGGCGGGTGGGCTTCGCCCATGCTAACCGTGCTCCACCCGTGGCCACATTCCTCCGGCCCTGCGGGCCGGCATCCGTACCTGCAGGGCGAAAGGATTGGCTAGACTGCTCCGGCTTTTTCGGGCGGTCAGGTTCGGGTGTAGGTGATCTGTAGGATTTTGAATTCCTTGCCGTCGGCTCCGGGTTCGTACAGCTCGAGTACGTGCTGGTCGGCGGTGACGAAGCGGGTGGCGCCTCGGCTGGGTCGCTTGACGCCGGTCCAGGGGTCGCCGTGGCGGCCCTGGAAACGGATGAGGTCGCACGTGTCCTGGCAGGTTCCCAGGCTGGTGGTGATGGCCGTGTTCGTCGTGTCCACCCAGATCGAGGTGTACTTTTGCTCGAAGCTGTCGTAGCCGTAGATGGCCATGCCCTGGAAAGGCAGAGCCAGGGAGCCGCCGTCGAACTCCTCGAGCACGAAACGGTCGCCCAGGATCCACTTGCGCTGGCAGGTGCCCTGCGAGGTGACGACCGGGGAATCGGCGTTCATGCGGTACTCGATGGCCATGCTCCAACTGCCGGTCATCCTGGCCAGGAGCTGATGGTGCTCGCCGGGCATGGCGTGTTGGATCCAGGTGTCCACGAGCGAGTCGGTGTCCTGTTCGGCGTTGGGCTTGGCCGGTCTCTGTGGCGCGGACTCGGGCGGTGGCTGGGTGTCCTGTGACGCGACCTGATTGGTGATCAGTGCGGTGGCCCCGACCAGAACGGCCGCACAGCAGAGCGTCGTCAGTTTCATCTGTTGATTCCTCCCGCGCGTTCGGACAGCGTCCGGGTTTTGTCAGGCTGACGGTTTTTCAGGGCGAGCACACTATACCGTGAGTCGGGCGGCGGGTGTACGGACCACGGGGCAGCGGCGGGCTGCTGAGGTGCCGTCCGGGCCGAGCGGGAAGAGGCGTTTGTGCTGCCACTTTCTGACAGGGATTCGGGGTGGTGATCGTCACAGGAGACGAAGCCGGCGGCGGACCATGCTGCACGATGGGCATCCGCTCTGACGGTCGCGGCTCGGAGCGGCGGGTGTCCGCTCCGTGGCGGTTGCGGCCCAGGCGGGTGGGGGGCTTGACAAGGCGGAACAGCGCTGGTTAGAAAGCGGAACTCCGGCATTCCGCGTAACAGATCGCTGCAGGATGAGCTGTCGGTAAGGTCTTAGGAGGTTCGTCGAAGGACGATGATCCACGTCAAGAACCTGAGCAAACGTTTTGGGGCCGTCCGGGCCGTGGACGGCATCAGTTTCGATGTGGCCGAGGGCGAGATTCTGGGCTTTCTGGGGCCCAACGGCGCCGGCAAGACGACCACGATTCGCATTCTGACCTGTTATCACCCGGCGGACGCGGGCTTGGCCACGGTGATGGGCTACGACGTTTTCCGGGAGTCGATGCAGGTTCGGCGGAACGTCGGGTACCTGCCGGAGTCGGCCCCTTTGTATCCGGAGATGCGGGCCCGGGAGTACCTGGACTTCCGGGCCCGGCTGCACGGCATGGGGGCGGACGACCGGCGTGCGGCGATCAAGCGAGTGACGGAGGGCTGCTGGCTGGGCGAGTTCATCGACCGTCCCATCGGTCAGCTCTCCAAGGGCATGCGGCAGCGTGTGGGTCTGGCCGACGCCCTGATCCACGATCCCAAGGTGCTGGTGCTGGACGAGCCGACGATCGGGCTGGACCCGACGCAGATTCGGCAGACCCGGAACCTGATCCAGGAACTGGGTAAGCGGCATACGATTCTGCTGTGCTCGCACATCCTGCACGAGGTGGAGCAGATCTGCACGCGGGCGATCATCATCCAGAGCGGTCGGATCGTGGCGCGGGGCAAGCCGGACGAGCTGCGTCGGAAGATCAGCGCCGAGTCGCCGTTGATCGCGGAGATTCGCGGTCCGGCCGACGAGGTCAAGCGCGCGGTCGGCGCCCTGTCCGGTGTGGGCAGCGTGAAGCTGGAGACGGTGAGCGGCTGGAATCGGCTGGCCATCATGGTGACCAACCAGGCGGACGTGCGCGAGGACGTGTTCAAGCTGGCGGCCGGCAAAGGCTGGTCGCTGCGTGAGATGCGTCGGGAGATCGCCAGCCTGGAAGACTTCTTCGTGAAGATCACGGCCGCCCAGCAGGACGTTGGGGCGTAGCCTGGGCGGCGTAGCTCTTAATCCAGAGCTTATCGCGAGTGAGGAGCGAGCGTCGATGAGAAACGTAACGACCTTGACCCGGCGCGAGTTGAGCGTGTTCTTCTACTCGCCGATCGCGTACGTGGTTCTGGCGGTGTTTCTGGGCGTGACGGGTGCGTTCTTCGTGAAGGACAACTTCCTGCCCGGGGCGGAGGCGTCGCTGCGGATCACGTTCGGCTACTACCTGCCGGTTGTGCTGGTGTTCGTGATGCCGCTGCTGACCATGCGGCTGCTGAGCGAGGAGTTCCGCGGCGGGACGATCGAGACGCTGATGACCGCGCCGGTCAGTGACGTGGACGTGATCCTGGGCAAGTTTCTGGGCACGATGGTGTTCTACGCGGTGATGCTGGTGGCCACGCTTCTGTACGTGGTGCTGGTGTGGGCCTACGGGCCGCTGGACGTGGGGCTGGTGCTGTGCACCTACTTCGGGTTGATCCTGCTGGGGGCGCTGTACGTATCGGTGGGCCTGTTCTTCTCGGCCTGCACTCGCAACCAGGTGGTGGCCGGGCTGTGCACGCTGGTGCTGCTGGCGGTGATCACGCTGCTGGCCAATTACCTGGCCCGCGACCAGGAAGGCATCATCCGGGTGCTGTTGCAGCACGTATCCGTGCTGGCCCACTTTCAGGATTTCGCGCGGGGTCTGGTGGACACCAACCACCTGATCTTCTTCGTGACGACGACGGCGTGCTTTCTGTTTCTGGCGGTGAAGGTTCTGGAGTCGCGACGATGGCGGTAGCAAGCCAGACGAAAGAACGGAGTTCTCGCGGGCGACAGTGGATGGTGGGGGCCAACGTGGTGCTGGCCAGCGTGCTGGTGATCGCCATCACGGGGGCGCTGCAGTGGGGGGCCTACAAGCTGGGCGGCAAGGCGGACTGGACCAGCTCGAGCATCAACAGCCTCTCGGAGGGGACCACCAACCTGCTGGACGGGCTGGAGCAGAAGGTCACGCTGACCTCGACGTACTTCAAGGCCGACCCCGAGGGCGAGAACCAGCCCAAGTTTCGCCGGTCGGTGGAGGACCTGCTCAGCCTGTATCAGAGTGAGAACCGCTCGAATATCGAGGTGGGCTGGGTCAACCCGCTGAAGGACCACGCCAAGTACAAGGAGCTGTTCGTTCGTCTCGGCGACAAAGAGAAGTTCAGGGAGCAGTCCGCCGGGCACCGGGAACTGCTGGGAGCGTTCGAGTCGGACCTGCTGCCGCAGATCAGCGAGCTGCTGACGTCGGAACTGGACGCCATCGCGGCGCAGAGCGAGTCGCTGGCCGGGCGGGGAGCGGCGGTGCTGGGCGAGATCCAGCTCCTGCTCGACCGTTGGCAACGGGAGGCGGCGGCGGTCCAGGAAGAGGTTCAGGCGGCCGCCGAAGGTGACCTGCCGCGGTACACGGCCGCGGTTGGGATCGTGCGGTCGCTCTACACGGGCGTGAGCAAGGCGTTGAAGGACATCGCCGCGTTCGGGCAGAAAGAGGTGTCCCGCGAGCCGAACATGGTCCCGGCGCAGCACGAGTTCCTGGCCGGTGCGCAGGCTCGTTACCAGGCGTTGATCGACGAGCTCGATCGGGCGGTGGAGGCGTCGGGCGATTTGCCTCGGCTGGACCTGGAGGACGTCGCTCGGCAGTTGGCCGCGGATGCCAACGCCGTGATCGTCGAGACGGAGACGGACGCGAAGGTTCTGGGCTTCGCGGACGTGTGGCCGTCGATGGACCCGCAGGGCTCGGTGAGCATGGCGTTCAAGGACCGGGCGTTCGAGGGTGAGCAGAAGCTGTCGTCGGCGATTCTGCAGTTGACTCGTCAGGAGAAGACGGCGGTGATCTTCGTACGGCACGGGGGGAGTCCGTTGTTGATGGGCGGGTTCATGCCGGGCCAGCCGCAGGCGCCGTTCGCCCAAGTGAAGATGCACCTGGAGGACCTGAACTTCGTCGTGCAGGAGTGGGACCTGGCGGCCCAGGCGGAGCCGCCGGAGATCGACCCGGCGCCGGTGAAGACGATCTACGTGGTGCTGAAACCGACGCCGGAGCCGCCCAACGCGATGAGGCAGCCGCAGCAGACACCGTTCGGCGAGGCGCAGAAGCAGGCCATTCTGGACGCGATCGCGGCGGGCGGGCGGGCGCTGTTCCTGGTCGGTTGGTTTCCGGGGCAGTTTGGTGCCTTCCCGGCGCCTTACGAATACGCCGAGTACCTCAAGGGTATCTGGGGCATTCAGGTTGACGCCGACGTGCTGCTGCTGCAGGCGACGCCGATCGGGCCGGGGAAGTACGGTTTCACCCGTCCGCCGATCAACATGATGGACAACCGGTTCGGGGGGCATCCGATCGTCGAGGGGCTGGGCATGATGCGCACGGCGCTGCCGCTGGTGGCGCCGCTGGAGCTGGCCGAACCGGCGCCCGAGGGGGTCACGCTCGACAAGCTGGTGTGGTGCGATCGCCGCGAGGGCCTGTGGGGGGTGAAGAACATCCAGGCCTATCAGGAGCAACTGCGGAACGAGTCCATCGTGAAGATGGAGGAGGACCTGGAAGGCCCGTTCACGGTGGCGGCCGCCGGGTCGAAAGATGATGCCAAGGTGGTGGTCATCAGCTCGCGGGATTTCTGCGTTGACGGTTTTGCTTTCGCTCGGGAGATTGTGCAGAGTGCCGAGGGGTACCGGCTTCGGGCGCGGAATCCGGGCAATATGACGCTGCTGGTGAATTCACTGCACTGGCTGAACGACAACACGGCGATCATGAATCTGGGCCGGCCGATCGACACCGGCAGCCTGGAAATCGCCGAGGGAGGGACGCTCTCGTTTCTGCGGGTGCTGGCCTGGGGCATCTGGCCGGCGCTGGCGGTGATCTGTGGTGGGGCGGTTTGGCTGGTCCGCCGGAGGTAGTGGGCGATGAACTTCAAGACGACGCTCTATCTGGCTGTGGCGTTGGTGGTGGTGGTCGGACTGGCGTGGCTGGTCGGCTTGCGGGAATCGGGCGAAACGGGCCTGCCGCCCAAGGTGACCGAGCTGCTCACGGACAAGTCGCTGATTGCCGAGGACTTCGGCCAGGTGGTCAAGCTGAACTGCGCCCGGCGGGACGGCGAGGAGTGGGTCTTCG
>Ga0307379_10011558_pt1 | contig 11576 bp, 15 predicted proteins | sample UN2MG_FD_202237 | JGI IMG/M metagenome (GOLD analysis project Ga0307379, IMG submission 202237) | Soil microbial communities from Risofladan, Vaasa, Finland - UN-2 | ecosystem: Environmental > Terrestrial > Soil > Coastal area > Acid sulfate soil | place: Finland: Risofladan, Vaasa | collected... | reverse complement strand
TCTCTGGTTCTCTTAATGACTCTTGTGTAATATCAGACAAATCTATATCAGGAAATTTATTTTGTAATCCTGCCTTAACCTTATCAAATGTATCTAATGGAGTTGTAATTTTACTAAAATTCTTTAAATAATTAACAGCACTATTATAATCAGAAATCCCTGGTGCTTTCGGAGTAGTAGTCGGCTGTAATCCTTCTGGAATAACTCCTGCCTGTTCCATATAACCTTTACGGTATTCTTCAGGCAATGCTCTGGTGACACCCATTATTTCATCTAATGCCTCTTGTCTGGTATTCTCATTCTGTAATTTTGATATAGTGTCCTTATTCAAGAATTTATTTAAGTCAAAATTAGGAGGGAACATCTCCTTAGGGACTTGAAACCAATCAATCAAGCCTAACGTTCCTTCTTTGGCTGAAGTTTCAATCATTTTAAGAAGAGCCACTCCATTATCATTCAGGGTACGTAAATTCATCCCATCTTGACTTAGTTTTTCTCTGTCCATAGAGTTTTTATCGTTTTCAATATTTGCAAATGAGGAAGCATAACTTGTCCCTGCTTGATTTAATAATACGGACATCAAAACTTTATCTACATAAGAAGGTTCTTCACCTGAAAGTTTCCACTCTTGTAAAGTATTCTGAACCTGTTCCAATATTTTCTTAGCTTTTCGTTTTTCCTTTATAATAGAACCTATTTCAAATCCAGTTCCAAAACCTGTAGAAAAATCACCCATTATTAATCACATCCTTTTCTATCCTGTTCTCCCAAACTGAACAGGTTTTTTCAAACCCATATTTACCCATTTTTCTGGCAATTACTTTTTCATTTCTGTTGGTTAGAATACTCATTTTTTCTGCTTTTAATTCTTTAGCTTTTTGAGTTGCTATTTCTATAAACTCTTTATGTAGGTTAGGATAATGAGCATCAATCCAAACAAAAAACAAAACCAAAGTTAGTTCACCAAGTTGGTCTTTAGTAAAAAGCAAAATTAAACATCCATTCATCCTGTCATCATCATGACTTACATAGGTAAAAACTTGATTATTGTATAATCCCGCAATCATAGAAGTATATAAGATTTTCCCTGTTAATCTTACACCTTTAACCTCTTTTAACTTTTCACATATATCTAAAAAATTATCACTATCTTTACATAATGTAATCATAATGAGGCCGCAACTAATCCTAATCCAACTCCTGCAATATCCCACCAATTCTTTTTCTTTGCCGCTTTTGCTGCTGCATCTATTTCCATTTGAGCTAATTGTATACTTGTACCTGCCTGGAATTGTGTTAATTCCATATCATAACTATGAGCCAGAGCATAATTCTGTTTTGTATAGGCATCGTTAATCGCTAATTTATACATATCTACTTGTGCCTGCCATTGCCATAGAGTCGGTTGATACTGTCTCCAGCTTTCTTCACTTAAATAAGATAAGAATTGTACGCCCAGACCTAAAGCATTCTGATAAGAGGCTATCTTCATTAAAGAGTCCTGTATCGCCACATCCCTCATCACATTAGCCATTGCGATCGTGCTTTTGGAGGCTAATTTCATACCTTCGCTAAAAGCCATACCCGAATCAGATAATCCCTGTGCCGCCATCCTATCTTCTAAATTCCTTTGTGCCTGTGCAGTGCTGGCATTAATAATCTCGGCTTCCCTCAGGAATAACTGTTCTTTAGTTTCCTCTCCCATTCCGATACCGCCCTGTGCAATAATACCTGATATTGCCCCGCCTACCTGTGTTGATAATGCCTCTAATTCGGCAGTAGGCTTATAAGGTGGTAAGGCTGGTGCTTGAGGAACTTCCAGATTAGCTATTGTCGGTATAGTTGATGGAGCAGTCGGTGCAGTAGTTATGCCTTCTCTATTTACAATAGGTCCGGCAATCCCTTCATATTCTAAAGGTTCAGGGTGAAATTTGTGCCACTCTTCTAATGTTCCGGTAAACCCATATTGAGGATTGGTTAATATTCCTGTATTCTGATCGTAAGTTACTCCTGATGGGCTTGCCTCTAATTGAGAAGTAGTGGGGATAGTAGTAGGTGTAGTAGTGGTAGTGGGTGTAGTAGTTGTTCCTATAGCAATTGGCAATGTTCCTGTATTCATATATTTAGTATAAGCATTTGATATTTTATCTGAAGTATTAAGTCCATATCCACTTTCATACTTTACTTTAAATTCTGCAAAAGTCATTTGTGCCATAAACAATCATCTCCTAAAATGATAATCCCCTTAATTAACTGAAATACCATTTAACTGTAATATTTTATCGTATTTTTTAGAATTACAACTCTTACAAGAAGGAACTATATTATCCTTTGTATTATTTCCACCTTTTGAGATTGGTATAATGTGGTCTTTGGTCGGCATATTCTCAATTTCAAATTCGGTATTACAATAAAAACATCTATAATTATATTTTTCTAAAATATCTAACCATTCTTGATAAGTTAAATTATTGGTAATTTCCTTCATTTTTGTTTGCCTTTTAAATTGACTTCTTCGATTATTTGCCTTACCATTTTCTGTTTTAGCATATTCTTTCTGCCATTTGTTATGATATTCCTTCCATTTATCTGATTTACGAAATTTTAGATGTCTTAACTTACCCTTTTCACTAATGTTTGCTCTTTTTTGATTTTCTTTCCCTTTTTCTGATTTATTATATTTTTTCTTAGCTAATTTCCCATTCTCTGTTTTTTCATATTCTTTTTGATATTTTGATATTTTTTCTATATTATTAATACGATATATTCTATTATATTCTTTCATGTATTCTTTTCTGTCAGACATCTATTTACACCCTATGATTTAAGTTCTTCTTTTACGGAAATACAAATATGAAAATTCCCTTTAGTGTTAGCGTCAGGAAGGTCTACCTTCAATACTTTTACGCCTTTAGTTTTATTAGTTATATCGCTTATATTAATAAGAGTCTGTTTGCCCGAATAGGGCCCCTTATACCCACGCCAAGCAATGGCTTCGTCGTCGCTAACATATAAGCGATATCTGGCAGTATTAGGTTCGGTATATACATCATACGTAGAAGGTGAACCAGCAATAGTGCAACATATAACCCATTCACCATAACTTATCCCAAAGACATTTCCTGCAAAAGCACGAATCCAATAACAAGTTAACGGTTTTAAACCGTATAAGGTCATACGATATATGCAGGGAGTAACAAATCTTCCTATCTCTCTTACCGCATACATACTGGAATCATATTCACTATCATATTGATAATATTCAAATCCCCTATAGGTATATCCATCACCCGTGTCAGTAATCTCGCCTACTGCGGTTAGTGTAGTTGACTGTCTATCTTCGCAAGCCTCGTTAATGGTAACGGCAGTAGGTGGTCTTTGAGGTTCAAAATAGGTAACGGTTAATCTAACTTCATTTTGGTCAACCCTTCCTTCATATTGCACCTTTTCGGTTTCTGTTAATCCTTGTTCTGTTGGTGGAAGATTATCAATATCTTTTTCAGACAAAAGAACGAATTTAGTTATCCCACCTTTGTTAATATAGGCAAGACCATTTACGTTCAATGTAAAATGAGAATAATCGTCTTCTGTAATTGGTGTCGTATTATCTAATTCCCCTAAATCATCTCCGTTATAATGTGTAAGGTCATAATCTCCCAAAACCAATGGATTACTTGCAGAACTTGCCCCTCTGATAATAATGTTAAAATTCGTAGCAGGAGTATCACTGTATAATCCATTAATAAAATGAAGGGTTGCTGCCGTAATTATTGCATCATTGGGTATCCCTGAAGTGTCAAAATAAACAAAAAGACGGTCAATTTGATACTTACTATTGTTAGGGTTATAATCTTGCCCTATCCAAGGGTCTCCGCCTTCATAAGTATAATCAGCAACACTTTGGTTTCTGATAGTATAATAAACACCTGGAATACAATTGAGAAAATTAGTATAAGTGGCATTGAAAACTATTTGACTCATCTTAAACTCCTATAATGTTACTGGACTTCGATAATCCGTTGGGTAAACATCTACATAGATATTATTTACTTTGGTCATTTCTTCGTCTATACGAAAGTAAACATAGCCAGGGTGGTCGTGGTCGCAATAAACTTCGGCATTATAGGCAACTACTTCCTTGCCACCGCCAGAATCAACTAATAGACTTCTTTCTTCCAGTTCATCCATTAATTGCATAACTTTAGCATAAAGTTCATCATAAATTTTTTGTAATTTGCTTATTGCTTCGGCATTAGTATCTACTTGTGGTAATTTGACTTCTTCGGTAGGCATTATTCGGGACCCCACTCCTTTTCCTCATCACGATAGACAATTTCAATACCTTGAATTTCCCAATAAAGTTTATTTGACATAGAAGGTCTTAATTTTATTCCCCTACAACGTTGTCCCCCACCAGGTAAATCAATTTTATACCACCTTGTTGTCGTGGTAGTTGCGGTTATAGATTGAGTGACAGAAGTAACTTCGGTTGCATCATCTAAAGTATAATTCATCGTTAAAGTTGCTGCCCCGGTAGATTTTATTTTTATATATATATTGTAAATTTGCTTCCATGTATCGGGATTTCCAAAATAAAGATAAGGTAAGGTATCATAACTTTCAATAGCTTTATCATCATCATCCGCAAGTCCAGAAAAAACGTCATATACTCGTCCCTCTATAGTAGAACCAGCTTTAAGAGAATCTTCCCCGCTTTGCCCCCATACCGAATAGACATTGAAGGCAAAATCATATATCCCATAAGTCCCGTCTTTAAAATCAAAATAGACAGTTTCAGACGGTACAGCACTTTCCCCTTTAGGATAAGAGAGCATATACTTGCCATCATAAAAGCAGGCGCAGGATTTATCTATATAGGTTTGATTTATATTAGTCCTTAGGTAGGCGTTTAAGATATCGTTTAGCGGTTTTGGTTGGTCTATGTTTAAGATATATATACCGTCTTTATTTAAGAACACAATGTAATTATCACAATCTACCATTGTTCTGGGAGCAAAAACCCCTTTAGAAGAATAACTATCCTTGAATTGGAAATAATCAGCACTTTCTATTTGAGCCGATGTCCCCAGTAATCTTTCTACGCTATTTTTGGTAGATACCTGTAAAGTATGTAACTGATTAATAATTCCTGTAATATTACGCATATTTCCCACTGCTATCCAGAAATTAGCAGGGAAGTATTCATAATATCGTTTAGAGAAGTAAAGTTTATTGCCTACGCCTAAATATATCCTTCCACCTCGTTTAGCCATTAGGGAAGGAGTAGAAGGTGGGGCATCGTGGTTTTCTTCGTGGTAATTTTCTAATGAATTGGCTTGCACTAATGCATCATCGGATTGAACACTGGAAAAAGTTGCACCTTCTGTATTATTTTCGATTTGTCCATCGTAATAATAAGAAGCACCGCCAGCTAAAGTCCGATATATATTTCTTTTAGCAATATTAGTTATCGTAGAAAACGAAGGAGTAACGGTTACTTTCTGTCCTACTGCGGTTATGGTAGCAACTAATGAAGCAACTGAGGCATTACTTTCGTTGCCGTCTTCATCTACATAAGTAACCCTAAAATAATAATTCCCTACGGATAACTTACCGGTATCGGCAACAACAGATACCGTTGGGATAGTAGGAACAGTTATTCCCACAGTATAAACATTTTCTCCATCAGTTTTCATTAAGTTTTGATTACCATTAGCAATTAAACATCTGTCTACAAAGTCAATGAAAAAGGTTTCTGCTTCGGAAGTTAGGTCTGATTTTAATGGTGTTCCCCCAGCGTGTCCATCAGCAGAAGACAAAGAATAAAGATTTGTATCACATACTACCAAAGCATATTTACTTGCTTCGGTCTGCTTATAGAAACGATGCAGACCCGTTATCTTATGGTCATCCTCTTCTTCACTTAAAGAAACAGTATTATATTTGGCATACCCAGCCCTTTTTACTAAATTACCCCACTCATCGAAACTCATATTTTTAATAGCATCTGCTTCACGGGGTAGGTCTTTGAGCTTTACTTGACAAAACGGGTCGAGGTTATTTCCAATGCGGAAGATTTTCTTTTTTGAGGCCATTTAATCACCTTACCAATCGGGAAATCTTTTTCTACGACCGAAATGAGCAGGGTGGCTGTCAACAATGATGTTATAGGTATCATCCATATCAATGTTTAGGAGTTCTTTCATTCTCTGTAAACCAATCTGGTATTTCTGCCAAAACTTATCACTTCTATTACTTTCCCCTTTTTTCTCCCAGCACATCGAAACCACGTAATCCCTGATTAGCTTTCTAAAATTGATTAAGCGGTAATCACCGTTGAAAGGTTTAATATCACCTGACATAGCAACGGCTCTTTCAATCTGATAAAACTTAACCGTAGCACCTGCGGATATTTTGCAGTCAAAACCGAGCATATCACCACGCACATAATAACGGGAAGGAGTGCCTGTCTGTTCACGCCATTTATTATCACCGAGAACAAGCCTCGCTTGAGTGGTTGGTCTTAAGGCAACATCATTGTAATAGACCACGCCCTCGTCAATGGCGATGAAGTCGTCATCCATTCGGAGTTCACGTTCATCAAATATATCGTTAGTTTCACCTACTAAACCTAAAATAGTATAGGTCTTCCATGTCCGCAGGCAAAAAGTTTCGTGTCCTATTTCCTCTTGTGCCTCATTAGACCAGTTCGTTATTTCGGTATCTAACCAGAAACCTTCGGTTGATTCGTTTAATAAACTTCTAACATCAGTATTTATTTTGGCAAGAGTGCTTAATAAAGTATCTGCCATATAATCACATCCTTACACTGGTTTATATTGAACTAACATTCCTCTTCCTGCTTCAGCACCTAAGACAATATAACAACCTGTATCTAATTGACAAGGGTCATCAAACATAATAATTTTAGTATCTGCCGCGCCAACAAATAGAGTTAAAAACATGTTGGTCGTCGCTGCTGTTTTTTCATTATAAAGTACCGCACTGGTTGCTGTTGTGGTATTCCATAAAATTATAGTCTTAATAAATACTGTACCATTGGCTAATATCTCAGTTGAAGCAAGATATTTCCATTTCCATACTTCCATTTAATTCACCTTCTTTATATTTTTTATGACTTTATCGAATTGACTGATTAATAATTCGATATCAGATTTTACCAAATCTATCTTCGTTTCTAAATCAGCAATCCGTTTTGCCATCGGTTTAATTACATAAGTCTCCATATATTCTTGAGATATGATCATTGACATAATCGATATTCCCCCTTTCTTATTTTTTCTTTTTATTCTTTCTTACTTTTTCAGGTAACTTCTTTATGTTCTTAGTGGCGTGCGCCCACTCATCAAACTTCTTCTTGCTTATCTCGCCACGACTTAACATTGCCCCGAATTTACGCTGCTGCGCTTTTGATTTAAAAGGCATGGTTAGCCCTCCTTAAAACTTAAAATTATCCTTTAATACTTGATGTAGACCAACAGATAACCTTTGTACCTCTTCCTCACTTAAAGCATGATTATTATAGTTCACATCTATTGCATGTAGAATTTCATGTAAAAAAGTTTCCTCTATTTCGGTTTTAGCTCTTGCTTTTTTAGGATAACACTTACACAAATAAATAATATCTTGATTGTGGTCAGTTTCCCCTACAAAACCGCTTTCTGAAAGTCTCCCATTGTCCCATATTACTTTGTAGGTGTGACCGGCCACCTTTACCTTATCGGGTATTTTCATGTAATTCCTCCGTCCCTACACTGTCACGGTAGAAGGGATTATTATATTTTGATAGAAATTTTATTCCCTTCTCAATCAATTCACAATTAATAACCGTTCCTTCGATATTGGGATATTCTATCGTGATTAGTCCATCTTCATCAGGCTTTATTTCGTGTTCTTTTAATATCTTCACAATTTCCTTAATGTCTGCACAAGTAGCTTTTTTCTTATTCATATTCCCCTCCTTTTTTATTCTTCTATTAATTTGCCTAACTGAACCAGTACTATCGGCTTCAAAGTGATATCGCCCAAATCGGCTAACTTGATTGGCTTGAAATTAACTTCAAATTCTTCGTTGCCTAAATCTGCCAGTTGTTTATTAAATTCTTCTATACTTGCTTCGGTTAGGTCATACTGTTGCGGTTCAATTAATTTGCCCTTTTTATCCTTCTTAAACGTAGGTTTACCGTCCTCACCTTTGATAGCCAATTTCTCTACTAACTTAATTCTTGCACTTTCCATTGCCTTAAATTCAGAACCAACCTTGTCCAGAAATCTCGCCAGCCAATAAGCAGGTTTAAGCGGTAATTCCTTCGCCAGTATCACATCAAGCCCTGCCTGCATTGTCTTTATTTCGTTTAAAGTAATCTTCATTTATTTTTCCTCCTTTTGGAAAATTTATAGATTGCGGGTTTTAAGCAGAAACCCGCAAAGCCTTTATCCTATCTATGTAGACCAATATAGTACTGCTTCCCATCGTACCAAACTTTAATACGAGCATCTTGTGCTGTTGTAGGAATAGCACTGGTCTCAAAGCACGTACCAGCACCAGAATCAAATGTAGTATCAGCATATATAAACTGGTCGTATCCGCTTGAAGTAGTTTCAAACCCGATAAAGCCGTCAGGTCTGGTACCTCCAGTAGTTGCAAATATTCCATACTCCTCACCACTAACAGTTCCACACATCTGGTTGTCGACCCACACGGGAGCTACTTTACTTCCACTGGCAGCCACTGAACCAACTATAGAGTATACTTTGAGCCATGCTCCATACATACCAGCTGTTGTGTCTCCACCAGCAGTAGCTAAATTAGAGCCAGCTTCATGCAACCCTGCTATAAACTGAGCAGCTTGAGCTTTAGTGGGTCCTGTAGCATCTGTTAAAACTTCTGCTAAACCAGATACAGGGAATATACCCTTCGTACCCGCAGTCTTTAAACAGACAAAAATACCTCTATTATAACTGGTTCCATCGTCATCAGTTGATAAGTAAAGCCTCATCATACCGTATTGAGATGTTCCAGCGACATCTATGGGTATATCGTATGTGCCAGCCCTAATAAGACTTATATCGCCAGCAGTTTGTGTAATACCCGAAAAATCAAGTGCATGAGAGGTTATAGTGCCAGAAAAATAGATACCTCTCGTACAGGTACCTGCTATTTCTATTGCATTAGCAGTCGAAGCAGGACTAAATCTAAGTTGTTTTATTTGCATTCCGCCAAAAGCATCGCTTGAATCATAAGCTAAAGCTGCGTATAATTCCCCTTTACCAAAGCCCTCTCCTATATGTTTTTTAATTGTTTCTGACATTTAAAATCACTTCCTTTTTTATTTTACGCAGGCAGGAGTTGTCGTCCTGCCCGCTTCCTATTTTGTTATAAGATTAGTTTATAGAGCAGTCGGCACAGCAAATATGTTGACGCCCCAAGCACCGTTAAGCACGATAGGGCAAAACATATTCTTCCAAGACATAATTCCGAATTGTCCCAACGGGTTAGTAGTAGTAAATTCGGGTGGGCAAACTTCGAATACTTGGTCTTTGCCAGCTAACTTGATGTTACCAAAAGCGTCACTACCAAATATAGAAACCATTTGAACAAGTTTCGCAACTCCATAAGTCGCTAAAGTTCCAGCATCGGTTTTGTACGGATGAGTATCTTTATGGAAACGAACATTATCAAATTCACCTACTAAGTTCCTATAGAGGTCTTTAGGTGCAGCGTAATGCTTTAGGTTGATATATTCGGTATCATTCATAAAGTCATATTTCATCGCTCCGGCAGGAATAACTGCATGATAGTAACCATCAGCGAATAGAGGGGCTTCTTGAGATTCTAACAAAGCAACTGCTTTCTTGATTAATGCAGCAGTAATCTTATCTCCAGCAGCTAATGCTGCAGTAGAACATATTCTTACAGTATCACCATCGGTAGCAGCATATGGTATAGCACCCCCAAGAACAAACGTAGCAACAGCACCACTACCAGTAAAAGTTCTTGAAATTCCTTCATTCTTACCACTGGTAAATACTACAACACCTGCAGCTGGAGGATTTGCAGTCAATGTCATTGCAGCAGTAGTTTGAGTTCCACTGGAGGCAACCCATACACCTGCATAGGCAGTATCACCATCAGCTCGCATACCCATAAATCCTTGTGCAAGAACGTTTTGTATCTTTAAATCCAACTGCTTACCTGCTTGAATACCAAGCAATCTTGCTAAACCACCAAGTTTGGGGTCAAATGCAGTCAACCATAACCTTGAAGAAGGTTTAACAAAATTACCGTAATCCTCAAGAATGGCATTAACAGTCTGAGCATAGTATTGTTCTGGCTCAGGGGTATCTCCTTCTGTAAGTGCATTATAATTTGCAGCAGTGGCTAAAGGCGCATATCGAGTAAACTCGACATTGTCACCTGTATTTAATGGTATATCCATATTTGCTTGTTTTTGAGCAAATTGCTGAAAAACAAGTTCTGGTTCTCTATTTAACAAATAAGTTGCTTTATAGAGGGTTTTTATATCTTTGGCGGCAGTGCCACTTGAAATTCCAGTAGACCTTGCCGTTTGGACAAAAGTTTCAGAGTCTCTCCAAGTTGTATTAGCCATTATAATTCACATCCTAAGTTTTTATATTCCCCTTAGAATGCCAGTTTATCTTTTAGAAATCATAATTGATTTTATGTTTCTTTTTTAACCCTTCAATAACTTTTCTTGGGTCAACACCACTATCAAGTTGTTCTGCAAAATCAACCGGCTTACTCGCTCTCTTGAGAGTTGTGATATCGGAAGACATAATCTGAGCATTGCTCAAATCTTCTTCTTCTTCCTTCAACTCTTTTTTTGCTTCCTCAACAGCTTTCTTTTTAATATCTTCTACCTTGTCAGGTAATCTTTCGGCTACCATTTCACCATAGACCACTTCTCTTGCTTTCAGTTTATGAATATCAAACAGTTCGGGATTCTTCTTCAAGTATGCTTCTACTTCGGCTTCTATTTCGGAGTAAGGGATAACTCTATCTTTAGTCTTTTCCTTTAAGGCATCTATAACTTTTTTCTTCTCGTAACCGTAGTTTTGTCCGTAAAGCGGATCAATGGCGGCTTTTAATACTGCATCGTTATAGGCTTTAACCTGTTTGTTATATTTGATAGGGTCATCGTAGTAGAGTTCGTCAGGCGGGTAGATCGGCAAGTTAGATTTGATGGCTTGCTGGTCTTTAACCACCGCAGACTTTTCATATTCGTCTATCTTGGCATTAATTAATTCTAAATCCTTGACTTGCTTCTCTAATTCCTTATTCTTTTGTGATAGTTTAGTCGAATAAGCCTCTGTTTCCCTTGACATCTTAATTAATTCTTCAGGGGTCTTATTCTTAAACTTATCGGGGATAGCCTCTATTACAGGCGTTTCCCCTTCTTCTGTTTCTGTTATTTCTTCTTTTTTCTGCTTGATTTCCTGTTTAGCTTTGACCTGCTTTTTCTTTAGTTCTACCAGGTCAGGTGCAATCTCTGTGTCTTTGCTTCCTTTAAGTTTCTCAATTTCAGCCTCAATAT